>Ga0209208_10000244_pt1 | contig 65391 bp, 36 predicted proteins | sample S1TSphfallax_3_FD_187694 | JGI IMG/M metagenome (GOLD analysis project Ga0209208, IMG submission 187694) | Host-associated microbial communities from peat moss isolated from Minnesota, USA - S1T2_Fd - Sphagnum fallax MG (SPAdes) (version 2) | ecosystem: Host-associated > Plants > Peat moss >... | reverse complement strand
AAGAATTAATTATTATGTGCATAATTATTTTCTAATTGAACATAATTATTCACACTCTGTAATTTATAATTTCAAACCTGAATTAAAAATTTGGAAAAATTATAGTGTAGTTAAAATAATTATTTTATTGGTTTTAATTTCACGAATTATATAATAATAATATTATTAAAATTTGATTCATCATCTATGATAAATATTTTATAGTAATTTTAAAATAATTATGAAAATTTATGTTATGTTTAACAAATTATTATATTTATAGTTAATAATTACCAAGAGAAAAAAATTATTTGACCTATAATAATTCTTATAAAAATCAATGTAATTATACAATAAGTAATGTAATTAGTTGAATAATAATTTTTTAAAAATTCGTGTAAGAATTTACTTTATAATGACAATTGTTAATTCATCTTATAATTTTAACAAAAATATTTAAAGATTTTAATCTTTAAATTAGAGTCGTTAAATTAATTTTACATTAATTATATTATATATAATTCAATCAAATTCTAAAAATAATAAAATATTTTAATTATTTAATTATTTATGAGTTATGTATTAATAACTTGTGAGTAACTAGATAGTTAGTTTGTTAAATATTAAGAAATTATTGCTTAATTAAGTAATTGATAATGAATATTGAATATTTTTAGTGTATACTTTATAATTTAAATATATGTAAATTTAATGATTATTAATTAAATGATTATTTAATTATTTAGTATTTGAATGATTTATAATTTTAAAAACTAAGAAAGTAAGGCATGAAGAAAGTTTTGAAATTACAACTTAGTTTGTGAAGAAGTTACAACTTCAAAACTTATCCCATACTAGTGGGTGCCCGTGACCTTCGACCACTGTGAAGTCCCCCTCATCCTCCACAACATTTGCCAAAGCATATGGGATAAAAGTGAGGTGTTTATATGCAGAACATGTTGAGGAACGCATTGTGAACTTGGGGAACATATTGGGAACCCATTAGGAACTTAAAGGGAACATCGTGAGAACACATTGGGAAACAGGGAAAAATGGAAAAAGAATCCTCCCGCCCCCCCAAACTTAAAAGGAATAAAAGCAAGGCACCTTGGGCCTTCCCATTGGCCGAAATTCTACTGTCCATTTGGCTTCAACGGACCTGCAGGGACTTTCCCGTGCCCAGCCCGCTCGTGCCGGGCACCGTCATAGCCAGTCAGCCCCTCTCCCATGCCTAGCACGCACAGGACCTGCAAGGACTCTCCCGTGCCCAGCCCGCCCCTACCGGCCACCATCACAGCCAGTCAGCCCTTCTCTCGTTTTTACCAGGGCCAAGCCCTGTCGTCCGTTTGTGACGGACCCGAGCTCCGTCACAGACAGACAGACAGACAAACGTAGTGAATTTATATATAAGATTGTTTGTTTTTCATTCCCAATTTGAACATTATATAAACAAAAGGGTGTGGTCATCCAATTCCACATTAAAAAATTTGTGCACATGGGATGAGCCAATCAAAAGGCTCAACCCAAAACAAAAAAACAAATTATGCACATTTAAAAAGTATTTACCTTCCCAACCTATTTATCTACCTAGTTAGGTAGGTACCTAATTTGACCTACCCACCTAGGTCGACCTATGTACCTACCTACCTAAATACCTACCTATATTAATAAGTATTTAACCTAGGAAAGTAGAACCTACCAACCTATTTTTTTACCTAAGTAGGTAGGTTTGTAGGCACCTATTTATGTACCTACCTAGGTACCTACCAATTTAATATTTTTATTTTTATTAAAAATATTTAATGCCACGTGGCATACTCACATTGGGCCACGTGTCATAATATAATATCATCAAAGTATTTGAATTGAACGTCCTAGATTATTTCAAAATAATAATAATAATAATAATAATAAATATATTAAGACGCGTGGCATCACATCATTTGCCTTCAATTGTGACCAAAATAGTTGCATCCTAGTTGCATGTGACAATACGTATACAATGAAGTCAAAGGATGAAATGTATTTGATTTTTTTTTCATATAATACCCTTTGTCATTTGCGACTAATTTATCACATGCGACTTGTCTTAGGCGACTAAAGGGATTTTAGTTGCAAAATGTCTCTTGTGACTAAAATTTAATCGCAAAGACTAATCGAAAATGCATGTTTTTCTTCTAGTGTTCTAAGTTATTTTTCTTATCCACCAACTTGAAAATGATGTTTTAAATTTTAGCTTTTCCCCCCTTTTCTTTAAATCTAAGTAGATTTTTCTTAATTCCAACATTCACATGCATAATGATGAATTCTTATGTATACTATGTTACTGATTTATTTGAGACATGAGAGTTGTTGGGAATGTCGCAACTTCAATATGTTGTAGTTTTCTTTCTTGACAATGCTTCCCATAATTTCAGATGTTTGATGAAATTTTTTATTATAAACACAAATTATATATTTGTTCCAACATGTTCCAACTATGCTTTATAATTATTCCTTATGGCTTTTGCTTTTCCTATTAATATTTTGTCACAAATGTATTCCACATGACTTGACTAATGGATTGCATATTTTATCATTGATCTGGCATTTAATCCCATGTTCAAGTCTTCTTTTGACCTAGGATGTAATTGTTGTCCTCCACCTATTTGCATGAGGCTATTACCCTATCGCACTATCCCTTCTTCCACCCAATTTTTTTGCACTGTTTTTTTGGATTTCTACACATTGCATAGACATCAACCCTATTTAGGTTAACATAAATGTCAGTTTCTATATGACATTCTTATGGTTTCAATGTCATGCTACTACCAATGTGTTAGAGTTTTTTGGTTTTTGCGCATTCCTTTTTCTCGTCGTTCTATCTTTCCAAAAGTTGATCTTTCTTGAATGATTCATACTTTTGTTTTTTAACGGCTCTCTATAATTTCCTTCTATTTTTCATTTATTTCCAAGCTTGCACCACATTTATGTATTCACATAATGCATCGGAGGTTATAGAAATTTTAGGTTGGCCCTCCACTTAAACCACTTTCAAAGTGATCACTTTGTTCCAAATTTTATTCTCTACACCATATTCCATCAACAAAGATTATGTTTGGCTATAAGCACAAAAGTTTTACAATTTTATTTTAATGTTTGTTACTACATTGCTTGACAATTTTATTTGTGGTTTTGATTATTGTTGTTCTTTGTCCTATTTCATATTTGATTCGCTCCCTACTTGGATTATATTTCCCTTATTCCTTGTCTTTTTCGTTGAACCTTTCAAAATTTATTCTAGTGTTTGATTTCGTTCTTGTTGATTCAAATCCATTTGATTTTTTTCACTATTATTCATGTGCCTTTTGTAACATGGCAACATTTCATGTCATTGGACGTTTAGACCTCACCATAATGGTAGATGAATCAAGGACGATTACTATCTCTCAACATTGTTTCTTGTGCTATGTTTGCTTTTCAACTAGGTTTTCTACATATATCTAAGGACGTTTCGTATGATAACTTTGTTTCAAGTTTTCTATACTAGATTCTTATGACCTCTTTGAAGGGGAGACAATGGTTGGTTGGTTGTGGCCATTATCACATTGTTGGTGATAGCTTAGCTCATATAATTTTCAGGAAACCATCTTGATGATAAAAATCGCAAGTTCTATGGTCAAGATTGTGAAACAATAATTCAAAGTTGATGATACTCTCCTTTAATGTTTTGATATTCTTGCATCCTCTATTTTCATTGAATTATTTAATTCATCGACTAGTAAGGACTTGACACCACCTCCTTTGTTGATGAAATTGTCGAAAGGCATTTTTCAATCTGGAACCTTTTTGTTGTTAGAACCATCCAGCCATGTGGAGAGTATTCAATTTGTTGTTTCTTGCTTACACGCAATGGTGTTGTTAGGACAAACCTCCAACGAGTTGTGGACTTTGGATTATGACAATATCCCTCTACGAAAAGTCCAATTTTGGTTGATTATTTTCAATGGGGATGTCTTATTTGAATTGCCGCCCATCCATTAGAATGTTCACAACCCTTCGCAAATGCAAGGCATGGACAAAAAGTACGATGGCCATGCTTGGAGTAAGTTGGTCACAACCAATATAAAAAAATTGTTTAGGTTTAGCTTTAGGAAGGCTCGTTACTTGGGTCTCTTGAGGTGTGTGCAAGATGATTGTGAGAACTTCTTACGGTTTGCCACTCACAATGAAACATTTTGGTGTGGTGAGTGCGTTCATATTGCAATCTTAGGTCAAATGACAATGATTCCTTCCTCTTCTTCATTTGGATGCAAATTTTGTCATTCTTTTCCTTTTTGTGTTACCAATTGAAATGGGTGAATCTATTATGTTGTGCATAAACTTCAATCTATGTTAAGAGCGGTGATTCATCTTGGGGTTCACAACCATCCTATTGCGAATGGAAAGTGTTAAAAGTCAGTCAAGGAGATTAGAAGGTTGATCGCAAAAGAGGTTGATTGCACATTTGATGCAAAGATCTTTTCGATTTCCCCTTAATGCTAGCAAAACCTTCTTAGCGAGTTAATTGTTTGAAGATTCTAGCAATGGCATAGTGGAGCTCCTCAAGGGTGAACAGTTGGAGCACATCTATGACATGTTTTGTGAACTTAGTTTTCCCAACATTCATAACCTTGTTGCTTTTTCAAACGTCATTCAAGAGGTGGCTATACTGATAACATACTTCAATTGAAGTCTAAAAGTCAGTATGACTACATCTAGGAGTGTTGCTTCCCAGGGCAAGTTCATGGACATAAGGTGGTCATTTTTAAGATGTCGATAAATGGTGTCGGGAATGGAATTAGCTTTGTCACATGAATGCAACTTGCTATGGCTTTACAAAATGCTTAGATCATGTTTGATCATGTGAAACATGTTGCTAACTAGACAACTATGGCTTGTCATGTGTATGATCATTTTTATTATAAAATGTTGAACCATAGTTGTTTGTGATATGCAATTTAAGGACACCAAAGTTCAATAACTTATGTGGACAAAGTTAAATGAAATGATGTTGAAACACAATTTTCTAAAACCCAATTTCGAAAGATTCATGGTTAACTGATGCACCCCCAAGCTCTTTGATGGACTCAACTACGAGTTCAAAGGTGAAAACATAAAAAAGAAAAGGAATTGGGGCACGCTCTTTGGCTCACAACACTTCATGGGTAGAGGTGAGGTTTGAGGCAAATTTGTAGCTTTCATCAACAACTTTCCAGCAATATGTGACATGCCACCTACACACAAGGAAATTAAGGCGATTCTTGACTTTTAGTGGTCGAAAGTTAAATTGGCAATTTGACTTCGAGCTCTTCTTTTGGCTATAACTTGTGCTTTAAGTACCCCAATGGGTCATGCAAGCTCATTTTAGACATCTATGTTCCAATAACTTTCCAATGATATAAGTAACTTTTCAATCCAATGAGTTTTGACCCTTGTAATTACTCTTTGAAAATTTGGGAGTCCATTGGGAGTCCAATTCCCAAAGTGGGAGTTCATTTGGGAATGTGGAGGTTCATTCCCTCACACTTTCCCACACTCTGGGGAGCATGAAATGTGATTCCTGTGCTTCATTCTTGGTCCACACCTTTGCAACCCCTTACTTTGGTCACAAACCCAAGGTTAAGGTTGTGACACCAACAATGCACAAACCAATTGGAACATTGTCAAAATTGTTTATGGTTTCAAGGACTCTTCTATTAAGATGGTTAATAAGGAACACATTTATTTATTCCATTGGACTTAATCATTTGATAATCACACCAAATAATTGATCAGACCTGAGTTGCAAGATGAGCACAAGGTTTTTTGCCACAAGTATAAGAATGCCACATCCCTTGGGATGTTGACAATCATTATGCTCTAATTCGTTGTTGGTGGCTTTCATTTGGGGCTGGTTTTGAGGCAAGTGTCCATGAGCTTGACAATTAGCTTAACTTTTGGCATTTTTGTGTAAAACAATGGGGAGGATTCATGGTCCATGTGAGTACTTCTTTTGTTAACTTCCTATGACTTCCCTTCTTTTTTGTGCATTCAAAATTATAAGATGTCCATTTTCACTCAAGTTCCATTTGCAATTTATCTCCCTTTCCGTTGTAACATTTCAAATTTTTCTAATATTTCATTTCCTTTGATTTGTAGAAGTTTAATGATGAAGAGTGGGTGAACATGTCCACTTGTAATTTAGCCAAAACTATGCATAACATTTAGTTGTAGCACTCAAGGAATCACAACATTTGTCTATACACAACGACATTTAATGATTACGTTCGGGCTTTCAAACAATCTACATTGTATAAATAATACTTGTGAAGGGGTCCATATGGTCATGGACCTAATAAGAATGATTTTGTATTGAAAAAGGCCCAATGGTTTTGTGATTCTACTAGACTAGCAGATGTTGTGGCAAATTACACATCTGGATTTTCCTTTTCTTATTGTGTTCTACACCTCAAGGGGGAAGAGGTTTTTGGGTTTGCCAAACAATTCATTGATTGTCCTCTTGGTGCAGAGAATGATTATCATTGTCCTATTGATGCGAATTTCTCTCATCCATGAATTCATGTTGGTCAACCCAATGTTGTTGGGAATGTAAGCATGCAACAACGACTTTTTAGTTCCAATGCTTGTTCACCTTTGGTATTTCGAGGTGGTTTAGAATTGAAGGAAAATATTTGTGTTGATGGCTGGTGGCAGATTGAACATTGCCCACCCTGTTCTGTTGTTTGATGTTCTATGTTCTAGAAAACCTCAGGGTTTAAATGTAAAGTAAATATCAACTTTTACAAATATGTAAGTGGAATTTTTGTTCCATGTTACTCAACGTTTTGGGTACAATTTCATACTGAATCACTAGAACACCATATGCATTGGTTTTGTCATGATGATTTGAATCATTTTGTCAATGGAACAATGTGAAAATATGCAATTGCTAAACCTTCAGTGCCAACTATATGGCTCATCCAAAAAGGTATTGATTTAATCAAAGGAGGTAATAACTCTAAAAAAAATGGGGCTATTTTTTTACCATATTTGTGTTGGAAGTTTATTTAGTTCCTAATTGTTTAGTCCAAGTAGTTCACATGTGGTTTATATGAGTGCTCACAACATTGTGTGACCAATTGATGCAAGTTGTTGGCCCACAATTCGTGGTGGCAAAAACGTGAGACGTTGGTTGAAGTGTTATAAAGTTTTTGAATTTTTGTGATAGTACATTAGAATCTTAGTCATAAACCTTTCTATAGCTGGTTGGATTATGTAAGAAAGTTAGACACTAGTTTTGGCCCATTCGTTATGTTTTCCACTTTATAGCTTTTGAATCATAGTAAAATGATGTTTATTTATGTATAATATTGTAGCCATTTCAACACATGTTTGTCAAATATTTAATATATTTTGAGAAGTTAATTTTCATCAAATATTTTTTAAGTATGTAATTCCCACACATTTCAACATTTAAAAAAATATTGTAATTATTGTTGAAGAACATTAGACATTTGGAGCATTGTTTGCATGAAGGATGATAAAATGCATCAGGTAAAATTAGCAATAATGCTTTCAAATGTTCACATGGTGATGATGTTGATGGCTTTCTTGGCCAAACCCAAGTTTAAAGTCAATAAGCCATTGTTCATTTTAGAACAGACGATGGATGTGACATGACAAAATTTCTAGGGCTTGTCAAAAAATATTTTACCACATCATAGAATATTATGTGACGTGGCAAAATATTTTGCCACCTCACATAATATTTTGTGATGTGGTAGAATATTTTGCCACCTCACATAATATTTCATGACGTGGTAGAATATTTTGCCACCTCACATAATATTTCATGATGTGGTAGAATATTCCACCATGTCACGTTTTAATATCCACGTGGCAAAAAAAATATTAATAATATTCCATGGCATGGAATATGTTCTAAGATTCCTTTTTTACTCACTTGAATAGGTTCGCCCACTCATGTTCACCCAGTCACCTACTAGCATTGTTTGGATTGCATATCACAAACAACAATGGTCATGACTTTGTAATAAGTTAGATCATATACATGGCAAGCCATAATAATCCACATGTCAATGTGTTGAACATGTTTAAACATGATCCAAGAATTTTCCACATTCCCCCAAGCTACATTCGTGCATCCAAGTTAATTGCACTCCAAACCCCATCAACGGACCTCTTGAAAATGAAGACCTTTTGACTAGAAATTTGACTTAGAAAGCAACATTCTTGGATGTAATTGTAGCAATTCATGGACTTTAATTCGAGAATATTGTTAATGTAAACTCCACCTAGTTGATGTTTGAAGGAAACAACAAGGTTGCAAACATTTAACGAGCTCAAATTTATAAACGTGTCATGTATTTGTTCAAATTGGTCACCTTTTGTAAGCTTGAAGCTACCATCACCATTATTAATGATCAAATGTTTGGTCAACAAAGATTTGATGGTGCTTAAGGAAATGCCAAATGTTTTTGCATTCAATGTTAAATTGACATATATTTCAATCAACATTATAGTCTTTTGATAATTTGTTTACACTTACCATTTGCAATGAAGTGCAAATGCACACCAAGGTGAATCATCGTTGTTGAAATGAATTTGAGACTATGGACAATGTAATAATTTAACCTTTGCAATTATCGAGAAAATATGCGAAGGAATTATAAAATTTTCATCCAAATTAGGAAGTAGGAAGATCGAAGATGATTTACCCTTTGATCAAAATGTGGGTTGATTCACCAATCTTGACCGTTTCTTTGCAAGCTTTGAAATGGATGAAGCAATTGTAATCATCCTACACACAACGCAAGTGGCCCAAATAGCAAACCTTCCTAAAGTTCAAGCCAAAACTATTCTTGATGTTGGTTATGATCACCTTGGACCAAACATAACCATTGTACTTTTTGTCCATGCCTTGCATTTGAGATGAGGAGTGACTATTATTGGACATGGGGGTCATTTGGAACAAAATGTCACCATTGAATTTCATGGGTAGGAAAGAGACATCTTGAATGGCAATCTTGTCATAATCCAAATTTCTTAATTTGTTAGAATTATGTCGTGTGAATGACATTGTGCAAATGCAAACAACTACTAATTGAACACTTGTGAAGGATGTGGAAAGGTGTGATGTGGGTTGAGGGAGTGTTGATTACAAGGCAATAAAAGGATCATGGTCTTGACATGATGTGATGTTTTGCATCTAGGGAGGCGGCTCTTCTTTTAATGATGAATTAAACAAATTGATGAACATAGATGATGGCAAAATGTCCGAAAGTTGAAGATCAATGTCAATATTTTCAATTTCATGCTTTGTATTTTTGTTTAGAAATTTTGCTTTGACTAGAGATGCAGCAATACTTGGCGTCAAGATGGTTTTTTGCAAATGGGTTAGAACATTGTCACCAATGACTTTGTATTGTCCAAAGCACACAACCCAAACTATCCTTTTTGTTGGGGTGGTTGGCATTTGGTACAATGAACTTAAGACATTTTTCACATCATATGTTACACCATTGGAGATATGCAAAGAACCTACTTGGAAACCTAAAATAACACACAAACATTGCTTAAATGTGTCATTTGAATCAAATTCATTGACTAAGATGGTTAGCCCAAGCTATCCTTCAACACAAAAATGGACACAGTCACGAGATTATCAATTGAATTGAAACTAGTGATGGGAAAACTCATGATTTATAAAAGTTAGAAATGCATGACACCTTAGAGAAGAATGCAAACAAGTATGACAAGAGGGTTTGGCAAACGAAGATTGAAAAAAGGGACAAGAGTGAATAGTTAAACAAGAGTGGGAGTGGAATGTGCAATTCCAATTCAACCTTCAAAAGAGTTTTCAAGTTATAATTTGAAAAAAAACTTATTCATTACTCTAGAAATACAAAAAACAAAACTATTGATTACCCCTCATATTCTAGTTTCAAGAATATCATTGAAAAAAAACACCATGTAAAAAAACTATCATTTGGAGATATGATGGCAAACCAACCTTGAAGATATTATATCATATTGGTAGATATTTGTTTTTGTTGTTGCCAAATGACAAAAAATAATTTGAGTTTTTGGACTTGTCATATTGCAACTATTTGGAATATGGTTTTTACTAGGAAAATTAACCTCCAATAAAATCAATCATTAAAATCGAAGGGGAATGAATAATAACTCATAAGTACAATTTGAAAACTAAAACTTCCAAATAACAAACTATACTTTTGTATCAAAAGAAACGCATAAAAAAAATCACACCCAATGTATGCAAGTGAACAACTTCAAATTACATTTGCATTATGATGTGTTCAAACAAGGTTAATAATTTGATTGAGCTAGAGAATTCCTAATCAACAAAAACTATGGGTCATCAAGGATTAGAGCATTTCGGTGTCACTTTTTAAAGCTCAATTGGTCCCTTCAAGGCAAGTCCATAGAGAACAAACATAAGTACCCCCATCCTTAATAAAGACAATCCCACAATATGTTCTAAACTAAATCCCATCACACATGACACAAGTATCCACAAAACAATACACAATGCGAAAACTCAAACATGAAATAACTTTATTCCCTTGTCTACACATTGTTATCCCCACATATTTAGGCTTTTTGACAATTTGCCTAGGAGTGTTACAAAGATGAAACAATGTTTTGGAATCCCATAACATTTCCCAAGATTGAATTTTTTCCAAAACAATAGTTTCAACCTTGGAGCTCCCAATCACATGGGTATTCTTTCTCCTAGCAATACAAACATACACACACAATTGGACAATAATATATTAACAACAACCCCAACTTTGCCATAGGAACCGTGTCCCAAACCCTTAGAGCTAGTCATCATTTCCTTGAATCAACCTTTACATTTTACTACTAAACCCCCAATTCCTTTGTTGAAACACAATACGTAGTGGATATCAAATGCTTCTAAGAAGAAAAACAAGTACACAAAATGAGACATTCTTCCTCCACTTCTCTTTGCAAAAACTTCACATTTCAAGTTTTCTTTGTTTCTAGAATCTCTAGCCAAGAGTATGACACTTAGCTGCTTCACACAGTGTCAACAACTCCTCCATATAATGTTGTTTCCCATGTGTTATGCACTTGAGACCAATCAAATCACACCCATTTTGCAAAGCAAACAAGAATGCACCTCCAAGCTCCAATGCCGAGTGCCGTAAAAACACAAAATCCAATTGTCTCGAATAAACAACAACAAACAAAACTAAACGCACAAAAAGAGGAAAGAAACAAAAGAGCTCATGCTCATCAACACTGGTTATTGTTGCACACAGCCGCTTGATTCCTTAACCATGAATGATGAAAGCCAAAATTGACAAGCTCAAATGACGCAGCAGAAATGGATGGTCCACAAAGACACTTCAGCCCTAAATCCACGTCACACCACTTTTCTAAAGGCTAACTCTGCACCTTGTTTGGGAATCATAAAAGAATAATACCAGCTTGAAAGTGGCCTGATTCTGAAGTATTTCTCCAGCATATGCTCAAGTGGGGTACATATTCTCAAGGATGCCTACAATGTTTATCCAGAACAGTCAGTTGTCAGCTCTAATTTAAGAAGAGGGGGGCGGGGGCGGAGCAGAGTTTGTTGACCGAAACTCATATCATGACATGTCTTCTCCAGTGTCAAGTCAGACACGGATGGCAGATCTACCCACCAGCATCTAGACTCATTGGGAGCAGTATTTATCCTCCAAATTTGTGATGTTGCTCTAGTGGCAATCATTCACAATAATATATTTAGCCAAGTTTGACGATATTCAAAATATGAAAGTAGAAAAATCTTAAGCATCCTTTCATGTTGTAGGGAGTTGTAGTAATAATTGGCGATTTTTTTCTCAATGAAAGGGAATTCGTGTTTGAATATTCCTTTTTCAAATTTTTTCCCGCAAAATGGCAAAACCTTGCCACAAAAAACTCACTGATTAGGAGCCTTCTTGGCTGCTGGCTCTCCTCTAGACAGACACAGTCTTCACAGTTTTAGCTTATTATATCTATTCAGAGCATCTTCACCCACACCCCCAATCTCATTTTTCACACAAACATTGGATTTTAATTTTTCGAATTTTCAGTGTGAATTTGACTAATTTTTTTATTAAAAAATTGTGAAAATTTTGATATCACAAATTGATTGAAAAAGCCGCATTCCCCATCCTCATCCATTAACATGAAAATTTGAACCTTATAAGGTGAGAGATTATTGTAGATGCCATCACGTGGCCCAATTGTTATGATCTGTCAATCAAAAGCAGTCATTTTGTTTTACCACTGGGTCCTTTTGGAAACCACCATGTTTGGAGGTTGAACCAGTGTTGAGGAAAACTGGCAAGGGTTTGAAGTCGGATCTCACCTTGAAACAGACCAGTTTTCACTTTCGGGTGAGAACTGGGAATACTTGAACCCAGAGGTTCTCACAGGAGTGAGAATTGCCAGTCCTGAGAACTTCTTAGGGTATCATAGTTAAGTAGGCTTGATGCCCACTGATGGTTTACAAGTCATGTCGTGGGATATTATGGGGCCTAGGGGGTTATGTGATGCTGGATTTTCAGTCTATTTTTTTTCCTCTTTGTGTTGAAGGCTACTCTTTATTTCTCTATTGTTTCTGTTTTCCTCTTCCCTTTGTCCTCTTCTTTGTCTTGTGTCTGAAGATCCATTCTTCCATATCAATAGGTGAGGTAACACACATATCTCTAAAATTGGTTCAATTGGATGTATATCAATAGGAATTGGGGTTGGTTCTCACAAAAGTTTCCAAAGAACCATCTCAGTTCAATTTCCCCCAAATAAACAGAATCTGGTTTCCCAGTTAGGCCAGTTCTCACATTTTTCACAATAGTTGGTTATTGTACACCATTTCTCTAAAACAGTGCTTGATATTTTAAATAATAAAAGTATTAATTCCTATGCTGTGTAAAAGCCCTTTTGAGGTGGCCTTTACCAGATTTGGGCCCATGCTTGGCTTCAACTCATGGGGCCCTTGTTCTTGGTCGACCCTACACAAAAGACCTGATTTGTTGAGTACTAGTTCCTTATATTATTTGGTGGCTTCAGTACAACTTAATTATTTTTATAGTTGCCAAAAATTGCAAAAACAAAATTCTCAAAGAAATCACTTTTGTGAAAGAAAATAAAGGATGTTCTGGACTGTTCTGGAATGTATTATTTTCGAAATGGAATCTTCAAAATCAATTAATTATGTGGCAGATATGTGCTCAAGCTGCCCCTCTTATATGAAAGAGTCCGGATTTTTGATGAACCTGTCCCACGGTTGGTCTCAAATCCTCAGAGTCCCTGGCACCCAACTTCAAAGGGTCAATTGTCATCTAGAAAGGAGAAGGGCACAAGTGAGTTGTGTGAAGTGGAGACTTGAGGGAACTAAAATCAGAATAAAATATACAATAGATGGGTACCAAATAGGTCAAAATAATATATAGGATACGAGAACTAAAAAACAGCAATGAATTAAATGCTGGAAGCTAGTGCAGGGACAAGAATGAGCCCTGGTAATGGCATTGTAAGACAAGGGTGAGGCATTATGTGTCAGATCTGGAAACCAACCAATGATGAAGTTTGTAAGAATTTATGCCAACCCTTTGGAATTGTGCTCGGAGATAAATTATATAAGTAGCCTAGTTGGAACTGCTAAGTGCTGAGTTTTATTACAAAGATAGAATATGTTTGGAAAGACATCTGACACACTGCTACAGTTGCACACTTTTTGCATAAAGAATAACTGGCCTAAAAACGATCCATTCACCAATTGGCCTAAAAACTGGCTAGTAATTGTTAAAAAAGCTTCCATGCTAGGCTAATTATACTATTATGAGTGAAAATACTCAAAGTTTAAAAAACGTTCCTTTCAATTTTGTGAAGGACAATAGAGAATATTTTGAAATACTTGGGACTGTTTTTATTTTTCAACATGAAATCTTCAAATTTAACTCATTATTATATGGATATGTGTTGAAGCTCCTGTATTATGGGTAGTAGATACAACTTTGTTCCAAATGGGCTTCACTCAGAATTTCCATTTAAGAAGGAAGAAAAGACCAGCAAAGTTGTATTGAGGGGCAATTTGGTGTCAGCCCATTCTGAGTCTTGGCCAGGGCAGGGGTTCCTGATTGATCGACGGCAGCTTGAGATGAGTGTTGTACAGATCTTGATTTTGAAAGAAACTTTTGTTTCTGTTTTTATTGAATTTTATTTTTTGAGTTTTTCATTTCATAGATCCTCCAGTGGGATTTTGAGAATGATTTTTAGGATTTAGTGAACTTTTAGCTTTGGAGACTTCTTGAAAAGCCTTAACTTAGTCCCCTGTAAGACCAAGTTCAGTTTCATCTTCATTGCACTCAACTAAAACTAATAATTCTTAAATGAGTACCATGCTCATGGAGTAAGGTATTAACATATCAAAAAAATGGGGAGGAACACAATTAAAAAAAATAAAATCCTAAGAGCCAATGAAACAGGTTATCAACCCACTTTTTTTTTCCCCTCTTCAGAGGAAAGGGGCTGATTTTTTGGGTTTGTTTCTAGGGACATGAGGAACTAATGAATTGGCAACCAGTTCACCAATTCTGGAACCCATGAGTTTGGATGCCACCTAATATGAGTTCGCCATTAGTTCATAGAGAAACAGTAGGCCTAGTTTTAACAAAATGTAATGATACAATCTCATTTCATTTTATTTTTGTTAGTGATGCAACTTGCACCCAACCAAGTTGTGAGCCATTGCCCTTGCATCATCCTCACGGTTTTTTGGTTCCTACAATTGCAAGTATCCTTGTTTCTTTTTCTTTTTTCTCTTCTCTTTTTTTTGAAATCAAGAACATTTACTATACATAATTATCTGTGTAAAAGTGTGATTACATTAGCACCTAATGGAATGTGGTCGTCAGTTCACCAATTTGGGGGTGACATAGTGTGCTGGGTGATGCTTTTAAGCAAGGACTACTACACATTCACTTGGGTCTTCAACACTTTAAGTAGCTTGGGAATAGTATTTTCAAACACACCTATACAAAATGTATAGTAACTTAGAGCTATGGTAATAGATCAGGTATGTATTTTGGACTCTCCTAGAAGTAAGTGAAGGAAGGGAAGTGATTTCAATAGCTTTATATAAACATATTTTGCATGTAGATTTGATCCATTATTATACATCTAATTTTATTCCATTCTTGTGCAATTTTGGTTCGATTCCATTTAAAAATATTATTCGAATTAAAAAAATATGTTTAAAGAAAATGAGTTATTCCAACATGAAATTATTTTAGATAATTAGTAAAATTAGTGTAAATACCATAGGATAGACCTTGTGTATTTTACACCTCTCTGTGTTCAAGAAATTGCTACCGTAGTACCTAGCCTAGTTGAGCAACAAGGTGCCTAATAAAGTTTTTTGGTCATCTATATTCAGTATTAAAAATACTAATATTTTACAATTTGACATTATACTAAATAAGGAAGCTAGTGTGGTTGTGGTTTTTTTTTCAGATTTTTGGCATGGCACGTAGGTATTTTTCAAAAAAATTGGCAATTCCAAACAGTAATTAATTAGTGCCTAACCAGGCAAGATACTATGGTTGTCATTTAGTTCTACATCAAGTGAACTAACATACTTGATGTGGTATCTGAATGCAAAATATACATGGGTGTGAGGCGGCCACTGCATGTGGCATTGATGTTCGAAAGCATGAGATAATGTACAAGACAATATTCTCCGGAATGATGCTATGGCATTGATGTTCTGAAGCAAAAGAGATGAAGCACAAGACAATATTCTCTGGAATGACCCTGCTCCTTTGTTGTTTGGAAGCAAGAGAATGATGCAAGACACACTACTCTCCAGAATAAAACTTTGATGCTTCTTAATTAGCCATTTAGGGAGGTATCAAAGGAAAAACCCCTTCTTTTGATGCCCTCTTCATTAGCAGTTCAAGAAAGCATCAAAGGAAGAACCCCATCTTTTGATGCCTTCTTCTTGTAACCCAGGGCTTTGGTAGGTTTTTGGGGCAACTGAGTGCAATTAAGAACATCTCCACCTAAAAGCCATAAAGTAGTTTGTACAATATATTCTGGATGAAGTGTGTAATATTCAAGTAGTGTGAAACTCACTTTCAGTCTGAAAATATAGCCAACACCAACTACACAGTGCCCTCTATAAATCCCTGCGCATGAAAATGATTGTTTTTAATTGACAAGCAATTAATGATTGCTTAGGTGGTGATAGGTATTTAAATAGTTTCACTTTCTGCTGCTCACTTTTTCATGTTGATGGGTGGGATAGGGGAATTATCAACACGGTATGTTGGATGCGGTAAACACTCATAGCACTAGAGGTTCTAACAGGTCCTCCATCAACAAAATGTTACCTATTTTCTATATAGTTAACACCTTAGATTAGTGCTAGATAGCACAGAGAGTGCATGTACATGATGACATGGTGTTATGGTTTCCTACCTAAAAAGCTAAAGATGACCTGTCTTTAGCAATTATAATGCACATTTGGAATCATGTGTTAATCAAGAAATTCTCCTAAATTCAATAAAGCTAGGGTGATATTACTCAATCCAACTTGGGTTCAAAAACAAGGGATCTGTATTCAGGGTCCTTGATACCTCTTTGAAAGGCAAAATTGGCACTTTATTACCAATTCTATGTCCTGATCCTTACTTTTATGAGCGGGCTCCACTCTTTACATTATCCCAATGACATCATAGCTTCAACGTTTATTTTACAATTTAAGTTTCATAATTCTTAAAGAAACCTAAGGTTACATAATTAAAAAAACTTAATCTGTTCCTACTAGGAAGGTGTAATCAAGAAATTATGATAGGAAAGATTGGGGAGTACAAAATAGTGAGTTAAAGGACCTTTTCAAGAGGTGCTATAAAACATTAGCTTTTTAATTCAAAATTTAAGATTCCTAAAGATGAAAAAATATTAGCTTTCTAATCCAAAATTTTACGTTCTTAAAAATTTGGTGGTAGGTTATTGTCAGCCTATCATTGCCTTAACATCAAGATAACACCTGATGTCACATTAGATATACTTAATTATGTGACATTGTTGGTGTGAATCAGTGATCAACCTTGTATCTCTTAACACTGACTGAACTTGTATTCAACATCAAGTGTGATTGGTGCTTTATTCATGTACTTTTTAAAAGAGTTTTTCTTAGGTGTAAGAGGTGGTCGTGTGATGGATTTACTTTTGGTTTTGCCATTTCTACTTCTGATGCCAATCAATTGTGGACAACATTTGTTACCCTCTCAAGCAGACCCTATTGAAACATCTTACATCAAGATTGGATAGAGCCCCTTATTTAGCACCAAATTCAAGGGCATCTGGTCCTACTGGGTTCAACTCAGTTCTATGTGGAATAGGTCCTATTGGACCTGTTTACAGTATAAAAGGTCCCACCTCTGAAGAAGTGGACCATTCAAACATGGATTAAATAAAACAGTTAGAGAGAAACCAAAGTGTTTTTTATTTGGGGAAGGGCTCAAATGTTCAACCCCTAAAACCACTTTTAGCATCACAAAATATGTTTAATTTGCAAATATACAGTAAACTCTCTCTAAACTAATACTGTGTAAACTAATATTCTCTCTAAACTAATATGCAGGCATAGGCCCGTGGCGGGCCTCATACTTAATCTAATAATTCTCCATAAACTGATATTCAATATTTTTTTCCAGTCCCATAGCATTTTATAAACTAATATATCATACATATGACACCAACCCAATGTATTCTGAGAGTACCCAGAGTGCAGCTTTCCACAACCTCACTTTCTGCCAAGATTTCTATCACTCATGTCATATGATCTTCTACATGCTTCTTTGATCCTCCACCAAGCTTCACAAGGTTCCATTACCTTCCCCAATGATCCATGACCTTCTACTAACCTCCATGACCGTCCATGCTGCTCTGGCAGGTTCCAGAATGATTTTTGTTACCCCCCATATAATTTGTGTAAACTAATATCCTCCATAAAGTAATATCTTCCGGCCAGTCCCAAAGATATTAGTTTAGAGAGAGTTTACTGTACCTGTCCTTTACTTGTTGCCTTATTGAAAACATTCTGCTGTGACACCAGAGGATTTGTCCTAGTTGTAACACACACAAAAAGCATGATCAATAGTTTAAAGAAATGCATGGTTTGTACATTACTAAACATCAATAGAAATATAATGAAAGGTGTTTTCTATTCACAAATTAGTCATCTTGCATGACGGAGCGAGTGTTGGTTCACTGGGACCCTATGATTGGTGATGCTCATGATGACCCAGTTGAAGTTAATCCATGTCTCTTTTGAGTTAATTATGTGAACTTGAACTTCACTTCAAAACTTGTAAGCCAAGGAGTGTGAGTTCAATCTAATAAAATTGTTAGGGTAAATATGCCAGTGTCTGAACACTTTTTGGGAGCTTAAGATCCTTTGACGTAGCTGAAATGCCTTTAAAGTTCAAAAAGAAATTGTGAGTCTCCACTTAACGCACCCATCATCTTTAAGATTGTTCAAAATGGACAATAAATGATGAAGATATAACCCTTATGAGTGTTTGGTTTCATAATAAACATTTGAAGCTTAAGATTATTGAACATAAATCATGGTTGCTTATGAAATTCAAAGAAGGATTGTAAAGCTTAAGTTGGCACTCATATTTTTTTTAGATTGCTCAAAACAAATAAAAATGAGAAAAATTTAGGATTCAACAGTAAAGGGGGTCTCCAACAAACTTTGCTCATTTTCATCCTACATTTTTTGAATTGCTCACTCGCCTCTAAAGTTTAAAAAGATACTGTAGACCTTCACTTGGCGCTCGCATAGTCACAAAGATCACAAAACCAAAAACAAAAAATGAAAAATATATGAATAAATGTTCAATGATAAACGTGTCCACCACCCTGATGTTAAATAAAAATGCAGGCAGTACAAAACCACTGCTGCATTTCTTTTCTCATGCCTGCCCAGATGCCCAATAAAAATGTGTTTGGTGAAGTCCATACACATTTGAGTCCATGAATTATGAACATTAAGAAACGTGTTATATCCATGTTTCTTCATGTCCAGTACACACACAAAACGTGCACAATCAGGGGCCCAAATGCGTTTGGTCATCACCCATATTTTTTTGGAAAATACTGGATCGGGCTAAAGGCCGACTGTGAAAAAAGAAATGCAGCAGTACTTTTGTACTGCCTGCATTCAAGACTTAAGACCTGGTGCTGGGGCGCGGGGCGTCTACCTAGTTTGAGCTTGTTTGGAAATCCTGGTTTCAGTGTAAGTTTGGATTTCTTAAAAGATCAACATGTATGTACCTACTTACACTACTACAAAACTTTTCAATTTTTTGATATAAACCTTTTTAGTGTTTTTTCCAAAAAATTAGAAAAAAAAAATCTAATTTATATTTAAAAAAAATTCTCCAAAAAAAAGCAGTCATCTCTCATATTTATATAATATTGTTGAAAATGACAAAATTTGTCAAAAAAAATCATGAACATCTCTCACAACACATGTGTGAGATAAACATTGTGATTTCATCCGATACAATGTATAATACAGTAAACTCTTTCTAAACTAATATTGTGTAAACTAATATTCTCTCTAAACTAATATGCGGGCACAGGCCTGTGGCTGGCCTCATACTTAATCTAATAATTCTCCATAAACTGATATTCAATATTTTTTTTCGGTCCTATAGCATTTTATAAACTAATACATCATACATATGACACCAACCCAATGTATTCTGAGAGTACCCAGAGAGCAGCTTTTCACAACCTCACTTTCTGCCAAGATTTTTACCACTCATATCATATGATCTTTTACATGCTTCTTTGATCCTCCACCAAGCTCCACAAGGTTCCATTACCTTCCCCAATGATCCATGATCTTCTACTAACCTCCACAATGATCCTTGATCTTTTACTAACCTCCATGACCTTCCATGCTGCTCTGGCAAGTTCCGGAATGATTTTTGTTACCCCCCATATAATTTGTGTAAACTAATATCCTCCATAAACTAATATCTTCCAGCAGGTCCCAAGGATATTAGTTTAGAGAGAGTTTACTGTATGTGATTTTTACTTGTGGCATGTATTACAGTAATATTGTGATTTCACATTAATTTGTGGGCCCAGTAAGTGCCTTATCTGTTTACATAGTAGTGAGGTTTATATTTCATCATACATGCTTCTGATATGTACCCACTTACATGGTAGAAGGAGAGTGATGCATGAAGGTTCACAAGATAAGGTCTCCTTGGTCACTAGATTGTGCTTCATGACGGGATTCACTATGATCTGTTGGAGGAAGGCCCGGATATTCAACCGATCATAATCTGATCTACTGGATATTTAAAAGTGCCTTTGGTGAATTCAACCACTTGCAGCGTGGGCTGTTGGGATTCAACAGCGGCATCACAAGTGATTGAATTCAATACTTGTCATAGAGGACATTACTAACTAGGTATATATATAATATAATATAGCCCACCAAATTATAACATGACCACTAGGTCCTAAAACTTCCTAGAAATTCCTAATAATAAAATGACCAGGTCATGATTTCTATTAAAAAATTCCATGCCCAATAAACTTTTGAAAAGGGTTTTTGCTCCCTAGATATTTCTCTCGAAAAAGGAGGGAAAAAACTCTAAAGAAACGATCCAAAGTTCAAATCATAATTTATTTGGGACAAATTTTGTCACTTCTTGGACCAAATATTGGGTTTTGGGAATTTTTTTTGTTTTCCTTCTATTGTCAATGTGATACTTTTGGAAAAAGCAATTCCCCACATTATTGTTTTCACAAAATTGAGGGGGAAAAATAAATCATAACAGGTCCAAACAAAAGAAATAAATCATACAGACTATCTAAAGGTGAAAATGCTGCTGTAACTTACATTCGTGAAAAATCATTCACTTAATAACTTACCACGGGCTTAGTACCTAATCGGGAACTACTGAGTACGGAATCGCGGATCTACGTCATCGGGAATATGCTGACCCCACCCGGTTGAAGTCCGGGCAAGACGGGCTAAGTACCGGCCGGCCTGTGGCATCACCGCCCGGCCGGGAGTTTGCGCCGTCTGTTAAAGCAAGGGCTTGTTGGTTTGTAGAGAGCTACACGCACCACTTCTTCTGTGCGCTTGCACTCCTCTGCTCCTCGCCGCGCTCTCAACAAAAGAGCTTTCTGGAGCCTTCTTTTCACTTCTGCTTCAAATCCGGAACCTTCTAACAAGCTTTTTGGAGCTCATTTTGCTTCAGAATAGCTCTCATCACAATCGCCTGAAGTAGATCGTTTTCTAACTTTGCGTTTTCCCATTCCCTAGCCATTTCTTTCCTCCGCTTTGTGCTTCATTGCCTGTAGATGCTTGTATTGGTGCGTAATTACACTCAAGAAGAGTTGTACGAAGTTGGAGTGTTTTTTTGGGTTTTTTTTTAGGAGGATTTTGGAGGCTCTCAAGCCCAAAGTTTGATCCCAAGAAGTTAAGCGCGCGGGGTTGTCGTGCATTGGAGAGTGTAGAAGAAGATAAAGCTTGGTTTAAGAATCTGAAGGCGTTGCAAGGCGTTTTCGTTTCTTTGCTTTTCTGGTTTTGAGAACACTGAATTCAGAGGTATGGAGAATAGGCTAGGGTGCAGTGCTCTCTGAATTTCAGAGTCGTCGAGACTGACGACGCAGTTTTGTTGCGCTGCTGCTGTGGTTTTTGAGGCGCCATCGAACGCGAGAGGAAAACTAGTCAGATAAGGAGTCACGGTGTGATAGTTGTTTTGTCGCAATGCAAGGTCTTGTGACGTTGAGATCACTGGCGTCCTCCTCTGCCTCCAAGGCCGCCGGCAGCAGCTGCATCAATTCGCGATCGCCGGCGTCGATGGCCATGGTGAAAACAGAGGGGACGACGACGGGAGAGGAAAGAGCGCGGACAACAACTCCCGTTTCACTACGCCGCCTTCGCCTGGTTTCGAAGAAGAATAACAACAACATGGCCGCTGCTGCGGCGTTGTTCCGGTCCTCACCGATGCTGCAAGCATGTGCTGTGCCGGCTGCTGCTGCCAGGACAACAACGGATGTCTCCGCAGCAGCGGAAGTTGTTGTAGGCGCTGCTGAGAAGAAGAAAGGGAATGCAAAGATTTTCAAGAGTAGATTGCAATTGGACACAGTAGAGGATGGCCATTGCAGCAGCAGCGGGAGCGAACACGAACCTAGCTCCGTCTGTCTAGCTGCCATGGTCCATGAGTTTCTGGAGCAGCACGAGGGAGAGAATGAAATATGCGGCCATTCTCGCTGCAATTGTGAGGCAGCAGCAGGAAGAGCTGCTTGCAGCAGCGATGGAAGAAGCGCTGCCAATGATAGCGACGATGGCAAGTCCAGCAGCCTCGGTGGTGGACAGCTTCTCGGATCTTTGCAGGGTTTGACTGCATGCACCAAAGACTCTGAGAAGATCTTGCTCTCGGAGGTCACGGAAGCGCTGAATGCAGCAGCAGTCGAGGAAATGAACCGAGGAGCAGAACAAGGACAAGAAAACCAACAACAAGAAGACCAACAAGAAGCCCCAGACTCTTCTTCTTCCCGGCGGCGCGTGATCATGAAGCATCTTCGCGCCGCTGGATATAATGCCGCCATTTGCAAATCGCGATGGGACCACGCGGGAGGATTCCCGGGAGGAGACTACGAATACATTGACGTTGTGTTCTCTGCAGCCAGCAGCGGCAGCAGCAGCCGCAAAAGCGAGAGGGTGTTGATCGACATAGATTTCAGAACACAGTTCGAGATCGCACGTCCAACAAAGGAATACAACGCAATTGTAAAAGCCTTGCCGATCCTCTTCGTAGGAGGAGAAGATCGTCTTCAACAGATCGTCAATCTGATGTCGGATGCAGTCAAGAGCTCGCTCAAGAAACGAGGTATGCCTTTGCCGCCATGGCGGAAGCCAGAGTACATGCACGCCAAATGGTTGTCTTCCTACAAGAGGAGCACAAACCAGTCGTCCAGATCAGGTAAAGATCAGCGCACCAGCAGCTCAGACATTTCTCGCATTGCTATCCGGGATAGTGGATGGGACTCCAAATACACAAAGGAGATGCAGATAGAGTATCAGAAACCTGAGGTGAGACAGCTTTCCATGATGAAGGAGATACAGAAGGGTGCTGCTGCAGCAGTTGATGATGTTGTTTACCCCAAGACAACAACAAACCTCATCATCAATGCCGCTGCTGTTTCTTCTTCCCAGGCTGGCTCCTCCAACAAATCCTTGATTGAAGCTGCTGCCATTGAGAACATGGAGTGGGAGCTTCCGGCTGTAGAGGCAAAAGTGTCTAGAAGACGACCTGCTGCACTCACTGGCCTTGCAGCAATTTTGAAGGAAGCTGGTCTCACAGCAGCAAACACCCAACAACCAAAAGATGAAGGGGAAGAACGACAACATCAACATATAATGCTCAGGACGAGAAGTTTGGCTATGGCAATGTGAGAGCAACACAAATCTCAAATCTCACGTGCTCATCACATGCATGAGCATTTCTGTGCAGCTGGGTGGTTTTGCAATGCTACTAACTAAGCCCAGCAGTAACAGGTGACACACTGAAACAACACATCCTCACTGTACAATACATTATTTCAGTTATCCTCAGGTGCCAATGTATATTGCTGCTATACATATCTCTAGACCAATGTTGTTCCTTTAACAATCCCCCACAAAGAGACTGGGAAAAAGCCAAGTTCCCAAAAAAGAGAGGAAGGGTTTTTTTGGAAAAACCCACAAGCAGTTTTTTGGAGAGAATTTGGAGGCAAAGTGTGATCAAGGGTGGTGCTTCATTTCAGGTTTTCTCTGAGATGATTAAGTCTTCTGCAAATATCATCCTAAGTCTTGTCTCAGTTTGCTGTTTTGTAGCTCCTCAAGGATCTTATTTTACCACTAGGTAGTGAGAAAAATAGTTTTTTGTTTGCAGTTTTGAGAGAGAGAGAGAGAGAGAGAGAGAGAGATTTGGGTAGATTATAAGAAGCTGATAGGTAAGGTTACAAAGGTTTCAAGGGGTGGTGGGTGGGTTCCTTGAGGATCTTATGTACAACGTAGTAGCAGCGAGCAAACTGAGTTACTGTTTGCATTTTTGAGAGAAGAGATTCTTCTGTAGATTATTATTTGAAACTGATACCATGGTTTTCAATAGTGGTGGATTCATCAAGGATCTTATATACATGGTAGTAGTGAGCAAAAGAGTTTTAGTGTTTGCATTTTTGAGGGAAAAGATAGATTTGGGTTAGATTATTATTTGAAGCTTATAATCTAGATTTCAAGGGTGGGTTTCACTCCACCCACGGGATTACATTTCAGATGCTGATCTGCAGCTCTTGACTTGAGTTGTGAAAACACCTCTTCCTCCCATCATTGGCAAGATTTGTATGGAGAGCCCTTTTTGAGCATAATTAAAGGCAAAATATTTGTCTACTACATGCTGAGCCACATCACATGTTTTGCTGTGTCTCTCTTTCTTTCTACTTTGTATCACAATTCTGAACAGGTTCTCCTCATATTCTTGTGATATGTGTTCAGTGTTTGCACCCACTAATCACATCAGTTTTTGGGGTCTGTAGATGTGAAACTGAGCAGTTGTGCACAGAACTGTTTCATGTTGTAAATGTGCAATCGAAGGGCTAGAGTGAAGCAGCACCCACCAGTGGACCCTGTCGGCCGTTCTCTCCATTAGGATGGGCTGTGTTTCTTCATCAGGTTCCTGAACCTGTGTTAACCCAACATTGTACCAGTCAACCTTTTTGGCCTGGTGACCTTTGACCCTTTTTATTTTTTGTGTTTTTTTTCAACCCTGACCTTACTACCCTCCAATCTAGTCACCCTAATTCCCTAGCTACCCTACTGACCTAGTTACATTACTGACATGCAGCTTGACTCTACTATCAATCCCTTACTTATCTGCCCTCTATTTTTTCATGGGCAAACCTCTCTCTTGGTTAAACCTTTGCCTTTTGGCATACCTTCTAATTATTCGTGATTAAACCTATATCTCTTGGCTAAACCTTTTTCTTTTAACACAACTTCTAACTCTTCTTGACTAAGCCTATATCTCTTGGCTTAACCTTTTTCTTTTAACACAACTTCTAACTCTTCTTGGCTAAGCCTATATCTCTTGGCTAAACCTTTTTCTTTTGGCACAACTTTTAACTCTTCTTGGCTAAACTTATATTTCTTAACTAAATTTACTTTTTTGGGCACAACTTTTAATTCTTCTTGGTTAAACTTATATTTCTTAACTAAACTTTTTTCTTTTGGCACAACTTTTAACTCTTCTTAGCTAAACCTTTATTTTAAAACTAAACTTTATTTTTTGAGCACAACTTTTAATTCTTTTTGGCTAAACTTATATTTCTTAATTAAACTTTTTTCTTTTGGCACAATTTTTAATTCTTCTTGGCTAAAATTTTTTTTCGGGCACAACTTTTAACTCTTCTTAGCTAAACCTATATATCTTGTCTAATTTTTTTCCTTTTGGCATAACTTCTAACTTTTCTTGGCTAAACCTACATCTTTTCACAACTAAACATTTAATTTTCACAAAATCTTTCTATCTTCTTGATTAAACATCTATCTCTTGGTAAAAATCTTTACTTCTCAACAAAACCTATATATATATATATATATGGTTAAACCTCTACCTTTTGGTCAAAAATTCTAATTTTTCTTCATGAAACCTATATCTTTTGACAAAACCTCCATCTATTCATGGCTAAACCACTACAAATTGGCAAAAGTTTTATTTATTATTAACTAAACTTTTACCTCCTGGCAAAACCTTAACATTTTCCTAACTAAATTTCTACTTTTGAGTAAAGACTTTATATATTCATGGTTAAACTTCACTTGAAAAACCTTTGAACTCTTTTTATTTAAACCTTTACATCTTGGCAAAACTGTTTTTTTTTGGGGCTATATTTTTACATTTTAGTAAAACCTCAATGTCTTCTTGGTTAAACCTTTAAAAATTGGAAAAACTTCTAATTCTTCATGGCTAAACCTATACCTCTTGGCAAAACTTCCATCTTTTCATGGCTAAATTTCTATTTGTTGGCAAAACCTTTACCTTTTGACAAAAAAATTATATATTTTTGAATTAAACTAAAGAATATTTTTTGACAAAATGTTTTAACAAAACTTTTGGCTACCTTATTGACCTAGCCATCTTATTAACATAATTAAATTATTGACCTAACCTTTTCCTTATTTGTGTACATTACCAACCTATCATTTATAAGATGCAATTGTTCACCACAAGATAATATACATAATATGTAGGTATTGCACTAAATGAATTTATAACCACTTTAATCATATTTGACCCCTTGATGCCAATAAATGGTAAGAGTGAATCCAAATATTGCACATTTGATCAACTTTTGTGACCCACGCATAGGTATTGCATATTTTGGTAGTTATTATTATACACAAAAATAGTTGAAGTTCCAATAGCAAAATACAATACATACATATGAAAACAATGCCATTTCAAATACAATATATTTTAATAATTATTAAATATTTTGTTACCAAAATGCAAACATTTTTTTCTTTTAGATTCTTTTTTTAAAATTATTTTTTAATGTCTTTTTCCTTCTAAATTTTAAAACAATTCTTTAACTTTTTCCCCTTTTAAATTTTCTTTTTTTTCTTGTTTTAAATTATTTTCTTTCATTATTTATCACAATTGATTTTTTCTTTTAGTTTCCTATTTTTTATTTCATCATTTTTCTCATTGAGCATGCATATTTTATGCCCAACATTTGGGTATATTGCACAAACCATCCAAAAAAACTAGTCGACATTTTATGCTTCAAATGTGTGTATTGCAAAATCATTCTAGCAAAACTAATGTTTATTTTGTGATCCTTATGCAAGTGTTTCACATTGAACTTAATGTTTTTAAAGTTCTTTTAGTGCAATAATACAACATTGCAATATGTTTCAAACTTGTATTTTAAAAAAAAATTCAACCAAATGTTAATGTAATGTTCACATTCAAAGCATGCAAACATAATACAAATGTGAGATGACAATTACAATAAAACAAAACTTGTATGTATTCGATACAAATATCACATCTATCAAAACTTTAGGAAATGTCCAAAAAATGGAAAACATGAACTCCATGCCATTGTTTATGCCAAAAAAACTTAAGTAAGATATGCATGCTACTTTTTAACCTGCAGAGACCCCTATTTAGACCTATTTTCATTAGTCACCATGTCATGTGCTCATCAACAAGTTGTTGTAACCACCTTAATAGCATCTTGACGAATGTAAAGTTAAAAGTGATATAATTTCACTTAAATGACGTTGGTTACATAATGGTATTTCATAGTTACTCAAAATCTGCATCAAACACATGATACACATTAATATGCAAGTTTGAAAAATGTAAACCAAATTCTCAAAAAATTACATGGGTATGAACATATATAGTTTGTTGATTTTTCTTTTAAAAAAAATTGGAAAAAAAATTGAAAAGAAAAAATAAAGGAAATAGAAAAACAAACTTCATCTTATGGAATTTTGAAGACAAAAAAGATGGAAATATAGGGGGGAAAGCAAAGAAATATTTAGGAAAAACATAATAATAATAAAAGAGAAAAAAACTTCTAGCAAATAAATCAAAATATAGGGTGAAAAGACCCAAAAAAATCTTCTTATTTTTAAGAAAACCAAAAAGAAGAAAGCAAAACAATGAAAAGGAAACTAGAACTAGAATTCTTCTTCTTTGATTGAAAAAAACAAGAACAAACAAAGAAAAGAAAACAAACTTCTTCTACAATTAAAAAAATAGAAAAAAAAGCAAAAAAAGCAAAAAAACAAAAAAAACAATCTTTGTCTTCTAATTTTTTTCTTATCATCTTCTTATTTTTTAATTTTCATTTCCTTCTATTTTATTCTTTTGTCTTCTTCTCTTTCTTTTTCTCACTTTTCCTTTTTGCTTTTGCTCTCAAACCCAAAAAGAAAAAACAAAACAAGAAAAAATGTATAGACATACTAATGTGATGTGCATAACTAATGATTCTACAATAAGCAATGGCAACGAGCGCAACATTGTGATGAAAAAAAGAAAATGCTTGAAAAAGGAAAAACAAAAACAAAAAAGTTGTAACAATAGAGGAAAAGAAAGAAAGAAAAGATGAAAAACAACTAAAGTAGCAACAAAAATGAAAGGATAAAAATGAGAAGAAGAAAAATCTATAACACACACAAAAAAGAAAAGAAAAAAAACGATGAAAAAAAAGCTGCAGCAGCAATGGAAGAGAAGAAGATGGTAGTAGAAGAGAAGAAGAAAGAAAGACCAAAGAGGACAATGAAAAAGCAGAAAATGGTAGCAAAAGAAAAAAACAGAAAAGAAACAAAAAGAAAACCATGAAAGAGTAGAAAATGGTAGCGAAAGAGAAGAAAAGAAAGAAAGAAAAGAAGACAATGGAAGCCAAGATGATGGTAGCAAAAGAGAAGAAGAAAAAAAGAACAGAAGAAAGAGGAGGGAAAAAAGGGTGGAATTGTTTTGAAGTCAAGGGAAGTGTGGGCAAGTGAAAAGAAAAGAAACCCACCTCAATGTGGGGTTTGGTTTAGGTTAAATGGTTTGGGTTCATCCCAAAACGGCCAAAACAGCCTCATCCACAACTGGTGCACTGGTGGGTGCTGGTTCACTCTGGCCCAAACAAAGGAGAACACCACAACACCAATGGTTCTTAGTATGCTTACATCTAGGTATCAGGCAGGTACACATATGTCTTGGTTCAGGATGTTAGGCAGGTTCTCTAGTGAGTACTGATATTGTTCATTCTTTTCCAAAAACCTTAAAGAACTAGCAGTTTTTGGGAAAGAATGAACAATGAACTGGTGAGTTGTTTTTAATTGTTTTTAATTGAGAGCCATGGTTATATGCCAGAACTGGAACTGATTTTTTGGAGAATCATGGTTATGAATCCTAAGACCCACCCTGATAACTGTCAGGGGTATGTTCCTGTTTCTAATAACTTCCCAACTTTGCTCCATGCAAGTGTTGGGTGGTTCTTTACTTTTATGAAGAACCTTGGGTAATTAGAACGGTTATGGTTTTGGATCCACAAACAAGTGGAACTGGGGACTCCAGTTCTGGGTCCAGTTCTTCAACAAAAATAATTTCAATTCCGGTTCTAGTTCTCTGGTTCTGGTCTGGGTAACCCAGACTGGAACTGACAGTTAACTGTTGGTTAACTGCCACTTAGGCAGTTTTCTTTAAAATATTTTTAAAAAAAATTGATTCCTATTCCGCACATAATTGGTAACAGGACAGAGATTCTGGGTCCATCTTGAAATATATAAATTACAGAGCCAGTTCTGGATCTGGTTCCAAAAATCAGATCCAATCCCAGTTTAGTTTTTCCTAACTGGAACTGGTGGTTCTAATCCTCCAAACCGGGTAACTGCCCAACACTGCACCATACTGCAGGATTGTTGTGGCCAGTGGATCCCCTTTCAGTGAGAGATGAAGAAAGCAGTTTGTTTGAACATTATTACACCACTCTAAAGCTCATCCTGCATAACAATCTCCACAGTGAGAATCACTGGCAATATCATTGTTTTTCTCCAAGTGCAAAATTATGTAACAATTTGAGTATTGTTTGAAAATCTATCTTTGCATAATTGAATTCCACCATTAAGGATAATTTTCATGAGCTCACACCTTTTTTTCTACGACAAATAAGCATCAGCTTGTTAACCCTTATATGTCAGGGCGGACCAACTTGGTCTGCTTTTCAGTGTATTTGTCTTGCTCTGAGTTTAGGGCTCTCAGAGCATTGTTTTCAATAGGTTCAAGCAGAAGTTCCTGCAAGGATCAACTTCAGCTTGTAAGCATTCTGTGTACATTTTGGAGCGTTATTTCAAACAGCATAGACCTTGTATTTTATGTACTATGGACTGGTCAAGCCTCTGTCCATTATGTTGGGAATGTTTTCAGAGAGTCTGTTAGGGGGCAAGCTAGGTGAAGCACCCAACATAGTGGCAATGGCGAGGCCATTCCATGTCATTTAGGTATGGGGTGGAAGATTCAACAATGGCAAAACATTTGTGTTCAACAGACACATTTTGGTCACTACTACATGTGTACAATCATCATCAGAAGATTATGTCATATGATGTGGTCAAGAAAATGGCATAACCTGTTTCCCCAGACCTTACTGTGAGGATTTATAAACTTGGCAATGAGAGCAGTCTGCATACATTTTCAGATGGTTGCTTTCAATTAGCACAAATCTTCTGGAATTTTCTGCAAGGATTTTAACCTCAAGTTTGATTTTTGCTTTGTTCAAAAACCTTCTCAAAGACTTTAATGGCAGGTTGGTAGGAATGTGTACGAAAACCATGCATGAGTTGAGTGAATTTTTGCATCTGTGCTATTGTGTACTACTATTCCTTTCACAATAACTAAAACAACTTGTGTACAGTATATGGTGATTACTTTCCAACATGGATGGATGAAAACATTAGTTTATGTGCCATCCATCCATTTTAGGCATTCACAAACTAGGGCTTTTTATTATTCGTGAGTACACATGTTGTTTTAGTTATTTAAATGGACGAAATGTCACATCAACAGATGAAATTTGAACAAATTGCTAGCCAAGAAGATGTCTGATTTGTATTTTAATGCATTCAAATCGGGATGTCAACAGAGGAGACTGAGAAGTACCCAGCTCTCATGGCTGATGGAAAAGCAAGCATTCTGAAGGCTGCAATCACTCAATTAATCCAAGGGTTGCCAACAGTATAATGACCAGTGTTTATCAGATATTGAGTTTTTCAATACCCGGCCAAGGAGGGGGTTTTTTCTTGGGGGCGGGGATGTCACATGGTATCAGATAACTGGACTTTGAAATTTCAAAAATACCCTATTATGCCCAAGGGTTGATTTTTGGAATATTTGACCCAAGTGAAGTTTACATTCTTCCAGGAACTAAGTGCAAACACTATATAAAGTCATTACACACTTTCTTAACTGTATGCATGCTTACTGTCACATTGTGTTTTTCTGATCAGGTTTATGCAATGAACCAATAGAGTGCATCACTGGGTATATGTGGAATGTTTTTTTCTGTTTTCTTCACCAAGAACCTCCTTATAACCCTGCTTTGAAATCTGGTTGCATTTTATCCATCTGTGAAATCCAGATTTCACCGCAGACTTAATGTTGTATGGATAAAAACATAAAATATGAAGGGCAGCAATAGAAGAGAAAAGCAGAGATAACCACACAATTTGGAGGCTTCCTACAGATTAGAAAACCTCACAGCACATAACTATGGCAGCTCGCTGGAACCTGATCAAGTCTGTGCAGGTCCCTTCTCATCATTGAGAGGTTTCACCAATGTGAAGCAGTCTCGCCTGGATTGAATTTCAAACCTATCAATTGCCAATACCAAATGTGCATCAAAGCTCATTTCAGTGTCTCTAAATGTGCATCCACTGACAATTTTGAATGAAAACAACTTTGAATGAAAATAATATGGCCAATAGGTTTTTTGTAGCTCACCAACTTGTCGTTAAGAGCAAACATGATTGCAATTGCATACTGAACAACATTTCCAACCATTGGAAGTATGATCACAATAATGAATGAGACAGGTACATTTGATGAGGCTAAAGCACCCTATCACAAAGAAGTTGAAGCATGAGTAGTTAATACAACATGAATGTCCTGATGTCCAGAGTTCCAATAAGTTGGAAAATGGTTCAAACAAAAGAGTTTATTGTCTCACAAACTCATATATGAAGATCCCATTGTTTGACTTCTGCTAATTGAACACCCAAGAATTAAATTTTCCATAAGACTTTAAATCATTGAAAGATTTTTTCTTTTCGACTGCCATGTATATACAACAATAGAAATTCACTAGAAAAAAACCATCCAGGGTCAGTTTGCCCAGACAGCTCTATCCTGTCAACAAGATACTTAGAGAGAATGCACATAAATACAATCGAAATGGCAGTCATGCAATTGTGCCCCAAAAGGATAGTACACATTCATTTGATTCAGAGTTTGTTTCATTCATTGGGCCTCTTGCAAACCAAAAAGTTTAGAATGGGAATCCAGTGTCAGCATCTTTACAAAGGTCTCAAAGTCAGAGAGAGGACAATAACTTCCAAAAGCCTAGCCAAGAAACTACACACGTGCTTTTCAGTAGATATCACATGGAATGTATTTTGCACTTGGAGCATCTCCAGCACTGCTCAGCATGCTCCTGCAAAAATATTTCTCACTTTCAAGTTTTAGTTATTTATCTATTTGCAACCCTACCCATAAAACTAACACTGGGACTGCAAATAGGTGGGAGACTACTAAAAGCAATGCATCTGGAGCAATCAAACTATCTAGCCAATCAGAATCAGGGAGCAGTCAATCAATACAATTTGACTGTATTTACTATACTCTTCCAAGGCTCCTCCAGGGCCATGGAAGATGTGGATTTTTCAGGGTCATGGCAGTCCAGTGGATCGATTCATTGGCTATGACTGCTGCACCTCATCCAAGATTTCTAGGCAAGGCCACATACTGGGCACCAATGGAGATGCTCTTGGGTTGTAGTCTATCCAGGAGACTGTAAATATGTAGTGTAAGTTATCAGCATAACTATGTTGCTGAACCTTGATAGTATAAGCAAAGTTGTTCCAGTATGCATCTTAGTCTTTGTAGCATTAAGGTATGCAGGGAGTAAGAGACCCACAACTGCCATCTATTGCAAGCCAGAAGTAATGTAAGTTGTTGCTTGCATCACATAGCAATACAACAACACATCAATACACTAACTCCTATGCCAAGCCACTTAAACAAACTAAGCAATGCAATCAACAAGCAGAAAAACCTATGCAAATCTACACAACATAAGCTCAATACATTTGTTTATTTCTATCCATTAATTCTTTTCGTGTTATCCCATAAAGGACTCTGGACACCTTAACCACTATAATAAAATCCAGAGGTGACCTGTGCTACCACGCATACCTTTTTGAACTTTTGGTCTTTCTTTTGGGTGTGCTAGACCTCCAAACAGAAAAGCACAGCCTAACACAAGTAGCGAGTTGGAGAGAATGGGACCCAGAAGTGATAGTTGTACAACTCATATCATGTTGTTTTTCAAGGCAAAAATATACACAAATTCCACTGTCCATGCTTCAAATCCTATTCAATGCAGACAGGTAATAGATTGATTGCAAGGGAGGGTGGAGACATTCAACAAAATATACATACACATATATATTGTGTGACACATTATCCAGATGTTCAACAAGAGTGGAGTTTAGCTCGAAGCATATAGTGTACATGACCCAGAAAGTCATTGCAAGTGTTGCTAAGTCTAATAGAGTACAAATGTCCTTCTCCATCACCAAGCTGTAGTACAAGCATGTCACCAAGAAGATCATGTGGGAATAACATTATCTGATGTGCATAGACACCATCACTGTTGCATCATGTGTTGTTGTCTGCCACAACACATCTCCATTGTGGCAAGTCCATGGATGGTGATTCAAAGATGTCCCCAAAAAAAGAAAAAACCATCAATCAAACAGATCACTGCAAACATTGATCAAATAACTTGGAAAATTGTATCCATGGAGATCAAGTGACCTAAACCCTACATGGTTTAAGAATAATCCTAACCTACTTGCTGAATAACCACATTGCAAACAGGAAGGCATTGAGGCTCGTGGAATTGTTTCTCTTGAATTCCAGAGTGTTGCTTATGTTTATCCACAACAACACCCCTGATTCCAGAGCCTCTTGTAGTGCATACAAAAACTTAAAATCCTTGAGCAAGTTCAAAGCACATATATAGAATCCAATGCTGACACTTATAAAGCCCTAAGTCTCATACATGTAAACATAAAGACAAAGAAACAAAATTTGACAATTGACATCAGACTACATGTGGCTCAAAACTAAAAAGAATGGAGATCCATCCAAAATTGAAGCAAACAACCATTAGATCATTCGCTATTGTGAGAAACAAAACATTCAAAGTGAATTGTCCAGTACAGAAAAACAGAAACCATGCTAAGCATGAGGCATAACCAACCTAACTATTCAGCGCCTCCTCATCAAAGTACCCAGACGAGTCCAATGTGACCGCATGATCATCAAATATAAGATCAGCCTCTTCATTAGAAAACTAGTCAATGGATCACTCTTTTCAATCACAATCAACTCTTGCATCATTCAGCCAATTGTTCAAGATCATGACAAGCTTGTCCAAGTTCTCAACTCCCAATCTACATGGACATAGGCTTGTTTAGCACTCTTAGTAACACTAAATATCCATTTAGTTTCAATTTGTGAACACAAGATATCAAGAATTTGATGTGCAACAAAGAATACTTTAGAAAATTAAACTTTAGCTTTCCACCGTATGGTAAAAGCATAGTTAGGTGTCTAATTTGGACCATCACAGTCATAGTTTTTCTAAATTATAATTGAGCTTAAAATGTAAAGTGATATTAACATTGTCAATTTTGAATTATTCATGTTGCAATAAAATTTAATTAGAATCATATTAAAAATATGGATCAGTTTTAAAAAAAGAATGGATTCATAATGGACTTTTTAAATGATATTATTATATTGTTCATGCACATAGAATAAAAAATGTCATAATAATGTTAGAATAAAAATAGAAAAATACCACCATCAAATGAGAAATTAAAAAAAAGATGCGATGAAATTTTCTCAATACAATTTTCGAAAATAAATTATCATTTTTTTCTATTTCGTATTGAAATTTCTTATCTTTTGTATAGATTGTTTTATCAATAATATGTCTAATAAGGTGGCCTATCAATATTTTTTATGAAAATTATACAAGATAATCATAGGATTATAGTTTGATAATGATCATAATTGCAAGAATTTTAACTATTGTAAGATGTGGACTTTTCGAATGTAAAAGATGAATCATATAATTATTTAATCATGATTTTACTGGACATTAATAGTAGCTCACGTTCTTCAAACTTCAAATGAAGTGCTAGAACAAGGAAAATTCATTCTTTAATAAAACTTGCACAACATTTTCACTTGCCTAAAAAATGGAGTCTTTTTCATCAGAAATTGCAACATTAGTAGATGAACTAGCAACATTGGGATTGAGGAAACAAAAGGTAACGACAAGGAATGGCATCAATGTTTTGTTTTAATATTTTTCCACCATGTCTTTTAATTACAACCTTCCCACCGAAACCTTCATTGCATTGAAATCTTTGAATCGAGAGGCCAATATTAATGTGAATATGCTATGCACTTTTAAAGATAAAATTAGAATAAACACTTGCAAATGGCAAAAACAAAGGTACAAGAGTCATGACTTTTCCCATCATCTACAAGTATAATTAAAGCTTGCAACTCATAATCAAAATCCATTCTTATCAAAGTGAAATAGTATGTGGACCTCAAACTCACACAAGGTTCATTTTGCATGGACCCACTTATGGAAAGTGTTGTATTCAGGGTATAAAAAATTAACAGTTTTGGGTTTGATTGAAGATGCATTGCTTCACCATAGGATGCATGATTTCCATAATGCTTTTGCGAATGTCCTGTGTGTGTCCATCTAGTACATGACCTTGAAACCCTTGAGTTTCCTACCTCTTGTAGCACAAATTCATAACATTTCCACCAGTAGAGGATGTGGTTGAATCACTAGGATTTTCACTAGGATTTTAATGAAATTGTCCCAATTTTATTACACACAAAAAAAGTAAATTTACTATGTCCCTTAATGAATGGGGATTGGTTGCTATGAACATAATGAATTCACTAATATTTTAATTTGCCATATTTTAAAGATAATTTAAATTGATATGTATTTTTTCAAAATACAAATTGTATATGATCAACATATAATTATACACTAATGTAGCTTGTGTCATTGGCCCTAGTGTGAACACATTTTTTAATTTTCACATTTTCAAAATTGAGAATTTAAAAATTCAGCAATGTGAACACATTGAGGCCTCATCTGATTTTTCTATCAAAACCCAATTTTCAATCCATTCGAAAACCAATATCTTCCACACCTTAGCTCTTAAAATTGTGAAATAAACTCTATTAAATCTAACTTGCCAGGGGCTTTCCAACAACACCAAGAATGCCCCCAAAATTTCAATATTATTTTCAATTTCGATTTTATTTAATTTACACTGAAAAAAATGGTTCAATAATCAATAGCTTCCACACCATAGCTCCAAGTGTCTCAAACCAAGTTGGTGCTTTTCGAAGATACAAAAGCACAAATACATGAAACATTGTGGTTTGGGAGATCCCAACATGATAAACAAAACAAAATAAAACAAACTACCTTGTTTCATAGATACAAAGTTGTTAGTAACAAGGTTTGAAAACCTTGATTTACAAGGAGACATTGTATTTTGTTTACCTTCCAACTATCACTTTGCTTTGTGATAGAATGTGTGAAAATTTATATATATATATAATATTTACACAATTTTTTCTTACAAATCAAACTTTTGCATATATTTTCTTTTCCATATATTGCTCAAAATGAAACAAATGAAAATTCTTTCTTGAAATTTCTCCAAAGGTCTACATAGACATCATAAATAACCATACAAAATTCCAAAACATTTAAAGGAAAACATATTTCAATTGTGTTGCTTAATAACAATTCACAAAATATTCCTTCATAGAAAATATGATTTGAAAAGTTGCAACATGCAAAAGAGTTTATGGAAAAATAAATAAAATTTAAGAATTTTTTTTTATCTTAATAAAAAAAATGATATTAATTTATCATATTACATTATAATTAGTATACTATGTCAAAAAAATATTATAATTTATTTAGAATAATTTCTAATATAGATTCTAGTACATGTTAAATATTATATATATTATATATGGATCTACATTAAATAAAAAATATGAACAAGACTTTTCAATGTTGTATCATGCATTAAATAACACTATATACATTTAGCATACATCATTTAATAATTGTATACATAATCATAATGAAAAAAATAAATTAATAAAAATATATGATCTTTTATCCAAAATTAAAATAATTATTTGAATAACACAAAATATTGACCTTACGAAATTACCTTAGTGAATTGCTTTTGCTACAATTGGATGTGAATGACTCAAGTTTCACCCATGGTGAAATGGTGCAAAGGTTTGGTGACCAGCTAATTCACATTTAAGGCTCCATAATGAATTAGATTGTTGAATACACCCCATGTTTTCTAGTAGTGTTCAGTTTTCTAGGATTTTGTAAAATAAAATAACTTTGTTCATAAACTTTGGTCTTCATCAAGGTTTTGAATTTTCAATGCCAAAGGCCCTCATTGAAACATGCCCTCTTCCATTTGGTCTATCCCTTTCATGACTTCCTCATTCATATTACTGTTTTTTACAAAGTAACTTGAATGTTCTTCAAGTTAACCTACAAAATCTAGCTTAGGTTATTTTTCCAATTACTCTATGTGTTATAATGCCCTAAGTTACTCTCAATTATCTTAAGCTATTCCAATTTATGTTATGTTTTAGGTTGTGCCACCCTAGGCACAAAACTAGAACAATACAACAACTTAAGCTTCATGCATTCAAATGAAAACAACTAGATGTAGCTTCACATTGTTAATTGTTGAATTTCAAAATTGTTGCCAAAAATGAAGATCCTTGAATGCACACTCTTCAGAAAACAACATTGTAGATAAAAGTTCATGTTAAATGGAAAAATGGTTTAGGTTTTAAAGGGTATCGACCTAATTTAAAAACATGTCTTCACACTCAGATATGGGCAGCATACTAGGGAGAACATTTTTCTTTGAATTCACAAAATACAAAAATAAAAATATAAGGTCCCATATATTAATTGTTGGGTAAATGTTATCATTTAATTTTTTCTATAATAAGATTATGTTTATTCTGGTTTGCCTTAGTTCTTCAGGGCAATTGTTGGGCAGAATTTTGATCAATTTCAAGCACTGCCCGTGAGAGGTAGGCAGAAGGGCAGTGGGTCTTCTTCATCTAGAAGCATTGTTTCATCTGGCGTCAGTTCTATCATCTCATCCTTCTTACGATGCACTCATTGGTAAGCGTATTATCACATTTCAGGAGTTGATCGTTGATATGCAGGTTTTATGAATTTATTAGTTTTTTTTTAAAGGCTCACAAACTGCATCCTTATCCATATCGGATACCTACACCTACCCTTACAGTGTTAGGTGAAGCCCTGGGGGGAGCACATTCTCAGAATTATAAGGGCCCCACAGCGGCAGAGCTGAGGCGGCCCCTTATTCTGAGAATGCCCTCCCCCAAGGGTTTGCTTTTCCGTGCATACAGTCCACAGCTACTGAACATTCTAAATCTGAAAAGTTCTTCCTCTCGACAGAAGACCTTCTTTTCCATGCATAAAGTACACAGTTACTGAACATTCTAAGTCTGAAAAGTTCCTCCTCTTGGCAGAAGACCTTTCATGGTTATAAGGTGCCATCTGAATACACTGTGAAAATGACAGCAATGCTTTTGTTACCTTGGGTGAAGGAGTCAGTACTTACACTAGGCTACTAGCATGGTTAAAAAAAAGCTCAAGAAAAATCTTGTCGAATGCCTGCTCACACCCATTTAGGGCATTGGGTGAACCAGTCCTCCTTGGGTGTGAACCAACACCCACATTCACCCAATGATAAAAATCCCAAAGTCCATTTAAATTATTTCTAAATATTAGAAATATCCTCTGTTTAGAGTAAATCAGGGTCTCAGTTCAAATCTAACATTTTTGGGCTTAACATGGCCACTAAGAGGCCTCACTCAAAAAGGTCAAGGTAAGCATGGGTGCTGGTTCATCCTGGCCCCAGTGTAGCTGGTGGTGGTTCACACTTGTCACTGGCCCAATGAACCAGCACCCACACTGGTACTTTCACCTTCTTGACTGAGGCCTTAGTGGCCAAATGAAACACACAACAATTGTTAGATTTGGACTAGACAGCCTGATTTAGTCTAGGCATGGATTTTTAGTATTTAGCAGCCATTGTAAAAATCCTGAATTTTTCAAGGTTGCTTCTAACCATGGTAAGTATCCCATCCTATGATTATATCAAGGTCTTTGCCTCCAAATTTAGCATTTCCTGGGTTGAATGGCCACTAGAAGGCCTCACTCAAAGAAGGTGAAGGTACTAGTGTGGTGCTAACCTTTTTTTTACTGGTAATGCATCACCAGAAATAAAATTCCAAAATTCCAAAAAAAAAGAAGTGTTTTTGGAGGTTTTCAGTTGCCAGAAGTGTGAGGGGGAAAATAAGTAAAAAATCACTGAATTCATATGTGTGATTTTATTGTGAAGCCAAACATATAGTAGCATGATTAAAGATTTATACTTCATTTCTGTTTTATAGCCAGATTTGGCTTAATCTTCCTAAGGATGATCATCAATTTAGCCACAAACACAAAATTCTTGAGAAAGAAACACTGGTGAGTGGCAGGTGCTGGTTCACCCAAGGCCATTTAGGAGGAGCAAAGGAGCAAACCTTGGTAAAACAATAAACAAGGGGTGTGTCACACTTTGGCCATGCCAATTACATTAAAATGTATCTTCAGGCAAAAGGAGAATTATGGAAACTCAAATACTTCACGATGCAAAAATATAATTCAAAAAATCCTCTAAAAGAAACCAAAATCCTTCAAGATATTATAACCCTACAACTAATATCAAGTTTCAACACAAGACAAAATATCTTCTTTCAAAAATCCTTATATAAAAATAGACCTATTATTACCTGGGGGCAAAATTGCTTAAGCTACTATATTCTACTATATTCTATAATGAATCTAAACAAAATATCCTTGCCTTGGTACGCAGGGCCAAAAACAGACTTGGTAACATTTGGTAAAATATCAACTCCTCCTATGACACCCACCTACATAGTACCTACCCACTAGCAACTGTACACACGTGTAGGAGGAGATGATGCATGCGTAACTTACTAGTAATAAGTCGGAGACGTATCTAGGCCACGACGACGACGAGAGTGGGGATAAATCAGCAAGCGAGGCGTACAGCCTGTGAGTGTGACGACGGCAAGTGATCCGTTTCTGGGCCGCCTCCAATCGCCGTCGCACCCATGCACCCTTATCCCTTTGACGTCGACTGATCTCCGACAAGCACGTAAGTTTGTGATAATATCGCCGGACTAGTCAGCAGCCGCAGCAACAGCGGCCTGTGACTCATTCACTTGCAGTTGGACGCACAAGTCCTGTATAAGTATATAAATAAGCTGTGGGATTTCCAACACTTTCCATTCCTATTACCCCTATTACGTGCTGCTGAGGTTGAAGAACTTCTAGTAGTGATCGTTTCAGAATCGTGCATGGTTTGCGTTTAGTGTTTAGGGTTTGTATTAGTAGTTTGTTTGTAGGGTTCTTTTTCGTGCAGAGCTTGGCCCTTATAATATAAGAGTTCTGTTATATTTTCTGGGTTGATTGAACTGTTGGGTTGCAATCTTTTTGGAGGCTAGACTGATTTTGTTGCTCTCTGCAATGGAAGATCAGCTGCCCTTTGGATGCCCGCCGGGACACGATCTGAATGTGATCGAGGAGCAGAAGCAGAATCTGAGTATTGCTACTACTCCTCATGGCGAACTTCGCTGCGCTGACGGGCAGACTCGTGTATGGTTACGAGCAGGTTACGGGTATGGACCATATGGTACCGGCGCATCGACAGAGATGCGAAGCTGTCATGAGACCAGCGTGTATAGTCATAATATTCAAGCAGCTCTAGTTGCTACAGCGCCGGGAGAATACGAGGATCAGAATAAAGACATCTCGGCCGCGGGCCTTAAGGGATTGTTCGCCTTAGGCGGCAAGAAGGTGAATACTGGATCCAACTCTTACGCATATATGAAATCTCTAACATGCACTTGCTTATAAGGACTCATGTCGGCCAGTTCCAGTACTTTAACACCGGAACTGCTCATTGCAGTAGAAATCTCAGAAGTAATCATTTTGCACAAATCCGTGGATGATTCCATCGCAAGACTCATGAGATACTATTAATTCGGTGACATGGGTATATGTGAACAGGACCATGAAGACGGAATATCGTCAGAGGCGTGGGATATGGAGAAGCTGCATAAGGATAGTAATAACACATCTGATCATCGGGAGAGGAGTATGTCGCCGGCTGCAATAGCTCGAAATTTTGTACCCACAGACGCTGAAGAGTCGGACGACTACTCAGAGTATGTTGTACCTGCTGGGGAGATCATGAACATGGGTCTGGACATCAAAGACGTGGAAGAGTATGCTGTAAGTTGGTAAACAACATTGCAGCTTCTGTTCACAGAGCGTTTGGCAGGCAGACAGGCAGACGAAAAACTATGTGCTGGACGCAGTGTCGATGAGGCCTGCAACTCCCATGATGTCTCTTACTTACAGCAACCGCGGATCAGTCCTGAAGAGCTGCGCGTGATGAATTGGGAGCTGGGAATTGCATCAACGGGACACCGAATTGCTCGAAAATCTGGTTGTGGATTCGAATCTGCGAGATCTTCATTTTCTTCGCAGAATTGGTGTCTTGGGAATCAGTCTGGGATAGAGAGAGAGAGAGGGGGGGGGGTGGAAGTTTGGAGTTTTAGGGTTTAGGGTTCTTTAACACCCGTCGAGTTTCCAGGCTTAGGGATTAGGATTCCTTAAAATCCGAGGAATTTGAAGTTTTAGGGTTTAGTTTTCCTTAAAAACTCATTAATTTGTATAGCCTGGTTTAAGGTTTCGTAAAACCTGGGGAATTTTGAGTTTAGGGTTCCCATTAAAACCCGTACCTGGGATTGTATTGAACGTATGCAGTTTTGGTTTGGTCCTACATTTGGAGGAATGGTTACCAGGTTGGTACCTACCATGAGCTGTGAGTTCATTTTTGGGAACTTCTTGGAACATTTCCTATCTGACCTGTTTGCTTATAGTTTGAACTCGCCCATAAGAAAGGGTAGAGCCATTGTGGGATGAGAAGCTTGTTTCAATGCCACTGAATAGTGTAAACATGGTAAGCAGACTTAGTTTGTGAATTTCTAGGGTTTATAATTTAGGCGGGTGGTATTCTGCGGGAAGAGGATGAACAATGTATTTGTAAATTTTAAGATGGTGTGTGAAATCATTGTATATGTCTACCCCAATTTGTTTGGTACAATATCCTGACTAGTAGTAGTACTTATCCATCACACTTGCAATTCATTGGGTGTTCCTAGTTAGGTTCTCATATTTGCTTACGGCCTTGTTGTTTTTGGCTGATTTTGTGAAGGAAGGTTAGAACAGTAATGATGAACATGATGATGACCATACATCTCCATTTCTAGAAGTGAAATGATAACAATGCACATGTGACTAGATCACATATTGTTAACAATGCAAAACAATGTGTGTCTTGCATATGTTGTACTACAACCAAAAGGATCAAAATTGTTTCTTACACAACCTTCTCATATGCTAATGGAATTTTCTTTTGGTTTAGGGTTGTAATCCTTGGTGATGTTCTAGACCTACAACAATGTGCAAGGTTGTGCCTTTTTGATAAAAATGTCCCATTTGTCTCTATCGATACAATTGGGGATGCTTTCAAATGCAATAACATATATTGTAAAATAGAAGTATCTTGCAAATAATTCTACATTTACATTGTATTAAATGTTAACTCATTCTTTAATGTTCAAATGGAATTGAAATCAAACACAAAGGTTCAAATTGGATAGTTGGCACAAATGTTTCAAAACATTGGAAAGATAAAAGTTGTAGTAAAATTATCCAATGATTGTCAATGTGATATGGATGAATATAACACATCTAGAACATGAATAGTTCCCCAGAATTTTGAAATGGAAAGTTGGAAAAGTTGGCTAATTTGAAAGAACACATTTTGCTTGAAAAAGTTGATTTTACAAGTTTCGAATTCTTTATAGTTTTTTACTTATGGCCCTAATATAAGAGCATGTGCTTACAACAAACCTAGGCCCTTGAAATGGTAAAACCATTATTTCATTAATCTAAAATTAAAAATTGATTAGAAGAACAGGTGCGAGGGTAAAGCCCACATGAATTAGACCAAACATATTGTGATTGAAAAATGTGTAACTTGGAATGAACTTTTTTAACTTTTCACCATTTTTGCCTTAACATGTCTTTCTTTTTATGTGCATCATTGAAGGCTTTTTTAAATGGCTCCACCTAAAAGGCTCCAACATAGAATATGTACTTATTTTCCAATAATTAAGGGGTAGATGAATGTATACAAAAGCTAGGCAATGTAGGTTTGCACCAATGTTACACCAATATATCTTATGCAACTTGGATACATGGTATTGATATATATATTGATATCAAAGAACATTTTAATTGGATATGAAGTTTTTTATATAATCAAGTGATTCATATTGGGATGGTCATATCATTAGAGTTTAAAGCTCTCATATCATAGATCAACCTCTATATTGGGTTTTGCAATATTATGGATGATACCAATATTCATTCTTCAAGGGGCCATGGAGCTAGGTATCAATATTAGGATTCAAGATATTAATAATATTGTTTGCAAATGGCGATGGGCACAAATGAGATAAAACAAGCCAACAACATTAGTTTGAAAAGAATTACATGTCTTTTTGCCCAATTTTTTTTTTCCATACGAATGAATTTTTGAAATTTTTTTTTGCAAACTGTTATAAAAAATGCATATAATTGTTTTAGTAGATGACATGGGGTTTTTTTTTTGAATAAATATTAACTTTTGAAAATTTGTTGATTCCTTGTAAATTTTTTGTTTCATCTTTTAAAATGATAACAAATTCAAATCATAATCAAAAATTGATTTTTAAATTTTTTTATGTTTTCTTGTATAATAAACTATAACTCTTTTTAAAACATCATGTACATTATACCCCATTTATATGTGGTAAAGGAATTTTGAAGTTCTAAAATTCTACATTAATTTTGGAAAGTTTTTTGAATTTTTAAAGTTTTAGAATTTTACATATTTTAAGGTATGAGTGTTTTTTGAATGTAGTTAATAAGTCTTTATCTTCTTAATTTGTTTCCCATCAATTTTTATATATTATATGAATCCTTTTAATAGTCCTTTGTAAAATTGACTCAATTCAATGCAATAGGTGTTCACTTTCAAAGATCTTAAATCGAAATTTAAACTTAAAATTTTATCAAATGGATGTTTGGTTTGAATTCCTTGTCATTCATATGAATGAAAAAGGACCAATTTGCCATGATTGCCATAGTTTTAAATGGTAAAACATAAATATTTGTCCAATCTTGATTATTTTTTAGGCCCATTTGACATCCTTTTTGGCTTGTTTTATTGTGACTGCACCTTGATGGAGAGTTAGATATGGATATGAAGTTAAGATTCTATGATTTTGTCTTGCACTTTGTAGTTCCTTCAATGATCAAAAGTTTTTGTGGTCATGTGGCAATCTTCCTTGACTTGCAAACTTTTAATCCCATTGAAAATGGTAAATATTTTAAGTTTTGTTGTTTGTTGGTAATGAGTTCCCTCAAGTCTATTTTTTCTAAGCTCCAACTTGCAACATTTTTATTCATAATTCATTGTGTGTAATGTGTAACGTGCACAATGTATAAAATATGCTTATGTTTCCACTTTTATTTTATTTTTGCTTTGAAATCAAATAAAAAGCAACCAATGGCTTGTGTATATATTATTTGGATAGTTTGGTGGCTAATGTTAATGTTTTGGCTTACCATCACAACTTTGGTTATAAGAGCAATAATTTTTATTGAGTAGAACTAACTTGTGTTTTTTTCCTTGCAATTTTTTTAAATGGAAAAAGGAATCTATTTTTCAAACTTTGAAAATTGGGTTTAAAGGATGAGGTGGGTGGTACAAGGTTCATTGAACCATTGGGTGAGTTTTAAGACCTTCAAAAGATGGGTGCAACATTTGAGTTATTATAAGCTATTGAACGCCTTATCAAAAGGTCAAGCAAAAGCAATTGAAGAACTTGTGATATGGAAAGTACATTTTGTTTTATTTGCAAAAAACCAACTTTTTGTTGGCACATCATCCCTTTAATGTAGTGTGGATTTTCTTTTTCTTTGCGACTAGAATTATAAAGTTTATGTTCAAGTTGTGCAAGTGATGAAGTGCAACATTTGCCATAACACCTACTTTCCTCTTCCTAAAATCTCAAAAAAAAAAAAAACCCATAACACAACAAGGTCATGGAAGGAGTTGGTGCAATATAACCTTAGCCATGGAAATATTTTCATGAAAAAACATATGTGGGTGCATTCACAAAATAATGAGTTGATGTGCACCCTAAGTAAGGAATTAAGTGATTGACTATTTTGAAATATTTTTGGGATACATTAGAAATATTCCATTTGTAAGTTGCAAAAAAAATATGACTCAAATATATGTTACATTCCATTATTATGTAAAGATATGTTTTAAGAATGTCCCCAAGATTATGTAAATTTCAAATCTTTTTAAATCCATTTAAGAGTCTATTAAGTAGTAAAAACATTGGTTACAATGTGTAATGAATGTTTTTGGATATTTTATCCACATTAAATTCATTCCAAATTATTCCACATGTTTCCATACCATATTATAAACCAAATCATCTAAACACATTAAGATTTTATATTGTTAATACAATTTTGACACTAAAACTTGAAAAACCCAACATGAATTACATTTGCTGTGACTCATTTATTTGTGGATGTACCTTTGTTGAATAAGCATGTAGAGGATTTGTCAAATACAAGATTCAATTTAAATATATTCAGGATAATGTGGAATGTGGCATAAAAAAATCTAAATAGGGGCACACAATGTATCCATTGGCAATTGTAAAATATTTCAATGGTCATCAAAGGTATGAGAAATGCAACCCTCTTCAATTAAGGTTCATTGAGGACCTTGTCTTCTACACTGCAAATGGGTATGAAGTGTTTTCTTTTGTTGAATCACCCTAGTTCCATCAACTTGTGATGCATCAAGACCCAAAAATTTGATTCCCCACTCACATTCAACTCTTAAACGAGCACAACTTGCATTGCCTTGTAAAAACCATGGAAATTTAAGCTCTACTTGCCTTAGGTAGTTGTGCAATTGTCACCTTACCTTTGACCTTGTTTAAGTCAAAATTTAACACATTTGCCTTGGGGTGAAAGCATGGTAAAGTATACACAAAAAGTAGTGTAAGCAACAAAATATTGCTAGGGTTTTTATATAAAAGGATTAACAAGTAGATGATTTTATGAGGATAATAATATTATTTTTGAGTACATTATTTCTTAACTTTTGTTTGCATGAACTTCAAAAGCTAAATTTTTATAATCATGTTTATTTACACTACTTGCAAGTACTTGAAATAGACCTAAAATTTGTGGCATCTTGAAAAATAAAATTCAAGTACTTGAAAGTAGGTGAAATTTTCTTCCAAATATTTTGTTTTTTTTCCATGCACCTCAATATTGACGTGTTGAAATTCCAATATATATTTTTTGGTTAATGAAATTCTTTTTCATAACTAAAATCATCCCCAACCCCTAGCAAATGACAAAATTGTTGTGGATACTTTTGGGGTACTTTTTCAAGTCCATGAGATGACACAAATTCCTTTGAAAAGCTAGAAGGAAGATAGAAATGCACATGAAAAAAACTAAAAGATTCATTTGTGTTGAAATTTTAAAGGAAAGTTTGAAATTCAAAAACTATTTTTTGGATGTTTTCAAGTAAAAAACAAGGTAGCAAGTATGTAAAAAATACCTTGCTTGCACCCTTTGGTTATAAATTTTATTGACAAGGGTTGGGTGTTAAGGCATGTCCTATGAGGTTATTTGAAGCACCTAGCACCGCTAAAGTAGCTTTGGCAAAACTTGTGAAAACTACTTTGGCTTGTTCAATTCCACCCAATCAACAAAGTTATTGCCTACATAAAAAATAAAGGCGGCACCAATTTGAACACCCTAGTAGTTGGAATATTTTCAATCATCACATGTGCCCCCATGTAACTTGATATGCCTTTTGCAAGTTGGTGTTTTTATCACATGTTATTCCAAAGCATGCAAATGTCCAACGAATGACACAAAATTGTGTTGGCACGAAGGAAGTTTCACTTAAAGATGCATGAAGAGTTTTGCAAAAAATGATTACTTGGATTAAAAAGTTTAGGTCGGGGAAACAAGAGTGGGACAAGGCTTGCATAGAGGTAGGGTTGCTCACTCAAAGGCTTAAAACCTTTGTGAAAAACCTAATTTGCAAATAAGGTTGTCATCTTCCAAGAAACCTTAGAATATGTTACACTATCAATATTCATAGGCAATCATTCCACTTGCAAGTTAGAATACCATTTGGTTTAAGTTGGGAATGAATTGCCCATGTTATCACAAAAAATTTAATGCGTGTTGTCAAACAATATAATCTAAATCATTAGTTCTTCTCAAATGCATTACATGTCGCCATCATGATCAACATTAAGTTGCAATGAAAACATAATCAAATTGCACACATGCCTAACCACTCTATAATGTGGGTATTTTGATTCAAAACTTGAAATTTTATATGTCCACATGACACCTAAAAGTGGTGAGTGTATTGAAACCATTCATTGCTTTTGCATTTGCATTTCAAAATGCAAGGGCCCACAACATGTTCATTTTCATGTTGGACTGTCAATACCTACAAGAGTTTATAATGTATCATGGAATTTTTGGGAAAATATGTAATTAAGATTTATTTTTTTGAATATGATAAAAAAGCCATGATACCTTTCACTATTACCAAAGTGGGGTGCAATTTACTAATTTAAATCACTATGGGACCTTAAAAGTGAAATAATTTCATTAGATTTTATTGATTTCACCCTAGTGAAAGTTATTTCACTATAATATCACTATGTAGACATTGTGTTTCATTACTAATTAACATAATTCACTATTATAATTTACTATAGTAAATATGTTTATTTCTATGTTTTTAAAAATATTCTATCTATGCTACTTTATGATATACCTTATATTATTTTAAGCTACTGTAATTATTCTAACTTATATTTTATGTTATTATAGGCTATTATAAATTATTGTACCCTAAATTATTATATGTTATTTTATCTTAAAGTATCTTAATTAGTTTACTATAAGCTTTTAATTTATTCTAAATTAAGTTATTCAACTAACTTTAGGCTATACCTTAAGTTATTTTATTTCAAATTAATATATGTTATTTCAAGTTATATTTTAAGTTATTCAAGGTCATTCTACTTTATGTTATTATAAATTATTTTATCCTAAGTATAATAACTTAAAATAATCTAAAACAAAATATAATGATCCAAGGTAAAAATAAGTTAGAATGAAATATCCTATGAAAAATAATTTTAAATACCCTAAAATATAATAACTACCAATAGCCTATGATACTATAACATAAAATATCAAACAATAATTTATAATATAATAATCACCAATAGTTGTAATATAACATAAATAACCAACAATAATTTATAATACAATAACCATTAATAACCATTAATAAAATAGCCACCAATAACCACTAATGTAATACCATATAATAACTACCAATAGCCTATGATACTATAACATAAAATATCAAACAATAATTTATAATATAATAATCACCAATAGTTGTAGTATAACATAAAATAGCCAACAAAATAACCACCAATGGCTTACAATGGAATAATCATCAATACCCATTACTAAAATAACCACCAATAACCACTAATGTAATACCAATTAATAATCACCAATACCCACCAATAGAATAGCCACTAATAGCCATTCATATAATCATCATTAATAAGCACCACTATCCACTAATAGAATATCCACTAATAATCATCAATATAATAACCACCAATAGTCATTTATATAATAACAACCAATAGCCATTAATAAAATAACCACCAATAGCCATTAGTAGAATAACCACCAATAGTCATTAGTAGAATAACCACCAATAGCCATTAGTAGAATAGCCATCAATAGTCATTAGTAAAATAGCCACCAATAGCCATTAATAGAATAGCCACCAATAGCCATTAATAGAATAACCACCAACAACCATTAGTAGAATAACCATCAATAGCCATTAGTAGAATAACCACCAATAGCCATTAGTAGAATAACCACCAATAGCCATTAGTAGAATAGCCACCAATAGCCATTAATAGAATAGCCACCAATAACCATTAATAGAATAACCACCAATAGTCATTAGTAAAATAACCACCAATAGCCATTAATAGAATAACCACCAAAAGTCATTAATCGAATAGCCACCAATAGTCATTAATAGAATAACCACCAATAGTCATTAATCAAATAGCCGTCAATAGCCATTAATAGAATAACCACCAATAGTCATTAGTATAATAACCACCAATAACCATTAATCGAATAACCACCAATAAAATAACTACTAATGGCCATTAATAAAATAACCACCAATAACTATTAATATAATAACCACTAAAAAACATTAATAACCACAAATAGAATATGTAGCAATAACCATTAATAATCACCAATAGCACTAATAAAAGAACAACTAATAGCCATATATTAGAATTGTTTAGGATTGCCAAAAATAATTTAGGGCGAAGTAGTTTATAAAGACAAAAGTAACTTAAGGTCAAATAGCCTATAATAACCTAGAATTGCCAATAATAACATAAGGTGAAATAGCCTTCAATAACCAAAAGTAACTTATAATAGTTGCAAGTAGTATAAATTAGAATAGTAAAAAAAACTTACAATAGCTGAAAATAGCCTAAGGTGAAATAAGTTAAAATAGCTAAAAATAATTTAGAATAACCAAAAGTAGCCTAGGGTGAAATAACCAAAAATAACCAAAAGTAATTGAAAATAACCATAAATAGTCGTAAATAATGTAGGGTGGTGTTGTGTGTGGTCAACAATGGTATGTTGATCGAATATTCTCATCGAGTTCTTAGAATAGGTGCCTAGGTTAATTATGTGGCCTACCTATCTACTTAGGCTAAGTTTTTAGCCTAGCGTAGGTAGTGACACGTGTTAATAAATAATAGGCTTTAAAAATTATGAAATTATCAATAATATTATATATTAAATAATTAAAATTTGATTGATTTCCATGCTTGTTAGTTAATTAACTAGCAAGTGAATGGTTTGGTAAATTTGTATTTCATTTGAGAATAACCTTGTTTCATTAGGTATTAATGAAACAAGTCATTGTCTGTAGCAACTGGTCCCCGTTCACTTGGGGGTTAAATAATTTCACTAGGTAAAAATGTCCTAATTCACTCAAAATCTAGTGAAACCCAAAGTGAACTAGGATGCATTTCCTAGTAGTGTTTGTCAATGAAAGTCAACAAGTTTGTAATCCTTGCTAGTGGGAAGTTAAGAACAATGCACCACAAATAGGAACAATTGATGTAAATTTTGCCTCCTTAATGTTCCAACATCTATTGATGAGCCTAGTGAAACCATGTTAACATCTAAACTTTTTTTGTTTCATGGCATGATTGTGTCAAAAGAAATGGTTGTCCAACCTTTAACATGCTAGAAAGAACATTCAATGATGTTCCTACATGTTTCCTTTTCTAGCTATGCAGATGTTTGGTATTCTTGGATCTCAAATTGAAATTGAATGAATATTTTCAATTGCAAACTTACTCATGAGCTTGAAATGATGTCATCTTGGAATTACAAATCTATATGCATTTATGATGATTTATAAAAACTAGCCCATATTTTTTGCACTTTTGAAAACATAGTCTAAGGTTCTATAAATGACTCTCCATGTCACTATACACCATAAAATCATCCAAAAATATCTTCATAAAATTTTCCAAATACTTTCTGAATACTTTGGTCATAGCCCTTTCATATGTTGGAGGTACATTTTTAACTCCAAACAACACCACCTTCCATATAAAAGCCCCTTAATCTATAACAAATGCAATCTTGTATTTGTCTTTTGGAGCTATCTTGAATATCCATCTAAGAAGGAATATGCTTCATACCATGTTATTGTGTTCAACATTTCATATGTGAAAGGTAATGGGTATGGATCTTTCTTTGTGGTTATATTTAGGTTTTTGAAATCTATACAAATTTTCAACTTACCATTTTTCTTAGGTACTATTACTATGGTTGACAACCATGTAGTTTTTTCTACAAATTCAATGAATCAAGCTGCTAACAACTTATTTATATTTTGTTTGATTGTTGCAACATAGTTTGGATTTAATTTATACCTGGCCTAATGTGCCAACAATAAAGTAGTGTTCAACCCAATCCTATGTTGTGTTAACTTTGGTGGAATCCCTTTCAGATCTTTGTATGTCCATGCAAAAACATCTTTGAATTATTTTAACAATTGCTCCACTTCCAGCACCTTGCTTGTTTCTACCTGTGCATTAATTTTAACCATATGTGGTTCTACATCAATTCCCATATTAAATTTCATCAATTTGTTATTTTTAATTCACATCCATCCAACTATCTGCAATCCATGAGCTTTGATGTTTGTTGGAATTTCATCAATTACAACATTCCCTAGTTGATGTCTATAGTACATCTTTGGATACACCTTATCCTCCATAATTACTTTTGGATCATATATGTTGTTAGGTATCTTCTTCTCTATGTTCTGAACTTCATATCACTATTCTGAAATACTGGTCTTCACATATGTATCCATGATCCCCACATTTGTGGTTTTCATAAATTGAATTGTCTCAAATAAATTGATTATTCCTATGGAGAATATTCTTTTTCACTTGTGATACCATTTTGATAATCATAGCATAATAACACTTCTGGTTTTCTTACTTCATGTCCCCAATGTTTGGTAATTGTAATTGTTCTAATTGTCCCATTCCCTTGTATGGTAATAATGTTATTTCCCTAATCATGTGCCACTTTAGCATCCCTCAACCATGGTCTCCCTAACAACATGGAATAACTAGAATCTACCACACTATTTTGAAATACAATAAACGTAGTTCTATAAGGAATGCCATGAACATATATCTTTAGATCTTTGATCAACCCCACTGGTTTTGTGGTTGTTTGATCTACCATCCTCAAATTATATGGTGTAGGTTTAGGCTTTGGAAGCCCCAACTTCAATCTCAACTATTTTGTGATAATATTAACTCCAAAACCTCCATCTAGTAACACATCCTCTATTGTATTCTTCCCAATCTGTACTTATATAACTTCCATATGATTATCTATTGTTACAACAACTATCCTTACTTCTAGTATTGAAGAACCAACTTGTTTCTTTGTGGTTGTTTTACTTATATTTTGGGTTTTCTCTGGTTTCAACTTTTGCCAAAGATATTTCTTTAGCTCAGGAACTATTTTAAGCAATTATCTTAAGTTCAAAGTATAATTTGTTTCTAACATTTGCTTACCAATGTTTAGAAAAATCTCTTCTATTGTGGTCAATTTCCCTTGTGAATTCATTATTTCCTAATATTTATGTGCGTCCACAGGAGTAATATTTGGCATACCTAGCTAGGTTGTGCTCCATCCTTCCATGTTTATGGGTGGCCTTTTTGTCTAGGTTTGTGTTCTTTGAATTTGTTGAATTGACTCCACCATTGACTCCTTCAACTATTCTTTTTTCTCTTAGTTAGGAACATTCTTTGTTATTCTTGGCTTTCTATCCTTGAACACATGTTCTTTAGTTATTTTACTTCACATCTACAATGACTATTTGTGTTTCAGTAACAAGTTGAACCTCTACTATTATCACATGTTCCCCATGAAACATTTTCTGCATCTTAACAAACTTTGGACAATCTATCACTTTATGTCCATTCGAACCACAAATGTGACATGCATATAAAGATGTTTTCTCTATTTTTTGACTTGGTTTTGTTGCCTTTGTGGTTGCCACCATGGTTTGTCCTTTCTTTTTTTTACATGTTTCCACATTGTGATTTGTCATCCCACAATTTGTGCAATGTTTGTTAGTCTTCCCTATATTACTTTGTGTTTTTGCTAGTATTGTTTGTTTGATATTATGTGGTATTGATAGTGCATTCCTTGCTTCTACAATATTCATACCTTCTTCACACAACATTGCCACCTCCTTATGTTATTGTAGTGTTGACCACTTCATCCCTAAAATTGGAATTTTGAGATATGATTGCAAACTTGCTCTAAACACAATACTTAAAAAATTGTTTATGGTTGGTACTTGTAAACCATGAGCCAACTTTTGAATCTATTCATAATAAAGCTCCCCCCTCTTAGTCTCCTCCTGCTTCATGTTCTTTAACTCCATGTATATTTGCTTGTCATTTTGAGTTTTATGATGATGTTTACAAAATACTTGTGTAAGCTCAAAAAAAATACAATTATGAACTTTTGACATGTAATTATGGCACCAATCCGATGCCATATCTCTTAGCATATAGCTAAACACATTTTTGATATACTCTTCAAAAGTCTTTACATTTTTTTTTATTACAAAATTGAGCACTCTTACATGAGCATCTAGATCAACATCTTGTTTGAAATCGAGATATTTAAAAGTTACTTTATTTGACCTAACATGATGGCCATCTCTATGATCAAGAATTGGTGTAATTACAACAATTGTTTATCGATATCCTTTTCTTAGATGCACAACATCTACATTTTTGTACCTTCCAATAGTCATTAAACTCGTCAATGGTCGATCTATAGTCCTATTCACATGAGTAGTCGTTATCGGATTAGTAAACACCATTTAAGGTATGCCAACAACTTTAATAATAGTTGTTGATAGTGCCAAACTTCGACTCAAATTCCATATTGTGAAGACTCCACTTGATTCACTACCCAATTTTGATGCAGATTTAATTAATACTCCCTTTTGACAACATCTATTTGGGCACAACAACCATTTCCATTCCTATGGTTATTATACATGCACCAAGTGATTGAATAACTCCTATTCCAACATGTTGTTTCTGAGTTTCAACAACTATCACTTCTAACACTATTGGTGGATCAACAATGTTCCATTCTATAATTACCCATTGGTATCCACTATGGTGTAATATGTGGATGTGAATACTCCTATAGTTCTTTACTCTTGGTTTCAATAGATGAACAAATCTGTTGACTTTATGGTCCTAATTGGCTTCCCATTCCATGCCTTTAAATCTATTATAGACTACAAGAATTCCTAATTCTTCTGCTTGTGGTTAATCCATTAATGTTCCTACCACATTCTATAACTCCACATGCTTAATAATATTTGCTTTGAAAGTTAGACAAAAGATAGTCTTGAAAATGGAAAGGAGTATGAATATCCATACTAAAGCTTTGGGATGGGACTAAGATTAATCACAAGTGAAAGTTCAAGATGCGATCAACCTACACAACCAAGAAAAGAGGGCAGTTAATGCAAGTCAAATTGAAATGGTGCGGCGGACTTAATAGGGACAACTTCAAGCATAAGCTTTACATAGCCCACAACCTTTGGGAGGACGCACCACTCCCCTCCCTATAGTATATTCTATGCCTCTCCGCATGGACTACATCCAAATGTCACTTTTAACTGGGACTCTTATTGTTTCAAAACTTTGAACGTTCATATCTTTTTCAAATCAAGTTGTTTTTTAGCGTGTGAGGACACTATCTTATAGCTCTTGAAATTATCTTTCTAACAATCTATAGCACACTCCAATAAAACTTCATTTGACCCCTTCTTTTAAAGGATTTGTGGTCAAGAGTCAAATAACCCAATTTGACTCTTACCCTTTCTTCTGATCATAACTCATGCAAATCAGGACTAAATGACCAATGAGAGGGTACTTCAAACATATAAACTTCAAGAACTTTCTAATGGTATCATGGGGGCCCAACTTGGTGTTTTTTTGCATTTCCAACCCAAGCTTTGAACATTCATAACTCTTGCATGAGTGCAACTCCCAAAGTGGGAGTGCATTTGGGAATCATTGGGCTTAATCCCTTGCATTCTCCCCCATTTATGAGAGTGTGTTTCACACCTAAACACATTTTTGGCCTGATAGGCCCTTGCAGTTCACACTTTGTCATAGACCCAATGTTAGGATTGCAACATACAAACTTTTAAATTTCATACACTAGGGTTTATGCAAGGACTAGAAACAAAACTACATAAACATAAGAAATGTGTTTATATGTTTCAACAGGAAATAGAGTACAACACACAAATGACCAACATTCTACTCAAACTCTTTAATTTGGAAATCATAAATAAACATATCACAGAGGAGAAAAACAAATTTGTTCAAAATATGCAAGGGGCTTTGGAGGAGCAGAACCTTAAAACAAAGTTGCAAGTGAAGTAGGATGAGAATAATGTGGTATTGGTAAAAGTACAAATGATTAAACAAAATATCAACAACATAGAGAATCACAATAAGGATCTATAGAAGATCAAAGTATAAAAGGATTTTTTGCAGGCAATTTTATTGCAAACTAATGCCAATTACTAGAAGTTGAAGACAAAGAAAGGTTCTTTGAGTGTGGAACACAATAAAATTTAGAGAGATTACAACAATATGGAACAAATTTTTTTGAAGCAATAGAAAAAGTTGGAGGAACTAAGAGAGGATATTGGTAATGTATACCAATCCAAAAATGAAATATAAAGGCATCCTAAACAGAAACATGCAAAGATGGACAGAATCTTATAAAGGCAAAAGATTGTTAATGAAAGGTTGCAACAAATTTTAGAGTAGGCCCAGGGCATCAAACCATTCAACTATGACAATGTCTTTAGAGAGAATAATGAATTAAAAAAGCAACATGGTTTGCTTTAGGTAAAACTCAAGGCATTGACTATGGAAGAGAAGGATGTAGATCTTTAGTGGGATGTGGTGCAAGATGACAGTATCATTTCATCAAGGATAAATTGACACGTGCTTGAATCTCCAACTACACGCATTTCAATCTCCTTGTTTTCCACCTCTTTCTTCAAATCCCTATACTTCTCATGTAAAAGAATCATCTATTATTATTCTTCTTCAACAAACATAACCCTATTGGCATGGTTGTGAAACAACTTTTGAACTTTATGTTGCCAGTGAGTTGTCCTTTCTCCCAATGCTACCATTTTGGGGCTAAATTCCTCCTCCTTGTTATGTGTTTCTTGCAACAATTTTTTCATAAGTGTAATTTAATTTGGGAGCAAAACTATGGCAGAAGTCCCCTACCTAGGAAAAACATGTTGTGACTCATCTTCACCTACAACATTATAATCATTATAACTTGAACTTGGACACAAGCTGACTGATTTGGAACTCAATAAACTACAATTGCTAATGGAGGCCAAGGGGAGTCGGGTCACTTTTTTCAACCACTACACTATGCAATCATGCACATACAAAGTCCAATTCATTCTTTCATCTTTACATAAGCTAGCCAACCACATAGAAATATTATTGGATAATCACCATTAAGGGGCAAATGAGCATAAACAACCTCATAAAGCTTCAACAATGCAAAACAACTTGTAATAGTTAGATTTTCATTCACTTTCATTTTCCAACCATTGTGCCCTCTCTTCCCAAAAACACTTTCAAGGTCTTCATTGGAAATAAGGTTTAAATATACATATTTGTGTGGATCTAAACCCACATTGCTCAATTTGAACTTCTAGTGATAGTCATCCATGTTCCAATTTGCCCATCCAAAAGTATGACTAACCTTTTTCATTTTTTTTTTTGCTTATTATTTATTGCTTCTATAGTGAACCTAGGATTCAAAGGTAGAAACAGAACCCTAGCTCTAGTCAAGGGATCAACCATGGCAAAAGGAAAAGATAAAACTTGATTCAAACATTACAACAAATGTTACAAGATTTGATTGTCATGAGTCCCCATGCAAATGCCTTGAACCTTAAACAAATTAATTTTAAAAAATTTGGCACTTCAACCAAATTGAGTCTTGAAACACCTTGAACAACAAAAGCAACTTTGAAATTATTGCAATAATTGAACAAACCTAAGGGATTAAAGTAGTAGAGGCACTAAAAACAACAACAACAACAACAACAAGGCCAAATTTGACTTGAAGCACTAAACATAACAATGCACTCAAAGTAGTAAGAAAAGAAAAGGAACAAAATTGATTTCAAGCATTCAAAATGGCAAAATATTCAAAATTACAAACTAGGTGCAAGATGAGTAATGGGGAGGTAAATTACTTGAATGGATGGTCTTAGGCAAGACTTTAACACCTTTGGGTAGGACTTCTTGCTCCTTGCTCTACCCTCTTGGGTAGGAGTTCAAGCTTCAATGCCAACAAGTCATAATGTCGCACCGACAATAGCAAAACCTTGTTGCAAATTCATGAATGCAAACAACAAAAGCCTCCTCCTTCACAATGAATGGGCAAACCCAACCCAAACCATCCTACCCCCTTTTGAGCTTACTAGCCCCTAATTGTTCCTACTTAGTTAGGTATTCAATTTTTACTTTTTGCCTACTTTTATTAAGACAGCAAGGACCACCATTTGGCATACTTTTGTATGATTTCACCTAGATATCTTGAAATCTTTTACTTAACCATGAAATAATTATTTTTTTAAATCTTAAAATATCTGAAGAATTTTTTAAGAATTTTTTTAACATATTTTAATGAACATTCCTCTAAAAGCAATCCCTTCAGTAGGTAGGTCTAACTTATGTTATCTTGTTTGCACCCCAATCTCACACGATAGATGCCTAATCTAACCAATTACAAAATTACAATGGGCTTAACGAGTTGAATACAAAAATAATGTGTTATTAATTATACTAAATGCATTTCATATCTTTTAATTTCCATAAAGAAATGGCTTTGAATCAATCTCCATAAAGTTTTTATTAATTCCATAATGACCATCAAAGTTTATTGAACAAGTTTATCAAATGTCGCAATATCGTTTTACCTCTATATTAAATGATGCATTTGGAAAACACAAATTAAGTTGTCATACAATCAAAATGGGTCCAAATTGGTTAACAGGAGCCATCCCAAAACATTATCATTGTTTCATTTTTATTGCAATGTTAGTTAAATTGATGTTGAATTTTTGGATGAACTTATACAACAATATTTTTGATGTATTTTGAAAACATTTAGCAAAATTTGAAATGAATCCGATGAGTACAAGGTAATCAAAAATATTTTTGAAGACATTGTAATTAGTATATTTTATTGCTTACAAGAATTTTTAAAACACCTAAAATGATTTGAAAATGATTTTTAATGTTTTTTTTTTTTTATTGTGAACCTTAAATCAAGTATAATGCAACATTTTTTTGGGTCATAAAAATTTAAAAAAATAAAAAGTTGATTTGTAAACTAAGAATTTAACCACATTCTATTAAATATTTTACTTTTAAGGATTTATTAAGAATTTGATCCTTGGGGCAAGTGGGCCCTATTAATTGAATTGGACCCAAGTGTCACATATTTGATACTTTGAAAAAATGGCCATCAAATGTCACATAATTGAAGGGTATACATTTGATGAATAATTTGAACATAAGTAGAAAATTTGTTTAATTGGTACAATACATAGAAATGAATTGAAGTAAAAGAATAACACTTAAGTTTTAATATGTAAAAAATACCTTCATGAAGACTCAAAAATGTGTTTAAATAATTTGTTGCTACCTATGCAATTTGGCAACAATCACCTTATCAAGTTTTCCCAACACCTTTGATTGTTAATAACATCAAACACACCAAATTGTCTATAATAAATTGAAACAAGATTGATGCATGATGGCATACATTGCTAAGCTTCAAAATTGGTGAAGCTTGTTCATCCAATTCTATTGAGTCAACATGATCATTCAAATAAAATTTTCAACATGATGTTGGGTGAATCCCCAATGCCATATGCACCAACTTCTTAGTGTTCAACCTTTGTTTTAAATTTTCTTCATGTACCATTCAAACATCTATATTTTGTTATTGGCATCTTTTCATCCCCAAGATTCAATTTTTTATTAAACTTGCAAGCTCGTCTAATTCTTTTTATATTATTATGTTCTCTTTCATCATCAATAGCAAACTTGTTTACTTTCCATGTTAACTTGGTGAATTTACAACATCCTCCAAGTATTATAACTAAAGTATCCTACCTTATTTCCATGTGGGTAAGGATGTTTCATATTTTACTTAAGAATTCTTATAAATATTATGAAAAATATCATGGTACAAAAAGAAAACCATAATAAACAATCTACATTTTACAACTCATTTTTTGGACCTTTTTTGAATTAAATTTGAGTTCTTGAACATTGATGGTACATCATTTTATTTTAGACCTAAGTTGTGGGTTGACTAATGTGTAGATTTGTTCTAATAATTGAACTTGTTAAACTTATTTTCCATTTTAGTTGTTTACATGAATAACTTGTGTTGCACAAATGTTCATTAAATACTTCACATTTCCAAACTTAAATGTAATGTAATGTTGAACATGTTGTAGAAAGTTTGGCACCTAATAATGCCACCACCTCTCTCTAATATTGTAATACCTTGGGTGTTTCATCACGAATTAAATTATTTTTAAAAATGCTGAATTTTTTAGAAACTATATTTTTCAAAGATTTTTTTAAAAAAGGAATATGAAAAATATTTTGGAATATTCTTGAATATCTTATTTGAAATTGAGTCTTCAAAATAATCAATTATTTGGTAGACATATGCTAAAGCCACCTTTGTATTATGGTATCAAGACCTTAAATAAAGTTATGGTGCGTTGGAAGATGTAAAATAGCCATTTAGTTTGTACGATATAATCACCAATAAATATATAATCCTTAATTACCACCTACTTGTGCAATTGTTATATTTAAATGTAAGTATCTTTCACAATTATATAGTGGTTATCAAAAGCCATTGAAGTTTACACATATAATGTATGAAAAATCACAAAAATGGGGGGGCTTTATAGGGCATGGAACTAGGCTAAAATACCTTAATCTATGGATCCATTTTTTGCCACACCTTGTGGCACCATAAAAGTTCTTACTTGATGTTGGGCACAATTTTATTTAAATCCAAAAGAACATTTTCTTCATGCTATGATAAAACCTACTCTAAAACTTAATGTTTATACTAGACCTTAAATGATGTTTTAATCTAAAGGTTGTACAATACTTGTCACATTAGGTGAAAAAGAAAGCAATGTGATGTTGTTCAATGATATATGACATTGTGGAATTATGGGACTAACTATATGTTATGTGAAGATGGGTTGACCATAATCATGATTATCTTTTTATTTTGTCTCTTAAAGTAATTGTTAAGTCAAATAATCCAATATTTAGAAATGAGTCCTCTTTTATCCATGTATGTAACATTTGAATATCACCAAACATATTCATTTAATTGTCATTTTCCAAAACAACATTGTTTTAAGATTTGTACACCATTTAAGTAACTTGAGTTTGTTTAGTCTTGATGGTATTCATAATAAGAGCCAAAGTGAACCTATTTTTTTGGATATTTTAATCCTTTACCCTCCCTTGCTCAAAAGTTTTACTTGGTTGTGTTATATAAAACAAACCTATGTAATCCATATTGTAAACATCGTTAGGTTAGTTACTCTCATGAATATTGGAAGTTGATTGATTACTTCCAACACTCCACTAACATAAGCATCTCCACTTTCATCATGTAAATAGACTTTCAACTTTAATATGTAAAGACAAAAATCTGATTAATAAAAATATCACAAAGTGAGATGAAAACATCATCATAAAAATCATAATATGAAAACTAATGTAGCAAGTGCTATACCTTCCAATCTTGTGTCTCCTTTTAAATTTTTCCAAGCAACCATTTGAGATCTTAAAACTCTTGTATTTTAAAACTTTGTTGGGATCATTTGCAAGTTGATAAAAAAAATTCAATAAGGACTATGGCTTTTTTAATTAACATCTCATTTGTCAAAGCCCCATTCTTATTCCATACATAATGAGAACATTGAAACAAAAAAATAAAAAGCTAGTGCGATTGGTCCATTGCATTGAAAGTTACAAAAAATGCAAAAATGAAATTAGGGCCAAAATCTAAACCATGATCAAATTCATTAAGGTAGCAAAAGATAACCAACAAATGATTTTTCACACAAAATCTAGCGATCACATTGATTACATCAATCAAAAGGTCAAATTAATCTCAAAATATTAGTCCTTTCCATGGCTATTATTTCACATTTGGAAGTTAAAAAATTTATTTAAATTTTATTGGCCAGGCTAATAATATTACAAATAATAAACCTTATGTAATAATCCTGTTGAATTTTATCAAATCAAATATCAAAATTTTAATAATGTACTTGCTTGAACCATGTTAGGAAAATAGTGTCAAGCTATGGGAATTGTGTTTCCTTAACTTTTCAAACTACTTTTGCAACCAATTGCTTGTTAATTTGAATTTTTTTTAATAATTGTCAAGGATTTGATAATCAATATTTGTTCCATTACTAAGAAATGTGTCCTAGTTCACTTTGGGTTTCACTAGATTTTGAGTGAATTAGGACATTTTTACCTAGTGAAATTATTTAACCCCCAAGTGAACGGGGACCAGTTGCTACAGATAATGACTTGTTTCACTAATACCTAATGAAACAAAGTTACTTTCAAATGAAATACAAATTTACCAAACCATTCACTTGTTAGTTAATTAATTAACCAACATGGAAATCAATCAAATTTTAATTATTGATAATTTCATAATTTTTAAAGCCTATTATTTATTAACACGTGTCACTACCTATGCTAGGCTAAAAACCTAGCCTAAGTAGATAGGTAGGTCACATAATCAACCTAGGCACCTATTATAAAAACTCGATAAAAATATTCGATCAACATACCATTGTTGACCACACACAACACCACCCATGAGGTTTGATCCCTTGACATTTGAATTGGAAGCAAACACCCATACCATCAAGCCACCCCACTTGTTGTGATAATATGTTACATTACATTCTATTTATCAAATACTTCAAATTTGAACATTATAAAAACATTAACTTTGAAAATTCATATTTTATTGAGATTTTATTCAAATGAAATTATTCAAGTTTACTTTTTTTTAATTCAATAATGTACATAATTACATTTATTTACTTTTGAAAGTTTGAAATCATTTGAACAAAAATAAAATTGAATACCATTATTCAATAACATTATTCAATATTATTTCATAAGTTTTAAACATTTTCTTTTTTAAAAAAATTTAATAAATGGATTTTTTTTGTTAATATAATAATGTTACCTATGTTAAACTACTTTCAATTATTATATGACTATTTTCATTGATTTGAATTATTTCACCTTACATTATTTATGACTATTTATGGTTATTCTCAATAACTTTTGGTCATTTTTAGTTATTTCACCCTAGGCTACTTTTGGCTATTTTAGTTTATTTCACCTTAAACTATTTTCAGCTATTGTAAGTTTTTTTGGCTATTCTAATTTATACTACTTGCAGCTATTATAAATTCCTTTTGGCTATTGAAGGCTATTTCATATTATGTTATTATTGGCTATTCTAGGTTATTATAGGCTATTTGACCTTAAGTTATTTTTGTTTATTATAAATTATTTCACCTTAAATTATTTTTGGCAATCCTAAGCAATTCTAATATATGGCTATTGGTTGTTCTTTTATTAGTGCTATTGGTGGTTATTAATGGTTATTGCTACATATTTTATTTGTGGTTATTAATGTTTTTTAGTGGTTATTATATTAATAATTATTGGTGGTGATTTTATTAATGGCCATTAATAGTTATTTTATTGGTGGTTATTCAATTAATGGCTATTGGTGGCTATTCAATTAATGGTTATTACTGGCTATTCGATTAATGACTATTGGTGGTTATTCTATTAATGGCTATTGTTGGCTATTCGATTAATGACTATTAGTGGTTATTCTATTAATGGCTATTGTTGGTTATTCGATTAATGATTATTGGTGGTTATTCTATTAATGGCTATTGATGGCTATTCGATTAATGACTATTGGTGGTTATTCTATTAATGGCTATTGATAGCTATTCGATTAATGACTATTGGTGGTTATTTTATTAATGGCTATTGATGGTTATTCGATTAATGACTATTGGTGGTTATTTTATTAATGGTTATTGCTGGCTATTCGATTAATGACTATCGGTGGTTATTCTATTAATGGTTATTGCTGGCTATTCTACTAATGGCTATTGCTGGCTATTCTACTAATGGCTATTGCTGGCTATTCTACTAATGGCTATTGCTGGCTATTCTACTAATGGCTATTGCTGGCTATTCTACTAATGGCTATTGCTGGCTATTCTACTAATGGCTATTGCTGGCTATTCTACTAATGGCTATTGCTGGCTATTCTACTAATGGCTATTGGTGGTTATTTTACTAATGGCTATTGTTGGCTATTCTACTAATGGTTATTGGTGGTTATTCTACTAATGGCTATTGGTGGTTATTCTACTAATGGCTATTGGTGGTTATTCTACTAATGGCTATTGGTGGCTATTCTACTAATGGCTATTCGTGGTTATTTTTAGTAATGGCTATTAATAGATATTTTATTGGTGGATAGTGGTGCTTATTAATGATGATTATATGAATGGCTATTAGTGGCTATTCTATTGGTGGATATTAGTGATTATTAATTGGTATTACATTAGTGGTTATTAGTGGGTATTTTATTAATGGGTATTGGTGATTATTCCATTGTAAGCCATTGGTGGTTATTTTGTTGGCGGTTATTAATGGTTATTTTATTAATGGTTATTATATTATAAATTATTGTTGATTATTTTATGTTATATTACAACTATTGGTGATTATTATATTATAAATTATGTTTTGATATTTTATGATATAATATCATAGGCTATTGGTAATTATTGTATTTTAAGGTATTTAAAATTATTTTTCATAGGTTATTATTTTTTATTCTAAGTTATTTTTACCTTGGGTCATTATATTTTGTTTTAGATTATTTTAAGTTATTATACTTAGGATAAAATAATTTATAATAACATAAAGTAGAATGACCTTGAATAACTTAAAATATAACTTGAAATAACATATATTAATTTAAAATAAAATAACTCAAGGTATAGCTTAAACTTAGTTGAATAACTTAATTTAGAATAAATTAAAAGCTTATAATAAACTAATTAAGATACTTTAAGGTAAAATAACATATAATAATTTAGGGTACAATAATTTATAATAACATATAATAACATAAAATATAAGTTAGAATAATTACAGTAGCTTAAAATAATATAGGATATATCATAAAGTAGCATAAATAGAATATTTTTAAAACATAAAAATAAATTTATTTATTATAGTAAATTGTAATAGGGGATTACGTTAATTAGTAATGAAACACAATGTTTACATAGTGATATTATAGTGAAATAATTTTCACTAAGGTGAAATCAATAAAATGTAATGAAGTTATTTCATTTTTATAATGAAATAACTTTCACTAGGGTGAAATCAATAAAGTGTAATGAAACTATTTCACTTTTAAGGTCCCATAGTGATTTAAATTAGTAAATTGCACCCCACTTTGGTAGTAGTGTTTTTAGTTGTTAATAAAATATTTACTTGAACTAATTAACAATAGTTTGTTAGGTCCATGAAAGATGAGCCTTACAAATTGAAAATAATTCTTTCTTCTTGTCCACTATCAAATTAGTCCTTTTCGTTTTCTACTTGCTTCCATAGTGTTGAAATATACATGAAGATCATTTTATTAAATTAGAGCTCTTAAAATTCCCACTTACAAATGGATGAATTATGGTGTGGATCCCATCAATTTTTAATATTTATTACCTTTCTATTATGACAAATTGGTGTTCTTGATTGTTATATTATCATGTGTCATAATTGTATTAGGAGAGAAATTTTTGAATGATAAAGTCTGGTTGTGCAAAATCTTGTCACATAATTGAGATTGTCATATAATCAAATGGACCATATTGACTCTAGCCCTTGTGTGGCAACAATAGTTAAAATTAAAAATGTTCCCAAGAAATTGAATTCACAATGCACAGTAACACAATGAACATTCCTCAAAACATGGGACCAAATGAAAACTACAACATAGTCTCTCCGTTAAGGACCAGAGCCAATGAAAAAAACTGAAAAAATCCTCCATAGCCCTAAAATTGAAGCATGGTAGGATGATTGACATATTGTACCATAAACTCTGAACCGGGAACACTGGACATTAAATCCTACA
>Ga0209208_10000242_pt1 | contig 65598 bp, 55 predicted proteins | sample S1TSphfallax_3_FD_187694 | JGI IMG/M metagenome (GOLD analysis project Ga0209208, IMG submission 187694) | Host-associated microbial communities from peat moss isolated from Minnesota, USA - S1T2_Fd - Sphagnum fallax MG (SPAdes) (version 2) | ecosystem: Host-associated > Plants > Peat moss >... | reverse complement strand
CCGGACGAGGTGGCGGCCATGTTGCGGCTTCGGGAGCTTGGCTGGGGAACGAAGCGGATCGCCAAAGAGCTGTGCGTCAGCCGCAATACGGTGAAGCGGTACCTGGAGGCGCAGGGGTTTGTCGCCTCTCAAACGCCATCAGATTGCTCCGTCGCCGTCTTCCCGGATTTTTCTCCATAGTTGCCGTCGGAGTAAAAGTTTTCGAACAAGCCGCCGCATCACCGGCTTCAGCGTTCAGGCCCGGGTCCGACCATCGCCAACGACCAAATGAGCCTCGGGCCCTGATGTTTGATTGGTCTCAGTTAGCCTAGCGGCGTGAAGCTGCTCTGAGGGCCGCGTGAGCTCGGCTCCCAAAGAGGCGGTTTCGCTCACGCCTAGGAGCCAGCCTGTCCTTTCGGGCATTAAGAGTCTAGACCCGCGGCGGGTCGTTCGCCTCCCAGGCGCTTGGTAAGGCGTGATAGACCCCCGCGTAAGATAACCGGAGCGTCACGTTGAGCCCATATCGCCTTCACTACTTTCCTGAGTCCGGCAACAGCTACAAACTCGCGCTCATGCTCGTTCTGTGCGGTGAGACGTTCGAACCTCTGTGGGCGGATTTCGGGTCCGGGGTCACCTGGACGCGCGACTGGCGCGCCGAGGTCAACCCAATGGGAGAGATACCGGTTCTAGAGGTGGACGGGCATAAGCTAACGCAAACCGGACCGATACTGCTTCAGCTTGCCGAGCGGTTTGGTCGTTTCGGCGGGCGGGACGAAGCGGAACGTTTTGAGGTCCTGCGTTGGCTCTTCTGGGACAACCAAAAACTCTCCGGGTTCATGGCCAGCTACCGATTCCTGAGAACGTTCACGCGGAACGCTGATCCCGCTGTCCTTAAATGGCAGCGTCGCCGGGTGGACGACTTCTTGAACATTCTAGAGGCGCGCGTGCAAAACGCGCCCTTCGTCATCGGCGAGAAGGTCACCATCGCGGACCTGTCGCTCTGCGCCTACTTGTCCTTCCCAGCGGATGAGACAGGCTACGACTTTGCGGTCAGCCACCCGGGCGTTCACGGCTGGCTCAACCGCTTGGCTGAGCTGCCAGGCTGGCGCTCGCCTTATGATCTTTTGCCGGGCAGGCGGTTGCCCCGGTTCGACTAGGCCCTCGCAAGAGGATTTAGGACGCCTCTGCGATGACGACACGCCGCCGTGCAGCATCCGCGCAATCGCCTGTGGTTTGTCCTGGCGCAACTTCGGATCTCGACCGGCAGGGGGCGAGGCGCCCGGCGAGCTGATCCACTTGACTGCTCCCGTTCCCCATCCCTGGAACGCCCTGGTGTCTTCATGCTTTCTCGCATCCTGTGCGCTTCTGTGGCGCGCGACGGCGCGGCGCCGGGGACCCAGCCGGAACAGCTCCATCGCCTCTTCGGCTGTCGTGAATGTGTCCACGGTTGGCCGCAAGAGCGGGCCCAGAGTGTCGGAGGACGTGAGACACAGTTGCGTAAGACGACGCCAAGTTTTACGGGGGCCGCCGCCGGCCCCAATTTCTCCGGTCCAGAGGATTGGCGGAGGGGAGACGGGCCGGAACGCCGCGGAGGCCGCGCCGTACGGCTTCAGTGCGAACCATTGGTCCAAACGTGGGTCTGGGTCCAGGCGCGCACAAGTTGGGGCGGCGTCGCCTTAACGATGCGACCAAGGCCAGTGGCGGATCAGCTCATTAATCCTCTGATCACGCTGCGGACCTCTCCAGAGGAAGTCCGATCCAGACCTGTCGGCTCCGGGCTAGGAGTTCACCGCCCTGAGTGAAGAGTGCGGTGCCGGCGATGCGCTTGCGGCCGCTTTGCTCGATGGGCCAGGCGGTGACCATACAGGTCTCGCCCAGGTGCGGCCGGCGCAAGATCTCGCACGTCATGGTGCCCAGAAGTCCGCCGCCGCCCTCAATGACGGCCCACGAGACCGAACCTGGGCAGTCAAGGGCCGCCCAGACGACCTCGCAAGTCGCCAGCCCGGTTTCGTCGACAAAGGCCGCCTGCGGCGTCCACGGGCCTGCAACATGGCCCTCGGGGGCGCCCTCAACTTGGCCGACGAAGACACGCAGGCCAAAGCCCTCTGGCAGGCCCGGCGAGCAGGTGAAGCACACCGGGTGGAATGTCCGCTCAAGGCCAAAAAAGCGCGCGCCGGCGGCCTGGGCTTGCGCATAGCTCGGCGGGGAGGGGGGCGTCGCTAGCGGGTCCTCGCCGGCCGGACGCGCCTCCGCCATGAGGACGCCCTCAGGTGAAAGGATCCGCACCTGGTCCCCGTCATGGTGTAGGACAAGGGGCGTGTCCACAGGCGGCGGCGCTCGGAGGACGACGGTGGCCGGCCCCTCTATGAGAGCTCCCATCAGGCCCCCGATGTAGCCGCCATTTGCGGAATTGGGCGGCCCGCGAAACTGCTTGGATATGATGATCTCATTCATGACGCACGCAGCCCTATCTTTATCCTCAGCCGACCACAAAGCAGCATCTTCATGGCCGATCCCTTCCGCGCGGCGCGGATCCGCCTCGAAGGAGAGGGCCGCCGGCGTTCATCCGACCACGACGCGCCTCGGAGCGCTGGGGGGTCGGCAAGGATGAGGCATGCTTATCAGCGTGGCGGCAAGAAGGGCGACCTGCCCGCTCAGGCGTTCTGGCCTGTCGCCACAGGACGACGACAAAAGCTTCGCCGCCGTTAAGGCGGCTCAACCGCGGGCGGTCGTTCAAGAGCCATAGCCTCGTCTCGCCGCTCTTGAACCGGGGTTCGGCTTTCAGCGCCGTGGCTATGGAGCACAACGTTCACGACCCGCTGCAACCTTGCAGCGAACGTTGACCCATTCTAGCCTCGTCACCGGCTTTGGGAAAAAGGGGGGGCAACACTTTGCTGCGCGTTTTTCTCGCCGCCGCATTCATCTGCGTTTTCGCCCTCGGCGGGGGCGAGACGAAAGCCGCAAGCTGTGCGCCAGCCGGCTCTGATCCGGTTCAGTCGATCCGGCAAATGTATGCCGGAGCCATGGCCGGCGACCGCGCCGCGACCCTCGCGGTTTTTGATCGCGACGCCTATCTCTTCGACGGGGGCGCGCGGTTGACGCCCGAAGCCATCACTGACCTCATCCTCAAGGCCGAGGCGGTCGGCACGAAGCCCGTCTGGACCCTTGAGGGTGTGGAGACGCATACTGGCTGCGACACCGCCTGGGCCACCTGGACCAACCGGGGACGTTTCACCTCCGCGGCCGGATCGAGCCCGCGGGTTTGGCTCGAATCGGCAGTCTTCGTCTGGCGCGACGGCGCTTGGAAGATCCGGTTTTTTCACTCAACCCCGGTGGCGATCACAAAATAGCGCTGTCGCGAGATCAGGTCGGCGGGCCAGAGGACGTGGGCGCGGTTATCGCCGGATAGCCGTCCCACGACGCTGGTTGGGTCAACGGTCAGCGGATAGACGCCGCCGGCGGCCTTCCCCTTTGACGGCAGCCCGGGATCAGCGCAGCTCGTTGCGCCCCACCACCATGTGGTGCACCTCGTCCGGGCCGTCAGCGAACCTGAGGTGGCGCACGTCGGTATAGAGATCGGCCAGCGGGCTCCATTGGGATATTCCTGTCGCACCGTGGATTTGGATCGCCTGATCGATGATCTGGCAGACTTTTTCCGGCACCATGGCTTTCACCATGCTCACCCAGATCCGGGCCTGCTTATTGCCGAGGACGTCCATGGCCTTGGCCGCCTTAAGCACCATGAGCCGCATGGCCTCTATCTCGATCCTGGCGCGTGAGGCCTTCTCAAGATTCCCGCCAAGCATAATCAGGGGCTTGCCGAACGCTTCGCGGGACAGGCCGCGCGACACCATCAGTTCGAGGGCGCGCTCGGCCTTGCCGATAGTCCGCATGCAGTGGTGAATACGGCCAGGCCCAAGGCGGACCTGAGAAATCTCAAACCCTCGACCTTCGCCGAGGAGGATGTTCTCCCTTGGCACCCGGACGTTGTCGAACCTGATGTGCATGTGGCCGCGAGGCGCGTGGTCATGGCCGAACACCTCCATTGGCCCAAGGACCTTCACGCCCGGCGTGTCCATGGGAACCAGGATCTGCGACTGCTGCTGGTGGCTCGGCGCGTCAGGGTTGGTGCGGACCATGACAATCATGATCTTGCAGCGTGGATCCCCGGCGCCGGAGATATAATACTTCTCCCCGTTGATCACCCAATGGTCGCCGTCGAGAACGGCGCTGGTGCGAATGTTCTTTGCGTCTGACGAAGCGACATCAGGCTCGGTCATGGCGTAGGCCGAACGGATTTCCCCATTGAGCAGAGGCTTGAGCCAGCGCTCCTTCTGCTCGTCGGTCCCCACGCGTTCAAGGACCTCCATGTTGCCGGTGTCCGGCGCCGCACAGTTCATGGTTTCGGAGGCGAGGGGCGATTTGCCAAGTTCAACGGCGATGTAGGCGTAGTCGAGATTGCTGAGGCCTTCGCCGGTGTCAGCGTCCGGCAGAAAGAAGTTCCAAAGCCCTTCCGCCTTGGCTTTGTCCTTAGCCTTTTCCAAGATCTCAAGTTGGCCCGGCGCGAACTGCCAGCGATCTGTCCAGCCCTCGCCGAGGCGAACATATTCGGCGTACATCGGATCAACCGTTTCCGCGATGAAGCGCTTCACATGGGCGTAGAGCGGCGCTGCCTTGTCGCTCATCCGCAGGTCGTTAAGCGGATCGTTCGGATCAAGGTCGAACATTGAGGTCGCGTAGGGCGTTATGGCGTTCACGATTGAGTATCCCCTGAAGTTGTGGGCCTCAACGCGGGCTCCGGGCCTGTGTTGGTCGGAAAATGGGCTCCGACACAGCGAGCAGATCCTGGACGGGTTGATCCCGATAATCGATAGGCTGCGGACGCAGGAGGGCGCGGCGCGCCCCACCGCTCTTTTAGTCTTAGCACCAGGTCCGCCTGGGATCGAGCGCTACCACGGAATGGGGAGAGGAGACGCGGCTGTGAGCGCTCTTGGGCGTGGGTGTGTTCTCTGACGCGGGATCCGGCCGACGCGCCGCGCATCAAAGACGCCCGCACTGCGGTCGTGCGCCTTGCGGGCGTAATGACGGGCTTGATGCGCCACTCGGCCTCGTCCCGCGAAAAGGCTTTGGAGCCGTCGCCGCCCTTGCTGGTTGGCGACGCCAGGAGATAGGCTCTCAGCTACGTGGACGGCATACTAGGTCGCGCCCTCGGATTAACCCAGAACCACTCTAACCCCAACCGGAAAGATGCCCGTCCATGCCCACCAACGAGGCTGCGTGGTTCGTCTCACCGCATTCCAAATTGGAGGTCGGGCCTGCGCCTTATACGCCGGCCGGCCCGGGAGAAATTGTTGTTAGAAACCGGGCCGTGGCGATCAATCCCGTGGACTGGGCCATCGCCACCATGTCCTTCATCGGGCCCCAGGTCGTGCCCTGGCTGAAGCGGCCGGCGGTGCTCGGCGAGGATCTCGCCGGCGAAGTTGTGGAGGTTGGTCCCGGCGTCACCCGGTTCAAGCCCGGCGACCGGGTGCTCGCCTTCGCCGCCGGAGGCAACCAGAACCGTAATCGCAGCGCCGAAGGCGCTTTCCAACTCTATGTGGTCGTCCTCGCGCACATGGCTTCACCCATTCCCGCATCCATGAGTTTTGAAGAGGCGTGCGTCCTCCCGCTTGGCGTGTCGACAGCTGCGTGTGGACTGTTCCAGAAGGACTTTCTTGCGCTCCAGCACCCAAAGGCCGCCGCCGCGCCCACGGGTAAGACCGTCGTCATCTGGGGCGGAGCAAGCAGCGTCGGGTGCAACGCCGTTCAGCTCGCCGCGAGCGCCGGCTATGAAGTCTTCGCCACGGCCTCACCGCGCAATGCGGATTACCTGAAATCCCTGGGCGCGAGCCTCGTGTTCGACTACCGGCAAAAGGGCGTTGTTGGAGCTATCGTCGAGGCTCTGAAGGGCAAGACGGCCGCTGGCGCTTTCGCTATCGCCACGGGGTCCACCGGGCCTTGCATGGATATCGTCCACCAGTCGAAGGGCGCAAAGTTCGTTGCGGTCGCCGCTGGCCCCGTCGCCCTTGAGCACGCAGGCAAAGGCGGCCTGGCTGATGTGCTGCCCTTGATGCCGAAGGTACTGGCGACGAGCCTGTCCCTCGCCGTCAAGGCGCGCACTGGCGGGATTGGGTCCAAGTTCATCTGGGGCGGCGCCTTGGTGGACAATGAAGTTGGTCCAGCCGTTTTTGTCGATTTCCTGCCTCAGGCCCTCGCGGAGGGGCGCTTCGCGGCGGCGCCGCCAGCGGACGTTGTCGGCGATGGGCTCGAGGCCATTGACGCCGGATTTGCGGCCCAAAGGAAGGGCGTTTCCGCCCGGAAGATTGTCGTCTCCCTCAGGCGGTAATGGCCGGCGACGCCCCTTCGCCTGCGCCGCCCTGGGGTGGGGGTCTCCAGGCCGGCGTCCAGTAGCCGTCATGCTCGGGGCCCGCCAACACCGCCTGGAGTTGTCTTGAGCCATTTGCGCCGGGGTCCACACCCCTCAAGCGCTGCAATGGCTGCAATGGCTGCAATGGCTGCAAAGGCTGCAAGGGCTGCAAAGGGTGCACGCCGTCACGGTGACGCACGGCCCGGTCAAACACCGCGATCCGGCCGGCGCGGTGACGCCCCTGGTTAGCCGTCATGCCCCTGAATTTAGCGTCTCCCATGCGCCCATCCGCCGCTCGTGGCGCGGCCGCCATAGGACCGGCCCTCCCGCGCCTCGACGTCCTTTGAACAGAGCCGCCTGAACTGCCGCGCTATTGGGGAAATCCTGACTGCAAACTGCGCGTCTGGCTATTGCTGAGAACTTCGCTGTTCTGACGTGAGCGCTCCTCCCACTGCGCCACGGTCAGGCATACCCGCGAGCCGCTCAGTCTGGATCCGGTCATCTGCTCGGTCTTGCAGATCACCTTATTGGGATCGCCCTGGGCTACGGGATTGTGGGCCGCTTCCCGGCTCAGGCCGGCGTGGTTGGCGGCGGTGGCCGATATCGCCGGCTCAGCCGGCGCAGCAGGTGTTTCGGCGGAGGAGGGCGCCGTCGCCTGAAGGAGGGTGAGAGTTGCGAGGGTTATCAGTGACAAGGCGTCTCTCCAGGGGCAGATTTACGACACTACGGTCGCCGGGATTGTTCAATTGCCGCACGCCCGCGCTGTGGGGCGGGCCCTCATCGCGGAGATTGCGCGGGGGATAAAGCCGTCAGACAGAGCTGATGATCCGCGCTTTGATGGCCTCATATTCAGAGTCAGTGATGAGGCCCTGGACCAGCAACTCTTTCGCCTTCCCCAACTTCTCCGCCATGGTGTCAGGCGATGTGGACTGTGGACCGGTTGTGAGCTCAAGAGGGCGATCTGAGATCTGCGGCGATCCGGTGGGATAAACGCCGGTGGCGATCTGAACGCCGCCGGCCTTGGCCCTCATTTCTTCGATCGAGCGTATTCGTCTTTTTTCTCGCCACGACTGGTCTTCACTTTGGCAGTCCCGGTAAAGGGCTTGGGCAGGTTCAATGGCTAGGCCCGCCGCCAGACAGGTCTGGATTCCGCCTTCGCCCATGGCCGTATCAGATAAATTTGCGCTATAATCTATCTTCAGGGTCGCAGATATCATCCCGACTGTGATATTCGCGCTTTTTATATCCTGCCAGCGGATATCGAATATTGTATAGCCGCCCAATAGTCTGCGGTTTAAAACGACAAACCGTCCCGTCGTCGATGCTGCGACAGTTCGGCGATGGGCGAGAGCGTAAATCCTGCGCTGCATGGCCACGTGGCGGATTTGCTCGCCCGCAATGAGGATGCTCTGCAGCTCCTTGTCCGCCGTCTTTCCCACTCGGCTGAACAGGTAGAAGACATAGCCCGCGATCGCCAGGACAAGGACAATGCCAAGCAGCGTGAGCATTCTGGGGTTCCCCTACCAGGCTTTAGAAACACTCATACTGGCGTGCGCGCCACGGTCTGAAGCGGGCTGATGCACTGACAGAATTCATGCCGACGCAAAAGAGGCGAGGGCTCGCGTCGGCGCGTTTTTCTTGCGGCGCCGCTCCCTTGGCCGATGTGATGGGCCGCAAGGCGCACCCTCGGCTTGGCTTCAGCCGTCTAGGGGCTGAGCCCAGGCGCCAATACGCACATGTGGCGGCTTCAGGGCGGTTGGGTCGCGAGGATCGAGGCCGCCGATTGTGCGGTTCTGTTGGTTTATAGGCGCGGCTCGGGCTCGCTTCGCCCTTGAGCCCTCGCGCGGCGGGGGGCAAGAAGGGAGGGGAGAAACGCGATGCACTATAAAGAGCTGAAACAAGCCTGGGCGGAACTGACTGCGCCAGGCGCGCCCTTCGAGATCGAAGAGGTGGAGTTGCGGGGTGTGAAAATCCGTAATTTCAAAACCGCCCCGCCCAACGTCAGAGCGCTCTGGCTGTCCTCCGCGCAGTTCGCCGACCGTGACTACCTCGTCTACGCCGACGAGCGGATCACCTACGGGGAAGCGCACCGACTGACGGGCGCCGTCGCCGCCTGGCTCATGGAGCACGGGGTCGTTCCGGGCGACCGCGTCGCCATCGCCATGCGCAACTATCCGGAGTGGATGTTGATCTACTGGGCGTGCACCTCCATCGGCGTGGCGGTTGTCGGCATGAACGCCTGGTGGGTGGCTGACGAGATGGAATACGCGCTTAACGACTCTGCCCCCAAGGTGCTGTTTTGTGACGCCGAACGTCTCGCCCGCGTCTGGGAGAAACCCGGCATGGTCGACGGCGTCTTGGTTGTCGGCGTACGCTGCGGCGAGCTGCCCGCGGGGGCGGCGCCCTGGAGCGCCGTCATAGGCCATTCCGGAACCTTGCCCGCGGTGGAGGTCGCCCCCGACGCCGACGCGTGCATTTTCTACACCTCCGGGACCACCGGTCGCCCGAAGGGCGCTCAGCTCACCCACCGAGGGTGCATCGCAAACCTGTTCAACATGGTCTTTTCCTCCCAAGTCACCGCCCTGGCGACGCAGAGAGCTACCGGCGTGGAGCCGAACCCAACGCCGCCGACGCCCGCTGCGCTGATCACGACGCCCCTCTTTCACGTCACAGCCAACAACTGCGCGGCCTACCTTGTCACCGCCGCGGGCGGCAAGTTGGTGCTGATGTACCGGTGGGACGCAGGCGAGGCGCTGAAGTTGATTCAAGCGGAGCGTGTGACGGCCATGAGCGGCGTGCCTGTCATGTCTCGGGAGTTGATCTCCCACCCCGAGTTCGACGCCTTTGATCTCTCCAGCCTGGCGACCCTGGGCGGGGGCGGCGCGCAGCTTCAGCCCGACCTCGTCCACAAGATTGACACACGGGTGAAGAGCGCGCGCCCGAACACCGGGTACGGCATGACCGAGACCTGCGGGATCATCACCGCCATCGCCGCCGACTTCTTTGTGGACAAGCCTGAAAGTTGCGGTCCGGCCATGCCGACCTTCGAGGCGAAATGCGTGGACGATGAGGGGCGGAGCGTGGCGGCGGGCGAGGTGGGCGAGCTATGGGTGAGGGGCGCGCCGGTGATAAAGGGCTACCTCAATCGACCAGAGGCCACCGCCGAGGCCATTACGGACGGATGGCTTCACACGGGAGACATCGCCCGGATGGATGAGGACGGATTTATCTTTATCGTCGACCGTAAGAAGGACATGGTCCTTCGCGGCGGCGAGAACATCTATTGCGCGGAAGTGGAGGCGGCGGTCTATCGGCTCGATGCCGTGGCTGAATGCTGCGCATTCGGCGTTCCCGATACGCGTCTGGGGGAGGAAGTCGGCGTCGGCGTTGTCCTTCACGCCGGCCGAACCCTTACGGCCCAAGCGTTGCGCGCGCACTGCGCCTCCTTGATGGCCAAGCACAAGGTCCCGCGTTACGTCTGGTTCCTTGACGAGGCGATACCGCGCAACGCCAACGGCAAGTTCCTTAAACGCCACCTTCGCGACACGCTGAAAGTGGAGGCGGCGGGTTAGGAACGGCGCCGTCGTCCCCGGCCCGGCCTTCCCCGCCTGTTCGCCAGGAAGAGATCCGAGGCGGGATAGAGGGCCAGACCCGGCGGGGCCATAGATCGCAGACAAGGCGGTGGGCATGCTTACCCTTACGCCCCCTTGACAGGCCTGCGGCGTAATAGTCGTTGGGGGCGACCTTTAAGCGCCGCCGTCCGGCGAGCTTGCGGCTGAGACCCGATCCGCCTGGCTTGAACATCACATGCTCGCCGTCGCGGATCCGGCCTTTACCGAAGACCATTGGGACCCGCTGACCCTTGTGTTCGGCCACTTTGGCGAGGATCTATGGGGCGCCCGCATTCGCGGACGCGAACCTATGATGGCGCCGGGTTAGGTCGGCTTCATCTTCAGGATGTCGGATAAGAGCTTTCGGGGCGCATCCTGAGGCGCTGCGGCGATGAGGGCGTCCGTCAGGGCCTGGGCCTCCTCTTTTCCTGTGGCCAAAAGCTCTCGGAAGGGCGGCACGCGCGACATGACCCAGAGCATGGCAGCCGTCGCCCAGATCGGGGCGCCTGCGATGCGCCGCTTCGTTTTAGGATAGACCTCAAGTCCGAGACTCTTAAGGAGGGTGTAGCAGGCGCGCACCCCCTGGGCTAAGGTCACGGCCCTGGCCCAGGGCGCACCACCGCCTGCCGTCACGCCGGCTACAGCTATGCTTTCGAAGGCAATGCACAGAGGGGCGTGGCACCGCAGCCATAAGGCCATGTCCGGCTCGAGAGCGGCGGGCAAACCCGCAGCGTTGAAAACCTCCACGGCGCCTTGATCGCCTAAGAGGGACCTTTGGCCCCCGGATCCAATGGTCGCCTTGAGGCGGCCCACCGAAGAGAGGGTCGCCTGGATGAAGGGCATGCCGAGGACGCAACGGTCCAAACCAACGGCCGCTTCGAGGCGTTCCGGCTGGACGGTATTAAACATAAACTGCACTTTTTTGGCGGCGCTGCGCTGTAAGGCGGGTAGGACCGCCGCAATCTGGTGGGCGAGGAGGGTGACGATAATGGCGTTGTAGGGGGTTTCTTCCTGAAGGGCGCTGCAGACCCGCACCTCGGCCCGTTGTCCGCGATGGTCGATGATCCCTCCGTCGCGCTCAAGCTGTGCGAGCCTTAAGGACCCCGGGCGTGCGACCACGGTCACGTCGTGCCCGCCTTCCCGCGCCAACTGGAAGGCGAAGGCGCTGCCGATCTTGCCGGGGCCGACAACGGCGATCCTGAGGGGAGGTTGGGAGAACGGCATAGGCGTTTTGACGCTCGCCTCTCCCCTGCGGGTCGGCCAAGCCCCTAAAAATGGAACCTCCGCCGGGCCTATCCCGAACCGGATGGCGACGGCGCCAAGACCCAGGTCCGCTACTCGGGGCGCGCGGCGTGCACAGCGCCTAGAGACGGTGAAGCAAGCGGGGCGAGGCGTCCATGCTCCAAAGTCCTAATTACCGTCGCGTGCGTTCAGGTCCAGGGGCGGGACCGTGGGCGCACCCTTCGCCCTTCGCCCGGAGCGGGCGAGGCGGCGGAGGGACGAGGGGCGCATCAACAGGCCTGCTGGACCTCCGTCGGGGTAGAAATTAGGTCTTCATCAGGCGGTCGACCGGTTTGGGCGGCGGGGGGCGCTAAGGCGCAATCCGAGGATCTCCCTCAGCCTGGCGCGCTCTAGACGACCGCGCGGGCGTTTACGGCTTGGCGCGCCAGGCGGTACGCGATCCTGTTCTAACGGTCCTTGTTCTACCGATCCCTTTTATCGTCATCATGCGCCTTATTCGCGTCCTGAAGGGTCACTCATGTCCTCCAACCTCTATGATCGGCTCGCCGAAGGGTTTGCTCCCGACCGGGCGAAGCCATGTTTCATCCTCGCCGACGGATCCGAGGTAAGCTACGGTGCCCTTGAGACCGCGGCGGCTCATGTGGCGGGACATCTCAAGGCGACGGGCCTGAAGCCAGGGGACCGCCTCGGCTTGCACGTCGACAAGAGCGTCGAGGCGGTGATGATCTACCTCGGGGTCCTCAAGGCTGGCTGCGTCTTCATGCCCTTGAACCCGGCCTACACGGCGACGGAGGTGGACTATTTCCTCACTGACGCCGAGCCGGCGCTATTTGTGACGGATGCGCAAGCCTTCCTCGCCGAAGCCAGGACCGCCGATCCTTTGCTGACGGCCGTGGAGCGGGCGTCTTCAGATCTCGCCGCCCTTATCTACACAAGCGGCACCACCGGGCGCTCTAAGGGGGCCATGCTGACCCATGGCAATCTCATTTCCAACGCCGAGACCCTGTTCGAGATCTGGGGCTTTTCGTCGGGCGACATCCTCTTGCACGCCCTGCCGATCTTCCACGTTCACGGCCTTTTCATCGCCCTGCACACAGCGCTTCTCGGCGGCTGCTCGATGATTTGGCTCTCCAAGTTTACCGACAAGGAGGTTATCGCCAGCCTCGCCGACGCAACGGTGATGATGGGCGTGCCCACCTTCTACACCCGCCTCCTGGCCAATCCGGCCTTTACGCGGGAAACCGCGTCGCGCGTTCGGCTCTTCATTTCCGGCTCCGCGCCCTTGCTGGCGACGACCTTCGCCGCCTTTGAAGAGCGCACCGGACAGCGCATCCTTGAGCGCTACGGCATGAGCGAGGCGGCGATCATCACCTCCAATCCCCTCAACGGCGAACGCATGGCCGGATCCGTCGGCTATCCCTTGCCCGGCGTTGAGCTCCGGATCGAGGGGGGGAAGGAGACGGGAGGCATTCAGATCCGTGGGCCGAGCGTCTTTTCTGGCTATTGGCGCATGGCGGAAAAGACGCAGGAGGCCTTCTTAGAGGGCTGGTTCGTCACCGGCGACGTCGGGCGCCAGGATGCGGACGGTCGGGTCTGGATTTCCGGTCGGGCCAAGGACCTCATCATTTCCGGCGGGTTCAACGTCTATCCCAAAGAGATCGAATTGGTCCTCGATGATCTAGACGGCGTCGTGGAGAGCGCCGTCATCGGGGTCCCGCATCCGGATTTCGGCGAGGGCGTCGTGGCGGTCGTGATGGGCGTGGGCGATGAGGCTTGGGTGATAGCCGAGGCCCGTCGGCGTCTCGCGGCCTTCAAGGCGCCCAAGCGCGTCGTCTTTGTGCCCGACTTGCCGCGAAACGCCATGGGCAAGGTTTTGAAGGCCTCGCTCCGGGACCGTTACAACGATCTGTTCACAGGGGGGTGAGGGCTTTTACGACGAGGCGCACGCTCCAGTCGCGACGCGGTGCGAGCCGTGAGCCTTAAAGGCGCCGGTGGTGGGCCATGGCCCGCGCCAACTGATCGATCATGACGTTTTTCAAGCGGGCGGGCTCGAGGATTTCTATGGAGTCCTCCCAGGTGAAGAGATGCCACGCGAGCTCCTTCATTCCGCCGGATCGGAACCGGACGATGAGCGCGCCGTCCGGCTGCTCCTCCAAGGTCTGGCTCCGGTGAAAGCGCCAGCCCCGCGCTTCGGTCGCTGCGGCCGGCGCCACCCTCAACGCCACGTCTTCCGCGCCGTCGTGAAAAATGCCGAAGGACTCGGCGGCAAAATCCTCAAGGCTGAAACCTGCAGGGGGCGAGGCATATGCCTCGGTCACCTCAAGCGCCTTAATTCGGTCCAGGCGCCAAGTGCGCGGAGCCGGCCGTGCGAAGCCCGCGTCAAGCTCGGCGGCGATCAAGTAGTTGGATCGCTCAAAGATGAGACCGTAAGGACAGACGGTCCGGGCTTCGCCCGGTTTGGTCCCACCCATATAGTGAAACCGGACGGCGCGAAGGCCCATTATGGCGCGGCGGATTGCGGCGAGCATCTCGCGATCTTCAAAAGGCCTGGGGCCGACCCGGGCGATGGAGGCTTCAGCCTGGGCGAGCGCCTCCACATCCGCTTCAAGGCGGCGCAGGGCCGATGAGCGCATAGCGGCTCTTATTTTTGCGCTAAGGCGCTCTACCGTTTCCGCGCGCGCCATGTGGCCCGATCTCCGAAGATTCGCCGACAGGTTCGCCAGCTCAACCAGCTCCTCCGCCGTGGGCGCCTGGAAAAAGCCGTCGAGACCTTTGGGGATTTTGAACCGCCGCGTCGCGCCGTCCTGAACCGCCTGCATCTGGGGAAAGATCTGTTCCAGGGCGTCTCTCATGCGCTCAACGGTCCGACGGCCCACGCCGACGGCGGAGGCCATCTCATCCAGGGTGAGACCCTCGCCACTGGCCGCGAGGTGTCGGCTGAGGTCCAGGAGCAGGGCGGCCTTGGAGTGACGCATGGTTGAAACTGCCAAGTCTCTTGGCGGCCATCATACGACCGATTCTGTCGCTCCGTGCAGGCACAGTCGGCGGCGTTAAAATGAGGAGCCGCCACACCATGACCGCCATCGACATCCCGTTTGAGCCCTCCCGCCGCGAGGAGGGCCCCCCCGCCCATCCGAATAGGCTCCAAAGTCGGTCCGCATACCCGTTCAGCCCGCACGCGCCGTTTCATATCCCGGCCCTCAAACTTCATCGGCTTGTCGACACGGGCTTCTTGGCGCTCGTCCTCCTGTCGGCAGGGTGCTTTAGCGTGCTCGCGCCTCTTCCCCTCTTCCTGCTCGGTCTTGTGATGGCGGCCCATCTCGGCTTCAAGCTGACGGCGCCGAGCGACGCTGGCGAGAATGAGGACAGCCCTGAAAATCTTGACGGCTCGATGGGACCTTCCTCGACAATCTCCAGATCCAGCGCCTCAGCCGCGGCTCAGCCCCCTGCCTGCGATCGCCTCAAAGGCGGCCCGCCCGGGCGTTCGTTAAGCCGCGAGGCCGGCAAAAGCGATGGTCGACCTGTCACGCAGGTAGCCGCCAATCACCTGCACGCCGATGGGCAGCCCCGACGCGGTCTTGCCGATGGGCATGGCGGTCGCCGGAAGGTTGGGTAAGGTGGCGAGCCCGGGCCACACCAGCTGGTTGAAGTAGGGCTCCTCGCGGCCATTGATCGTTAAGGTCCGGTTTGGGTCGTAGGCGCCGGTCGTGTGGAGAAAGGCGTTCACCCCGACACAGGGCGCGACGACCACGTCGACGGTTTCGAACAGCCGCGCCCAGTCTCGCTGAAAGTGAGCCTGCCGGTGGAGAGCCTGTTGGAAGGCGGACGCGGTGAGGCCCCCCGGGCCCTGAGCCGTCTCCGGCGGGGCGATCGCGGCTAGGAGGAGGGTCATATAGACCTCGTGCATGGTAAGAAGATCCGGAAGTCGGTCGCTTGATCGGATCACCTTGGCCCCGCCCGCTTCGAGATGATGGGCGAAGGCCTCAAGTGCGGCGACGATCTCTGCGTCTACTGGGGCCAGGGGGTGGTCTGTGAGGAGGAGCACTCGAAAATCGGAAAGCGCCTCGCCCGGGGGCGCGGGAAGAGCCAGGCGGTAGCCGACCGCCTCCTCTGGAGGCGGGCCGGCGAGAACATCCAGGGCCAATTGGAGATCCGCCGCGCTGCGGGCCATGGGCCCGACAACGCCAAGGGGGATTTCTGCGCCGTCGAGAGTGGGGGGGGCATGTCCGCGCGAAGGGATGAGGCGCCAACTCGGCTTATGGCCGAAAACGCCGCAAAAGGCGGAGGGTATCCTGATCGACCCGCCGATGTCGGATCCGAACTCCAGAGGCGTCATCCCTGCGGCGAGGGCCGCCGCCCCCCCGCCAGAGGAGCCCCCAGGGGTGCGAGCTAGGTCGTAGGGGTTGTTGGTGCGCCCGTAGATGGGGTTGGCGCTTTGCCAGTCTCCCAGATGCGGGGGAACATTGGTCTTGCCGAGGATCACCGCGCCTGCCGCCTTGAGGCGTGTGACGCCGACCGAGTCGGCAGCCGGGGTCCAGCCCTTGAAGGCCTCGACGCCCCAGGTTGTCGGCAGGCCCGCCACATTGTGCGCCTCTTTTACGGTCATGGGCAGGCCAAGAAGGGGACGGCGCTCACCCATCGCGAGGGCCGCGTCCGCCGCCTTCGCCGCCTCCATTGCCCGATCAAAGTCGCGTACGACAACAGCGTTGATAGGGCCGTCCAGAGCCTCAATGCGCGCGATGGCGGCTTTTGTGAGTTCGACAGACGAAACCGTGCCTCCGGAGAGGGCCGCGATGAGTTCGCCCGCCGTGGCGGTGGGGAAATCTAGGCGTGTCACCTGTCGCCCTCCGGCGGTTTGGTCTCAAACCTAGAGACTAAACTAAACCCGAGCCGGCGACAGCTGCAGCTAGGGCTTACCTGGCGACGGCGTCAGAAGACGAGTTTCGCGCCCACGAGCACGAGGGTGCCGGCGAGGATGGGGCGCAGCACCGTTTCAGGAATGCGCGCCGTCAGTTGGCTCCCAACGATGATCCCCGGGATCGAGCCCACAAGAAGGGAGCCCAGGAGCGGAAGGTTTACAGATCCCAAGGCCAGGTGCCCCATACCGGCGATGAGGGTCAGTGGCGCCGCATGGGCGATATCGGAGCCCACTATCCGGGCGATGGGCATTTTCGGATAGAGAAAGATAAGAACCGTGACGCCGATGGCTCCCGCCCCGACCGACGACAGGGTGATCAGAACGCCTAGGGCGGCCCCGAGCGCCACCGTCAACGCGGCGGTGGTGCGAGGGCTCGGCGCAAACGCCGATCTTGCCGCGAGATCGAAGATGCGTCGGCGGAACAGGAGTGTGGCCGCCGTCAGCAGGAGAGCAAAGCCTAGCACCGTGGAAATGACCTTAGCGCCGCCGTCGCCGTGCACGTGAAGAAAGTAGAGGAAAGCGACGGTAATCAGGGCCGCAGGGACGCTGCCGAGGGCCATACGTCCTGCGATGGGCCAATCCACCGTCCTATTGGACCCATGCACGACAGCGCCGACCGCTTTCGTCCCAGACGCGTAGAGAAGGTCGGTGCCCACCGCCGTGCCCGGATGAAAGCCGAAGAGCAGGACCAATAGGGGCGTCATCACCGATCCGCCGCCGACGCCTGTCAGTCCGACCAGGACGCCCACAAGAAGCCCTGAGACTGCATAAACGGGGTTGAAGCCCCCGCACGCGCCGCCGGCGCCAAGACAGCCGTGCCGCAAGCTAAGCGCTAGGGCGAGACCAAGCGCCAGGGCCCCGGCGGCGAGCACGATGCGGACGCCGATCCGGGGCTTGAACTCCACGCTGGCAGCCGGATTGGTCACGAACACTCCCCATCACGCCGCTGTTGCTTTGTCCGCTTGTTTCGACGCAGCGTCCATGAAGAGAATCTCGCGTCCGTGGAAGGGAAACTCCTACCTCGAGGGGCGCGTCTCTAGAGGAACCGTCGTTACGGCGGCGGGGTCCCACGCGCAGGCTCGCCGCCTTCACGTCCCATCAAAGATGCGCGTAGAGCGGCTTCTCCGCGATCAAGACCCGGTGAAAAAGCCGCGGGAACCGCAAGCGGCGGCAGGCGTCGCACAGCATCCTGGCTCAACCGCGAAGCGCCTGGACCTGGAAGATTGAGTTAAGGCCGTGGGCCAAACGCTTTTGATCGATCGGGGCGATCGTCCCTGCCCGGCTCAGAATCCTCTCCAATCCTCCGCTAAGGCCGCGGCGCGCGCCTGAAGCGTCATGATCGAACCGGCGGCGGCGTGCTGAGCTCGCCGCGCAGGGGCGAAGACGGCTTTTGCGGCCAACCTTTCGGCCGCCGAGGGGGCGACGCCACCCCGGCTTCGAACCGCGCTAGCGCCTCGGTGAGGCTCTTGGCCTGGCGTGCGCACGGCGTGGGGGAGGGGCTGAAATAATGGGAGCCAGAACCTTGGGGGAAGCCACGCCTTGGCGATCATAGCGTTCGTGGTGTGTTTGGCTGCGCCGGTCTCCGCCGAAACAGCGCGGTCTAGAGACTTCGCACAACGAACGTCTAAACCCGTCAGAGGGAGAGGCCGCCGTCCACCACGAGGGTCTGCCCGGCCACGTAGGCTGCAAGAGGGGAGGCGAGAAAGAGAGCCGCGCCCGCCATATCCGCCGGGGTGCCCATTCGCCCGACAGGGATCGCCGCGAGCGCGGCTTCGCGCCGTTGCGGATGCTCCGTGGTGACCTTGGTTAGCTTAGTGTCCACAAGTCCTGGCGCCAGACCGTTGACGCGTATTCCCTCCGGCGCCCAGGCTTGACCCAAGGTTCGGGTGAGGCTGATGGCGCCCGCCTTCGACGCCGCATAGGCGGGATTGCCCTTGTTGGCCCCAAGGCCGGAAATGGAGCTGACGATGACGACGGCGCCGCGCGTCTCCTTGAGGGCCGGTTTGAAGCGGCGGCAGCAATGCATCAGGCTGTCGAGGTTGACGGCCATGACCCGGTCCCATCCTAGGCGCTCAAACTCTCCGCGGCGGTAGACGACGGTTCCCTGACAGAGCACTAGGACGTCGAGGGACGAAAAGGGTTGGGGTGCGGCCTCGATGGCGTCGGGATCGCCTACATCGACGCCGTCGTAGCCAAGCCCCGACAGGTCCGATCCCTCAATATCCACGTAATCGGCCGCCTTCGCGCGGGTCCCCCAGACGTGAACCGCCGCCCCGCGCCGTCTGAAGGCATGGGCGATCCCATTGCCAATCCCGCTCGAGCCGCCCACCACAAGGATCCGGCGTCCGGTGAAATCCATATCCTGCATCGTCGTGATCGGCTTGTGCCGGCCGCTCCTGGCTTTAAGACGTGCAGAACGTTGCGGCTTCGACGGGCGTGACGCAACCCGTGCCGATCCGACGGCCGATCAGACGGTTCGAACCATCCCGCCGCTAGGTCTGCGCCACGTCGCTTCCGGGCGTGGCCCTCCAGCGTTCAGCCGCCTGGCGCCTTAGGCCTTCCTCGCCTCTACGCGGCCTTCGGCGTCGTTTTGACCAGGCCAAGCTTTAAGAGGCTTTCGGCGGTGGCGAGGATCGCCTCGGTGTTTGAGCGCGGGGCCCAACCGAGAACGCGGCGCGCTTTTTCGTTGCTGGCGTCCCGCACGCGACCGAGTTCAGGAACGATTTGCTTCACGGCCGGGTCGAAAAGGGCGACGAGACTGACCATCCAATCTGGTAGGGCGCGCAGGGGAACTCGGTTTGCCGCCGCGCCGAGGTTCGCCTTGAGCACACGCGCAACGTCAAGGGCCGTCATTGATGGACCAGCGACGGCGAGGAAACGTTCTCCCCGCGCCGCCGGATCAACCATGGCCCGAAGATGCAAGTCGGCCACGTCGCGCACATCCACGAGCCCTAGGGAGAGACGGGGTAGACCCGGGACCGCCCCATCGAGGAGACGTTGCACGAGGAGGATCGAGGTTGAATAGTCGGGTCCAAGGACGGGGCCGAAAACGCCCACGGGGTTGACCACGGCAAGCTCAAGGCCCTGACCGTCTCCCTCCACGAACTCCCAGGCGGCGCGCTCCGCGATGGTCTTCGATTTGATGTACGGCGCAAGCCCAGGGCTTTGCGGGTCGGTCCAGTCCGTTTCGTCGTAGGGCTTTGTCCGCTTCCGACCGCCATAACCGATGGCCGCGAATGACGAGGTGAGAACCACCCGCTTGACGCCTGAGGCCTTCGCCGCCTTCAAGACCCTCAGCGCCCCATCGCGAGCCGGACGAATGAGCTCGTCCTCGTCCTTGGGCACGTTTGCCGGAAAGGGCGAGGCGACATGCAGAATGTAGTCGCAGCCGGCGACGGCGTCGCCCCAGCCAGCGTCCGTCGTCAGGTCCGCGGCGAAGACGCGCAGCTGATCGCGCGCTCCGGTCCATCCGCCGGTGGCCAGCATTGTTCGCACGTCCGGCTCGCGGCTGAGATTGCGCACAGTCGCGCGGACCGCGTGACCGTCCGCAAGGAGCTGCAGGATGCAATGGGCGCCGATGAAGCCCGAGCCGCCTGTGACCAAAACTACGCTCATACCTGTCCTCTTAAGCCCAAAGCCGCACACGCCAACCGATCTTAGCATTGTTTAGACTAAGGCGCCTTAACATTGTTCAACCGTGGCTGACCTCCAACCTCAGGGCGAGGTGCGCCCTATTAGGCCGCCTCGACGGCTGGAAAACCGCGCTGTCTGTGTCCTTGCAAGCGCAGAGGCGAAGAGGGGGCGCTTTGATCACAGCGTCTGCGCCGTGGAGCTTCCGGTCCGTCAGTGTGTTACGGGTTGCGGCGATGTCGTCACAATACGAGGCTATCTCCGGCTTACGGGGCCCCGCCGTAAGCTTGACCCGAATTTTGTCGGAGCTTACCGCCTTACGCCCTCTGGGTCCCCATGGACGGCTCTGATCTCTCCAAGGTCCTCGGCAAGGCGGGTCACGCGATGGATCCTGAGGAGTATGGCGACGCCTCCTGTCGGGGCGCCGCACGCCAAATTGCCGTTAGGCGCAAATCCAGCGACGTGCCGATCCGCTCCGCGCAGCGACCACGCGCTTGTCATGTGTGCGCCGGCAAGGCACGGTCCTGGCTCGTTGTCAGTACGGAACGGTGCTTCGTCTTGGTTCATCTTCTCGACCGACGTCTTGTGACGTTTGGGTTGCTGGCGCCCGTGATCGCCAGCTGCGGCGGCTCTCAGGCCGCGGGTCCTCTGCCGGACGACATGGCCTTGGGAGATCCGCACGCGAAGGTCACCGTCGTCGAGTACGCGTCCGTAGCCTGTCCAGTCTGCGGCCGTTGGTACAAAGACAACTTCGCCGCCTTCAAAACCAAGTACATCGATAGCGGAAAAATCCGGTTCATTTACCGGGAAATGCTCGTGGGCGGCGGGGCCGAGGTGACGACGGCGGCGGCGGGCTTCCTTCTGGCGCGGTGCGCGGGAGAAAAGCGCTACTTCGACATCGTGGACGCGATCTATGCGAGCCAGCCGGAACTGTTCGACGACCCGAAAGGCGTCCTACAGAAAATCGCTTCCGCCCGGGGATTCAGCGAGGATCAGTTCAATGCATGCGTGCAGAACCCTGAGGCGCTTAAGGCCCTCAGCGCTCGGGTGGACGCCAACGCGAAAAAGGACGACATCCACGCGACCCCGACCTTCGTCATCAATGGCAAGGCCCTGGACGCCGGTTACCATCCCCTATCCGATCTTGATGCGGCGATCGCGGCGGCGGCCAAGGGGTAGGCCGGTTTGGGGCGGGCGGTCGTGGGGCCGAGACGATCGGGCGTCGATAGCGGAGGCGCCCTGACGCAAGAGGCGAGGACGAGGCTGTGAATAAGCGACTTGCGCTCATCGCCACGGCGTTGTTCGCCTTTTTCATCTCCGCCTGCGCCGAGACGCCAGCGGCCGTCGTCGCGGCCGCGCCAGCCGCTTCACGCCTGAAGGTCCCCCTCATCCTCATTTCCATCGACGGATTTCGTTGGGATTACCTCACGCGGGGCGTCAGTCCCACTCTCGTAGCCCTCGCCGACGACGGCGTTCGCGCGGAGCGTCTGATCCCGTCCTATCCGTCCGTCACCTTTCCCAACCACTACACCCTCGTGACGGGGCTTTATCCAGACCATCACGGCGTCATCGCCAACACCTTTGAGGATCCGGGACTTGCGGGGGTCTTTCACATGACCACAAAGGACGAGGCCTGGTGGGATGAGGGAACCCCGCTCTGGGTCACCGCCGAGCGCCAAGGGGTGAGCTCGGCCTCCGAATTCTGGCCAGGATCTGAAGCGGCCATCCACGGGGTTCGTCCCGGACGGTGGGAGAGGTTCAACGGGGCGAAGGCGGCGGACGCGCGGGTGGACGCCGTTTTACGTTGGCTGGACGCCCCGTTGGCCGCTCGGCCAAGGTTTCTGACGCTCTACTTCAACGCCGTCGACACCGCTGGCCACCTCTATGGCCCTGACTCGCCTGAAGTGAACGCCGCCATCGCCTCCACCGACGCCGCCGTCGGCCGACTGGTAGCCGGTCTCAGGGTCAGGGGGATAACCGCCAATCTCATCATTGTGGCGGACCATGGGATGGCGGCCGTCGCTCCAGAGCGAACCCTTGTCCTTGACGACATGGTTGATCCGGCGATCGCGCATATTGCCTTCACCGGCGCGGAGGTCGGTGCGAGCTTTCCAAAGACCACGGCGGGCTTGGCCGAACGGGGCAAATTGCTCGCGCACCATGACCATATGACGTGCTGGCCCAGGCAGACTGCGCCGGAGCGTCTGCATTATGGAAAAAATCCGCGCATTCCCGACGTGTTCTGCGCCGTAGCGGTCGGGTGGATGGCGGAGACGCGGGAAGAGATCCGCCTGCGTCCCAAACCCCTGCGCGGAGAGCACGGCTATGACCCTTCGGCGCAGGAAATGGGCGCCCTCTTCATCGCCCAGGGGCCCGCCTTCGCCCGCGGAAAGGTCGTCCGACCCTTCCCCAACGTGGACGTCTACCCCTTGATGGTCCACGTCCTGGGCGTCCATGGAACGCCGTCCGACGGAAATCTTGAGGACGTTCGCGCCGTCCTCGCGCCTTGACGCTGAAGGGCGAGGCGCTTGTCGGAACTGTCACAATATAGAGGTTGAGGCCTTGAGCTGGGGGCCCTACCCATGGGACCGGGGCGTTCCGAGGATCACGAGGACGAGACCTGACCTTTTGGGGGAGCCATGACCCGAGCGCCGCGATTGACCGTCATGGTGCTGGCCGCATTGGCGGCCGCCTCATGTTCGCAGCGGCCTAAGGTCGTGGTCTACACAGCCGCTGAAGCGGACCAAATTCCCGCCTACGCCGCCAGCTTCAAAGCGGCTCACCCGGACATCGATCTCGTCTGGGTGCGCGACTCCACGGGGGTTGTCACGGCAAAACTCATGGCTGAGCGCAAAGCCCCCAAGGCGGACGTCGTTTTCGCCTTGGCGGCGACCTCCATGATAGCCCTCGATCAGCAGGGTCTCTTGCAGCCCTTCGCCCCAGACGGCGCAGGTCGCCTTGCATCCCGCTTCAAGGACGGCGCCGATCCGCCCCATTGGACCGGGGAAGCGCTCTGGTCGGTTGCAGTGTGCGTCAATACCGACGAGGCGAGAAAGCGCGGCCTGCCTATTCCGCAATCCTGGGAGGATCTGACAAAGCCGGTCTATCGCGGGATGGTCTCCATGCCCGACCCGGCGTCGTCGGGCACGGGCCTCCTCGCCGTGGGCGCTTGGCTTCAGATGTTCGGCGAGGCCAAGGGGTGGGACTTCATGGATCGGCTGGACAAGAACATTGCGAGTTACGTCCACTCCGGCTCCAAACCCTGCAAGGATGCGGCGCGAGGCGAGATCCCCATCGGCATCTCCATCGATTACCGCGCTGCGGAGGCCAAGACGCAGGGGCTCCCCATCGCCGTGGTCGAGCCGAAGGAGGGTGTCGGCTGGGATCTGGAAGCCACGGCCCTGGTGAAGGGCGCCCATGATGAAAAGGCGGGGCGAACCTTCGTCAACTGGGCCATGTCGCCCGACGCCATGCGTCTTTACGCAAAAAATCTCGGCATGGTGGCGGACCCAAGCGTCCATGCCCGCCCGCCAGGGCTGCCGGCGAACTTTGCTGATCACCTCGCCCCCATTGATCTGAAATGGACGGCCCTTAATCGCGACCGCATCATCGACCGTTGGTCGCGCAGTTACGGCTCTAAATCAAAAAATGAATCATGACCCCGCCCGCCTTGCAGGTCAGGGGCCTGACCAAAAGGTTCGGAACGACCGTGGTGGTCGATGCTGTTGACCTTCAGATCCCGCCTGGTCGGTTCACGTGCCTCATCGGGCCCTCCGGGTGCGGTAAGACCACACTTCTAAGGATGTTGGCGGGCCTGGAGAGCGCGAGCGGGGGCCAGGTGGAGATCGACGGGGATGACGTCACTGGCCGGTCGCCGGCGCAACGGGGCGTCGGCATGGTGTTTCAGTCCTACGCCCTCTTTCCCCATATGAGCGTCGAGAAGAACATCGCCTTCGGCCTTCGGCGCGGAACCTCCGCCGCGGCGCGCCGCGCCCGCGTTGACGCGCTCCTTGAGACCGTTGGACTGCCGGGGTTCGCCAAGCGCTCGCCCAGGGAGCTTTCAGGAGGGCAGCAGCAACGGGTCGCTATCGCCCGCGCCCTGGCGACCGATCCAAAAATCCTGCTGCTCGATGAGCCGTTATCGGCCCTCGACCCCCTTATCCGTGAGCAGCTACGCGACGAACTGCGCGCCCTGCAGCGGCGGCTGGCCGTCACTACGGTCATGGTGACCCATGATCAGGCCGAAGCCCTCGCGGTCGCTGACGATCTGGCCGTCATGCGTTCGGGCCGCATTGAGCAGATCGGCTCGCCGGAAGATATTTATAATCGGCCAGAGACGGCCTTCATCGCAAGCTTTGTCGGCGCGGCTAATCTGATCCCTGCCGATGTCTGCGGCCTTGGCGCGGTAAGACTTTGGGGCCGTGTTGAAACGCCTGCGCCGTCCGCATCCTTCACCGTTGGCGAGAGCGTCACCTTCGCCATCAGACCCGAAGCGGTCAGACTGGTGTCGGCAGACGACGCGCGCATCAAAGCAGTGGTCGCGACCCGATCCTTTGCAGGAGCCATGGTCCGGCTTGAGCTCGCCCCCGAGCACGCCCCCGAGAGCCGTCTCATGGCCGATATTCCCGCCTTTGGCGGCGCCCCTGAGGCCGGGGCGGTGGTGGGGTTGGAGTTCCCGTCCGTTCGCGTGCGCGTATTCCCTCGCTCCGCCGGGGAGCTGGCGTAATGCGCGTCTTACGGTGGGGCGAGAACCTGCCCGCCCTCGCGTTCCTGGCCGCTATGACCGTCTTCCTTGTCGCGCCTCTGCTCAGCCTTTTCGCTCAGGCGGTTGTTTCTCCCGCGGGCGGCCTCACCGGAGCCGTCTTGTTGCGTTTCGCATCCGCCCCGGGGCTCAAGGCCGCCGTGCGCAACACCGCGCTGCTCGGCGTCGGCGTCGCGGCCATTGTCCTGCCGCTTGCCTTCGCCACGGCCTACGCTCTGGAAAGGACCCGCTTGCCGTATCGCCGCGTCCTGGCGGCCGTCGCCGGAGCCCCCCTCCTCGTCCCTTCGCTCCTCCCCGCCCTCGCCCTTGTCTATCTCTTCGGCAGACAAGGCCTGCTCACCCCGGTCTTCTCGGGACGGACGGCCTATGGCTGGCCTGGCCTACTAGCGGCGGACGCCTTCGCGGCCTTTCCCCACGCCCTGATCCTTTTGCGCACCGCCCTATCCGCGGCTGACGGCAGGCTCTACGAGCAGGCCGCGCTGCTGGGAGCGGGCCCTTGGAGGACCTTCTGGCGCATCACCCTTCCGGGCGCCCGGCATGGCCTAGTTTCGGCAGGGGTGGTGGTCTTCTCCTTGACCATCGCCGATGTCGGCGCGCCCAAGGTCATCGGAGGCGGCCTCAACGTTGTCGCCCTCGAAGTCTATAAGGCCGTCCTGGGGCGCCAGGACTTTCCCCTCGGCGCGGCGGGGGCCTTGATGCTTCTGGCGCCCAGCCTCCTCGCCGTCGCGATCGAGCGCCTCGCAGCTCGACGCCAGGCCGCTCTGGTCTCGTCCGGGTCGACAGCCTACCGCCCTAAGCCTCAGCGCGCGCGCGATCTGGGCCTTGGGCTCCTCTGCGGACTGGTTGGGTTTGTGATCGTCGGGCTCCTTGGCGTTTGCCAATGGGCGGCGCTTGTCCGCCTGTGGCCCTACGATCTCGGGTTCACCCTTCAAAGCTATGATTTTGATCGTTTCGACGGCGGCGGTTGGTCGGCGGCCATCGATTCCCTCTTGCTCGGGCTCGGGACGGCCGCGTTCGGCGTCCTCGCCGCGTTTCTTGGCGCCTATGTCGCCGAGAGAACCCGCGCCGCGACGCCCCTGCGGTCCGCCGTAGCCGTCCTCGCCCTTGCCCCGGCGTCGACGCCGGGTCTGGCCCTAGGCCTCGCCTACATCCTCTATTTCAATGACCCGTCCAATCCCCTGCACGTTCTCTACGGCGGTTTCGCTATTCTCGTCGCGGCGACAGTCACGCACTACTACACCGTCGCCCATCTGACCTTCGTCTCGGCGGTGAAGGCGCTCGATCACGAGTTTGAAGCCGCCGGACGCGCGTTAGGAAAAAGCCGCCTTGTCGTCATGGCCCGGGTCATAGCCCCCCTGAGCGCTCCGGCCCTGGTGGAAGTGTCGGTCTATCTTTTCGTCGCCGCCACCACGACGGTTTCTGCCGTCGTCTTTCTTTATCCGCCGGATGTCAAGCTGGCGGCCGTCGCTGTCCTGAACATGGACGATGCGGGCGATTCGGCGCCGGCGGCGGCCATGGGCACCCTCATTCTTTACATGAACCTTGTTGCGCGCCTTGTTGGTCTGGCGGCGCGGTCTCGGCTCGCTCGCCTCGCCCCGTCGTAAAAGGACGCGTGTTCGCCGCGCCTGGGTCTGGTCCCATGGCCGAGCCGCCTGTATGTCTACCAGCCTGCGGGCTGCGGGGGACGGAACCGCGGCGAATAACCGTCAGATAATGGCCATGACCCTCTTTATTCTGCATGAGATTGAGGACGCGTTTCGCCGCCGCGGCGACGACCATTACGGCGAAGCCGTCACCCAGCGCGAGCACGCCCTTCAATGTGCGGATCTCGCGGCGCAGGACAGCGCCGCCCCGGATCTCATCCTTTCAGCGCTTTTGCACGACATCGGCCATCTCCTTGAGGCAGAGGAGTTTGAGGCAAAAGCCCAAGCCGGCGATGGGCGCCACGAAGCGCAGGGCGCCCAGTTCCTTCGCCCGTATCTACCGCGCGCCATCGTCGAACCCATCGCGCTTCACGTCGCCGCCAAGCGATATCTGTGCGTCGTCGAGCCGGGCTATCTTGAAGCCTTAAGTCCGGCCTCCCGCCTAAGTCTCGAGCACCAGGGCGGCCCCTTCACCCAAGCCCAGGCGCGGCGGTTCGAACGCGCCCCAGGCGGCGCGGCCGCCCTTCGCCTTAGGCGGTATGACGACCAAGCCAAGGTCGCCGGACGCAAGACCCCAGGCCTGGACGCCTATCTGCCCCTCCTCGAGCAGGCTATTCGTGCGTCCGCCCAGGAGGGCGCTTCCTAGCCCGGGGCGAGGGCGTCGGCTTTCTGGGGCGCAGGGGTCAGGGACGCCGGCGGATGCGCTCGAGCAGAAGCGCATCTACGTGATCGGCCGCCTGGGACAGGCTCTCCAGCGGGTGCGCGTCGCAATAGGCGTCGATGTTGAGCGCGATTTCCGTCTTTTCAACCTTGCGCAACATGTCCCCGTCATGAAGGGCGGCGGACCGGCTGAGATAGCCGAGAGCCCAGCTCAGGTCGTTGACCCGAGAGAGCCGGCCAATGGGTGTGTTATCGTCCCTTTCCGACGTCCAAGTGGCGCAAGACGCCTCGCCAAGGGTCGTCTTCGCGGGGCTTTGCGCCTGCGCCGGGCGTGAAACAAGAGCTGCCGCCAGCCCAAGCCCCAGCATCACCTTAAACATGTTCAAGCCGGGGCCTTTCGAACGCTGGAGCCATTCCGGGAGGTGATACTGATCCCAGGACGCCTTGAAAAGGGGAGCGGCGTCCGGCCCGCCTCAGGACCACGGCCTGTGGTCCTGCCCCCGGATCAGCCGGAGCAGGGCGGGGGCGCCTCCAGGGCCTTTTTGGAGAGCCACTGGCGAACCTTGGCGTAGAAGCTTGGAGCGTTGATCGGCTCGTCCAACCAATCGTTCATGCCCGCCTCGGAGCATTCGCTCCGCCTGGCCCGGTCCACCATGGCGGTGACGGCGAGTCCGGCATTGCACGCCCGCCTGGACCGGGTCGGTCCGTCCGATCACGTCTATACCCTAACCCTGAAAATCCAAGTCGGCGACGCGGTTTTTAAACAACCTGCGGCGCCGTTTCATTTTCCGGTCTCGTGGGATTAAGCTTCGCATCCTAAGCGCCGCGCCCCCCGCCGGACGTAGAAGCGCACAGACATGTCCGCAGTATTCACGCGGCAGGGAGGAACAGGCATGCGCTGGCATCTCGCTGAAATTTGGGAGGCCGCGGCTGACGCAGTCCCAGACGCGCCGGCCCTCATCCATGGGTCTTTGCGGCGCACGTGGGGGGAGTATGAGGAGCGTGCGGCGCGCATCGCCGCGGGTCTCGCGGCCGCCGGTTTGACGGCAGGCGCGAAGGTGGCCCTCTACGCCTACAACTGCAACGAATATCTGGAGGCGCAATTCGGCGTCTTTAAAATCCACGGCGTGCCCATCAACGTCAATTATCGGTACACGGAGGATGAACTCGTCTATCTCCTCAATAATGCTGACGTGGAGGCCTTAGTCTACCAGGCGACATTCGCGCCCAAGGTGTCAGCAATCCGGGCCCGCATACCCAAGGTGCGGTTATTCTTAGAAATCGATGATGGCGCTGAGGTCCGGTTCAGCGAAGCCCAGGGCTACGAGACCTTCCTTTCTCGTCATATGCCTCATCCGCGCAGCCCTTACGACGAGGAAGAAATCTACATGCTTTACACCGGCGGCACCACGGGCATGCCGAAGGGCGTCATGTATCGCCAGGGCGACTTCGCCCTTGGCCTTATGACCATGAACCTCGGCTTCCTCGGCGAGGCGCCCCCGCCGTCTCGCGCGGCCCTCGGCGAGCTCTTCAGCCGCATCAGAGGCGGCGCTGACGCGCGGGTGAGCCTGGCCGCGTGCCCCCTAATGCACGGAACCGGCCTGTGGCTCGGAGTTTTTTCCGCCCATAATCTTGGGGGGTGTGCGGTGACGCTCCAAGGCCGGCACTTCGACCCCGTCGGCCTATGGGAGGCGGTGGAACGGGAGAAAATAACCGACATCGCCCTCGTCGGCGACGCGTTCGCCAAACCCATGCTCCTCGCCCTGGAAGCCGCCGCCGCAGCGGGTCGGCCGTTCGACGTCACATCGTTAAAGCGCATCGTGTCCTCCGGCGTCATGTTCTCGCGAGAGGTTAAGGAAGGTCTGCTGCGCTTCGCCGATGCGGTGATTATTGACGGCATGGGCTCGACGGAGGGATCCATGGGACTATCCGTCGTCTCTCGCACCTCGCCGCCAGTGGAAACCGCCCGCTTCCAGCTGAACCCCACGTCGAAGGTCTTCAATGAGCGGGATGAAGAGGTGAAGGCGGGTTCCGTCGAGATCGGCATGATCGGCAACAGCGGGATGGTGCCCATCGGATATTACAAAGACCCCGAAAAGAGCGCGCGCACGTTCAGGGTGGTCAACGGCGTGCGCTATTCCTTCCCTGGCGACTTCGCCAAGGTGTCCGCCGAGGGAGAGATCATCCTCCTCGGCCGCGGGTCTGGGTGTATCAACACGGGCGGGGAGAAGGTGTTTCCAGAAGAGGTGGAGGAGGCGCTCAAAGCGCACCCCGCCGTGAGGGACTGTCTTGTGGTCGGCGTTCCTGATGATCGCTTCGGCCAGAGGGTTACGGCGGTGTTCTCCGTTGAGCCAGGCTCGTACCCTGACGAAGCGCAGCTTCTCGCCTTCGCCCGCACCAAGATCGCAGATTACAAACTTCCGCGTCGGCTCGTCGTGGTCGACGCCGTGTCGAGAGCCGCCAACGGCAAGGCGGACTACGTTTGGGCGCGGCGCGTGGCGACGGAAGCCGGCTGAGCAGGCGGCGTCGGTTGACCTCGCCCTTGCCGACCGTCGCCAGCGTTCTTGACTTCTGGTTTGCGGAAACAGACCGGAAAGGGTGGTTTCGTGCATCAGACGATCTTGACGAGGACGTGCGGAGGCGGTTCGGCGGCCTCCTCACGGCGGCGCGGCGATGCGAACTCTACGCATGGCGGTCCACGCCGCAGGGGCGCCTCGCAGAAATCCTGACCCTGGACCAGTTCGGTCGGCATGTTTTCCGCAATCGGGCGGAGGCCTTTTCTGGGGACGCTTTGGCCCTCGGCCTGGCGCAATGGGCCGTCGACGTGGGTGCGGACGTCGAGCTGAGCCGGGATGAACGGGCTTTCCTTTACATGCCCTACGTCCACTCCGAATCGCCCCAAATCCAGGCTGAGGCGATCAGACTTCTGTCTGTTCCTGGACTTGAAGCGTCCTTACGCTCAGCTCAGACGCATAAGGCCGTGATCGACCGCTTTGGGCGCTTTCCTCACCGCAACGCCTGCCTCGGCCGCGTCTCTACGGTTGAGGAGCGCGATTTTCTCCAAGGGCGGCGACGCGGCGCCTAGGAGCGGCGATGCGTCCGTTCATAACATCCCGGGCGGCGACGCGCCCGGGTCAGCCGCTGCAATGATGGCGGAAAAGGCCCGATCGGCGGGGAATTTTCGACTGTCCGGAGTCCATCCGAGGCGGACGATCACCAGATGTTTGGAGGGGACGACAGCCGTAAACTGGCCGTTGTATCCGTCAGCGAGATACATGTCCTCTGGGCAGGACGGATAGCTCCGGGCGCGGGGTCCTTTTGTGGGGCCCTGATTCAGCCAGAACATGGCGCCGTAAAGGGCTGTTGGAGCCGCCGTCGCCGGCTCGGTGGTGAAATCGATCCATGACGCGGGAAGCACCCGGCGGCCGTCCGCCGCGCCCCTTTCTAGGTAGAGCTCGCCAAACCGCGCCCAGTCACGGGCGGTGGCGTACCCGTAGGAGCTGCCGACGGGCGTCCCGCTCTCGTCGGGTTCGATGATCATGCTGGATATGCCTAATGGCGCGAATAGGGCCGCGTGGGCGAGCTTGAGGTAGGCCTGGGTGGTGCCGCCGGCGGCGTCCATGACAATCCGAGAGATGATGTTGGCGGTGCCTGAGGAATAAGACCAAGCGCTCCCCGGGGCATGCTCGAGGGGTTTGCCTGCGGCGTAGGCGGCCATATTCGCCTCGTGAAAAAGCATCTGCGTGCTATCGGAGCCGGCGACGTACTCCTCGACGAATTTCAGCCCGCTGCTCATTTGCAGCAGATTCTTCAAGGTGATCGCGCCCCTTGGATCGCCCTTAGCCCGCCATTCCGGAACTGGCGCCGGCCCATCGAGATTGAGTTTGCCCTGGCCGACCAGGACGCCGACCAGGGCGCTCGTGACGCTTTTGGTCATGGACCACCCGAGGAACGGGGTGGAGGCTGAAAACCCCGGCGCGTAGGCCTCCGCGACGATGCGGCCGTCCTTGACGACGATCATGGCGCGGGTGTCGGGATAGCCGCCGACGTTGGTCTGTCTGAAGATCCGCGCGAGCGTGGCCTGGATGGCCGGGTCAATCGCGGGCGGCTCGGATAACAAACCCTGTCCGTCCCCGGGCGGCGAGGGTCGGGGCGGGGCGCCCTGCGTCGTGGGCGGTGACGCGTCATCGGTGGCGAGGGTGCAGCCCAACCCGTCGCGATAATAGGCGGTGCGGGCGAGGATGAAGGGAATGGTCGCCGTCACGGACCGGTGCGCCTTGTCCTGCGTCAGATGAATGACTGCCGCAGCAGAAGCAAGGGAGTGCAGGTCGTTCCGCTCCGCCTCGGCGATGTCGCGGTGCATCAGATAGACGTCTGCACAGCCGATCTGCGCGCCGAGCGCTGCGCCGGCGCCGACGGTCCCCGCCTTAAGGGAGGCCGCTACGGATCGGTAGGCGTAGGCGCCGCCCGCCACAAGGGCGAGGGCGGCGGCGATGAGAACGAGGTTTCGCTGACGCAAGGGGAAGTCTCACGCATGGGATCAACGCGCCTCTTCGCCACGCCGAGGCCTGCAGGGCAACAGAAAAATGGCCTGACGGATTTGGAGCCCGGGGCGGCCCCGAGCAGTGCAGCGTCTTTATGGAAACCCGTATTGTCCCTCACCGCGCGGCGTGCGACAGATCTAGCGATGTCCGCTCCGCGTCGCGCTACTCGGTCGTCAGAGGAGTCGCGAACGTCGCGCCTGGTCGCGGCGCTCGTCGCGAAGGTTTTTGGCGCGGGGCTCGCGATTTTCCTGTTGCTCGGCATCGCTGCGCCGAACCTTGTGGATCTCCACCAGGACGTGGCCTTGGCGGGCGCGGTCTTGTGCCTGGTCCTCGCCGCCGTCTGCGCCGCCTGGGCGCTGCGGCAGATTCTGATCGACCGACGAAAAATCGCGGTGGCCCGACGGCAATGCGTCCTGCCCCCGCAGTAGGAGAACACCATGACTAAATCCGCCCTTAGGCTTTTCGCCGCCGCGGCCGTCGGCCTGGCCCTGGCCGGGTGTGGGCAGGTCAAGCCTGGACACGTGGGCATCAAGGTCAATCAGTTCGGCAGCAATGCAGGGGTGAGCGATCAGGCCTTGGGCGTCGGCACCTACTTCACGCCCTTTGGTACAAATATTTATGAATATCCAGTGTTCACGAATACGTATACCTATACCCAAAGCGTCAATGAGGGAAAATCAAACAACGAGGAGTTCAACTTCCAGGACAAGAACGGGTTAGGTCTGAGCGCAGACATCGCTGTGAGCTACTCGGTCAGTACGGTTCTTGCGCCCAGGCTGTTCCAAAAATACCGAACCGATGCGGACGGCATCATCGCGGGACCCTTGCGCAACGCCATTCGCAACGCCCTTGTGAATCGCGCGGCTGCCATGGGCGTTGAGGAGATCTATGGGCCGCGCAAGCAGGAGTTGCTCAACAGCGTCCAGAACGACGTCGCCGCCTACTTCGCCCCGTATGGACTGAATGTGGAAAAGCTGTTCTGGGCCGGCAATGTCCGGGTTCCAGACGTGGTGCTCGCGCAAATCAACAATAAGATCGCCAACGAACAGCACGCCCTCGCTGCACAGGCCCAGGTCGCGACGGTTCAGGCTGAGGCTCAGCAGCGCATCGCCCAAGCCGAAGGGGAGGCCAAGGCCATTCAGGTTCAGGGGGACACCCTGCGCTCAAATCCCCAGGTTCTGCAGCTGCGGGCCATCGAAAAGTGGGACGGCCACCTGCCTCAGGTCATGTCCGGTGCGACGCCGTTCATCAATATTGCTAAGCCCTGAGGCGGCGGGCTGAGGCGGCGGGCGCGTCAGACCTGGAAGGGCGCGTCCTTCGGCTCGAAGTTGAGGCTTTGCTCAAAATCCACCAAGAGATCGTAAAGCTCCTCGCAGGTTATTTTGACCCTGACGCCCTTTGGGAACCGATAGCGCCAGAAGCTGACGATATGCTGTACGGCGCCCACCCGTTCCCCCAGCTCCTGAAACAGACTTGGCGCGCGAAGCAGGAACTCGCGAAATGAGCCCGGCTTACCGCCATCCGTCAGCTCGCCGTAGGCGTCGTCATAGATTTTGAGGGTAAGGCGGACCGTATCGCAGGCCACGGCGATGGCCTTGGACAGTCGGCTGCGCGAGGCGACGATGAACGCCCGCTCCTCCTCCGTGCTTGGTCCAAAAGGACGAATGGCGGCGATCTCTTCGGAGACCGGCTTGATCACGGGTGCGAGGTCGGCCAGCGACCACTTGTAGTAGATAAAACCCTTCCAGCAGAAAACGCCCTCGTCAAAGGACAGCTTGTCCATGCCGAGACCCAGGCGCAGGGGTTCAAGCTCCTGGTCGCCGGCATTGTTCAGGACCTTGCTCGCGAGCTTGGAGATCTTCTCGTTCATAGCCGCGTCCATATCCTGGAACGTCAGGCCGACCAGGGGCGCAACCTCGCGCCGCGTGAAATCGAACATGCGGATCGTATCGGCTTCGGAAATGTCGAAGTAGCAACGATCCGGTCGATAGCCGCTCTTGCGCAACCGCTCGCGCATGAGGAACGGGTCCAGGGAGGGCAGATAGTCGAGAAGTTCGAGGAGAGATTTGTCTTGCCCGTGCTGACCAAAATCTCTGACGTCGATCTCCTCAAGGATCGTGTTGTATCCCCGCTGCCCAATGAAAAACGACCGTGCGCCAGCCCTAAGGTCGCTCAGGTTGATGGGGAGGATCACCTTAGTCGCGGCGGTGCGGTGGTCGTTGTAGAGATCAAGTTCGCCGTGACGCAGGCGATGTTTGACGATGATGCTCCGGTTCAGCACCGGATTCTTAAAAAACGGCGCCGCGTTGTAGCCCTCCGTGGCGCCGAAGCGCTGCCAGATGTTTACGAGGTTGAAGGTCCGCGAGCTCGTGCCGCTGGACCTAAGATTTTCGAGATTGCGGATCGAACGGTCGGATTGGCCTTGCCCTTGCACCGCCCGTGCGCCACCCATCATCGTCCCCACGATCCCTCCGCCCATCAAACTGCGCAAGCGGGAGCATGACGCGGTTATCTTAACATCCTGCAAGCAGACGGAGAGTGTCTGCAAAAAAAACGCTAGCGATGTGTTCTTGGATGGAGCGCGCAGTCCACTGGCCCGAGCCCGAGCCTTGAGCGCACGCGCCTCGGCGCTTGGGCCAGCCTTTAGTCCGCCAGTCGGCCCGCCGCCAGGATCTTGTCCAGGGTGATGGGATAATCCCGCACCCGCACTCCGCAGGCGTTAAAGACGGCGTTAGCGACTGCGGCGCCCGCGCCGCAGATGCCAAGCTCGCCCACGCCCTTAATGCGCATGGGATTGCCGTGGTCGTCGCGCTCGGCGATGAAGACGGCGTCGAGGTCGACAATGTCGGCGTGAGCCGGAATGTGATAGGCGGCGAGGTCCTGGGCGATGAACGAGCCGTAACGCTCGTCCACGTGATTCTCCTCCGTCAGCGCTCCGCCGACGCCCCAGATCATGCCGCCGACGGCTTGGCTGCGCGCCGTTTGCGCATTGAGGATGCGGCCTGCGGCGAAGACGCCCAGCATGCGGCGCAGGCGCACTTCCCCTGTGACCCGATGCACGCCCACTTCAGCGAAATGCGCGCCATGGGCGTGCTGGGAGACGTCGTTATAGCCTGGGCTGGGCGTGAGGGAGCCGCCGGCCTCCAAACCTTCAGGCGCGCATCGGCGCACAAGGTCGCGGAGGGCCTCTGACCGGTTGCCGACAAAGAGTCTCCCGCCGGCGAACTGGGCCAGTTCCGGCTTCGCGCCGTAGAGTGGAGAGGCCGGATCGCCGATCGCGAGGACGGCGAGTTCGCGCCTGAGGTTCATGCCAGCATCCAAAACGGCGCTCCCGGCGCTGGCGGCGCCAAAGGATCCCCCTGAACCAGGCGCAGGTGGAAAGGCGCTGTCGCCGATCTCCACCACCACGTCGTGCACGGAGACGCCGAGGACTTCGGCCGCAATTTGCGCGAGGATGGTGTAGGTCCCCGTACCGATGTCGGTCATGGCTTGGCGCACCACCGCCCGTCCGTCCACGTTGATCCTTATGGAGGCGCGGGCCGCCAGGAGGTAGTTGGCCCGCATGGAGGCCGCCATTCCCAGACCGACGAGCCAGTCGCCGTCCCGCTTGGACCCAGGCCGGCCTCGACGGCTCCAGCCGAAGCGCTGGGCGCCGTCGCGCATGCAGGCCACCAGGCTTCGGCTGCCAAAAGGCTTTCCTGTGTCAGGATCCACGTCAGGCTCGTTGCGGATGCGAAGCTCTATGGGATCAAGGCCGAGGGCCTCAGCCAGTTCGTCCATGGCGCATTCGATGGCCAGCATCCCGACGGCCTCCCCAGGCGCGCGTACGGCGTCAGCCATGGGCAGGTCCAGGGGCACCGTCAGATCAACCACCCGACGATGAGCCGCGGCATACAGGCTTTTGCTCACGGATCCGGGGTGCTCGTTGAAGGGGTGAAACCGGGCGTGGTGGCCGAGGCTTTCGTGCGCAAGGGCGATCAGCCTTCCTTGCCGATCTGCGCCGAGGCGCACCCTTTGGGTGGTCGCAGTTCGGTGGGTCGTCGTCTGGAAAACTTGCTGCCGCGTGAGGGCGACCTTCACCGGCCGGCTCAGGGCGCGGGCGGCCAGGGCCGCGAGGATGGCGTCCGGCAGCTGGTGCAGCTTGCCGCCAAAGCCCCCGCCCACATACCGGCTCACAACTCGAACCTTGTCCTTGGGAACGCGCAGGGTCTCCGCGAGGCACTGCTGCGCGACCTTGAGCAGCTGGGTCGAGGTGTAGAGGGTCAGCGCGTCCGCCTCCCACACCGCAAGGCTCGCATGCGGCTCCATGGGCGCGTGGTTCTGGATAGGGGTTGTGTAGACCGCGTCTACGCGCGCTGGAGCGCCGGCGAAAGCGGACTCGAAATCGCCTTCGATCTGCGCATGCGCAAGGTCAGGTTCGGGCGGGCGCTCTGCTGCGGCGGCAAAATCGTAGACGCCCTCATGGTCCTCGTACGTGAGCGCCGCGGCGAGCGCCGCGGCCGCGGAGCGGGCCTCTTCGAACGTCTCCGCGACGACGAAGGCGGCCACGTCTCCAAAGTATCGGGTGTCGTCCGAGGCCATCACCGGTTTTGAAGCCGCGAGGGCGCCAAAGGCCGCGGCTTCGGTGTTGAGCCCAAAGGGCGCCTGATCTGGGGTCTCTTTGGCTGACCAGGCGAGTAGAACGCCGGGAAGGGCGCGAATAGCGTCAAGGTCTCCGCAGACCACCCGCCCCTTGCCGAACCGCGATGCGACGGCGACGCCATACGCCGCCTCGCCTGCCTCGCGCACCTCGTAGGCGTAGCGGGCGGCCCCAGTGACCTTGGCCACCCCGTCGACGCGCTCCACCCCGCGTCCGATGACGCCGTTGCGGTTGGCGTCGATGACTTCGGCGCCCGTCGGATACCGTCCCAGGTCTTGTGGCATCACAAAGGGTCCATGAGGGCGTCCAGGGCTGATTTCAACATGCGCTCCGCCAGGACAATCTTGAAATCGTTTTCGCCTCGGCCCTTGGCGAAGGCGAGTTCGGCGGCCGCGGCCTCGCCTGACGACCCGCCGGATCGCACCGCCGCCTCCGCCTTGCGCGCCGTCCAGGGCCGCGGCGCCACCCCGCCCAAGGCCGCGCAAGGCGCGCCGGCATCCCCGACCGCCGCCACGGAGACGAGGGCGAAGGCGTAGGAGGCGCGGTCCCGCGCTTTGCGGTAGACCTGACGTCCCTTGGGCGGCGGCGGGAGGCGGACGGCTGAGATCACTTCACCGGCCGTGAGCGCGGTGTCGGTTTGAGGGGCGTCCGCGGGACGATCATAGAGCGCGTCGAGGGGTCTTAACCGCCGTTGGCCCGACGCGTCCACGGTCTCCACCTCGGCGCGCAACGCCGCGAGGGCGACGGCCATGTCCGACGGATGGACCGCGATGCAGGCGTCGTCCGCCCCCAGAACGGCGTTCATCCTGTTCAGCCCCTCGAGCGCGGCGCAGCCCCGACCCGGCGTTCTTTTGTTGCAGGGCTTGGCCAGGTCGTAAAAGTAGCCGCAGCGTGTCCGCTGCAGAAGATTGCCGCCGACGCTGGCCTTGTTGCGGAGCTGCGCCGAAGCGCCTGCAAGGATGGCGCGGGCAAGCACAGGATAGTCTGCGCGGACCCGGCGATGATTGGCGACCGCGGCGTTGGTCGCCAACGCCCCAATGCGGAAACCGCCGTCCGCCTCATCCTCCAGCTCCGCTAAGGGAAGTCGGCTGATGTCCACAAGAACTTCGGGGGTCTCAATCTGCAATTTCATCAAATCGATGAGATTGGTGCCCCCCGCGATCAGACGCGCGTTTGGCGCTGACGCTTTGGCGGCGGCGTCCTCGATGCTGGCGGCGCGCTCGTAGGCGAAAGCTTTCACGCGCGCTCCTCGGCCAGGGCCGTCTCGCGAATGGCGGCGAGGATGTTGGGATAGGCGGAGCATCTGCACAGGTTGCCGCTCATGCGTTCACGGATTTCCGCGTCTGTGAGCGGTGCGGCCTCGAGCAAATCCTCCGTCACATGGCTGGGTTCGCCCGCTTGCGCTTCGGACAGGAGCGCCGCCGCCGAGATAATCTGCCCGGGCGTGCAGTAGCCGCACTGGAAGGCGTCGTTGCGGAGAAACGCCGCTTGCAGGGGATGGAGCGTTTCCCCCGCAGCCAGGCCTTCGATGGTGGTCAGGCGTTCGCCGTCGTGCATGACCGCCAGAGCGAGGCAACTGTTGATGCGGCGGTCATTCAAAAGAACCGTGCAGGCCCCGCACTGGCCGTGATCGCAGCCCTTCTTCGTGCCGGTCAGGTTCAGCGCTTCGCGCAGGGCGTCCAGGAGCGTCGTGCGTGGATCAAGATCCAGCGCATGTTGGATCCCATTTACCGTCAGGGTGATCTGCATCGTCTTCCTAAGGAGCAGAGTGGAGCGGACTTTGGGGCCGCCGCAGTTCAGTCCCGCCCGCGCAACGGCGCCCGGCGGCGTCTAATCCTCCAGGAGCGCCCTCAGCATCCACGCCGCCTGCTCATGGACGGTGAGGCGCTGCGTGAGGAGGTCCGCGGTGGGTTCATCGCCCGCCTTCTCGGCGCTTGGGAACACGCTGCGCGCCGTGCGGGCCACCGCCTCATGTCCGGTCATCAGAGTGCGCACCATCTCATCAGCCTTAGGCGGTTCGGTCGGCGCGTCCTTGATGGAGGCCAAAGCGGCGAATTGCGCGTAGGAGCCGGGAGCGGGATGGCCTAGGGAGCGTATCCGTTCCGCAATCGGATCAACCGCCGCCCACAGCTCGGTGTACTGCTGCATGAACATCTGATGCAGCGAGTTAAACATGGGTCCAGTGACGTTCCAGTGGAAATTATGGGTGGTCAGATAGAGCGTATAGGTGTCGGCTAGCAGCTTTGACAGTCCTGCGACGATGGCCGCGCGATCCTCTTCGCTGATGCCGATGTTGATCGGGGGATGTTGAGGCGCGCGCGCGGTCAGGATCTCACCCATAGTCGTATATCGCTCCTTGAACTTAGATGCCCGGTCAAGCACTAAGATGGGGCGCGGCGGACCCGTTCGCAATCGCCGCCGCGGGCTCTTAAGCGGAAAGACGGCCCCCCGAAAGCTTTGCATAAGCCATGATTTAACGATGCTTATCCACCAAGCGGCAAGGCGATCGCGTTTATATGGGGCTCCGCTTCTGAGGGGCTTCAGGCATGTTTCTGGCGAACACTCCCCTCTCCGGTCCCAAGGGACGCCCCCACTCGGACGCCGCCCGCAGCGGGAAGCGGCCCTTATCTGCCTTAGGTGCGAAGGCGAAAACCCGGTCCCGGGCCCTTGCAGTCCCGGGCGCGCCCGCCTCGTCCGTAATGAAGCCATTTTGGTGGCTGGCCCTGGGATGCGCTGTGGGAACCGCGCTTTTGCTTGTGGGCGGTGAGCCTCAGAAGCTGGCGCCCGCCGAGGCCGGCACCATCATGATTGCAAGCGAATAGAGAGCGCGCGCTGCGCCACGACGCGGCCGAGGTCCTCTCGAGATCGGCGCGACGCTACGCCGCTGCATTCTGATTTTGCACCGGGGCTGTCGCCGCGTCTAAGGCGGCGAAGAGGTGAGCGACGTTGATGGGTTTTGCGACGAACCCGTCCATGCCGGCCGCGAGATAATCTGGAATTTGGTGGGCCATGGCGTTGGCCGTGAGGGCGATGATGGGCGTTCTCGCGCGGCCGGTCTCCGCCTCTAAGCGTCGGATCTCCGCCGCCGCAGACGGGCCGTCGAGCACGGGCATCTGCACGTCCATCAAGATGACGTCCCACTCTCTTGTCCGCCACGCTTCGATGGCCTCTGCCCCGTCGCTGACGATGAAGGGATCCACCCCCGCCTGATTGAGCAGGGTCTTCAGGACGAGCTGGTTGACGCTGTTGTCCTCGGCGGCCAACACCCTCAGCCCCGGATCCGGATCAAGGGCGCGGTCCTCGCCGGGAGGCTCCTGGGGCAGGTCCGCTTCGTCGCCGATACGGGTAAGGGGAATGACGACGGTGAAGGTCGTGCCCTCGCCGAGGGCGCTTACAACGGAGATTTCACCGCCGAGGGCTTGGGCGAGTTCCCGGCAGATGGCGAGGCCTAATCCCGTCCCTCCATAGCGTCGGGTGGTGGAGGCGTCCACCTGTTCAAATTTCTGGAACAGTTTGTCCAACCCCTCAGGCGCAAGGCCGATGCCGGTGTCGGAGACCTGGAACTTCAATCCTGCCGGCGTGGCGGCGATAGAGAGCCGCACTTCGCCCGATGCAGTAAATTTCAGGGCGTTTGAGATCAGATTATGCAGAATTTGTAAAATCCGAGTGGAATCGCCCCGGTAGGCGCCGCGGGCCGCGGGATCGAGATCAAGGCGCAGCGCGACCCCTTTCTGACGTGCGACCGCGGCGAAGGCCTGGCGCGCGCTCTGCCCCAGCTTACCAAGGTCAAAGTCCACGTCCTCGAGCTCGAGTTTCCCGGCCTCGATTTTCGAAAGGTCGAGAATATCGTTGAGGATCGTCAAAAGCGTCTCACCCGACTGACGCACGATGCTAAGCCGCGCGTGCTGAATGGGGGTCAGGTCATCGGCCGCCATGGCTTGAGCCATGCCAAGAACGCCGTTCAAGGGCGTGCGGATCTCGTGACTCATGGTGGCCAGGAAGGCTGATTTGGCCCGGCTGGCGATTTCAGCCTGCTCCTTGGCCTGACGCAGGGCCCGTTCCGCGTCCTTACGCTCGGTGACGTTCTGCAAGGCGCCGACGAGGCGGATGGGGACGCCCGCGTCGTTCGTGACGAGCAGGGCGGCGAGGGACGCCCACACCTCACGGTCGTCAGCCCGCGCAACGCGGTGTTCCACACGGAAGGGCGAGCCGTCGTGGCTATGAGCGCTCCAGGCCGCGACCACCGCGTCCCGGTCGCAGGCGGCGACGCCGCAGAAGGCGTCGGTGTAGACCTCGTCATAGGTCATGTGGTGCGTGAAGAAACGTTCCTCATGCCCAACGGTCGTCAGCGTCCGGTTGACATAGTCCATCTCCCAGACGTGTACGTCGGCGATCTCCATGGCGAGTTTCAGACGCTGTTCCGAACGCGCCGCGTTCTCAAGAGCGACGACCATGCTGGTCAAGTCGTGGGTTGAAACGATCATCCCCCCAACGGATCCGTCGAGGCCGATCCACGGCGCCATCTCCACTGCCGCCCATGCTTCGGAGCCGTCTGTCGCATTGGTGCGGAGGCGATCTAGGGAAAACGTTTCCCCGCTGACCACCTGATCGAAATAGCCGCGCCACTGTTCAAACGCCTTGGGGGTCAGCTCCTGGAGGGACCGACCGATCACCTCATCCTGGGATCGGCCCACATCCTTCGCCCAGAGGGGGCTGCAACCGATGACGCAAAAGGTCTTGTCGGTGATGACGAGGGAGACGGGCAGGGCGCGGACGATGCCGTTAAGGCGAGCCAGGAGCGCCTCGCGCTCCTGGCTCGCCTGTTCCCGGGCCTTGGCGGCGTTGGCCCGGGCCCACTCGTCGGCCACAAAGTCGGCCAAGTCGCGCAGGCGCGCCGCCTTGCGCGCCGAATAGGGCTGGACCTTTGTGTCCACGATGCACAGCGCTCCGGGCACGGTGCCGTCCGCCAGATTGATGGGAACGCCGACGAAGCTGCGCACGCCGGTGGGACCAATGACGAAGGGGTCGTCAGCCACTCGCGGATCGAGCAGCGCATCTTCAATCCAGACGAGGTCGCCGCGCTCCAGGACGAGATTGGTGCCCGTGTGACCTTGAGCCAGGCGTCCCTCCGGATCGCGGCTACGCCAGACGACCCCGTCCTTCACGAGGGTGATCACCGACTCGGCGCAATCAAACAGGGTTTTCGCCAAGCGCGTGGCGCGATCAAACGTCGCCAGCGACAAGTCTAAATCGAAAGGACCAGGCCTCACGCGGCCGGACGGGGCTTCAAGCATCGACGACTCTCCGATGCTATTTTACCGACGAACCCGTGACCAGACGGTGAACTGCCGCTCCGGTTGGGGATCAGTTTGCAACGACGCCCAAGATAGCGCCGCCCAGGGCGTCGCCGGACAAGAATGCGCATTCAACCCGCGGGCCCAGGAGCCAGTCCCCGCACAGACCGATGCCCTTGTTCCACAGATAGGGCGCCCCAAAAGTCCCGGACCGGGCGAAGCGCCACCGGTGGGCGCTGAGGTGGATCGGCTCCTCGTCTTCGACGGCGGCCAGTCGAAAAAACGCGGCGAGCAAGGCGCGCGCCGCAACCTCCGGCGCCGCTTCTAGGGTGGCGGCCGACCAGTCCGGCGATCCCTGGATCACCCAGGTTTCGGGGCCGGCGCGAAGGGGTTTTGATCGGTTCCGCGCCGCCCAACCCACCACCGGGTCTGTTTTGAAGACATCGGCGGCGGTGGGCAGTCGGGCGCCGAAGGCCGCCATGGCCGTCCAGCACGGCGCCGTCCGCATGCCCCGCGCCGCGGACGCGAGCGCCTCGTCGTGGGTCTCGATCAAGGGCGCCGCCTGTTCGGCCGGAAGCGCCAAGACGACCGCGTCGAAGGGGCCCTGAAGGCTCGTGCACTGCCCCTGCTCCACCATCAACCGCCAGCCTGAGGGGTCTGGCGAAAGGGCGTGCACCCGACTTGACCAACGCACGTCCAGTCCCTCCGCCATCTGGCGGACCGGAGCGTTCATTCCGGGCGCGCCGACGTAGGCGTCGGGCCCCGCCGCAGGCCAAGGGGCCGCGGTCCCCGCTGCAATCCATCGGGCCGCCCTTCGTCTGAACGCCTCATCTCGGATGGTGAAATACTGGGCGCCATGATCGAACGTCGCCTCTCCAAGGGAGGTGGCGGCGCGGCGGGTGGACATCCTCCCGCCCGGGCCGCGGCCCTTGTCAAAGAGGACGACGCTGCGACCCCCGTCCACGAGACGTTCGGCGCACGCCAAGCCGGCCATGCCCGCTCCGACAACAGCGATCCTCATGCGTGTCCTTGCCCCCGCCGGCCGAGCCATGCGCGCCAAGACGCGCTCGCGGGGGGCGTCAATGGCGCAGGATGGCGCTGAACACCAGCCGCAAGGCGAAGGCCACCGCCCCTAGGCTGACGACGCTGGCGATCCACAGGCCGGCGAACCAGGCTAGGCGTTTTGCCAAGGGCGTCGGCGGCGTCGTCTCCGGGCTCTCCCTCAATGGTAGCCCTCCGATGCGGTCTTGCCCCTAAACACCCAGTAGGCGTAGCCGGTGTAGGCGAGGATGACCGGTATCATGATCCCGGCGCCGAACAGCATGAAAGCCTGGCTCGCCGCCGGCGACGCCGCCTGCCAGATGGTGATCTGATTGGGAACAATGTAGGGGAAAAGGCTGACGGCGAGGCCGGCGTAGGATAGGGCGAACAAGGAGAGGGCCAGGGGAAAGGGCCAACGTTCGTTACGCCGGCGAAGCGCCCAGAAGAGCGCGACCGCAGCCAGGGTCACCGCGAGCGGCACCTGGGCGGTGGCGAGGACATTGGGAAACGCGAGCCAGCGACGCCAATAAGCCGCCTTGAGGAAGGGCGTCGCCGCGCTGACGGCGGCGATGGCGAGGAGCGTGGCCGCCGCCGAGCGCCAGGCCAGGACGAAAGCGCGCTCCAAGAGACGCCCTTGGGTTTTGTTGATGAGCCACGCCGATCCAAGCAGCGCATAGCCCAGGACCACGGAGACGCCGGTGAGAACGCTGAAGGGCGTGAGCCAATCCCACCAGCCGCCGCCATAGCCTCGGCCTGTCACGCGCACGCCCTGAAGGATGGCTCCGAGGATGACGCCTTGGGCGAAGGCTGCAAGGGTCGAGCCGGAGGTGAACGCCACGTCCCAGACCCATCGGCCCCGTTGGGTCCGCCAGCGGTATTCGAAGGCGACGCCCCGGAAGACCAGCCCCAGGAGCATGGCGATCAAGGGGGCGTAAACCGCGGGCATAAGGATGGCGTAGGCAAGGGGAAAAGCGGCGAAGAGGCCTCCGCCCCCGAGCACAAGCCAGGTTTCATTCCCGTCCCAGACAGGAGCGACACTGTTCATCGCAGTATCGCGATCCTCGTCGCGATGAAGAAACGGGAAAAGGATGCCGATCCCAAGATCGAACCCATCCATCACCACATAGGCGAACACCGCAAAGGCGATGAGGCCCGCCCAGATAAGGGTTAGAACCGGGTCCTGGACCACAGCCGCCCGCTATTCCGCCGGCGCCAGGGCACGGCCTGGATCGATGCCCGCCGCCGGCGTAATGCCGGCCGCCCGAAGGGGCTCGTGGGGCGCGATCCCAGGTTCATGTGCGGACGGCGCATGGTTCATGAGCCTCAGGATGTAGAAGAGGCCGGCGCCGAAGACGGCGAAATAGACGACGGCGAACGCCGCCAGGGATGCGGCCACCGCTGGAGCTTCTAAGGGCGACGCTGACTGGCTGGTCCGCAGCAGGCCGTAAACGGTGTACGGCTGGCGGCCCGCCTCGGTGGTGACCCATCCGGCGAGCACAGCCACAAATCCCAAGGGGCCCATCGCCACGGCCAACCGCATGAGAGGACGCCACACGTAGAGCTTGCCGCGCGCCCGCGCCAGGAGGGTCAGAGCCCCCAAGGCGAGGATCGATAGGCCCACGCCGACCATGATGCGGAATGACCAGAAGACGATAGGCACGTAGGGCCAATCAGCCCTGGGGACTGTATCCAGTCCCGCAAGGGGGGCGTTCAGGTTATGCTTCAAAACCAAAGACGACAGTTTGGGCACTTCCACCGCATAGCGCACGACGCCATTTTTTTGGTCCGGCAGGCCAAAGAGGATCAGCGGAGCGCCGTGGGGATGGCTTTTGAAATGCCCTTCCATGGCCATGATCTTGGCGGGCTGGTGCTCAAGGGTGTTCAGGCCGTGGGCGTCTCCAGCCAGGATTTGCACCGGCGCCACAAGGGCGGCCATCCACATGGCCATGGAGAACATGGTGCGGGCTGCGGGGTTCTTTGCGTCCTTGAGAAGGTGAAAGCCGCCGACCGCGCCCACGACCAGGGCTGTCGTGAGGTAGGCCGCCAACACCATGTGGACGAGGCGGAACGGGAAGGAGGGGTTGAAAACGACCTTGAACCAATCCACCGGGACGAACTGACCTTGAGCGTTCACCGCCACGCCGGCGGGGGTCTGCATCCAGCTGTTGACGGATAGGATCCAGAAGGCTGAGGCGAAGGTGCCTAGAGCCACGGCGAGGGTCGCGGCAAAGTGCAGCTGTTTGCCCACCTTCTCAAGGCCGAACAGCATCACGCCCAGGAAGCCAGCCTCCAGGAAAAAGGCGGACATAACCTCATAGGCCATGAGCGGACCGAGCACTGCGCCGGCCTTGTCGGAAAAAACCGACCAATTGGTCCCGAACTGGTAAGACATAACGAGGCCCGAAACCACGCCTGCGCCGAAAGCGACGGCGAAGATCTTCACCCAGTACTGGAAGAGGTTGCGGTAAACGGCCTTGCCCGTGAAGAGCCAAAGACCCTCCAGAACCGCCAGATAACTGGCAAGGCCGATGGAGAAGGCTGGGAAGACGATGTGAAAGGCGATGGTGAAACCGAACTGCGCCCTCGCCAGGACCAGGGCGTCCATCATGTCACAGCCGCCTCAGCCGCCTCAGCCGGCGCAGCGGCCACGGCGCTGGCGTCAGTCTTCGCCGCCCTGATTCGCACATGGGCGGACTTGTAGGCCGGCGTTCCGCTTTTTCTGTCGTGATCTGAGAGGGGGATCAGCACGTTGGCCTCAGGATAGTAGGCTGCGGCGCACCCCTTTGGGATATCATAGGCAACGGCGGTGAACCCACGCATGGTCGCCCCGGGCCCCGCCTCAACGCCGTCCGGCCCGACGGCGACGACGTCCACGAGATCGCCGGACGCAAGGCCGCGTTCGGAAAGGTCCTGCGCATTGACGAAGACGACGTCGCGGCGGCCGAACACGCCGCGATAGCGGTCGTCGAAGCCATAGATGGTGGTGTTGTACTGGTCGTGGCTGCGCAGGGTCGTCAGGATGAGCGCGCCGGGAGCGGTCTGGCGCGCATCCTCCGCCAGACCCTTGAAGACGAGGAACTGCGCCTTGCCCGACGGCGTGCGCCAGATCCGCTCCGTGGGAGCCAGAGGAAGGCGAAACCCGCCAGGTTCGCGCACGCGGCGGTTATAGTCGGCGAAGGCGGGAAGCGTCGCCTCGACAGCGTCCCGGATGCGGTCGTAATCAGCGACCATTCCATCCCAATCGATGCCGTAGCGGTCGCCAAGCACCGCCTTGGCCATCCCGGCGACGATGGCCGGTTCGGAGCGCACATGCTCCGACGGCGGCGGAAGCCGGCCCTTGGAGGCGTGCACCATGGACATGCTGTCCTCCACCGTCACCGACTGAGGGCCGGTGGCTTGCAGATCCATCTCCGTCCGTCCAAGACAGGGCAGGACGAGGGTCTCGCTCGCCAAAAGAAGGTGTGAGCGATTGAGCTTGGTGGCCACATGGGCCGCAAGCTCTAAGCTTCGCACGGCAGCGAAGGTGCGCTCGGGATCGGGCATGGCGACGGCGAGGTTGCCTCCCAAGCAAATCATGACTTTGGAGCGCCCTTCGGCCATGGCCTCGACCGCCTCGACCGCATTATGACCCACCGCCGTCGGCGGATCGAACTTGAAGGTCCGGCGTATACCCTCGATGAGAGCCGCCGGCGCCTTTTCGTCGATGCCCACGGTGCGGTCGCCTTGAACGTTGGAATGGCCGCGAAGGGGGCAGATGCCGGCGCCCTCGCGACCATAGTTTCCGCGCAGAAGAAGAAGGTTGGAGATTTGCTGCACGTTGCCGGTGCCTTGCAGGTGCTGCGTGATGCCCATGCCATAGCAGATGATCACGGACTTGGCTTTGCAGTAGATGTTCGCCGCGTGCATCAGCGCCTCCCTGGCGAGGCCGGAGGACCGCTCAATGTCCTCCCACGACGTCGCCTCAAGGTCCGCCTTCAGTCCCTCAAACCCTTCGGTGTGTTCGGCGATGAAGGCGCGATCCAAGGTCCCCGGCCCCCCGTCCGCAAGGCTTTCCGCATCCAGGGCCAGGACGCCCTTCATGATGCCTTTGAGCGCGGCTGCGTCGCCCCCCACCTTCACCTGAAGATAGTCGCTTGCGATGGGGGTCGCGCCCATGGTCGCCATCTCGAGCACGGATTGGGGCGAGGCGAACCGTTCAAGGGCCCTTTCCTTGAGGGGGTTGAGCACCACGATGGGCGCGCCGCGCTTGGACGCCTCCCGCAATGTCGCCATCATCCGCGGATGGTTGGTGCCTGGATTGTGGCCGATGCTGAAAATCGCCTCGGCGTGGTCAAAGTCTTCGAGGGACACCGTTCCCTTGCCGATGCCGATGCTGACGGGCAGGCCCACGCTCGTGCCCTCATGGCACATGTTCGAGCAGTCGGGAAAATTGTTCGTGCCGTAGGCGCGGACGAACAGCTGGAACAGAAACGCCGCCTCGTTGGACGCCCGGCCGGATGTATAGAACTCGGCCATATTGGGATCTGGAAGGGCGTTCAAGCGGCGCGCGATGCGAGCGAATGCGTCATCCCACTCAATCGCCTCGAACCGGTCGGTCCCACGGTTGTACGCCATGGGGTGGGTTAGGCGCCCGAGGTCTTCGAGGTCGTGGTCATTCCACGTCAAAAGCTCGCTCACCGTATAGGCGCCGATGACCTCAGGCGTCGCGCGTTTGCGCGTCGCCTCCCACGTGACCGCCTTGGCCCCATTTTCGCAAAACTCGAAGGCCGAAGTATGCTTCGGATCCGGCCAAGCGCATCCCGGACAGTCGAAGCCGTCGGGCTGGTTGTTCTGCAGCAGGACCTTGGTTCCAGACACCGCGTCCATCTGCGAGCGTACAGCTTGGGCGACGGCGCCAAGAGCGTCCCACCCCCCCGCTGGATGATCGTACTTTCTAACGCCCTCAGTCATGCTCGCCTACTCACTTAAAGCGCTTCAGCCGATGCTTGCACACGCTGAACTGACAGCCAGCCGACGCCGCCGCAAGCGCGGCGACCCAGGGTTTATACCGGTATAGGATAAAGAAATACATCAGCCGCGACAGGTCCCTCCCATGGACTAATTGTCCACGGGACGGGCCATGACGCCCGGTCAGCTTCGGCACGCGTCCAGCTCGCCAGCGGGGCCGGCGCGAAGAAGAGGCGAAGGATCGGCGGCGAGATCAAGCCAAGCCCTCCAGCCCTCAGGCGTAAGGATCACCGGCTGCCGATCATGGTAGGGCGCTGCGTCCGGCCCAGGCGCCGTCGTCACCAGCGTGAAGCTGTCGAGCGGACCGTCTGGCCCGACCCAACGGTCCCACAGACCGGGGAAGCACCAGAGGGCTACGCCCGGCCGTGTGAAGAGCCAGCGCGTCTTAGAGCCCCGCTCGCCGGTCCACTCATAAAAGCCGTCGGCCGGAATGAGGCAGCGACGGCGCCGGTAGGCGTCGCGAAAGGGGCGCGCGGTGGAGAGGGTCTCCGCACGCGCATTGGTTCCAAGGAACTTCCAGTCCTTCAGGGCGCCCTTATGGAACCAGGGCACAAGGCCCCATCGCGCCTTCACCAGCTCCACGCCCTCGCCGGGCGTCTCCGGATTTAGCGGTCGCAGAATGGGAAGGGTTTGCGTGGGCCGCGTCATGCTCATCGGCTCAAGATTAGGCCGGCCGCTCGCTTCGGCCCCGGCCAATGGAAGGCCGGCCGCTGCGAAGCGCTCATAAATCTCGTGCGGGCTGGCCATCAGCCGATAGGCGTTGCACATTGCTCTGTCTCGCCGCCTCCGCTCCCCCCGCCATACCCGAGCTTCTCCGCCGCCGCCGCCTGAACGTCATGCGTCGAGATTGCGGCAGGCGGGGGATCTTGGAAGCATCCATCCGTCCCCGCAAGGCTGCGGCGCCTAGCTTCCGGACGATGAAAGCTGGGGAGTTCGCGGCGAGCCTAGGCGGCCGTTGCGGCGCCCGCCTCTTCGAGGGACGCTTCGTTCAGCAGAGGATCGCCCGCCCGATAGCGGCGCAAGTTGTCGACAAAGAGCTCAGCGCCCCGCGCCGGGACGGCGTCGCCATAGCTGGAGGCGTGCGCCGTGACGCGGATCTTGGGGTGGCTCCAAATCCAACTGTCGGCGGGAAGCGGCTCAGTTTGGAAGACGTCCAGGACCGCCAGGCGCGGCTTGTCCTGTGAGAGGCTCTCGCGAAGGGCGGTCTCATCCACAAGGCCGCCGCGACCAATATTGATGAGGATGGATCCGCGTTTCATGGCGTCAAAGAAGGCGTGTCCTGCGAGGCCGCGGGTCTCCTTGGTCAGGGGACATGCGAGGACCACCACATCGGCCTCGCCAAGGGCCTCCAGCGCGTCCGCCTGGCCCAAGACACGCTCAGCCAGGGGATGTGGGCCGGGGGAGCGGCGCACGACCGTCAAAGCCGCGCCGAAGGGATGAAGGCGTTCGGCCACCGCCTGTCCGATGGAGCCGAAACCGAACATGGTCCATCGCGTGGAGCCGATTTCGCGAAAACGGATCTGGGTCCATGCCCTGCGGGCCTGGGCCTCGGCCTGCTCAGCGATGGGATGAAGGGCCGAAAAGCCGTGGGCGAGGACGTATTCGGCTATGGCCGGAGACTGGGCCGAGCTCTTTGAGAGCCTGATCCCTTTGGCCATCAGAGAGGCGAAGACGGGACTGTCCAAGCCCGCGTTAAAGAGCTGCGCCCATCGGACGTGGGGCGTGTGCAGCATCAGGCCGAACATGGTGGGCAGAAGGCCCGCCGGGTAAAGGTCCAGGCTTAGCCACAGGACTTCCGGCGCCAGGGTCTCCACCGCCACCGCCACATCGCCGCGCCTGAAGATTTTGTCGGCCCCAAGGGTGACCACATCAAGGTCGTCATAGGCGGCGGCGAGACGATCCGCGACCATGGGGAAAGCCGCTTGCGAGAGGACCACCTGCATCACCGTCTCCTGAGCCCGCGCGGCGCCGATAGCGTCAGGCCTGATGCTGCGCGGACCGCACGTCAGGACCTCGGGTCGCTGTTGCGGCTCTGCGGCGCCGCTTCACCAAGGCCTAGACCGATCACCCGGCGCGCCGCAAGCCCAGGCCGTTAAGGTGCGTCGGTCAAGGATCCCCCTTAAGGGCCAAGGCAAGCCCGGCGACCACAAGGACCACGGTATCGCAAGTCTGGGCAAGGTCTTGGTTAAGAAAACCCGCTGCGTCTCTAAAGCTGCGTCCCAGGGGCGTCATGGGAACAATCCCAGACCCCACTTCATTGCTCACCACCCAGACCTTGGCGGGGGTGGCGGCGAGGGCGGCGCAGACCCGACGTCCAGCCGCCCGCCAATCCGCGCCCTCCGCCATGAGGTTGGAGAGCCAAAGGGTCATGCAGTCCACGACCGCGGCGTCCTCCGGCTTCAGGGTCAAGAGCGCCTCCTCGATCAAGAGGGGGGTCTCCAAGGTCCGCCACTCAGGGCCGCGTTCGGCCTGGTGGCGCGCGATCCTTTCGGCCATCTCCGCGTCTCCAGCGGAGGCGGTGGCGATCATGAGGGGGCGAGCGCCTGAGGCGACGGCGGCCTCGACCTTGCGCTGCGCATATCGGGTCTTGCCGGATCGCGCGCCGCCCAGCACCAGCGTCGTCGCCATTCGTGTCTCTCCCATCGCGCGTCGTGAAAGCGGTCCCCGGCGCCTCGAGGTTGACCGGCGCGGGACGCCCCTATAGCTCTTATACCGCGCAAGGTCCCTCGAGAGAGGGTGAATAGGGAACGGGGCGAACATCCCCGGCTGCCCCCGCAACTGTAAACGGCGAGCCTGCCCGTCACAGGCCACTGGGGGATCAAAACCCTGGGAAGGCGACGGGCGAGGCGCTGACCCGCGAGCCAGGAGACCTGCCCGGCGCTGTCGTCCTTCGAACGGCCGGGGTGCGCCGAACGATACGGGATCCCCCGAGAGACGGCTTTGAAGGTCGCTTGCGCGGCCGGAAGGAGCTGTGGGCGCCTGCGCCTTTCGCTTCCTCCGTCCGCGTGCGCGGTCGGTCGTCGCGAGGAGGGGTCATGGACCGAGATCGATCAGGAGGCCTGCGGGCCGCCGCTTTTGCCGGGTTTTGGGGCGCCCTTGGGTGCGTCAGCGCCGTCGCCGCCCAGCCGCCCCCTCCATCGGCGCCGCCTGCGCCCATGACCGCCCCGGCGCCCGACGAAGCCGGCTCACAGGCGGCGTCCGCCTTGCCCCAGGTCGTGGTCACGGCCGACCGGTCGCCTGTTCTCCTGGACAAGGTCGGGCAATCGGTGACGCTCCTCACGAAAACGGACCTCATCAACGATCAGGAGTTGGATGTAGCCGACATCCTGGCGCGGACGCCTGGCGTGACCGTCGCTCGCAACGGCGGACCTGGCGAGCTCACCTCGGTCTACATCCGCGGCGCAGAGTCGGCTCAAACGGTGGTCCTCATCGACGGCGTCAAGGTCAACGACCCCACCGATCCCTCGACCGGGTACGACTTCTCGACCCTCCTGACCGGCGACGCCTCTCGGATCGAGGTTCTGCGCGGACCCCAGTCCACGCTCTACGGCAGCGAAGCCATCGGCGGGGTGGTGAACGTGGTCACCGCGGCCGCCCAGACGCCCCTGGAAGGGGAGGCGCAAATAGAGGGCGGTTCCTTCGGCACGGGCCTAGCCAAAGGCGCAGTCGGCGGAAAAGAGCAGGGGTTCGACTGGCGCGTGGGCGCCTATTACGAGGCGTCTGATGGGATCCCGGCGTTTGACCAAGCCCTGGGCGGCCACGTTAACCGCGGCTTCGACACGGCCGGCGTTTCAGGTCGCTTTGACGACGACCTCACGTCCTACCTCACCCTCGACCAACGGATCTACTATACGGCGAGCCGGAACGAGTTCGACGGATATGACACGCCCTCCGGGGCTTTTGGCGACGACGCTGAGTTCGGACGGACCCAAGAGCTGGTGGATTACACAGGCCTCAACCTCTCCCTTCTCGGCGGGCGGCTCACGAACCGGTTCTCCGTGGAGTATTCCGCCGTCGGCCACCAGGACGAGGACCCCGGAGAAAGCATCGCCAAATACACGTTCCTCGCCTCTGGCAGGACGGTGACTTGGGAGTACGAAGGCGCCTACGCCATCGCGCCAGGCTACAACGCCGTGTTCGGCGCGCAGACCGAGCGATCGACCCTGGCCACCTCCTCCCCATACGACCAGATCCTCTATGGGACCCCACCCGCGAGCGGCGCTGCCGACATCTCCAGTCTCTATGGTCAGATTTCAGGAGAACCCCTCGCCGGCCTCACCCTTACTGGCGGGGTTCGGTACGACGACCATTCCACCTTCGGTGGACACGTGGACGGCCAGGCTTCCCTCGCCTGGCGGCTGAATAACGGCGACACCATCCTCCGCGCTAGCTTCGGTCAGGGCTTCAAGGCCCCCTCGCTGTACCAGCTCTACAGCGAGTACGGGAACTCTAACCTGCGTCCGGAGACCGCTTCGGGATGGGACGCGGGCGTCGAGCAACATTTGTTCGGCGGACGCGTGTCCATCCAGGCGACCTATTTTGGACGGGTCACCCACGATCTGATCGATTTCGTCTCCTGCTACGGCGTCACCTCGGGGCCATGCCTCGGCAATACGGTGGGCGGGTACTATGACAATGTGGACCGGACCGAGGCGGAGGGGGTCGAGGTCGCCGCAGTCTGGCGCCCGGCGGCCGGGGTCGAGGTTCTGGCGAACTACACCTACGACGACGATGTCGACCGCTCGCCCGGCGCGCCGACCTACGGTCTGCAGCTCAATCGCCGGCCGAGAAACGCGGCCAACCTCGATGCGAGCTACGTCTGGCCCGTTCGCCTGCGGACGGAAATCGCCGTGCGCTACGCCGGTCAGAGTTATGACGACGACGCCGACACCATTCCCCTGAAGGGCTACACCCTCGTGGATCTCCGGGCCTCCTATCCTTTGAGGCCGAACTTGTCGCTCTACGGTCGGGTGGAGAACGCCACGAACACCCACTACGAGACCACCTACGAATACGGAACGCCGGGGAGGGCGGGCTACGCCGGCCTGCGCCTGACGTTTTAGCGAAAGGGCCCCTGGCTCGGGCCGGAGGGCACGGCGTTTTGATGGAGACGGGTTGATGACCGAGGACAGCGATCGAAACGCCGCGCACGCCCAGGCGATGCACGCCCTTAAGCGTGAGCGCGACGCCGTGATGGCGCAGAAGCAGGAGGGCCGCGGGCTGCTGATGATCCACACCGGAGACGGGAAGGGGAAGTCCACCGCCGCATTCGGCATGGTCGCCCGAGCCCTGGGATGGGGCTACAAGGTCGGGGTCGTCCAGTACATCAAAGGCAAGTGGATCACAGGGGAGCGTCAGTTTTTTCGGCGCTTCCCAGATCAGGTCCGCTACGCCGTTATGGGGGAGGGCTTCACGTGGGACGTGGCCGACAGGGAGGTCGACGTCGCCGCTGCCCGCGCGGCCTGGGCCGTCAGCCTGGAGATGATCGCGGACCCATCGCTCCACCTTGTGGTCCTGGACGAGCTGAACATCGCCCTGCGCTACGATTACCTCGACGTTGCGCACGTCGTTGAGGGCCTAAAGAGGCGCCCCGAAGGCAAGCACGTGTGCGTCACCGGCCGCGACGCCAAGCCGGAGCTGCTTGAGATCGCCGATCTGATCACGGAGTTCAACCCGACGCGCCACCCATTTGACCAAGGTTTTAAGGCGCAGAAAGGCGTCGACTTCTAATGGCCGTTCGCCGCCGGCTCCTTGCGGCTGTGGCGGCGGCGCTCACCCTCACGGGCGCCATGGCCGCCGCGTCCGCTCCGATGGCGGTCGCCCCGCGCCGCGTCGTCTCCCTCAATCCCTGCATCGACGCCATCCTCCTGGATGTGGCCGATCCCGGCCAGATCGCCGCCCTTAGCCGCTACTCGCGCCAGCCCAGCCAATCGGCGGTATGGGAGCGCGCGCGCCGATTCGCCTTCACCGGCGGCTCGGCCGAAGAGATCCTCGCCGTCCACCCCGATCTCGTGCTCACGAGCGGCATGGGGGCGGCGGAGCTCACCCACGTTCTTCCGCGTTTGAAAATCCGGCAGGTCAGTTTTGGGGTGCCGAACACCGTCGCTGAAAGCCTGGATCAGGTCCGCCGCGTCGCCGCCGTTGTGGGCCATCCCGATCGGGGGCGCGCCCTCGTCGACCGCATCAACGCCGCCTTCCAGGCGGCCGCGCCCCGTGCGGGCGAGCGCCGGCTTGGGGCCCTCGTCTATGAGTATCATGGCTTGGCCTCGGGCCCGCACACCCTCATGGACGAGCTCATGCGGCGCGCCGGGTTTGAGAACCTGGCGCCCCGCTACGGGCTGACGCGCACCATGGACGTTCCCTTGGAAGCCCTCATCGCCCATCCCCCTGAGGTGCTCCTCGCCGGTCGCCTCGCCCCCGACGAGCCGACCTGGGCGGATCGCGTGCTTTCTCATCCCGCCCTGCGCGCCCTAGGGCGCCGCATGCGGCGGGAGACCTTTCCCGAACCCTTGATGTTCTGCGGCGGCCCGGTCATGGCGCAGGCCGTGACGGCCCTGGCTCGGGCGCGGGTCAATGCTGAGCGCGGGATCTCCCAGTGAGACGCCGCCAAGCCCCCATGGCCCTTGATTTCAGCCTCTTTGCCGGGCTCGTCATCCTCAGCGGCGCCTCCATCCTCGCCGGCCGCGTCTGGGTTCCCATAGACGTGCGCCACCTTGGCGGCGGCCCCCTTTGGCTCATCATCACCGAGCTGCGGGTGCCGCGCACCCTCCTCGCTATTGTGGTCGGAGCGGCTCTGGGCCTGAGCGGGGCGACCTTGCAGGGCTATACGCGTAATCCTCTGGCCGATCCGGGGGTCTTGGGGGTCTCCTCCATGGCGGCCCTCGGCGCGGTCCTCACCCTCTATTTCGGCCTCGCCATGGGCAGTCTTTGGGTTCTGCCCCTCTTCGCCATGGGGGGCGCTGCGGTCGGGGTCCTCCTCTTGATCATCGTCGCCGGTCCCGCCGGCGAGGCGGTCGGGTTTCTGCTCGCAGGCGTGATCTTGAACACCATCGCCTCGGCGGGGGTCGCCCTAGCGCTCACCCTCTCGCCCAACCCCTGGGCGGCCTCGGAGATTACGACCTGGCTGATGGGCTCCCTGGCCGACCGCAGCATTGTGGACGTGCGCCTGGCGGCGCCGTTCATCGTCCTTGGCGCCGGGTTTCTCCTGGCCACGGGTCCGGCCCTTGACGCCCTCACCCTTGGCGAGGCCGGCGCCCGCTCCCTTGGGGTCTCGCTTCGGCGAACCCAGGCCCTCATCGCCATCGGGGTGGGACTGGCGTGCGGCGCCGCCGTCGCCGTCACAGGCGTCATCGGCTTCGTCGGCCTGATCGTGCCCCATCTCGTGCGACGCCTTGTGGGAGACCGACCCAGCCGGCTCCTTGTCCCAAGCGCCCTCGCCGGCGCAGACCTTCTCCTCGGCGCCGACATCCTCGTCCGCCTTACGCCTGGCGCCAACGAGGTCCACGTCGGCGTCGCCATGGCGGCGCTAGGGGCGCCCTTCTTCTTGTGGATGCTGATCGCCCTGCGCCGGAGGCTGGCGTGACGGAGCGCCTGGTCGCCCGGGATATTGAGGTCCGCTTCGGCGGCCGGGCGGTCCTTGAGGGACTGGGCGTCGCCCTTGAACCCGGGACGCTCACTGTCCTTGTCGGCCCCAATGGGGCGGGGAAATCCACTCTCTTAAGCTGCCTGGCGGGCCTGCGCCCGCCCGATACGGGAGAGGTCGCCCTTGGCGGTCGAGCGCTTCACCAGCTCAAGGCCCGTGAGCGCGCGCAGCGCATCGGCTATCTGCCGCAAACCCCGGAAATCGCCTGGCGCCTTGACGTGGAGACCTTCGTCAGCCTCGGCCGTACGGCCCACCGCGGGCTCTTCGGCCATGATGAAGAGGACGCGCGCGCCGTCGCCGACGCCCTGGAGCAGGCGGGGTTGCAGGCGTTCGCTCAACGGGACGTCACCACGCTCTCCGGCGGAGAGCGCGCCCGGGTGCTCATGGCCCGCGCCCTGGCCGGTCGCCCTGCGTGGCTCCTCGCGGATGAGCCGATGACAGGTCTGGATCCGGGCCATCAGATGGACGCCGCCGTCGTCCTTCGGCGGCTGGCGGACGCCGGCGTCGGTGTGATTGCGACTTTGCATGACCTCAGCTTCGCCGCCCGCATCGCAGACCGGCTCATCGTCTTAGCGGATGGACGCATCATCGCCGACGGAGCTCCAGGCGCCGCGTTAAACGCTGCGGTGATCGCGAAGGCCTACGGGCTAGAGGCGCGGTGGATCGCTGGACGCGGCGGCGCCCTTCTTGACGTTATCGGCCGGACGCGTCCGGACAGTCATGATTGAGGCGGCCCTCGCCCTCGGGCTTGAAGCTATCCTGGGATACCCTCCGGGCGTGGCGGCGCGCATAGGTCATCCCGTGCAATGGATCGGCGCCTTCATCGCCCTTCTTGAACGGACGATGAACTCGCCCAGCCGGTCGGATCTGACGCGGCGCGCCCTCGGCCTCGGAACCGCCCTCGCCGTCGCCGGATGCGGCGCGGGTTTTGGCTGGATCCTGGAGCGGCTCGCCCGCAGAACCGGGCTGGGCCCCCTGGCCGTCGCCCTGGCGGCGACCCCGGGACTTGCGCAGCGCAGCCTTCACGATCACGCCTCGGCCGTGCTGAGGCCCCTCAGACAGGACCAATTGGAGGAGGCGCGGGCCGCTGTGAGCCGCATTGTGGGACGCGATACGGCCATGCTGGACGCGGGCGGCGTCGTCGCCGCGGCCCTTGAGAGCCTTGCGGAAAGTTTCAACGACGGGGTGGTCGCTCCGGCTGTTTGGCTCGCCATCGGCGGGCTCCCCGGCCTATACGCCTACAAGGCTTTAAACACAGCAGACAGTATGATCGGACACAAAGAGCGCCGTTGGCGTGACTTCGGTTGGGCCTCCGCCCGCGCAGACGACGCTGCTAACCTCGCGCCAGCCCGGCTCGCCGGCGGATTGATCGCCGCCGCCGCCGGGCGCGGTTGGGGCGTTATGATCCGCGACGCCGGTAAACACGCTTCACCCAACGCCGGCTGGCCTGAAGCGGCCATGGCGGGCGCACTGGGCGTGCGCCTTGGCGGTCCGGCGACCTACGACGGCGTGGTTCACCCGCGGCCCATCTTCGGCGAAGGAGGGCCTGCGCCGGTGGTTGAGGACTTGGCGCGGGGCCTTGGCGTTTATCGCCGGGCGTGCGTCGGCCTCGCCATGGGCCTGGCCGTCGCTGCGCTTTGGCGCAGTCTTGACCGGCGAAGCCTATGAGCGCGGCCGTCATGTTTCAGGGGTGCGGCTCGGATGTGGGCAAATCCACCTTGGTCGCGGGCTTATGCCGCCACTTCACCAATCAGGGTCTGCGGGTGCGCCCGTTCAAACCGCAGAATATGAGCAACAACGCCGCCGTCGCCGAGGACGGTGGCGAGATTGGTCGCGCCCAGGCGCTTCAGGCGCAGGCCTGTCGCGTCCCGCCTTCGGTTCATATGAACCCCGTCCTCTTGAAGCCCCAGGGCGAGCGGGGCGCCCAGCTGGTCGTGCAGGGTCAGGTTTGGGGCGCGTGGACCGCGAAGGCCTTCACCCAAGGCAAGCGCGCCCTGATGCCGCGCGTTCTGGAGAGCTACGCAAAACTTCGCGCAGAGGCGGATCTCGTCATCGTGGAAGGCGCGGGTAGTCCGGCGGAAACTAACCTACGGACGGGCGACATCGCCAATATGGGGTTCGCCCAGGCCGCCAAGACGCCGGTCGTCCTGATCGGCGATATCGACCGGGGTCATGTCATCGCCTCCCTGGTGGGCGCCCACGCGGTTCTGGACCCCGACGATCGCGCGCTCATAGCCGGCTTTGTCGTCAACAAGTTTCGGGGCGATCCTGCCCTCTTCGCGGCGGGGCGAGGGGACATCGCCCGCTTCACCGCGTGGACGGATTTGGGGGTAGCGCCTTTTATGGAGGCGGCGCGCCGCCTTCCTGCGGAAGATTCTCAAGCGCTTGGTCGCCAGGAGCCGCGCGGCAAGGGCGGACAGGTCAAGATCGTCGCGCCCCTTTGGCGGCGGATCGCCAACTTCGACGATTTCGCACCCCTCCAAGGCGAGGCGGGCGTCAGCTTTCAGTTTATCAGGTCCGGGGAGCCCATCCCGGGCGACGCGGATCTTGTGATCCTGCCAGGGTCCAAATCCACCCTCGCCGATCTCAGCCACATGCGGTCGGAAGGCTGGGACATCGATATCTTGGCCCACGTGCGGCGGGGCGGCCGGGTCCTGGGAATTTGCGCGGGCTACCAGATGCTGGGCCGAGAGATACGTGATCTGGGGGGTGTGGACGGGCCTGCAGGGTGCGCCGCCGGCCTTAACCTCCTGGATATCGAAACGTCCATGGGGCCAATCAAAACCCTTCGCCCGGTGGCGGGGCGTCTTACCGGTTCAAACGCGCCGTTCGCGGGCTATGAAATGCATGTGGGCGTCACCACCGGGGCAGGGACGCAACGCCCGTTCAGCGTCGGAGACGATGGGCGCCCGGATGGGGCGGCCTCGAGCAATGGTCGGGTCTGCGGCGGCTACATCCACGGTCTTTTCGAGACCCGTTCGGCGCGCGAAGCCATCCTGGCGCCCCTTGGAGCGATGGCGGGTGAGGGCGATTTCAGCGAAACCACGGACGCCGCCCTCGACGACATCGCAAAGACCCTCTCCCAGACCCTGGACATGGACGCCTTGCGAAGGATAGCTGGCCTTTGACCTCTCGACCCTCCCAAACCCCCCGTCCGCTCCTCCAACGGCCGCCCCTTTCGGGCCTCAGCGTCGCGCCCCTGGACGCCGCCCTCGGCGCGGCGCTTCAGGCTAAAGCGGACGGACTGGCTAAGCCCTTAGCCTCCCTCGGCCGTCTTGAGGCGCTCGCCGTGCGCATCGGCCAGATCCAAGGCCGGCTTGACCCCCAGATGGATCAGGTCCGCGCCTATGTGTTTGCAGGCGATCACGGGTTCGCGAACGCCGGCGCCTCCGCCTATCCGGCCTCGGTCACCGCCGCTATGGCGGCGACCTTTTTGGCGGGCAAGGCGAGCGTCAACGCCCTTGCCCGGTCCGCCAAGGTGGACGTGCGCGTGGTCGACGCCGGGATCGACGCCGTCCTTGCCCCACACCCTTTGCTCATCGAGGCGAAGGTGCGTCGCGGAAGTCGCAACGCCGCCGAAGAGCCCGCCCTGACCGCAGACGAAGTGAACCTCGCCCTCGACCGCGGAGCGGCCCTCGCCGCCGAGGCGGCTGCGGAGGGGATGGATGGGGTCATTCCCGGGGAGATGGGCATTGGCAATTCAACTAGCGCAGCCCTCCTCATGCACCGGCTAACAGAGGTTTCCCTCACCGACTGCCTCGGCGCCGGCGCCGGTCAAGACGAGGCGGGCATGGCGCGGAAGACAGCCCTAGCGGAACGGGCGGCGGCGCGCACCTCGGCGAAAGATCCTTTTCAGGTCTTGTGCGAGTTCGGCGGTCTGGAGATCGCCATGATGGCCGGCTTCGTCATCGGCGCCGCCGCTCTGCGGAGGGTCGTCATCGTCGACGGCTTCATTTCCAGCGCCGCCGCCCTCGTCGCCGTACGCCTGAGGCCTGAAATCCTGCCCTATTGCATCTTTGCCCATACCTCCGCGGAGCGGGGTCATCGCCGCCTTCTAGAGGCGCTGGGGGGAGAGGCGCTTCTGGACCTTGGCATGCGGTTGGGGGAGGGGAGCGGCGCGGTGTTGAGCGTCCCTATTTTGAGGTCGGCGGCGGCGCTGATCAGGGAGACGGCCTCCCTGGAGGACGTCCTCGCCGGACGGCTATGACCTTTCCGCGTCAGGCGCGGCTTCTGATCTGCGCCGTGCAGACCCTGACCCGGTTGCCGACGCCGGCCTTGACGCGCTACGAGCCGAGCCTCGCGGTCCGCGCCGTGCGGTACTATCCCTTGGTCGGTCAAATGGTCGGGCTCGCCACAGGCGCAGTCATGCTCATGGCGTCCACCCTCTGGAAGGGCTGGCCTGCGGCCGTCCTCGCGCTGGGGACGGGCGTCATCCTCACCGGGGGATTTCACGAGGACGGACTTGCCGACGCCGCCGACGGGCTTTTCGGCGGCGGAACGCCGGAGCGGCGGATTGAAATCATGAAGGACAGCCGCATCGGCGCCTTCGGCGCCCTCGCTTTGGTGCTTATCCTCATGGGCAAGGCGGCCGCCTTAGCCGCCAGTCCGCCCCTCGCCGCCGCCGCCGCTCTCCTCGCGGCCCACGGCTGGGGCCGAGCAGCGGCCGTCGTCGCCCTTCGCTTGGCTCCCTACGCTGGCGATCCCACGACCGCTAAGCTCACCGCAGGCCTTGCTGGCGTCAGGGCGCAGGACGTGCTTATCGCCCTCGGTTCGGGATTATGGCCCTTCTTTCTCATGTCCTGGCCCCATGCGGTCCTCGGCCTCCTCCTTTCGACCGGCGCAGGGGCCGCCATCGGTCTCGCGTCGCGCCGTCTCATCGGCGGGATCACTGGCGACGTCCTTGGCGCTGTCGAGCAGGCGGCGGAATTAGGCGTCCTTCTCGGCGCGGCGGCGATTTTTCCGTCTTAGACGCCTCGGCCTCCCCGCAGAGGGCCCTGCTGGAGGTCCCATAAGGCGTCCTTGCGTGCCGCCGCGACGCGATCGCCGGTGGTCTAGTCTGACGGCGAAGACTAAAGGGAAGCCGACATTCGTTTCCAAGGGTCCACCGTTTCCGTGCCATCGCCTCCCCGACGCCAGCTTCGAACGCACACGCACTCCTGCGCCGGGGGTGCGTCCCGTGCATGAACTTTGCAAACAGTTTCGCTTCGAGGCCGCCCACACCCTTCGCCGCCAGGTCGAGGCGGAGGCTAGTCGCCGCATTCACGGCCATTCCTATCGCGCCGAGGTCGCCGTTCGCGGAGAGCCCGCTGCGGAAAGCGGGATGGTGTTCGATCTTGGAGAATTCGAGGCGGTTCTGGCGGGTGTGCGCGACGGCCTTGAACATCGTTTTCTAGACGAGGTCGATGGCCTCGGGCCGGCCACGCTTGAAAACCTTGCGACTTGGATCTGGACCGCCGCCGCGCCGCGTTGCCCCAAGATCGTCCGGGTCACGGTCTTCCGAGACAGCACCGGAGACGCCTGCAGTTATTTCGGTCCCGCCGCTTAGGCCGCGCTTTTTGGCGCCGCCCCCGCCAGGCGGGATCGCACAATTCTTCCCCGCGCCAAGAAATTTTCGGCACCTGAAGATGACATCGAACTTGCGGGAACCGGTGCTCGCGGGTTGCATTTGAGCCATGCCGACAAGCCTAGCCGGATCGAAGGGTATGCGCGTTCCCCTCTCTTTCATTGTCTTAGCCGCGGGACTGACGGCGTGCGCCGGCCCAAGGCGACTACTGCAGGGTCAGCCTCCGGAGGTCGGGTCGCGTTGCCCGCCCTACTCCCCCTGCGCGCCGCGAAACCCCTCCCCCTTGAGGCAGTTTTTCGACGCCGCCCACAGACGCTACTACTATTACGATCCGCCGACCGGACGTTTCTTCTGGGAGGACGGCTCTCCGCGATCTTAGGCCTTGACGGATCCGAAGCCGACCGGCCTAAGCGCCTGTTGAAGGCGAGGGCGCAACCGCCCTACTGTCCGCCGGTGAGGAGTCTGCGCCGCTGCGCGCCCTCGAATAACGTCGAATAGAGGACGCAGCGCTTGCCCGCCCTTAGCAGTCTTGTCACGCAACTGGTGGCCGCCAGTTGCAGACGGCCACGCCTCACCCTCCTTGCCGCCTTGGCCCTCTGCGGCGCGGCGCTGATCTTCTCAGCGGGTCATTTCGCTATGACCACCGATACGGCGGCCCTCATCTCGCCCAAGGAGCCCTGGCGCATTCACGAGGCGGCCATGGACGCCGCTTTTCCCGACAACACTGACACGGCTCTGATTGTCCTCGACGGAGCCACGCCAGAGCTGGCGGAGGCCGGCGCCTCGCGCCTCGCCGGCGCGCTGGCCTTGCGCAAGGACGTGTTCAGCCGCGTGGTCCGCCCGGACGGCGGCGATTTTTTCGCGCGAGAGGGGCTCTTGTTCGACAGCCTGACCGAGGTGAAGGCCGCGACGGATCAGCTTCTCAAGGCTCAGCCGGTCCTTGGGCCGCTTGCGGCCGACCCCAGCCTGCGTGGCGTAGCCCACGGCCTCTCAACCCTGGCGGCGGGAGCGGTCGGATCCGGGGCTGGGCTAGACGGGCTTGAAGGTCCCCTTAACGCCGTCGCTGCCGCGCTTGAAGGCGTTGAGCGCGGGCGACCGGGCTATTTCTCCTGGCAGGGCCTCATCGCCGGGTCAGGGCCTGGGTTTTCAGCTCCGCTTCGCCGGTTCATTATCACAAAGCCTAGACTCGACTACGACGACCTCACCCCTGGCGCTCGGGCGACCCATGTGGCGCGCGCCGCCGCCGAGGCCCTTCATCTGAATCCAGGCCACGGCGTTCGCGTGCGCATCACCGGCTCGGTTCCCCTCTCCGACGAGGAGTTCTCCTCCCTCGCCGACAAGGCCTGGATGGTGGGTTCGGTCATGGGGGCCTCCATGCTCCTCATGCTCTGGCTGGCCGTGCGCTCCTGGAGGATGGTGGGCGCCATCGTGGCGACGACGCTCTGCGGCCTCATCCTGACGGCGGCGCTAGGTCTCCTGTGCGTCGGCCGGTTCAACCTGATCTCCGTCGCCTTCATCCCGCTTTTTGTCGGCCTCGGCGTGGATTTCGGGATTCAGCTTGCCGTGCGGTTCCGCGCCGAACGCCTTACGCATAAGGATCTCGCCGAAGCTCTGGCCGCGGCGGCCGAGGGCGTCGGCGGGGCCCTGGCCCTGGCTGCGGCGGCCATCACGCTGGGCTTCTTCGCCTTCTTGCCGACCGCCTATGTCGGGGTCTCGGAACTCGGCGTCATCGCCGGCCTTGGGATGATCATCGCCCTTGTCCTCTCAGCCACGCTCCTGCCGGCCTTGCTCGTGCTCCTGAGAGTGCCCGCCCAGACGGCGCCTGCGCGTTCTTTGGCGCTAGCGCGCCTCGACCGTTTCCTTGTAGAGCGACGCCGCCTTGTGCTTTGGGGCTTCGCCCTATCCATGGCCTTGAGCGTCGCGGCCCTGCCTGCGGTTCAGTTCGACTTCAACCCTTTGCACCTGAAAAATCCCCGGGGCGAGGCCATGTCGACGCTGCAGGATCTCATGCGCGATCCGGACCAGTCGCCCAACACCATAGACGTTCTCACCCCGTCCTTGGGCGAGGCCGACGCCGTGGCGGCGAAGCTCTCAGCGCTTCCGGAGGTCTCCCAGGCCGTGACCTTGACGAGCTTCGTGCCGAGGGATCAACCCGCCAAGCTTGCGGCGATCTCCGACGCGCAGACCCTCCTCGACCCCACCCTCAACCCCTTTGATATGGCCGCGCCGCCGACGGACGCCGACACGGCCGCCGCCTTGAAGACCGCTGGGGCCGCCCTTGCGGCGGCGGCGTCCGCCGACCACGGCGCCGGCGGCCGCGCTGCGCTGCGCCTTTCCCGGGCGCTCGGCGCGCTCGCCGAGGCGGCGCCGGCCCAGCGAGCGGCGGCGTCGGGCGTTCTCATTGCGCCCCTTGGGACGTTCCTGGACGGCGTTCGAGCGCTTCTGACGGCTCAGCCCGTGACCCTGGCCAGTCTGCCTGCGACGCTGCGCGCGGAGTGGATCGCGCCGTCGGGGGCTGCGCGCATTCAGGTGTTCCCAAAGGGCGCCGTTCAGGATAACGCCGCGCTGGTCCGCTTCGCCAAGGCCGTCCGCAGCGTAGCGCCGGAGGCTTCGGGCGGACCTATCTCGATCCAGGAGGCCGGTCGCACCATCGCCTGGGCCTTCATCGAGGCGGGGCTCTTGTCTCTGGCGGCTATCACCCTGCTGCTCCTCGTGGTTCTTCGAAGTGGGCGTGAGGTCGCCTTCACCCTGGCGCCGATCGTGCTTTCAGGCTTTCTGACCCTGGGGACCTGCGTGGTCATCGGCCAGCCCATCAATTTCGCCAACATCATAGCCTTCCCGCTGCTGTTTGGGGTCGGCGTGGCGTTTCATATCTACTTCGTCATGGCCTGGCGCGCTGGCGCGCGCGATTTTCTCCAGTCCTCTCTCGCTCGGGCCGTCTTTTTCAGCGCCCTGACCACTGGGGCGGCCTTCGGCGCACTCATGCTTTCAAGCCATCCTGGCACCGCCAGCATGGGCAAGATTCTGATGATCGCTTTGGTGTGGACCCTCATCTGCGCCTTGATCTTCGAGCCGGCTCTCCTTGGCCCGCCCAAGGCGGTGCAAACCTAGGGGTCTGGCGGGCTAAAGCCTCTTGGCGGCGGCCGAACGGCTTTGGCGCGTTTATTCCGGCTTAAGCAGCCTGTCGGCTTGCAGGTTGACCTTGGCCACCAGAGCCTGAGCCGAACCCGACTCCACTGTAGCCGAGAAGTCCGACCGTTGGGCGGTCAGCTGGCTGATCGCGCCAAAGTAGACGTCGATGACTTTCCAGGACCCGCCCGACAGGCGCATGCGGTAGTTGAGCGCAGTGGGATCGCCGGACGTCGGGATCAACTGCGTGCGGACGAGCTTATCAAGGCCGCGGGTCTGCACATCAGGACTGACTTCAAACCGCTCCCCAGCGTAGCTGTCGAAATTGTGCGCGAAGTTCGCGGCGCTGAGCCGGCCGAACGCTTTGATGAGCGCGGCTTGATCGGCAGGCGAGTAGGCGGACCAGGGCGCGCCCACGGCGAACCGCACCATGGTGGGCAAATCGAACGTCCGCTCCACCGCAGGCAGGAGGCGGCGGTACCGTCCTTCGACGCCGGCCGACTTCCCCGCCTTCATGGCGTCTACAAGGGCCGCGTCGAAGCTGGCGATCACGGCCGCCGCGGGATCTTGCCCCTGAGCGAAGGCGGCCGCCGGCGCTGCGACAAGAAGGGCGGTCACAGCCGCGCAGGTCCCAGTCCTCGTCATGCTTAGGCCGACTGCAGGAGGCTGGTCTCGATAACCCGAGCGATGCCCGCCGCGTTGAGTCCCGCCGCCTCATACTGTTTGAACTGGTCGTCGTGATCTAGGAAAAGGTCAGGCAGGGTCAGGGTCCTGAGCCTGAACCCCGGACGCAGGAGGTCCTCATTGGCGAGATAGGCCGCCACCATACTGCCGAAGCCGCCCTGGGAGCCCTCCTCGACCGTCACCAGCATGCGGTGATGGCGCACGAGCCGCCGCAGGAGGTCGTAATCCAGGGGCTTGGCGAACCTGGCGTCAGCGACGGTGCACGACACGCCCCGAGAGCTGAGATGGTCGGCGGCCGCCAGGCTGGCGTGCAGGCGCGTTCCAAGGCTCAGGATCGCCACGTCCTTCCCCTCGCGCACAATCCGTCCGCGCCCGATGGTCAAAACCTCCCCCTTGCCTGGAAGCTCAACCCCCACCCCCTCGCCGCGCGGATAACGGAAGGCGATGGGGCCGTCGTCGTAGGCCGCCGCTGTCGCCGTCATGTGGACGAGCTCGGCCTCATCGGCCGGCGCCATCACCACCATATTGGGCAGGCAGGTGAGATAAGCCAGGTCGAAGCTGCCCGCATGGGTCGCTCCGTCCGCTCCCACAAGGCCGGCGCGGTCGAGGGCGAAGCGCACGGGAAGGTTCTGGATCGCCACGTCATGAACGAGTTGATCGTAACCCCGTTGCAGGAAGGTGGAGTAGATGGCGCAGAACGGGCGAAAGCCCTCCGTCGCCAGACCCGCGGCGAAGGTCACAGCGTGCTGCTCGGCGATTCCCACATCGAAGGTCCGGTCGGGAAACGCCTTGGCCACGAGATCAAGTCCCGTGCCTGAGGGCATGGCCGCAGTGATCGCCACCACTTTGGGATCCGCCGCAGCGGCGGCGATGAGGGCGTCGGCGAACACCCGGGTGTAAGTCGGGGCCGCCGGCTTGCCCTTGCTCTGCGCTCCGGTGGCGACATCGAAGGGGGAAACGGCGTGCAGGCGGTCGGCTGAACGCTCCGCGGGCGTGTAGCCGAAGCCTTTCTGGGTGCGCACATGCAAGAGCACCGCAGTCGGGTCGCGGACGTCCCGAATGGCCTCCAAGATGTTCACAAGCCCGTCCAAGTCATGGCCGTCCACGGGGCCGATGTAGAAAAAGCCGAGGGTTTCAAAGAGGCTCGCCGCAGGAGCCGTCCCATGGCCAGCCTCACGGCCCCGCGCCTGCGCCGTGACAAGGT
>Ga0209208_10000241_pt1 | contig 65631 bp, 64 predicted proteins | sample S1TSphfallax_3_FD_187694 | JGI IMG/M metagenome (GOLD analysis project Ga0209208, IMG submission 187694) | Host-associated microbial communities from peat moss isolated from Minnesota, USA - S1T2_Fd - Sphagnum fallax MG (SPAdes) (version 2) | ecosystem: Host-associated > Plants > Peat moss >... | reverse complement strand
ATCGCACCGATCTCGCGAGCTATGGATGGAACGTGGTGCGCAGCTCCTGGAGCGGCGAGCAGGTGTATCTCAGCAACGATCGAGATCCGAAGCTTGCGGCGGCCTCATGGATCCAGCTCGATGTGGCACGACAACTGTTCGCGGCGGCGGGTCTCAAATTGGATGACATGATCGGAGCGGCCGGCACTCGCGGCTTTAAGGCGCGAGAACTGCCGCTACGGCTCGAAGCGCACGTCGTCAGCAAGGTGCGCAAGTTCGTCTCCTACAACGTGCTCGGGTTGCTACCGGGTACGGACAGCGGTCCACCGAACCAGGCCGTCATGTATACCGCTCACTACGATCACTTGGGAGTCGACCCCACCTTGGGCGGCGACAACATCTACAACGGCGCGATTGACAACGGCACCGGATGCGGCATGTTGCTGGAACTGGCGCACGCCTATGCGACGGCGGCCGCGAAGCCGCCGCATCCGGTGCTGTTCGCGTCGGTCACTGCCGAAGAGAAAGGTTTATTGGGTTCCAATTATTTGGGCAAGCACCTCCCGATCCCCGCCTCGCAAGTCGTGCTCGACTTGAATTTCGACGCCATCCCGCCGGTGGGGATGCCGGAGTCGGTGAATGTCACCGGTGCCGAGCGCACCGACTTCTATCCGGTGGTTGAAAAGACCGCAAAGGCTTTTGGCTTCGCCATAGAGCCCGATGCGGAGCCTGGGGCGGGTCACTACTACCGCTCCGATCATTTCAGTCTGGCGCGCGCCGGAATCCCGTCGTTCTCGATCAACACGGCGCTGAAATTCTTAGGTCATCCGCCCGAATGGGGTAAGGCGCAGCGCGAAGAGTACACGGCCAAACACTATCACCAGCCGAGCGATGAGTACCGGCCGGACATGGATTTTTCGACCAATGCGGCCATCGCCAAGTTCGGCTTCGCATTGGGATGGCAGGCACTGACGGACAAGCAGACGGTGCACTGGTTGCCGGGTGATGAGTTCGAGGCGGCGCGGCGGGGGGTGGTGGCGCATTGACCCGTGGGATCGACTGTTACGCAAAACCGCGGACTGAGTCAGCTTGCGGGATTGTGCTACTTGTAGCACAATGTATCAATGAAAGAAGCAGGCATACGTGAAGCCAGACAGAATCTTACCGCCCTCATTGCAGAGGTACGAAAGGGCCACGAGGTGACGATTACTGATCGTGGGAAGCCCGTCGCGCGACTCGTTCCACCCCGGCCCGAGCGAGCGAAGCCTTTTCCGGGTCGCGCCGATTTTCGCCGCAGGATGCCAGTCCTTGCGTTACCCCTTGCCGAGACCATCATCGAAGAGAGAGCGGAGCGCGGCTGAAAACCGTGGTTCTCGAGGACACGGCCGGCGCCGAGATCGGTATCTATCTCGATTCCAGCGCTCTGGCGAAGCTATACCTGCCGGAACCCGAAAGCGATGGTCTCGATGCCTTGCTGCGCAACCGGCGAGATTTGCTGATATCGGAACTCGCCATTACCGAAGTCTTGTCTGCCGTGGCCCGCAAGCGACGCGAGGGCATGCTCAACGAGTCTCAAGTCCTCGAAATACGGGATGCGGTGTTGGCCGATGCGGATTCAGGTTCGTTCTGCCGCCTGGATTTGAGCCCCGTGGTGCATAGACAGGCTGAACGACTGCTCCTTCATGGAGGGTCAGTCGCATTGCGGACGCTCGACGCACTGCATATTGCGCTTGCGCTTCATGGCTCTGCCACTCATGTCGCGACATTTGACGTACGCATGCGTGCTGCCGCCTTGCACGCGGGCTTGAGGGCAATCGAGGTGTAGTATGGTCGCGCCGAGGACCTGCTGCCGATGACCTGCTGCCGATGATCGACTTGGACCATTTATGACCAACGATGCATCCCGGTCAACGTTGATCCGCGACGAGATCATCGCTGCGTTGTCCGCTCTCGCCGCGGGGCTCGGCGACCGCGGGGTTACCGGTGAGATTTGCCTGTTCGGTGGCGCTGTCATGGTGCTGGCTTTCAATGCTCGGGTCATGACCACGTCGCAGCAGCATTTCACGGCTGGAAACCTGCCGCAGTTTCCAAATTTGCGTCTTACAATGCCTGTTCCAGAATACTTGCTGGCCATGAAATGCATAGCGGCGAGGATCGCCGGCACCGGCGACGAGGTGTCCGACGTCGCTGATGCCGTTTTTCTGATCCGTCGCATCGGACTGGCATCTGCCGCTGAGGTGTTGAAGTTGGTCGCGCAGTACTACCCGCGCGAGCAAATCGGGGTCAAGACACGATATCTGATCGAGGGGTTGTTCGAGGAAGGCCAAATATGACTCCAGCGACTTTGGCTGATGTTGCTCAGATCGTGTCTGGTGGCGAATCGTTCGATGCATCCCTCGCCAATTTTTATTTTATGTTTGTCCCAGCGCCGAGGCACTGAGTGCCGAACCCCTATTATTGAGCAAGTGTCAGGGCGACATCGGCCACGCACGTGACGCTTACCTCGCCGGCACCGCTGAGGAACTCGCCGCCCGATTTGCGCTGCCAGTGCCCGAGTGGACCGCGTCCTGCGACCGTGCGCTGCACCGACCTTGGTTTGCGTCGACCTTGGGCGCGCTCCGTGCCGTCCTCCTGGTCGAGAGTCCCCCGGCATTCAGAGCGCGCAATTTGTTCGTGAGTGAAAACGCACTGTCACGCGTCTGAGTGAGAAACGAATTGGGACAACGAAGTGGGCGCGTTTCCGCTGTAGCGCCTACGCGGGGATGATGTCTGTTTTTTTCGCATACTATCTGGGAAAGCACCTGCCCATTTCCGCCTGGCGCGCGCCGGATGCGCTGCCCTGATCGGTCCAACTTGTGGAGGCGCGATTTGAAAGCTGTTGTTCGCGCGCTACAAATGCAACGCGAGGAAATTAATTCTGTTGCGTTCGATTTTCGTTGTGGTACACATATCACATCGACGAAGAGCGATGGGATGGCAGCAAGTTAGACGTGATAGGTCCACTTAAAGGTGGGCCCATGCGTCGTTTTCGCTGCGGTTTCTCTGGGATGCCGTGTTGCTGATCGACACAGGCTTGCGAGATAAAGCCGGTGCCTCGGGTTCACGGATTATCAAAAACTTTTAGGGAGAAGGGAAAATGCAAGATTCGTCAGGGGCGTCCGCTCCTAGAGCGTCATTGTCCGTGATTCGTCCGATGCTTGGAGCCACCTTGGCCTCCGTAGCCGCGACATCTGCCCTGGTGACTGGCGTGGCGTTCGCCCAACAAGCTCCGACGGCCAGCAGTTCGCCGGAACTCCAGGAAATCGTCGTTACGGGTTCCTTGATCAAGCGGACGGATACGGAGACTCCGAGCCCGGTGCAGGTGCTGACCGCCGACACCATCAAGAACATGGGCTATACGAATATCTCTCAAGTCCTGTCCAATTTATCAGCAAATGGTCAGGGTACCCTGAATCAAGGCTTCTCAGGAGCGTTCGCCTCCGGCGGCTCCGGCGTCGCCCTGCGTGGCTTGACAGTCGGCGGCACGCTGACGTTGATCGATGGGCAGCGCATGGTGTCGTACCCGATTTCCGACGACAACGAGCGCAGCTTCGTCGACGTCAGCGCCATTCCGATTAACGCTGTGGAGCGCGTCGAAGTGCTCAAGGACGGTGCATCGGCGACCTATGGCGCCGATGCGATCGCCGGCGTCGTGAACATTATTCTCAAGAAGAGCTACGTCGGAACTGAATTCCAAGCGGAAGCCGGTACTTCGCAAAAGCATGACGGAACCACCGAACACTTGTCGGGTATTTCCGGCATGGGCGATCTCGACAGCGACGGCTACAATGCCTACGTCGCCATCGATTTTCATCACCAGGACCAGGTGCTCGCGACGCATCGCGACGGCGGCTTTACGACGCTCGATTTCAGCGGTATTGGCGGCGTCAACACTACGCCGGGCGCCTACGGAAATCCCAATGTCCCGTATCCTGCCAGCCTCACGGGGTACCTCATCAATCCGACCACGCCGAATGCGGCCGGCGTTTACCCTAACGGGTTGCCTGGTCAAGCATTTTTGCCCGGTTGCTCCGCCACGCAGCAGGAGTTGCAGCAGTGCACGTTCCGTTACGCTGGGCTGCAGTTGCAACCGTCGACCGGCCAAACCAATGTGCTGGCCAAGTTCACCAAGGCGCTGGGAGGTGACTTCACCACCTCCGTGACCGCGTCGCTGTTCAACAGCAAAGCAGAGCAAGTCCAAAGCTACAACAGCACCCAGTATGCAAACGGTGGGGCGGTACCCATCGCGGTTGGGCCGGGCGTACTCCCGCAGCCTATTATTTATCCCATCTTCACGGTACCGGCTAACTATCCGGGCAATCCGTATGGCGCAGCCGCACCGCTGATCTACAATTTTCCCGAGGTCGGAGACGAAGAGACTATCACCAATACGAACACGTACCGATTCATCTGGGACGTCAAAGGCACCGCAGCTGGTTTTGATATCATGGGGTCGCTCGGCGCGATGTACTCGAGAATGGATCTGAAGGATTTGGGCTACATCCAATACAATCTGCTTCAGCCCGCGCTGAACAATGGCTATGTAGTCGGACCCGGCGCAAGTTACAACGCAGCTGCAGCGATCGCGCCGCAGCTCGAGGCTCATCCGACCAGTACGCTGGACACCGTTGATGTCCATGCGTCGAAGGGCTTGTTCCAGCTACCGGGCGGCCCCTTCACGATCGCATTCGGGGCGCAATTCTTCCACAAGGTGGAGAATGATGTGGCGCCGGCGCAGGCGGCGGAGGGCCTCGACGGCGCTAACAATGCATTCGCCCTGGGCAGTCAAAATGACGCCGCCGCGTTTGCCGAATTCAACGCACAGGTGGTCAAGCAGCTCGAAGTCGACGGAGCGGTGCGCTACGACAACTACAACAACGGCGTCGGTGGTTCGACGACTCCCAAGGTCAGCGTCAAGTTCAAGCCCATTGACGAATTCGTCCTGCGAGGAACCTTCGGCAAGGGGTTCCGCGCGCCGTCGATCGCTGAAAGCTCCCAATCGGGAACGTTCTTCCTGGCGGGTACAACCGCCGACCCGATCTTGTGCCCGAATCCCGCGAATCCCACGGCCAAGGGCAATTTCCCGAGTCAGTGCTCATTCGAATTGGTGGGCGGCGAGTTGCCCGGCAAGAACTTGAAGCCGGTGAAATCGACCAACGCGACCTTCGGTTTCATCGTCGAGCCGTCGTCGATGTTCAACGTGGCGGCGGACTACTACTACATCAAGTTGAACAACGACATCGTGTCCCAGCTGGAAGTCGGCGGTATTGGCAGTTACACCTCACTGGTACGGGCGGCACCCGCGACGCTGCCGTACTGCACCGCGAACGGCGTGTGTACTGCGCTGGAAACCACACCCGTCGGCTTGGCTTCTTACGGAACTTTCCCGTACCTGAATGCGAGCGATACCAAGACCGAGGGTATCGACGTCGATTTTCAATCCCATTTCGACCTGGGTGAATTCGGCAAGATCTCGGCCGAATTGAGTTACACACACGAAATCGAATACGACGTGAGCGTGGCCGGCACGACCTATCAGCTGGCCGGGACTCACGGACCTTCGAGCATCTCCGGTGACACGGGCAATCCGAAGGATCGTGCGGTACTGACGACCACATGGGCGAAGGGACCGGTGACCGTTTCGGCGACGGTGAATTTCACCAGCCACTTCAGCATCACCGATCCGTCGTCCGGCATCGATGATTGCCCTTCGTCCGCAACTTACGACGCGCGCTACCTTCCGGGAGCCACGGTCCCGGGGTATCTGTGCACTGTCAAGACGTTCGTCGATACCAACCTCTATGCGAGCTATGCCGTTACGGACAATCTGACCGTGCACGGCGCCATCACCAACGTGTTCAATGCCCAGGCGCCGATCGATGTTCAGACGTACGGCGGCGGCGGCGGCTACCCCTACGATCCTTCGCTGAACCAAGACGGTGCCATCGGCCGCTTCTTCTTGGTGGGTGCCGCATATAAGTTCAAATAATCAGTCATTCCGACGATAAATCACAGGCCTCAAGGGTTACTCCTTGGGGCCTTTTTCTTTGGTTTCGCGGCACATTACACTCCGCTCACTGCTTAGACGCCGCAGAGCACCCTCCGGAGCACCCGGTGCGCAGGCCATGAATGCATGATCCACTTCGAAGGCAGAGGGCACGACGCCTGGGCGGTGAGGCGCAACGTCGGTCATGAGGCGGTCGCGAAAGAACCGAACTCCAGCCAATGCTGCACCTGAAGTACCTCGCCTCCGCGCACCTTGGCATTGGGTGGCTCCGGTAAGTAGATATCGGATTCCACACCGGAAAGGTCCACGGGAAAATCCGGCAGGCGTTCGTAACACGTGATGGCATAACGCAGGACGCGCTCTCCGGAAGGGAGAACATGGGGGCGCAAGTTGGAATAGTCGAGCGAACCGCGGCTCGGGCGACCCAGCAACTTGACGGCAAAGCTCTGGCGCACGGTCAGCAGAAACTCCTCACACGAGCTGGCGCAGCCGTGATCCATCAGGATGGCAACACGCGAGGGACGACGTGATGCCAATTTCTCGACGCGAACATACTGAATCACCGGACCCTCTTCTTGTTGCACATAGCTGCCGGACGGGACACTCTGCATCCGCCCCACGGCCTCGGCCGCTGCCTGCTCACAGTCCTTATCGCCCGGTGCGTAGAGCGTGCAGACTTGTCGTTCACCGTCAATGTTCGCAGGCGTCGATGATCCAGTTCGCGTGCGACTTGAGGTCCCGACGATGCTCGGCAATGAGTTCGATCAGCGGCTGGCGATAGTCGCCCGCAAAACTGGGAATCGTCAGTAAGGTGGTCTTCGCGGACAGCGAGCGGATCGTGGGCAGCAGAAAGGGGTGAATGTTGGCGGACGTGCTGTTGGACCCCGCACCGGTTGGGTCGGCCGCTGCGCCGATTCGAGGTGCGCTCGCAGGCGCAATACTGGGGGCAGGCGTGACGGTGATCACCAATAAATGGCCCTTGCGCCACGCTTTGAGGTAGGCGTTTAATGCGATCCTGCATTCTTCGCGATTGCTGACTTGCGCCACATCATCGCGCGCTTTCGTCAAAGCGTTAGCAAAGTGCAGCTCGCCCCACTGCGCCAACTCGTCCCTGGCACCGGCATCGTTGGCTTCAAGGAAGTCGGGAATGGCCTCGAGGTCTTTCCCGCACTCCTCGGATGCAGTCGCTGCTTGCTTGCCATTCGGCGTCTCATCTGGCACCTCGGCATGGCCGGCAACGGCAACGGCTAGGAAGAGAATTGACTTCACGGGCACGACTTCCTGTGCGCCTTCATGGCGCCGTTTCAGCAATTGCGCAGAGTATGCAACTGATATAACTTGTCAACAGTTATATCGTAATGCGGAGGAGACTTCAGATGAATTTCAACGTTTATCTTGAGAGCGAGATCGGGGCGGCGCTCGGGCGGTTGGCCAAGCGGCGTAAGTTGACTCGTAATGCTCTTATCCGAAAGGCGGTTGAAGACCTGCTGAATAAGGAAAACCACTCTCAAGAATGGTCCGAAGCGGTCTTGCAGTGGCAAGGTGATCCTAAGTGGGTGCCATTCGAATCAAATCGAGCGCGACTCGCTCCGGCAGTCGAGGACCCGTTGGCGTGAGGTACTTACTCGATACGACCGCGGTCAGTGACTTTGCCCGAGGTGTTCCAGCCGTCCTCGCTCGTCTGAAAGCCACGCGGAAGAGCGATACCGCGATTTGTACCGTCACCGCAATGGAGATTGCATACGGGCTGATGTTAAAACCCGCCCGGGCACGCAACATCGAGCCGATGATTCGTTCCTTGCTACAGGATTTGCATATCTTCTCCTTTGAACCTGAGGACGCGACCGCCTCGGGCGCTGTTCGTGCCGCGCTTGCCAAACGCGGCACGCCCATCGGTCCGTACGACGTCATGATCGCCGGAACGGCCCTACGCCGCGGGCTCATCATGGTCACGTCAAACGCCGATGAGTTCGGACGGGTCCATGGCTTGGTTGTGGAAGATTGGAGAGCGGAATGAGCCTCGTCGGAATCATCCATTGCGCCGCAGCCGAAGAACTTGGATGCTAACTTGCATCTGCCCACCAACAGCGAAGCGTTGGTCTCGACAACGATCCGCCTTGCAAGGAATTCAAAGGTGAAAGACGATTCCGCCAATCCTCGAAAGGTGAAGGTGCTTGCGTTGCTGGCCGTTATCACAAGCTTGGTAGCGGAAGTGCCCCGCGCATTGTCGTCCCCCGATGCCGCGGTGACGGTGAGCTTTCCCGCCGCCGTGAGCGCCGCGCCCTTGGACGGTCGGATCATTCTGTTGATGAGTCGGGATTTCAAGCGCGAGCCGCGCTCGCACGTGAGCCCCAACCTGCCATTGGACTCCCCTTATTTGTTCGGTCTCAACGTCGACGGCCTCAAGCCCGGCACGCCGGCCCTCGTCGACACCCGAGCTTTCGGCTGGCCGGCGACTCATCTGTCGGCGCTGCCGGCCGGTGACTATTACGCGCAAGCGGTGCTCAACCGCTACGACACCTATCACTTGGCGGATGGACACACGTTGAAGCTGCCGCCGGACCAAGGTGAGGGTCAGCAGTGGGCTCTCAAACCAGGCAATCTCTATTCGCTGCCCGTTCGCGTGCATTGGGATCCGGAGCATCCGCACCTCATCGCGTTGCTCCTCGACCACGTGATCGGTCCGATCGCGCCGAAGCCCGATACCGAGTTCGTGCGGCACGTGCGAATCCGCAGCGAGCTGCTGTCTAAGTTTTGGGGGCGCGATGTGTACTTGGGCGCATACGTGCTGTTGCCTAAGGATTTCGCCGCGCACCCGGAAGCTCGTTTTCCGCTGATGGTATTTCACGGTCATTACCCTACGGACATTTCGGATTTTCGGACCACGCCGCCGGATCCGGACTTGAAGCCTGAGTACTCCGAACGTTTTCATCTCGCGGCTTACAACCGGATCGAGCAGCAGGAGGCCTACGCTTTCTACCAACAATGGATCAGCGCGGATTTTCCGCGCTTCTTGGTGATCGAGATCGAGCATGCGAATCCCTATTACGACGACAGCTATGCGGTCAACTCCGCCAATCTCGGGCCCTATGGCGATGCGATCAACAAGGAGCTGATTGCTGAGATAGAGAAGCGCTTTCGCGGGCTTGGGCAGGGGTGGGCGCGGTTCACCTACGGTGGGTCCACCGGCGGTTGGGAGGCGCTCGCCACCCAGGTGTTCTATCCCGACATGTACAACGGTGCGTTTGCCGCCTGTCCGGACCCGATCGATTTCAGGGCCTACACGCTCGTCAACTTATACGAAGACAAAAATGCCTACCGACTGCAGGGCGAGGCTTCCGCGGTGGAGCGACCCGCTTTTCGCAATTATCTCGGCGAGGTGTTCGCCACCCAGCGGGATATGAATTACGCCGAACTTGCGCAAGGCGATCATTCGCGATCCGGCGGCCAATATGACATCTGGCAGGCGGTGTTCGGTCCGGTGGGCGCCGACGGGTACCCCAAGCCGATTTTCGACAAGGTGAGCGGCGAGATCGATCCGACCGTTGCTGCGTACTGGCGCGAGCATTACGACCTGTCGCACATCATCGAACGCGATTGGGCCTCGCTCGCACCGAAGCTTGCCGGCAAGATCCATATCTATGTGGGGACGGGCGATAACTATTACCTCACCGATGCGGTGTATCTCGCCGAGGAGCGGCTCAAGTCACTCAAGCCGGCCTATGCCGGGGAGGTGCGCTACGGCGATCGGGCCGAGCATTGTTGGAACGGCGATCCGACGCTCCCAAACGCCTATTCGCGGCTGCATTACAACGTGCAATATCTGCCGAAGATCCTCGAGCGGATTGCCGCGACAGCGCCCCCGGGCGCCGATTTGACGAGCTGGCGGTATTAGCCGAACACGTCGTGGCAAAAAAAGGTCTCAAACGCTTTCGCGAATGAGACCTTTGGGTTGCATGACTGGGATTATCCTACGGGCCACCCATCGGGTAGCCCCGTCGCCGTCATGGTTGTTTCAGACCATTGACCTCGATCTCCACACGCCGATCGGGCTGCAGGCAGGCAATCAACTTAGGCGACTTCTTGCCCGGACATTCGCTCTCCGATGTCACCGGGTCAGCTTTGCCCATGCCGTGCGTATCGATCTTGCTCGCGTCCAAACCGTCTTTGTCCACGAGATAATCCTTCACCGAGTCAGCCCGCTCCCGCGACAGCTTGAGGTTGTACTCGTCGGATCCCAGCCGGTCCGTGTAGCCATAGACGTTGATATGCTCGTAGGTCGTGCCCTTCAGCTCATTGGCGAACTTGTCGAGATCGCTTTGGCCGCCGGGCTGCAGCGCCGCACTGTTAAATTTGTACAGTGCGTCGGCGCTGAACTTGACCCGCTTCGGCGGCGGCGGCGGCGGGGGCGGCGGCGGCGGTGGTGGCGGAGGGGGCGGAGGGGGTGGTGGCGGCGGCGGAGCCGCTTGCGCGACCGGCGGCGGTGGCACCGGCGCCCCGAATTCGAACTGCACACCGGCGTCGAACAGCACGTCGCCCGGGTTGTTGGGGTTGTAAGCCGTGTTTTGCAGCCACTCTCGACGGTACTTAACCTCGGTGCGTAATTGGACCCGGAAAGAGCCGGTCTGCGGCCCAATGCCGGTCAGCGCACCGATCCCGCCTTCGGCCGTCCACGTCTTATACTGCGGCAGCGCGGCGCCCACCTTGTCGTTCAATTCGCCGGCACCGACGATCACGTAGGGATCCACCAGCGAATTGGGAAGGAGCTTGTACAGGCCGTCCAGTGTGTAAGCCTGGAGCTTGTCGCTGGCCATGCCGTGGATGGGATACGAGCCTTGGCTGTAGTTGAATTCGACTGCGAAGTTCGGCGCGATGTTGTAGCCGGCAGCCACATCGAATCCAAACTCGTCTTTGGCCGCGCGCTTGTCGTCCAACAAGTCGTATTGAGCCAACGGACTTATGTAAAATGAACCCGTGTCGTCGTTGGCCATTGCAGCGCCCCCGCCGACAGACGTCGCAGCTACGAGACCGCCAAGAATTAACCTCTTCATATAACCTCTCGGTGTTGTCTTTGCAAAATTCCAACAGCATCCGGCTGTAAGGAAATGATTAAATAACTTTAATTTCAATAGTTAAAGCTATAAATTAAGAGACTCACTTCTATGCGTGGCGACTTTACAACAAATTTTGGTGAAGTCTGTAGGCGGTCCCAGGGAGGCGTTGTAGGAGAAACTCGCCTGGCGGTCAACAATGGGGCCATTTCGCGCATAAAAAAGCCCTCAAACGGCTTTATCTGAGGTCATTCGAGCAATTCTCGCTGACCGGGGTCTGTCGGCGGCGCTCCAGTGGGGTGGACAGCCATCGGGACGTCGCGTGTAGGCCAACGGGCCGTTACACTGCCGAGCCGATCACCATGCGCATTGCCATCCTGTCTGTGGGTTTATCGCTGTTTTTGAGTGCAATCGGCGCCCACGCCGCGGTTCCCGTGTATGGCTATGAGGTCGCACATACCTTCCCGCATGATCCTTCTGCCTTCACGGAGGGACTCTTCTACTTGAATGGCTTCCTGTACGAGAGCACGGGGCTCGAGGAGCATTCGACCATTCGGAAGGTCCGTCTCGAAACCGGAACCGTCGTCAAGAAAATCGACATCCCGCCGCAATACTTCGGCGAGGGCATCGTCAACTGGGAAGGGCACCTCATCAGTCTCACCTGGAAGTCGCATGTGGGATTCATATTCGATCTGGCCACATTCAAATTGCGGCGTGACTTTCCTTATACGGGCGAAGGGTGGGCACTCACTCAGGATGGCCGGCAGCTCATCATGAGCGACGGCTCGTCGGAACTGCGCTTCATCAATCCGCAGACGCTCAAGGAAACCAATCGCTTGACCGTAACGCTGAATGGCAAGGCCATACGCAATCTCAATGAACTGGAATGGGTGAAGGGCGAGATCTATGCCAACGTCTGGCAAACCAACTGGATTCTGCGGATCGATCCAAAGAGCGGCGACGTCGTCGGTCTCATCAATCTTGCGGGGTTACTCGGGCCCTCCGAGCACGTCGCAGGCCCCGATGGCGTATTGAACGGCATCGCCTACGACGCAAGGAATGATCGTTTGTTCGTGACCGGCAAGAACTGGCCCAAACTCTTCGAGATTCGCCTGCGCGACACCGGCGACGTCGTGCAATAGAAAAACGTGGTTTAGGATAAGCTAGTAGGTCACCACGCCGGCGAACTCAAAGGTGCTCACCAACACGGCACCGTCGCCGCGGATGGCGTGCGCGGGCTGAATGCAAAAGCCCCGCGCTTCGACGCGGTAGGCTCCCGGCGTCTTGGCCGGCGACTGGGTCAGGGAATCGACCGTGCACCGCGAGTCGCCTTGCGTGCCGTAGATTTTCGGGGTTCCTTGCACGATGACGGTCAAGTTGGTGCGGACCGCATGCGCCGGCAGACCGCGCTTGATTCCCGTGAGGCCGAATACGAAGAGGAGATCGGGTTTGGCTCCGGGTCTCTGAAAGCTCATCCGCGCGCCGGATGCATCAGTGCGGCTTTCGCCCTGGCAGCGGGTACCGGCGTTGGGCCAATCGATGGTGGCTTCAATGGCGCCGGCCAGCTTGGCATGCAGGTAGCCGTCGTCGGAGTCCAGGCATCGAATGTCCGCGCCCATGGGTGGTGCGCCGAGGGCGACCTTGCCCAAGGTGAGCAAGGCCAGGAGCGCTCCCGCGCGGGCGGTAATCGGTATCATGCGCGGCATGTTGCCACGGGAGTTCGAGGAATGCAGATGCTGAACCGATTGTCGCTGCTGGCGATGATGCTGGCCTTGGCGGGCTGTTCGCTGGTCGCGCCCAAATTCGAGCGTCCGCAAATTTCGGTGGCCAGTATTCAACTGCTCGGCGGCAACCTCTTGAGCCAAAAATTCTTGGTCAAGTTCGATATCCAGAACCCGAACGACCGGGCCGTGCCTGTCACGAGCCTGCATGCCGAGATCAACGTCGCCGGTGCCCGTGTGGCCAGCGGCATGAGCAACGCCGCCTTCGTGGTGCCCCCGCATGGGTCGACTCAATTCGACATGACCATCACGGCCAACGTGGCTGCCGCCTTGCTGCAATTGAGTCAGGCCCGGGACACCAACTCGAGCAGCATCGATTATGAAATGACCGGCGGTGCCAGTATCGACCTGCCGTTCTTTCGGGACCTACCCTTCCATCAAAGCGGCAGCTTTTCGCTGGGGTCGCGATGAATACCGTCTGCTAGAATTGCGCTGAATCATGGCTCTTTCCCCTTATGAACAATTGGAACAGGAGTTTCGCCGCCTGCACGCCTTTCGGGGTGCCCTGTCGCTGCTCCGTTGGGATGCGGCGGTGATGATGCCGAGGGGTAGCGCCGACGTGCGCGGCGAGCAACTTGCGGCGCTCGAGACCGAGCACCATGCGCTGCTCACCACGCCCAGAGTGGCTCGGTTACTGGAACGGGCCGAGGCGGGCGCATCACAGCTCGATGACTGGCCGCTGGCCAATCTGCGTGAAATGCGCCGTCAGCGCGACCATGCCATCGCCACGCCGCCGTCGTTGATCTCGCGCCTCGCCAAGGCCACCGCCCGGGCGGAGGTTTTCTGGGTCGAGGCGCGCAAGGCGAACGACTTCAAGTTGTTTGCCCCGCATTTGGAGGAAGTGGTGCGCTTGGTACGGGACAAGGCCGCGTTGCTCGGCCAGGCGCGCGGACTCTCCCCCTACGACGCGCTGGTCGATAGTTTCACGCCGGGCATTTCGACAGCGGATATCGACACCATCTTCAAAGCGTTATCACGCAAGCTGCCGGGTCTCATCAATGAGGCCATCGAGGTGCAGGCCGACCGCGCGCCGCTGCCGCTGGTGGGCAAATTCACGGTGTCGCGGCAGAAATCCCTGGCGGTGGAGGTGCTCAAAGCGTTGGGCTTTCCCTTCGATCGCGGCCGCCTGGACGAGAGTGAGCATCCCTTCACCGAGGGAGTGCCCGGCGACATTCGCGTGACTACGCGATTCGATGTGAGCGATCCGTTCTCAGGGCTGCTCGGCGCGGTTCATGAGACCGGACATGCGATGTATGACCTGGGATTGCCGCAGAAATGGCGCGATCAGCCGGTCGGCCGCGACCGGGGCCTCGCGCTTGAGGAGAGCCAATCGCTGCTGTTCGAGATGAACCTCTGCCGAAGCCGCCCGTTCGTCGGCTATTTGAAACCGTTGCTCGAAAAATATCTGCAGGTGAGCGGGCCGGAGTGGACCGAGGACAACCTGTACCGTCACCTCGTGCGGGTGCGCCGCAGTTTGATCCGGATGGACGCGGACGAACTCACGTACCCCGTTCATATCATGTTGCGCTATGACCTTGAGAAAAAAATCTTGGAGGGATCGCTGCCGGTAGCCGATATTCCGGAGGCGTGGAACACGAATCTCGAGGGACGGCTCAATATTCGCCCCACCACTGATATCGATGGATGCTTGCAGGATATCCATTGGGCGGTGGGTCACTTTGGCTATTTCCCCTCCTACGTGCTGGGCGCGGTGATCGCGGGGCAGCTGCTCGAAGCCTTGCGGGCCGAGCGTCCGTCGCTCGACGCCGAGATCGCAGCCGGTCAATTCGGCGGAGTCTTGGACTGGTTGCGGGACAACGTGCACGAGGTCGGCGCGCGGCTGCCTGTGCAGGAGCTCGTGCAGCATGCGACCGGTAAACCGTTGACCGCCTCGGCGTACCTTCGGTATCTGGAAGCCAAATATCTGGAGGCGCCCTGATGCCGGGCCTCGAATCGGTGATGCCTGCGTCAGTGGCGGACAAGTCCGCGGCAGGCCCGCATGCGGCTGGCCGGCCCTCGAACAACTTCAAGAAATTGCAGGCTCACTTGCGCGGTTTGGTGGGCAAGGCGATCGGCGACTTCGACATGGTTGCGGACGGCGACCGGGTGATGGTGTGCCTCTCCGGCGGCAAGGATTCCTACACGCTGCTCGATATTTTGTTGAGCTTGCAGCGGAGCGCGCCTATTCGCTTCGAGCTTCTTGCCGTCAATCTCGATCAGAAACAGCCGGGGTTTCCCGCCGAGGTACTGCCGCGCTATCTGCAAGGCATGAATGTGCCTTACCACATCATCGAACAAGACACCTACTCCGTGGTGAAGCGGGTCATCCCTTCGGGCAAGACGATGTGCGGGCTTTGCTCGAGGCTGCGCCGCGGCGCCCTGTATCGCTACGCCGCAGAGCACCGCATCACCAAGATTGCGCTCGGGCATCATCGCGACGATATCCTCGAGACCTTGTTCTTGAATCTGTTCTTTGGCGGCAAGCTCAAGGCCATGCCGCCCAAGCTCTTGAGCGAAGATCGCCGCCACATCGTGATCCGGCCGTTGGCTTACGTCGCGGAGGGTGACATTGCCCGCTATGCGGCGGCGCGCGCATTTCCCATCATTCCCTGTACGCTCTGCGGCTCGCAGAGCACCTTGCAGCGCGTGGCGGTGAAGCAGATGCTGGCCGACTGGGAGAAAACATTCCCGGGCCGGGCCCAATCCCTCTTCTCCGCACTATGCAACGTGTCGGTGTCCCAGCTGGCCGATCCCACGGCGTTCGACTTTGCGGCACTGGATGCGTTGCGCGCGCCAGGGCCGGACGTGGGCGCGCAGGCGGCGGCGATCAGTTCCAGGGACGACGGCCCGGCATCAACCTGTTCAACAGCCAGCCCTGCACCCCCGTTTTCGTCCGAGCCTTGAGATAGGCGCGGCTGACCAGCCGGGAACTCAGGCTTCGGCCATACTCATAGGCGCAGCGGTAGCTCACCTCGCGAGGACCCCAGCGGGTCTTCGAGACATCGTTGCCCGAGGAAAGATTGACCGTCTTGAGGCCGTGCCGAATCGCGTATTGAATCGCCTCGGCAGTCGTGGTCGTCATCACGCCAAATTTCCCCCACGCGGGGTCGAAGCCGGAGTAGTACAAATAGAGGCACTCGCCGATCACAAAAGCCATGCGCGAGGCCACCACTCGCCCTGCGATCTTCATTTCGAAAATCTGCACCGCGCCGCGCGCCGCGAGATCCCGGCAGACGTCCGTCATGAATTGTGCGACGCCCTCCTCGGCGAAATGATCCGGATGCCGCACCGTGCCGGGCAGGGCGGCCCGCATCGAATGCAACACGAACAACCGTGCCAGTGCCGCTCGCACGTCCTGGTCGTTGGTGGCCACCTGCAGTTCAAACTCGTGGCCCCCGCGCTTGAGGGAGTTGTAGCAGTGCCTCAAGGACTCACGGATGTTGCGCTTCAGATTGGCGCGAAACTTCTCCCAGGTATCCGGCAGGTCCAGCACATAGGCCGTCGGCATCGGCTGCCAGGTCAGGGAGCGGAGGTTGCCCAATGCGGAGGTGAAACCATCATTCCCGCCGATCCACTGGATACAATCCCAATCCGGGTCCTCGTTCAGGCGATCGTTCAGGGCGGCGGCCACCGCCTCCGCGTAGCTCGGGTCCACCAGCGGGCTTCGAATCTCGGTGATGGCGGGATCCGCCCCCAAGAGGCTTACAGAGCGGAACTGTAGGGCACCCACCCGGCGATGCGTGTAAATCAGCGGGATGATGCCGACGCATTCGCCGTCGCCGGAACGGCGGAATATGTGAAAGACCGGAAAGTCGCGAACCAAGACCCCGTCCCGAAGGAAATGCCGGCACCAGGTGCGGTGCCACTCATGGGTTTGGAACGGCAGGTCAATGCCGATCGCGCTTTCCAGGCGCTGAAACTCTTTGCGGAGTTCGGCAACTCCGGCCGGCGTGCGCACCAACTCGAGGGTCAGTGCTCCTGAGTGGGTGGCCATGCCGGCAATGTCCAACCCTTTCAGACGTGTAAAAGGTACCATTTACGCTTAAGGGATAAATTTACATCGCACATGCCACACTCCGTTGCCGCCGCCGCCGTCCGCCGCCGCCATCTGCGGGCGCCACACCACGCCTGGGAGACGCTGTCCGACGACCAATTGCTGTCGCTTCGTTTCTGCGATCTCAAGCTCACCATCGCAGGGACGGAATTGGAAGACGCTATCGGCCGACTATACCGGGAACTGGAAACGCGCGGTATCGGCTTTCGGCCTCATTGCTGGCTCGCGCAGGAATGGTTTTCGCCCGATGGCGTGCCGGGTATTGCCATTCCCTTTTACCTGGCACACCGACGTCTGATGAGCATCGAACGCCGCTTCATGCGCGAGGTTGAGGGCGGCAACCGTAATTGGTTGATGCGCATTCTCAGGCATGAGGCTGGGCATGCAGTCGACTCCGCTTATCGGCTGCGTCGCCGGCGCCAATGGCGCGAGGTGTTCGGGCCGGCCTCGTTGCCCTACCCCGACACCTATCGGCCGCGTCCTGGAAGCCGCCGCTTCGTACAACACCTGGGAGCGTGGTACGCGCAGGCGCATCCCACCGAGGACTTTGCCGAAACCTTCGCTGTCTGGCTCAAACCGAATTCAACCTGGCGCCGTGAGTACCGGGGCTGGCCTGCATTCGTCAAGCTCGAATACATCGACCAGTTGGCCGCGGAGATCGGCGCGATGCGCCCGGCGGTCACCGAACGGGCGTCGATCGAGGCCATCGCGGATGAGACAGGGACGCTGCGTCAGCATTATGAACACAAACTCGCGCGTTACCGCACCCCGCGACGGAGCGGCGCCGATGAGTTGTTGCTCAAGGTATTCACCACCGCACCGCCGCGTCGGTCGGCCCCGCGGGCGGCAAGCCTGCTGCGTGAACTGCGCAATCCCCTGCGTCATCAGTTCGTGCGCAGCGGCGCATTCAGCGAGTATCTGGTGCACCAGGTGCTGCGCCTCATGATCGAGCGTTGCGAGGGTCTCGGCTTGTATGTACGCGGTTCCCGGCGCGCATTGAAACCGCAACTCACATGGGTTGTCGCGCGTCTGGCGGAATCGTACGAGGAACGACAGTTGCCGCGGGTTGCACTTTGAAAAGATTGCGGGCGCTGGTGTTGGTGCATTCCACACTCGTACCGCCTGATTCCCTGGTCGGTGCCACCGAGAAAGAGATCGACGAATGGCGCACGGAATACGACGTCATCACCCATCTGAAAGCCGCCGGCCATGAAGTGCTCCCTTTGGGCTTGTCGGACAGTTTGTCGGAGCTTCGCCGGGCGATCATCGACTGGCGGCCCGACATCGTCTTCAATCTGCTCGAAGAGTTCGATGGTATCGTCACTTACGACCAGCATGTCGTCGCGTTCCTCGAACTCATGCGCCAGCCCTACACCGGCTGCAATCCGCGCGGCATGCTCTTGTCGCGCGACAAGGTTTTGTCGAAGCAGCTGTTGTCCTACCACCGCATACCCACGCCGCAGTTCGTCGTGTTTGCGCGCGGCAAGAAGCCGCGCATACCGAAGTCGCTCAATTTCCCGATGTTCGTGAAGTCCTCCACCGAGGATGCGTCCCTGGGGATCGCGCACGCATCCGTGGTCGAGGATGAGCGGCAGTTGATGGAGCGCATCGCCTTCATCCACGATCAGACCCATTCGGATGCGCTGGTCGAAGAATACATCGAGGGGCGGGAGCTGTACGTCGGGGTCATCGGCAATGATCGGCTGAAGGTGCTGCCGATCTGGGAAATGTCGTTCGGTTCCCTGCCCGAAAAAATTCCCGCCATCGCCACCCGCAAAGTGAAATGGGATCGCCGGTATCAGGAGAAATACGGCATCACCACGGCGGCCGCCGAGAATCTCAATGAAGGAACGGTGGCGCGATTGGTGCAGCTTTCCAAACGCATTTTTCGCGCCTTGCACCTGACCGGCTACGCCCGTATGGATTTTCGCCTCCGCGCGGACGGATCGTTATATGTGCTGGAAGCCAATGCCAATCCCAACATCTCGGTGGCCGAGGATTTCTCGCAGTCGGCCTTGACCGCCGGTATGCGGTATCGCGACGTGCTCAACCGCATCCTGCAATTGGGAGCCGCTTACCCGGCCGCCTGGCGCGGCGTCGAACCGTGAGCGCCTCCCGGCCGCGGGGCGCCGCGGCACTCCCCGCTGCTTTTTCCTAGGGGGCAGTCCAGCGGTTCAGCCAGGCGATCACCGTCCTGTACCATTGGATGCTGTTTTCCGGCTTGAGCACCCAATGGTTCTCGTCCGGAAAATACAAGAGCTCGCTCGGAATCGCGCGCCGCTGCAAGGCGGTGAACACGGCGATCCCTTGAGTATCCGGAACGCGGAAGTCGAGCTGTCCGTGGATCACGAGGGTGGGAGTCTTCCATCGGTCGACGGCGTCCACCGGATTGAATTTTGCATACGCCGCCTGGTCGGAAAATTCCGGACCCCCCATCTCCCATTCGGGAAACCACAGCTCATCGGTCGAGTAGTACATGCTGCGGTTGTCGAAGACGCCATCGTGAGTGACGAGACACTTGAACCGGTCGGGCCATGAGCCCGCGATCAAATTCACCATGTATCCGCCATAGGATCCTCCCAAGGCACACATGCGGGCACCGTCCATCCATGGATTGCGCTTCAACACGGCGTCCACCCCCAGTTTCAAATCCTCGAGCGGCTTGCCGCCCCAATCGTGTGCGATCGAGTCGCTGAACGCCTGACCGTAGCCCGTTGAGCCGTGAAAATCGATCAGCAACACGGCATAGCCGGCGCCGGCCAGGGCTTGTGCATTCCAACGCCAGTGCCAGTTGTTCGCCATGCTGCCGTGAGGGCCGCCGTGGATCACCAGCGCCACCGGATATTTTTGATCGCGCTTGAAATCCACCGGCTTGACCCAGTAGCCGTAGACCGTCTCGGAGTTCCAGCCCGCAAAGCTGAACTGCTCGTAGGCGCCGAGCCGCCGGTGCGCGAGCAGTTCCTGATTCAGGTGAGTGAGGCCGGTCGGGCTGCCGCCGAAGAATCCGACCTCATAGAGATCGGCGGGCGAGGCGAGGGTGCTCTGGATGTAGAAAACTTTGTGTTTTCCCACATCGAAGCCTTCGACGTCGCCATCGCCGGTGATCGCGGCTGCGCGGCCGGACTTCGCATCGATTGCCCACAAGGGGTGCTGCCCCAGATGGTCTGTGGTGGCAAACAGGCTCCTGCCGTCGGGTGCCCAGGCGAAGGCGTCGATCGAGCGATCCCAGCTCTCCGTGAGCGGCCGCTTGACGCCGGTCTTGAGATTGAGGAGCACGAGGTGAAAGCGGTCCGATTCATAGCCGGGACGGTCGGTGGCGACGTACGCGAGCTCGGAACCATCCGGCGAGTAGGCGGGCCGCGCGTCCCAGACCGGATCATCCGGCGTCAGGTTTCGCGGCTTGCCGCCGGCGACGGCAACCTCATAGAGATTGAAGCGCGTTGACCAAGGCTCGCCCGCCGCCGGCGTGCGTGCCGAGAATACGAGGTGCGTGCCATCGGGACTCACCGCATAGTCTTCCCGGCCACCGAAGGGTTTGCCCGGCACGTCGCCGTCGATGCCCTCGGTGAGCTTGACCGCCGTGCCGCTCGTGAGACCCGACGGTGCGTCGAGCGGAAGTGCGAACAATTGCGAGCGCCGGCCGTCGCTCCACGTATCCCAGTGGCGTACGAACAGCTTGTCATAGAGAACGCCATGACCGGCGCCCTTGCCGTTGGCGTCGAGTCGTTGCACGGTGCAGGCGATGTCGGGGCAGTCGATGAAGACCTCCATGCTAACGATGATCTGCGCCGAAGTCGGAGACAGCCTGAAGCTGCCGACATCGAGCGGCAGTCGAGTCACTTGCTGGGCGCCGTCGCCCGGCACGGGATCGCGTACGTCGCTGCGCCACACCTCCGAAGTACCGGTGCGGTTCGACAGGTAGTACACGTAGCGCCCATCGGGGCTCCAGGACGGGGAACTCGAGTTGGCGGCGAGATCGGTGAGTCGCATCGGCGCCGCGTTGTGTTTGTGAAGTTCCAGGATCCAAATGGCGGTGCGTCCGCGGTTCTCCGCCATATCGGTGGCGCGCATTGTGTATGCGACGCGCCTGCCGTCGCCCGAAACCGCAACTTCAGAAATACGGTCCATGCGCACCAGATCTTGGACGCTGAACGCCTGAGCGGGTGCCACCGACTCGGACGCGGCCGCGGCAGTCCGCGCGGCAAGGGCGCCCGCCGTGAATACCCAGCCAGCAGCCAGCAGGCCCAATCCGGCCGCGCCCAGGCCGGCCGCGCATGAACGGCATAACGGCATCATTGACTCCCTCAAAGACGATCCCGACCCGCATTGTAGCCGCGCAGGGTACCATCTGCCGATGAGAGCGCCTAAGGTCTTGAGCCTCGATCTCGACGACACACTGTGGCCCATTCAGCCGGTGTTGGCGGCCGCCGAGGCCGCTCTGCTGGACTGGTTGCGAGAGCGCCATCCGCGCGCAGCGCGGGGACATGACATCGATTCCATGCGCGAATTACGCGCCGCCATCGCCGCTCGCTTTCCCGAGTTCCGGCACGACATGACCTTCGTGCGCCACCGGGCCTTGACCGAACAGTTCGTTGCCGCCGGCTATGCGGATGCGGAGGTCCACGGGTCCGCCGCCACCGAGGCCATGGAAGTCTTCTTGCGTGAGCGCAACCGGGTGCACTTCTATGCCGATGCGATGCCCGCCCTCGAACGGCTCCGTGCGACTCATCGCCTGTTCGCGGTGAGCAACGGCAACGCGGATCTTGCCCGCTGCGGCATCGGCGCATTGTTCGAGGGGCATGTGACCGCGTCAACCGCCGGCGCCGCAAAGCCGGATGCGCGAATCTATGCCGAGCTCGTCCGCATGGCCGGCACCCCAGCCCACGACATTCTGCACGTCGGCGACGATCCACTCGCCGATGTCGTCGGTGCGCAGCGTGCGGGTCTGCAAGCCGTCTGGCTGAATCGCGAAGAGCGCGCATGGCCTGCGGAGCTCGGGCACCCGCCGTGCACCGTCTCGACCCTTGCCGACATTTTTTAGCACCACTCCTGTGCGGCAAACATTGGCAGCCGCATGAGGTGATTGCTGATTCGGGAAATCAGCGAAATTGCCGTCATTTTCTCCTTGCGTCCTACTTCACTTCTATAACGGATTGTCGATAGGATGGTAACAGCCACAAAAGGACACCAAGCATGCGTGAGATGTCTGCGGGATCTTTGGTTGCGGTGAGTTCACTGCGGGAGTTCTTTCGTGATGCGTTTCACGCTGCCAGCGCGAATCAGCATCTCGATATCGACGAGTCCGCCGAACAGTACGTAGTCAATGTGTTGACCATGTTCTCCCGGGCGGAGGCGCTCTACGAGCCCACTCCCGAAGGTCTGCGCATCAAGCCGCTGGCGCACATGCTCGGTGAGGCGCTGGAGGCGCCGACGGAGTTCGCCCGACAACGCAGCCTTCAGCGGCTGGGCGACGTCTCATTGTTCGTCGCCGGCTTTTTCGCCCGCAGCTTCGCCCGCAAGCTGATCGACATCGATTACCACATCGCCATGGGCGGGAATGCCTACGGCTCGCTCGCAGACACCATGCAGCGCTCGACATCCGGCCGCAGCGTCGCGCACATCTACTCCCAGCTTTCGCAGAAATTCCAGCGTCTCGTGGACGCGCTGAACGAGATCAGCGAGATGTCCTACCAGCACACCGATGCCGACATCTTGCGGCTGTACGAGATGTGGATGAAAACCGGCAGTCCGCGGGCGCATGGCCTGCTCAACAAACTGGGTGTGCAGCCGGTCAAACAAGGTGGTTACCGGCGCGAGCATTGACCTCATGAGCCACGTGTTGCGCGGGATGCAAGCTCTCCTCGGAAGGCTTTACGATGTCGAGGTGAACTACGACATCGCCGATTTTCTGGTGACCGATCGGCGCGAGCTCAACGGTCTCGAACCATGCAACGACAGCCGGCTCCTCGATGAGGAATTGTTGCTGGCGGAGAGCGAAGAGGGCGCGGGGGTTGCACTCTATCTGGACCCCCAGCTTCTCGAGCGGCTCGAGAGCGCGGATCCTTTCGGCGGCTTGACCGAGGAAAATCTCGCCGATTACTGCACCGCCTTGGAAGGCGTCAGTCATTTTCTTTACAGCACCTGGCGGCTTGACCGGGATGCGCCGGTCTCCCTGCTCGAACTCGAGACCCAGGCCGAAGTCGACAAATATGCGGCGACGGTATTCTTGGTGGCTCACCAGCGGGGTGGCGGCTATCCGACCGAGGTTCACCCGCGCTTGTTCGACCGGGTGAGTTTCGATGAGCGACTGGAACCCGAACAATACGACCGTTACCGCACCGCGCATCGCTGTGCCGCCCAGTACTGCCGGCGTTTGGAACGCCGCTTCGTGCAGCGGGGCAGTGCGCATACGGAAGGCTTGGTGCGCGAGCTGCGCAAGTTCTATCGGCTGGGCTCGACCGCTAAACTCCGGCACGCGCTCGCCTGAACGTCTTCCCGCCGTGGGCTCGGATCAAGCCCCGTAGCGGGATGCCCGTCATCGCGCCCGTCGGTCATTCTTCCTTTTTGTTTCGATGGTACTGCTGGCGCAACTTCATCCATTCGCTCAGACGCCGCAAGTCGGTTTTCTTGGGTTTGGGTTCATTGGCGGCTTTGACCAGGGGGCCGCCGCTGTCATAAGGGCTGTACCCCTGCTGAGCGCCCTTGCGATTCCCGGCGGTGGGCTCTTCGGTGAGCGACAGCGTGGGATCGACGAGTTTCTTGAGCCGCGAAGAGGACACCTCGACGCCGAACTTGCCGGTGCTGACCGCCCATTCCCACACCGCGTTGCCGCGGTCGTCGAACTTGACCCGGCCGGTGACATTGTTGCCGACGGGCGCCTCGCGAGACGAGCTGCGGCCGGTGTCACCCTGCTTGGACGGCAGGAAGCCGTCCTTCGTCTTGAGATGGTCCTTCGGCTTCTTGGACTGGGGTTTTTGATTGTCTCTGCTCACCCACCCTTTTTATGGGATGGGGGGCTTTAGTCAACCGCCGGCTCGCGAAACCTCCGGCGGCGTCACATTCTGCAAATGGAATTCCGCGCGCAGCAGCGCCATGGCGGTCTTGCCGTCGATCCACTCCCCGCTGCGTACCTTGTGCAAGGCCTCGGTCAACGGCAGCCAATCGAGCTCGAGTTCCTCATCGACATCCGGCGCCGCAGCGCCCACCTCGAGATCGCGTGCCAGATAGAGGTGGATGATTTCGTTGTAGATGCCGGGCGCGGGCGCGTACAGGCCCATGGACTGCCAGAGCCGTGCCGAGATGCCGGTTTCCTCCTTGAGTTCACGCACCGCACACACCGCCGGCTGCTCGCCGGGATCGAGCTTGCCGGCAGGAACCTCCCACAAAAAGTCCGTGATCCCATGGCGGTATTGCCGCACGACGCATACCCGTCCGGCGTCATCGACCGCCACCACGGCGGCGGCACCCGGATGACTCACCAAGTCGATTTCATGCTCGCGCCCGTTCGAATGGCGCAAAACCTCGGTGGATACCTGGATGACCCGTCCGCGGTGCCTGATATGACTCGCAATGGATAACGGTTTTTGCATGATAGGACGCAATCTTGGCACATGTGATGCGCCTCCGCGCGCCGCGCGGCGCGGGTTGCCATGCTTGGGTGTGATGACTTTTCGTGTCACCATATGGATATATGTACAGGAAGACCGTCAGCGCCTTTGATGCATTGAATCCGGCCCAGCGCCGGGCCGCAACCTTCGGCAACGTGCTGCCGGACGGCAAGGGAGTTGAGGCCGGTCCCTTGCTCATCCTCGCCGGCGCCGGGACCGGAAAGACCAATACGCTTGCGCATCGTGCTGCGCACCTCCTGCTGAATGGTGTCGATCCCGGCCGCATCATGATGCTGACGTTCACCCGCCGCGCTGCGCAGGAAATGATCCGCCGTTCGCAGAACATCGTCGGCGAGGTTTTCGCGGAGCGCGGCAAAGCGGGTGATCGCAGCATGATGTCGAGACTCCTCTGGTCCGGCACCTTCCATTCGGTCGGGAATCGCATTCTCAGGCTGTATGCGAAACAGTTGGGCCTCAATGCAAACTTCACCGTGCTGGATCGTGGGGATGCCGCCGATCTCATGGACGTCATCCGTCACGACCTCGGATTCTCGAGCAAGGAAAAGCGCTTTCCCCGCAAGGACGCCTGCCTCGCGATCTATACCCACCGGGTGAATACGCGGCTGCCGCTCAAGCAGACCCTCGAGGAACAGACACCCTGGTGCAAGGACTGGGAAGCTGAACTGACGCGCCTGTACCGGGAATACGTCAGCCGCAAGCAGAAGCTCAACGTGCTCGATTTCGATGACCTGCTGCTCTACTGGCACGCGATGATGAAGTCGCCGGCGCTGGCGCAGAGTCTGTCCGAGAATTTCGATCATGTGCTGGTCGACGAATATCAGGACACGAGTACGTTGCAGGGAGAGATCATCCAGGCGCTGAAACCCGACGGCAAAGGGGTCACGGTGGTCGGCGATGATGCCCAGGCCATCTACTCCTTTCGTGCCGCAGCCGTGGATAACATCTTGGGGTTCGCCGACCGTTACCAGCCGAAGGCGGACATGATCGTGCTGGCGCAGAACTACCGCTCCACTCAACAGATCTTGGATTGCGCGAACGCGCTCATGGCGGAAGGATTCCGCCAGCATCGCAAGACGCTCCTGGGAAACCGTCAGTCGTCGCAGCGGCCGGTTTATGTCGCGCTCGATGATGCGCAGGCCCAGGCCGAGTACATCGTGGGCAGGATACTCGCGACGCGCGAGATCGGCGGCTCGTTGAAGCGCCACGCCATTTTATTTCGCAGCTCACACCACAGCGACGTGCTCGAACTCGAACTGGCGAGGCGCAATATTCCCTTCGTCAAGTACGGCGGACTCAAGTTCCTCGAGGCTGCGCATGTCAAGGACATGCTCTCGATCCTGAGGTGGGCGGACAATCCGCGCAACACGGCCGCGGGTTTTCGGGTGCTGAAGCTCATTGCCGGGATCGGTCCGGCCCACGCCGGACAGGCGCTCGTCCACTTCGATGACGCCGGCCAAGCGTTCACGAGTTTGGCGTCCTACGATGCGCCACAGCCCGCGAGGATGGATTGGAAACGATTCTGCGCATTCATGGAACGATTGGCCGATCCAGCCACTCCCTGGGCCGGGCAGCTGAGCACGGTACGTGAGTGGTACAAGCCCCAACTGGAACGGATCTACGATGCGGCGTTCAGCCGGTCAGGCGATCTCGAACAGCTGGATCAACTGTCGTCCCAGTACCCCTCACGGGAACGCTTCCTGACGGAACTCACACTTGATCCGCCCTCATTGACCAGTGATGAGTCGGGACCCGCGTCCAAGGACGAGGACTATGTGATCTTGTCCACCATTCATTCCGCCAAGGGCCAGGAATGGGACAACGTCTATCTTCTCAATGTAGCCGACGGGAACTTTCCATCGGAATTCTCCAGCGGGAAACCCGCGCTGATCGAGGAAGAGCGCCGGCTCTTGTACGTGGCGATCACGCGGGCGCGAAATGAGCTGCATCTGTGCGCTCCGCTCAAGTATGCCGTGACGCAACAAAGCAAGCACGGCGATGCGCATATTTACGGTGCCAAGAGTCGTTTCATGACGGAGAAGGTACTGAGCGTCGTCGAGCAGACGTCGTTTCGCAGCCATCGTAACGATGACCGGCTGCGCGGCGTGGAGGCGGCAGCCGTCGACGTCGCCGCTCAGCTGAAGGAGATGTGGTAGTCAAGCGAAAAAAGCATCCTGGGCCCCTTTTTTTCGGAGCCAAACGCCTTGGTCGCCTTCCACCCGCTTGCGCGTGTGAGACGATCCTACCAGCGTCGAGGACCGCCGCCGCCACCCCCACCGCCGCCACCGCCGGAAGGTTTGGAGCGAGGCGCCCTTTCCTGGGCTTCGTTCACCCGCAGAGGTCTGCCGCCCATTTGGAAGCCGTTGGTCTGTTGGATGGCGTTCTGCGCTTCGCCGGCTCCCATGTCGACGAACGCAAAGCCGCGCGGTCGGCCGGTCTCCCGGTCATTGATGAGTTTGACGGAATCGACTTTGCCGTAGCGCTCGAACAGGCTACGCACTTCGTCTTCAGTAGCGGTGAATGGCAGGTTGCCCACATAAATCGTCGTCATTCAGCTGGTCTCACTGACAGTGCGCGTCAAGTGCGTGTGTTCGCTGGCGCGCGGTTTTCAACATCCAGACCGTTTGGCTCCCTCAATTGCCTTTCGGCCTGTACCCATTTCGGATGCTACGCCAGGGCATTATTGTTGGCAAACGGCTTTGAAAGCTTGGTATTCGACCGCGAGGATGCCCTGACCCGAACGGCCTCGAGGGCTATTCCACCTCGAGATAGGCATAGCCATTGAGCTCATTTTCATAGAATCTCTTCACCGCCTGGGCTTCGGTGAGCGTCATCCGTCCTTCCTGGACGGCCCGCTCACAGTCGCGGGCGATGCCCGGATATAACTCGTCGGTGTCGTACTCCATGTACTCGAGCACCTTGGTGGCGGTGTCGCCCTTGACGATTTCCTCGATCCACCAGCCGCCTCCCTCTTGCAGCCGAATGTGCACCACGTGCGTATCGCCGAAGAGATTGTGGAGGTCGCCGAGGGTTTCCTGGTACGCGCCGGCGAGGAAGGCGGCCATGTAATAGGGTTCGTCAGTTACGAGCTCGTGGACTTCGAGGGTGCGTTTCGTGATCCGCGGATGCACGAAGCGGTCGATCTTGCCGTCCGAGTCGCAGGTAATGTCCGCGAGTACGGCATTACGGCCCGGCTTCTCGGTCAACCGTTGAATGGGCATGATGGGAAAAAGCTGGCCGATGGCCCAGCTATCCGGCAGCGACTGAAAGACTGAAAAGTTGCAAAAATAAATATCGCTCAGCATCTCCTCGAGGTTTTCCAGCTCCTCCGGAACCCGATCGAGCTTGCGGCAGTAATCGCGGATCTTGGTGCAGGTCGCCCAGTACAGTTTCTCGGCCAGGCCGCGAAATTCGAGGCTAAGGTAGCCCAGATTGAACATCTGCAGCACCTGTTCGCGGGCTTGCAGCGCATCGTGATAACACTCAACCAAGCGCCGCTCGTTGACGGATCGATAGCTATCGAATAAATCGCGCACCGGCTGCGGCAGGTCCTGGATGCCTTGGTAGTCGAGATCGGGCTGGCCGGACACCTGGAATTGATCCAACTTCGAGGCGCCCAGGATGTCGAACACCAACAAACTGTGATGGGCGGCGATGGCCCGCCCCGACTCGCTGACGATCATCGGGTGTGGCACGTCGCGCACATCGCAAACACTCTTGATGCGGTAAACCACGTCGCTGGCATACTCGTTCAGGGTGTAATTCATCGACGATTCATAGTTGGTGCCGCTGCCGTCATAGTCGACGCCCAAGCCGCCGCCGATGTCGATGTACTTGAGGCCGGCGCCCATGATCTTGAGCTCCGCATACACGTGCGCGAGCTCGTTGATCGCATCCTTGACGCGGCGGATATCCTGCAGCTGGCTGCCCGGGTGGCAGTGCACGAGCTGCAGGCAGTCGAGCATGTTGCGTTCCTTGAGCAGCGCGTGCAGATCCAATATCTCGCTGATGAAGAGACCGAATTTCGACTTCTCGCCCGCCGATTCGCGCCACCGGCCGGCTCCCTCGCTCGCGAGCTTCACCCGGACGCCGATTTTCGGCCGCACGCCATAGCGTTCGGCATGCTTGAGAATGAGGTGAATCTCCTCGAAGTTCTCCACCACCGGGATGATGGTGCGGCCGAGTTTGGTCGCAAGGATCACGGCTTCGATGTAGCTGTCGTCCTTGAAGCCGTTGCAGACGACGATGCGATCGGGGGCGTTTTCGGTGATCGACATCACCGCGAGCAGCTCGGGTTTGGAACCAACCTCGAGGCCGAAACCGAATTCCTTCCCGTATCGATAGACCTCCTCGACCACCAACCGCTGCTGGTTGACTTTGATCGGGAATACCGCGGCATAGCGATTCTGATAACCGTTCTCGGCGATTGCCGTGCTGAACGCATCCGCGATGTGCCGCAGCCGATGCGCGAGAATGTCGGAGAAGCGGATCACCAACGGCGTGTGCAGGTCACGCGCCTTGAGTCCCTGAACGACCTCATAGAGATCGATTTCACGAGCCGGGTCCATGCTGGGTCTGACGACGACGTGACCCTGCGCATTGATCGAAAAGTAGCCCTTGCCCCAGGCCTCCACCTGGTACAGATCGAGCGACTCGCCGACCTTCCAGCTGGGGTTGACTGGCAGTACTTTTGCGGTTGTATTCATGAGGCGCGCACGATAACAAATTGGTACTGCATGTAAATGAATGTCCGAGGATGGGCCATCTTACCTAGCCACGGGACGGTCGGGATCGCGGATCCACTCGCTCCAGGAGCCGGCATACAATTTCGCGCCATCCAAGCCGGCGTGCGCCAGCGCCAGCAGATTGTGGCAGGCGGTCACGCCGGAGCCGCACATCGCGACCACGTCGGGCGGCGCCGTACCGCCCAAGCGTTCGAGCCATCGTGCCCGCAGCTCCGCCGCCGGCAGGAAGCATCCCTTCATGTCGAGGTTGCTGCTGAACGGGTGATTGATGGCGCCCGGTATGTGGCCGGCGACCGGATCCAACGGTTCGACGCGGCCGGAAAACCGCTCCGGCGCTCGCGCGTCGATCAGCAGTTGCCGTGGGTCCCCCAGCCTTCGCAACACGTCGGCGGTGCTCACGACTGCATCTGCCCGGACGGCTTCCGTCCGGGCGGTCGCGGCACTGCGGCACGTCGGCGGCGCCGCCTCGCCGGATTCCACCGCGCCGCCCGCCGCCACCCAGGCGGCGAAGCCGCCATTCAAGACCGCGCAGGGGCTGGTGCCCAGCCACCGACACAGCCACCACGCCCTCGCCGCAAATGCTCCGTTGCCCGCGTCGTAGGCAACGATTTGCGGCGCATCACCCAAGAATTCCGCCAGCGACTCGGGGGAAGGCAGCGGATGCCGGCCACTGGTCGCCGTCACCGGTGCCGATAGATCACGGTTCAGATCGGCGTAGCGGGCACCGGGAATGTGCGATCGCAGGTAGTCCCGACGACCGGCATCCGGATCGCCGAGGTCGAAACGGCAGTCGAGCAGCAGCACAGGGCCGCGGTGTTCGCGGAGCGCTGCAACGTCGATCAGGGTGCTGAAACTCATGGTGGGAGCCTGTTTGACAGGCTCGCAGCTTATCGCGACGACGGCGCGACCGCATCCGCTACAATCGGGGAATGGCACTCACTTTATACTGGGGGAGCGGTAGTCCGTACTCGTGGCGGGTGCTCCTCGCGCTCGAGCACAAGGGGCTGGCCTATGACTCGCAATTGCTGCATTTCGACAAACAGGAGCAGCAATCGCCGCAGATGTTGAAAATGAATCCGCGCGGACGGGTACCGGTCTTGAAGGACAACGACTACGTGGTGTTCGAATCCGTGGCGGTGCTTTACTACCTGGATCAAAAGTATCCAGAACCTCCCATTTTCGGGGGTACGCCTGAGGAAGCCGGGGTGATCATGCGGGTAATCTGTGAATTTCAAGCCTATGCGGAACCCGCCGTGGCGAGCATCGTCAATGCAGTTTTCGCAAGTCAGGTCGCCGAACAAATCGATGCGCTCACCGACGCCATGCACGTGGTGGCGCGCGAGGCGCGTACCATCGAGGGGCGGCTCAGCAAGGAACAATGGATCGTCGGTGCGGACTACTCGGCCACCGACATGGTGATTTTCCCGTGGATCCAACTGCTGCGACGCGCTTTGGGCCTGCGCACCGCCGCCGAACTCGGTGCGCGGTTCCTGCCCATGGAGCGCAACTATCCGGCCCTCGCGCGCTGGATCCATCGAATCGAATCGCTGCCGGGCTACCAGCGCACCGTTCCCCCGCATTGGCGCAAATCACCGTAGGAAAATCAAAAAGGGTAAGAAAATTATGACCAAACACGAAGTGCATGTGAATTTTGAGGGCAGGATCGTCATCGTCGGCTTCGGTAGCATCGGTCAGGGAATCTTGCCGCTCATCTTGCGTCACATAGGCACTTCGGCGGATCGCATCACCATCGTCAGCGCGGAGGATGCCGGGCGGAGCGAGGCCGGGCAATTCGGCGTGGAATTCATCAAGATCGCGCTCAACCGCGACAACTATCGACGCACGCTGGAGCCGAAGCTTCGAGCGGGCGATTTTCTCTTGAACCTTTCGGTGGACGTGTCGAGTGTTGCTCTCATCGAGCTTTGCCGCGAGCTGGGAGCGCTGTACCTCGATACCTGCATCGAGCCATGGGCCGGCGGTTATGTCGATCCCAACGCGAGCGTCGCCTCCCGCAGCAACTACGCCATGCGTCTCGATGCCCTGAAGCTTCGTGATGCGCCGGGGCCTCAGCCGACCGCGGTGCTGACCCACGGCGCAAACCCCGGGCTCGTGTCGCATCTCGTCAAACAGGCGCTGCTCAACATCGCGAACGACACGAACGTGGATGTCGCCCAGCCCCAGAGCCGCGCGGAATGGGCGAAACTTGCGCAGCGGCTGGGTGTCAAGGTGATCCACATCGCCGAGCGCGATTCCCAGGTTGCCAATATCCCCAAGCAGCCGAATGAGTTCGTCAACACCTGGTCCGTGGACGGCTTTGTAAGCGAGGGCGCGCAGCCGGCGGAGCTCGGCTGGGGAACTCACGAGAAGCACTTCCCGGTGGATGGCGGCCGTCACGAGTCGGGATCGCGCTGTGCCATCTATCTCAACCGTCCCGGCGCGAGCACCCGGGTCCGCACCTGGACCCCCAAAGCGGGGCACTTCCACGGCTTTCTCATCACCCATTCGGAAGCGATCTCGCTCGCGGACTACTATACGGTCACCGACGGCGATCGGGTGGTGTACCGGCCCACCTCGCACTATGCCTATCATCCCTGCGATAACGCGGTGTTGTCGGTGCATGAATTTGCCGGCCGCAACTGGCATCTTCAGGACCGTAAACGCATCATGCTGACGGAGATCACCGACGGCATCGATGAACTGGGCGTGCTCTTGGCCGGGCATGCGAAGAACGCTTATTGGTATGGATCGCAACTCTCCATCGACGAGGCCCGGGAGCTTGCCCCATTCAACAGTGCAACCAGCTTGCAGGTGACTGCCGCCGCCCTGTCCGGAATGATATGGGCGATCGAAAATCCGGCGCGCGGCATCGTCGAGCCCGACGACATGGACTTCGAGCGGCCGCTTTCGATCGCCCGGCCATACCTTGGCACGTTGACGGGCGCCTACACGGATTGGACGCCGCTGCATCAGCGGGCCGAGCTCTTTGCCGAGGACCTGGATCCGTCCGATCCGTGGCAGTTCAAGAACATCAGGGTGGTTTGAACCCGGCACCATAGCGGATGTCGACGATGGTCACGGTTGCGCTGCCGCCGGGCAGCGCCGTCGTGACTTCGTCGCCTTGTCTTTTGCCCAGAAGGCTCCTGCCCAGCGGCGAATCCATGCTGATGTAGTCGGCAGCCATATCGAACTCGTCCGGGCCGACCACGCGGTACCATTTGAGACCGCCGTCCAAGTGCTCGACTTGGACCCACGCGCCGAAATACACCCGCTGCGGATCTCGCCGCACTCCGCTGGGTTGCGAGGTGTCTGCGCCGACGATCACCATGCCATCGAGTCGCTTGCGCAGGAACCGGACGCGTCGGTCGATCTCGTGCAGGCGTTTCTTGCCGTACGTGTATTCGGCATTTTCGGACCGGTCGCCTTGCGCTGCGGCTTCGGATACGGCCTGGGTGACCCGGGGCCTCTCCTCGAGCCAGAGGTGATCCAGTTCCTGGCGCAGCCTGAGCGCGCCTTCCGGCGTGATGTACTTGGACCCCGGAGGGCTTGGGGGACGGTAGCGTGACATAGCCTCAAGCAGCGGGATGTGCGAGACGTGACCCGGTTCTTGAACCCCGGGAGTCGTTTGAGCGGTTGCTCACAGAAAGGAAGCCCGACCGGACCTTAAGCTCTGTACCCATGAGCGCTAAATATTACACCCACTTTATCGCCCAGTCGGACGATGCCATTGAGTACAGCGAATATCGCGGTGTCGTCGAGCTGCTGGATCGATCGGCCAGGGTTCAAGGCAACCGCGACATTGCCAAGATGCTGGCACGCAGTTTCGATCTCGAGGAGAACGACATCCAAGTACTGCAATGGCACCAACTGCACTGAAGTAACCGGCCACCGAGCCCGGCCACCCAATCCCCTAGCGGGCTTTACATCCCTTCCGAAGTCCGCATCTCGCCCTGAGCTTCAACACTCGGGGCTTTTTTTAGGGTTTGCCTGACCGCCCGACTTTGCTGTACATAGCGGGATGGTTATTTCCCTCCTCTTTGCGCTGATGACGGCGGCAGCGGTCGGCGACTTGGAACCGTTGCAGCCAGGCCTCGATTATCATTCGTTTGCAAACATCGAACAGTTCCGGGTCACGCGGCTGGAACTCGAGCTGCGGGTTGATTCCTCGGACAGAACCTTGAGCGGTACCGTGGGCTTGCAGATCAAGCGTCTCGATCCCAACGCCACGGAATTGATCTTGGATACCCGCGACATCAGCGTGCTGGACGTCACCCAGAAGGCGCAGGACGTGATCGGTGCGCTTGCCAAGAGCGAGACCGCCTGGGTGGCCCGGCCGTACCACTTCGATCGCAAGGATCCGATCCTCGGTCAGGCGTTGGTCATCGAGTTGCCGCCGTCGAAGAAGCCCACGGAATTCATCCGCATCGACTACGAAACGTCGCCGGGTGCGCAGGCTCTGCAGTGGCTCTCCGCCCGGCAAACCAAGGGTAAGCCCTTTGTGTACACGCAGTCCGAGCCCATCGCGACGCGCAGCTGGATACCGCTCCAGGATACGCCGCAGATTCGCATGACCTACAAGGCCGTGATCCATACCACGCCGGACGTCATCGCCTTGATGAGCGCCGTCAATGATCCGAAGGCGAAGCACAACGGCAACTACACCTTCGTCATGCAGGAGGCCGTGCCGTCCTACCTGATCGCCTTGGCGGTGGGAGATCTTGCCTTCCAGGCAACCGGGCCACGGACCGGGGTTTATGCGCAAAAATCGGTGCTCAAAAAGGCGGCCCAGGAGTTCGCGGATGCGCAATCCATGCTTGAAGCCGGCGAGAAGCTGTTCGGCCCCTACCGCTGGGGGCGTTACGACATCCTCGTGATGCCGCCGAGTTTTCCGGTCGGCGGCATGGAGAACCCGCGACTGTCTTTCGTCAGCCCCGCGGTCATTGCGGGAGACAAAAGCCTGGTGTCGCTGATTGCGAATGAGCTGGCGCACTCATGGTCGGGCAATCTGGTCGGCAATGCGACCTGGCGCGACCTGTGGCTCAACGAAGGATTCAGCGAATACCTCAAGAGCCGAATCGTGGATGCAGTATACGGCGAGCGACGCGACATGATGGACCGTGCGGTTGGGCTGACGGCGCTCCAACATAGCCTTGCGGCGCTGAAGCCGGCCGATCAGCTGCTGGCGGTGGACCTGCGCAATCGCGATCCCATGGAGGCCTTCACCGAGGTGCCCTACGAGAAGGGTCGATTATTCTTGAGCTATCTCGATGCCAAATTTGGACGCGAACGCTTCGATGAGTTTCTGCGCTCGTATTTCGATCATTTTGCCTTTCAGAGCGTCTCCACCCCGCAGTTCGTCGCGTATCTCGAGGACAATCTGCTCGATCGCCATCCCGGCATCGTCACCGCATCCGAAGTCGAGGCGTGGGTGGGGAGCCCCGGAATACCTGCCGATGCGCTGTTACCCGCCACCGATGCGTTCGCGGCCGTCGACAATGCGCGAACCGCGTGGCTGGCGGGCGCCGGGAGCGCGGGCAAACTCGCCCAAACGTGGGTCCCACCACAGTGGGTTTATTTCCTCGACAACATGCCGGCTACCTTGAGCGTTGCCCAGCTCAAGGATCTCGACCAGGGTCTGGGGCTCTCGCACAGCGGCAACGCCGAGATCGAACAAAGCTGGTTGCTGCTGGTGATTCGCAATCACTATCAGCCCGCCTATGCCCGGCTCGAGAATTACCTGCAGACCATGGGGCGTGGCACATTCATTCTGCCGCTGTATCGGGAATTGATGAAGACGCCTGCCGGCGCGGCGCAGGCGCGGCGGGTCTACCGGTTGGCGCGTCCGTCCTACCACCCGCAGACGGTGACCGCCGTCGATGCCATCGTCGATCCGGAAGCCGAGGATGCGGAGTCGGCCGATGAGTGAGTGGATGAAGGTGATGCTCGATGAGATTGCGCGCAAGCGCACCGAGGCAGATCAGGCGAGGGACGAACTCAAGCGTCGCGGCGAAACTCCGGAACCTGGGCCGCGGATCCCGATGCCGCCGGTCCCCGAGAATGATCCCCCTCAAGGATGACACTCCGGCGGCACGAAAGCCCTACGCGACCCTGTCGTTGATCGTGGCGTGCTGCGCCGTGTTCCTGTGGCAGCGTACCCTCGAGCCGCAGGCCGGCCGACGGGCGGTGATGGCGCTGGGAGCCATCCCTGCCGTGCTTCTCACCGATGCCCGGCTGCCGCCGGATCTCGAGTGGGTGCCTCGGTACGCGACCCTCGTTTCCTACATGTTCCTGCACGGCGGTTGGCTGCACCTGCTCGGCAACATGCTCTACCTGTGGATCTACGGCGACAATGTCGAGGATTGCATGGGACACGCCCGCTATTTGGGTTTCTACTTTCTGTGCGGGATCGCCGCCATCTTCGCTCAAGGGTTGGCCGATCCGCACTCGGCCTATCCGATCATCGGCGCCAGCGGCGCGATATCCGGCGTGCTCGGTGCGTATCTGCTCTTGTTCCCGCGCGCCAAGGTCTTGACGTTGGTGATCCTGCCGTTCTTCTTCACGACCTTGCGGTTGCCCGCCATGCTGCTGCTCTTGCTGTGGTTTGCCGTGCAGTTGTTGAGCGATCTGGCGATCCACGACGCGGGGTCGGGCGTGGCGTTCCGCGCCCACATCGGCGGCTTTCTGGCGGGCATGGTGCTCGTGCCCCTGGTCAAACGCCGCGACGTCCCGCTGTTCGCGCCGTGATACAGTGCGATCGTCCCCCTGCAGGGAAATAATATTGGGCATGCTGACAGGCTCAGGGCTCCGGGTCGAACAAGAACGTAGGTCCGACCGAAGCATCACGCGTTTGGAATGCGCGCGTACGGCCTTCGTCGGCCGGACGTTGCGGGGTCCCGTCAATCAGCCGGTGTTCATCGGCAGCTTCGCCGAATTCCAGCGGATCTTCGGCGGCCTCTGGCAGCCGAGTCCTCTGGGCTATGCGGTTGAACAGTTCTTCGATAACGGCGGCCGTGAAGCACTCGTGGTTCGCGTCACGAATGCCGCCCGGGCCGCGTCCCTCAAGCTTCCGGCGGGGGATGACACCCTGACTCTGCGGGCGCTGCGTCCCGGCACGCGTGAATTTCTGCGTGCCGGCATCGACTACGACAATATCGCCGGCGGCGCGGACGGCGAATTCAACCTCATCGTGCAGCGGGTGCGTTCGCACGGAACCGCACAGGTCGAGGACCAGGAGATCTACCTGCGTCTGTCCGTCGTGCCGACCGCGGAACGCTATCTGGGCGACCTGCTGGCCGCCTCGGATCTGGTGTCCGTCGACGGTCCCATCCCGCGGCAGCGTCCGGATCAGACCCTGGATCCGGGCAGCGGTCTGCCGATCGGCTATGTGAGTTCCAATACGGATGGCGACGATGGGGCGCCGCTCACGGATTACGATCTGATCGGCTCCGAGGTGGATCACACGGGATTGTTCGCGCTCGATGGGTGCGATTATTTCAATCTGTTATGCATCCCGCCCGTCACGCGCGAGCAGGACGTGGGTCCCTGCGTGTTGCTCGTGGCAGCACGCTACTGTAAGCACCGGCGTGCGTTGCTGATGGTCGATCCGCCCGCCGATTGGCATACCGCGGATGATGTACTTCGCGGCATGAGGAACTGGAGTTTCGCCAGCGAGGATGCGCTGATGTACTTTCCTCGAGTTCTGGCGCACGACAAGCTGCGCGGGCAGTTCGAGTCGTTCGCGCCCTGCGGCGCCGCTGCCGGAATGTTGGCGCGCGCGGACGAAACGCATCCGGTATGGGGTCCCGCGAAGACCGAGGGCGCGATCCTGCGTCCCGGCTATCGACCGGGTTGCTTGGTGACGGAGGATAAGCGTGAGCGGCTCGCCAGCCTCGGCATCAACACGCTGCAGGCCGTGCGCTCATCGGAGCGCCTGGGGATGGCGCCGCGCACGCTTGGCGTAGGAACCGCGGCCGCCGCGGATTGGCAGCTTCTGGCCCCGCGGCGGCTCGCCCTGTTCATCCTCAACAGCGTCGAGCGAGGAACCCGCTGGACGCTCTTCAACGACTCATCGGCGCATGTTGCGCGGCTCGTCGAAACGCAGCTGCGGGAGTTCTTCGAGGAATTGCACGGCGACGGTGCATTCGGCATGCGCCCGCTCGAGGAGTCGTTTTTCATCTCGGTGCCGAGTGCATCGCAGATGGTGATCGGCTTCGCGGCCGGCCGCACCGGCGAATTGCATGGATTTCGCATCGCCCATTCGATCACCGGCAGCACGGTAACGCCCGTGTCCTTGAATCGACTCGCCAACCGGTCGGCGACGGAGACAGGCGGCTAGATCGGGCTCGTCGCGGCCATTCGTCTCTTGAGCTCCATCTCGAGAGAACTCGGCCCGCGCTTCACTGCCGGTGCGGCGGCGACCCGCGGCAGCTCCGTGGATTCCCGTATCATGCGGCTTGCGTAGCAATAGCCGGCTTCGATCGCCCGATCGAATGCGCGCCAGTGGAGCAGGTCGATATTCTTGAGCGGCGGCTTGAGCAGCACATCCGCCAGCTTGCGCTGAGCGGCGGCATTTGCCGCCCCGTTGACCAGTCCCGCATACATCAGGATTTGAAAGATATGCAGCCGGCGGTGGTTGCCCGGGAAAAGATCCGCGCTCACATCGCTGCCGATGACCATGCCCGGCGCATGGCGCTGCATCACATCCACCGGGAAATTATTGATGGTGGCGCCGTCGACGAGCACCATATCGCCGTGGCTCACCGGCGGCATCACTCCGGGAATCGCCACCGAGGCCCGCAGCGCATGAGCGACCGACCCCTGGTTGTGTTCGAAAATCTGCCCGGATTTAAGGTCGGTGCTGATGCAAAAGAACGGTCGCCGCAGATCCTCGATGAGAGTGGCGCCGTATTCGCGTTCGAGCAGCCGCTTCACCTTGCGCCCGCGAGTCAGGGCGATCACGGGAACGGTGTAGTCGTTCACCGGGTTGGTCTCGACGAAGCCGCGGTGATAGCGCATTCGCATCTCATCGTCGCTCCAGCCCATCGCGACGCCGGCCGCAATGATGGAGCCGATGCTGGAGCCGCCGACGAAGTCGATGGGAACACCGGCTTCACGCAGTGCCCTGATGACGCCCAGGTGCGCGAAACCGCGCGCGCCACCGCCCGACAGCACCAGCCCGACGCCGCGCCGCGACAGCAGCCGCGCCACGCGTGCATAGTCGCCGTCGTCGACGAGGTGATGATGCTGCATGCGGGGAATGGCCGCGAGCCAGCGGGCGGCGGCGCCCGTCGTCACCGTTCCGTCATGGAGAAGCGCCAGTTCGATGCGCGCGCCGCGAGTGGTTGCCGCGGACACGATGCTGTGCGGCCACGGGGGCCAGGGAGTGCAGGGCGAGGCCGCGCGAGCGGCCAGCAGAATGACGTCGGCTTGTCGGCAGCATTGCCGCGTCCACCCCGATTCCGTGGCGTCGGCCACGTACACGACGAAGTCGTTCGCCTCTTCGATGGCGTGGAACCACGCCGCCGTATGAGTGGTCGCGCGTGCATCCCACATCAGATCGGTCGAGCCGATCTTGGTCAATGCCGCCGTCAGCCGCGTCGCCACGTCCGCGACATCGACCTCGTTGGTGTTCGGTACGATCACGAATACCCGGGCCCGTTCTCTCGCCCTCACGGGTTGATTGCTGCGTTGAAGCCGGCGTGCGCAAAGCCGTGCGATCGCGGCATGCAAATCGCCGGACGCCGCGGTGACCCGCAGCAAGGCCGCCGATGGCAGCAGCAGCAATTCGCTGTCGCGCAGGGCTTCGACGGAATTGCCGTGCGATTCCCGCAGCAACCATCCGGCCTCGCCAACGAGTTCGCCGGCGGCGATTTCAGCTTCCGGGCCGCCGTTCCACAGCGTGCGTACGCGAAGACGGCCGGAGAGGAGAAGATATACTCCCTCGGCAGCCGATCCGGCCTCGAACAACAGATGTCCGGCGGGAAGCGAGAAGCGCACGGCGCTTTGCTCGAGCACCCCCAAGGTTGCGGCGTCGAGGTCGGCAAGATCCGCACAGCCGCGCAGACAGTCGATGACCGGGCGCGTTTCCGGAGTGAGGTTCGAGAGTTGTTCTTCCGGAGACATGCGGGCTTAACGGCCGCTCGAGCAGATTTCTTGATGGAGGCGGCAAGGAGTTGTTGATGAATCGAACAGCATCGACCGTGGTGTTCTCTCACGGCAAGGAAAGCGGCCCCTGGGGCGCCAAGATAACGGCCATGGCAGAGGTGGTGCGAGACCTGGAAATGTCCGTCGAATCAGTGGATTACCGGGGCCTCGATGATCCCGGCGCGCGGGTCGCCAAGCTCTTGCGATCGAGCGCGACGCGAAACGGCCCGCTGGTGCTCGTCGGCTCCAGCATGGGTGGCCATGTGTCGGCGGCCGCCGCCGCGACGCTGAAACCGCGGGGTCTGTTCTTGTTGGCACCGGCGTTCTACATGCCGGGATTCGAGACTCACACTCCGCAGCAGGTCGATTGTCCCGTCGCCATCGTGCATGGCTGGCGAGACGAGGTGGTGCCTGTGGAGAACAGCATACGCTGGGCGCGCGAGCGCGGCGCCGCATTGCATTTGCTCAACTCGGATCACCGGCTCACGGATCAGATCGACAGGATCGGCCTGTTGCTCCGGGATTTTCTCACCTCGGTGTAGCCAGGTCCGGGGCTCTCGGGGCGGGAAGGGCAATGCCGGCCGGCGGCATGGTCTCCGGCGGCGGCGCCAGTTCAGCCTGGGCCATTTCTCGCAGGCTTTCGCCCAGTTGTTCGCCGGTGCGGCGCCCCATGGCGTCGAAGCCCGCGCTCATCGAGGCATTGTAGGCGGCAACGTAGCGCACGCCGGCCGGCGATTCCAGGAAGGAGAGCAGGTGTTTGAGGTCCGAATCGGAGAGGTCGCGATAACCGTAAGCCATGAAACGACGCATCGGCAGCCGCATGTCCTGTTCGAGTTCCGCGCGGCTCGTCTCACCGGATTTGTGAGCGCGCTCGGCGGCGGCTACGGGATCCATTCCGGAGCCGATGGCCGTGCCGATGGCCACTGCCTGACCCATTCCCAAAAAAATTTCCACGGTGGATTCCGACGAGCGCGTGGCACGCTCCAGCTTGTCGAACAGCTTGTCGCGCTTTGCGGTCGATGGAGCCGTGATTTCACCGCTCATGACCTTGTCGATGTTGGCCTCGCCGAGTTCGGCGAGCGCGACGTCCGCCGCCACCATCCGCCGGCCCACATCGCTGGTCAGAAACGCATCGACCTTGGCGACGGTGGACCCGTCGAGATTGTCGGCGAGGGCCTTCAATGCCGGAACCTCGAACACATCGATGCGAAAGCCGTGGACCGCAGCCGCAGTGACGGCGGCGAGCTGCGGGTCGGACAGTTTCGTGGAGGAGTCGGTGGAAAACAATTGCCGGATGTGCGCGGGCATTGCACCCAGGGAGGCGCGCACTTGTTGACGCATCTCAGCCGCCTGATAGACCTGGGCTGCCGTGTCGATGTCGACGGTCGAATTGGCCGCAGATGCGCAGACCGTCAATAACATCAGAACCGCAAATCGAATCATGCGCGAACTCCGGGTGACTGCTCATCCTCGAGGATTGTACACTCAGGGCCTCCGCGGGCTGGCCGTTACGAGGTTGCAATGAGATCTTCCAAAATTTCGACCGTCATCCTCGCGCTTTCGTTCCTTGCCGGCTGCTCTGAAAAGGCGGGTCCTCCACCTCCCGACCCGCCGCAGAAAACCGTTTTCGATCCGCTGACGCAGCAGCTCGACAAGGCTCGCGGCGTTCAAGATGCGGTCGACGCGAACACCGATGCCACGCGCCAGGCGGTCGACAGCCAGGAACGCGGCAATAGCTCAAATTAGCCCGCGCCAGGCTTGGGCGTGGAGCGTCCGCAGGCTCCTTCGCCGTTGGCTGCGAATCACGATCAAGCCGGATGATGCGGCAGCCGCGATCGAGGCCCGCCGCAATCCGGTGTGTTATGTCCTCGAGCGTGAGAGCCAGGCGGATCTCGCGGTGCTCTGCGATGCCTGCCGGCAGCTTGGGCTGCCTGCGCCCGAGCGGCGCATGGCCTTCGCCGGCGGGCGCCTGGGCAATGCCCATCTCGAGTTGCAGCGGCGTGCGGGATTTTTCGGAACTCGGCGCATATTGCGGGCCCCGCGGGCTTTGGAGCAGTTGGTGGCCGCCGCGGCGGCCGATCCCGAACTCAACGTCGACCTGGTACCGGTGGCCATTTTCTTCGGCCGTGCACCGCAGAAGGAATCGAACTTCTGGCAGCTGCTGTTCGCCGAGGACTGGGTCTTGGTGGGACGCTTTCGCAAGCTGCTCAAATTGCTGTTCAACGGCCGGAATACGCTGGTGCATTTCGGTGAACCGATCAGCTTGCGCGACGCCTTGCAGGACGGCCTGCCGGCAGCCCGCGGCGTGCGCCGGTTGTTGCGCGCGCTGCGCGCCGCCCTGCGCGCGCAGCGCGCCTCGACCATCGGGCCCGATCTGTCGCATCGGCGCACGTTGGTGGCACGCATCCTGAACACCCAGGCTGTACGCCGGGCCGTACGCAACGAAATGCAGGCAGTCAAATCAGGGGGGCGCCTCACACGGCGTGCGGGACTCCTGCAGGCGCGCAAATACGCCCTGGAAATCGCCGCCAACTATTCGCAGGTCTTCATCACCTTGATGTCGGTGCTGCTCGGCCGCCTGTGGAACTGGCTGTACGATGGCGTCGAATTCGAGCATGTGGAGAAGTTGAACGAGGTTCCCGACGGCGCCGAGATCATCTACGTGCCCTCGCATCGCAGCCACATGGACTATCTGCTCCTTTCCTATGTCGTCTATCACAAGGGATTTGCGGTCCCGCATGTCGCCGCCGGGGCCAATCTCAACATGCCATTGATCGGACGTCTGCTGCGCAAGGGCGGGGCGTTTTTCTTGAGGCGCAGCTTCAAGGGCGATCCGCTGTACGCCGCGGTGTTCACGAACTATCTCGGTTTCATGATGGCGCGGGGTCATCCGCTCGAATACTTCGTCGAAGGCGGCCGCAGCCGCACCGGCCGGTTGCTTCGCCCGCGTACGGGAATGCTGTCGATGACCGTGCGCAGTTTCCTGCGCAATCCCGCGAGGCCGGTGGTCTTCATGCCCGTTTACTTCGGCTACGAACGTATCGTCGAAGGGCGGACCTACATCGGTGAATTGTCCGGCAGACCGAAAGAGAAGGAGAGCATCGGCGGATTGCTGAAGGCCGCCTTCTCGGTCCTGCGCAAGAGATTCGGCAAGGTGCACGTGAATCTCGGCGATCCCATCCGCCTCTGCGAGGTGCTCGGCCGGCACGACGCGCAGTCCTCCGGTCTCATCGATGAGACCATCGCCGATCTCGCGAATTGCATCGTCGTCGGCATCAATTCGGCGGCCGCGGTCACTCCGATCAACCTGATCGCATTGGCGATGCTCGCCACACCGCGTCAGGCCCTGCCGGAATCCGTGTTGGCGGGCCAGCTCGAGCTGTACCAAAAGCTGCTGCAACGGGTGCCTTACAGCCCCCTGGTGACGGTCACCCGCGACAGCGGTGCGGCGATGACCCACTATGCCGAGAGCATGGGGATGCTGGAGCGCCATGCCCATCCCTTGGGTGCGATCATCCGCATGAGCGAGAAACAGGCGGTGCTGGCCACGTATTACCGCAACAACATTCTGCATCTGTTCGCGCTGCCCTCGCTCATCGCCTGCGGATTCATCGGCAATGCGCGAATGCGCACCGTCGATCTGCAGCGTCTCGTGGGACGGGTCTATCCGTACATCGCCGCGGAACTGTTCATCCGCTTTCCCGAGTCCGAGATCGCCGCGATGGTCGATGCACTGCTCGACGCGTTCACCGATTTGCAGCTCCTCGAGGTCGATGCCGGACGCAGCGAATGGCGTCGGCCGGCGCCGACGTCGCATGCGGCCGTGCAGCTGTCGCTGCTTGCCCGGGCCACCCTGCAAACACTGGAACGCTACTACCTCGTGGTGGCGTTGTTGCTGCAGGCGGGTTCCGATGTCATCGGCAGCGAGGCGCTCGAAGAACGGTGTCACCTCATGGCGCAGCGCATGTCCGTGCTCTACGGGCTCAACTCGCCGGAGTTCTTCGACAAAAGCCTTTTTCGTAATTTCATCGATCTGTTGCGCCGGCGTGATGTGGTGCAGACCTCCGCTGCCGGCAATCTCAAGTTCGGCATGGCACTCGCAGACGTGGCCGCCGATGCGCAGTTGGTGCTATCGGAGCAGATCCGGCACAGCATCCTGCAGGTGACCTCAGGGTCTTAGCCGACCTCGGCCCTCCTTGGTGCTGGCACGCCGCTTCTTCGACTCGATGCGCCGCTCCTGCGAGGCGCGTGTCGGCCGGGTCTTCTTGCGGATTTTCGGTTCGACCAGGGCGGCGCGGATGAGTTCGCCCAATCGCTCGAGCGCCTCGCGGCGATTTTGTTCCTGGCTGCGCTCGCTGCTGGAGCGAAAGAGAATGCTGCCGTCGTCAACGAGTCTCTGGCCGGCGAGGCGGCGCAGACGGTTGCGGGCCGCGACCGGCAGACTCGTATTTAACGGCAGCAGGAAGCGCAGCTGCACGGCGCTCGAGACCTTGTTGACGTTCTGCCCCCCGGGACCCGATGAGCGGATGAATTTCCATTCGAACTCCTCGTCGGGAATCACTACGTTTGGCGTGATGATGAGTGGCATGCAATCCTCGCTCTCGCCGCGGTCAGTCGAGGTCGGCCAGCGCGGGACGCATCCGCACCTCGTGCTGGGTTACCGGAATGGTGATGTTCCGTTCCTTGAACAGCCGCCAAATCGCCCGATTGACGTCCGAGCGCACATTGTTCACTCCGTCCTGGGGATCGGAGATCCAAAAGCGCAATTCGAGCTCGATGCCGCTGTCACCGAAATGCATGAGTCTCGATACCGGCAGCGGATCTCGCAGCACGCGTCGCTGGCCCTCGCACGCCACCAAGAGCAGCTGCAGAGCCTGCTCGGGATCGTCCTGGTAACTGATCCTGACCGGTAGTTTCAGGCGGATGCGCGGATCGGTGTAGCTCCAGTTGATGACCGCGTTGGATATGAGCTGCTGATTCGGCACCAGCATCTCCACGCCATCTCGGTCGCGGACGACGACGTAACGACCGCGCAACTCCTGCACCCAGCCGAAATTCTCGGTGCTGGTGCCCGACTGGCCCGACAAGCTGATGACATCCCCGGGCTTGATGGAGCGGTCCATCAGCAGCACGAAGCCGCTCACGAAGTTGGCGGCGATCGATTGCAGACCGAATCCCAGCCCGAGGCCGACCGCGCCGGTGAGCACGGTGAGCGCGGTCAAGTCGACGCCCGCCGCGTTGAGGCCCAATAAGATGCTCAATCCAATGATGAAGGCGTTGGCGAATTTCGCGATGCCGATCCGCGTCGAGGGTGCGAGCGTGTCGAGCCGCTTCAGACGGCGATCCACCCAGCGGCTGATCCACGCGGCGACCAACACGAACAGCGTCAGCGTGAAAAGCAGCTTGAGTGCCGACCAAACGGTGATCCGAGTGTGTCCTGCGGCCAAGCCGATGCTGTCCAGGGTCGCGATGATGGGATCCATCCAGCCCAGGAAGTCGGCGGCTATTGCCAGCCAGATGAGCAAGCTCAGGCGGTTTTCCCAATGCCGCATCCAGGATTGGTTGCCGAGACTCACGGCGAACAGGAATACGCCGAAGCGTACCGCCGCGTAGGCGCCGATCAGCGTCAGGGCGGCATCCAGCAATCCCGTATCGAAATGCGCCGCGGCCACGAGGCCGCGCGCAAGCGCCACGAGCAACAGGGCAACCACCGGGGGCGCCACGACCACGAGCCCCGCGATCGGGCCACGCCGTGGCCGCGCGCTGCGCAGCACCCTTCCCAATCCCCAGGCGGCCCACAGACAGGCCGCGACCGCCGCCACCTCGGTCAGTACGTCGCGCGTGAACAGGATTTCGAAAAAAACCTGAACTCGCGCCCATACCTCCGTCATGCGTTCAGGTCCGGGATCAGCTGGCTCTCGAGGCGGGCAATCTGGTCCTTGAGCATGAGCTTGCGTTTCTTCAGCCGCTTCATCTGCAGCTCGTCCACTTTGAAGTCCATGCTGAGCCGGGAAATGACATCATCGAGATCACGATGCTCGATGCGCAGTTGCCGAAGTCGCTCGATGTTCTTGAACAAATCCCGATTGACGTTGTTTTCTTCTTCGGTCATGTTTCTTACAGGCCAAATGAGCGCCATACCGGGACGACGCAATCGGGTAGCTTAAGGGACCGGCCCAAAGGATTCCAAATCTGCTGTGGGTCGTGAAAATCCGAGCCCACGGAACCGGTGAGGCCGAAGCGGAGGGCAAGCATGGCGGATGCTTCAACATGGCCCGCGCCATTTGCGCCCGAGACCACCTCGACTGCACCGCCGCCAGCAGCCACGAAGTCGGCGAGCAAACGGCGGCGTCCTCCCGCAGACAGGGCATAGCGCGCGGGATGCGCCAGGGTGGCCACACCGCCCGCCGCGGTGATCCAAGCCACCACCTCATCGAGCCCCGGCCAGTCCGCCGCAACGTGCGCCGCCTTGCCCCTCCCCAAGTATTTTCTAAAGGCCTCTTGGGTTCCGCTCACGTGGCCGCCGGCGCGGAGCGCCTCGGCCAGATGTGCGCGTGTCGGCAAACCCGGCGCTGCCTCGACGGCCGCCAGCAATTCGTCTCCCGGCAAGGACAATTGGCTGAGGCGGGCGCATATCTTGCGCATGCGGATTCGCCGGCGCTCTTCCTGGGTGCCCAGCTGCTGTCGCAGCGGCGCCGCGGCGGGGTCGATCCAGATCCCCAGCACATGAATCGACTGCGCGCGCCATGCCGCCGAGATCTCGACACCGGGAACCAGTCTGACCCCCGTGGCCGAAGCCGCGCTCTGCGCCTCATCCAAACCGCCGACCGTATCGTGATCAGTGAGTGCCAGAACCTCAATCCCCGCCGCTGCCGCCCGCTGTACGAGCTCCGCCGGGCTCAGAGTTCCATCGGATCGGTTGGAATGAGTGTGCAGATCGATTGACAGGGCTGCAGTCATGGTGTCATGACGACGGTGCAGCCGGCAGAATCGACGGATCGCTGTAGGCAATGAAGTCGCCGTTGATGACGCTCTCGCGACAGTTGTAGAGCAGCCGGCGGCCGTCGAGGCGCGTCACGTGACCGCCGGCCGCTTCCAGCAGGGCCTGCCCCGCTGCGGTGTCCCATTCCGAGGTCGGACCGAAGCGCGGGTAGAGTTCCGCCTTCCCTTCGGCGATCAGACAAAATTTGAGTGAACTGCCGACGCCGGTCATGACATGGGGACCCAGGCGATCAAGGTATCCGGAGGTCTCGCGGCTGAGATGCGATCGGCTTCCAACCACCCTTGGCGGCGTCTGCGGCCGAGCGGTGCGCAGTCTCACATCCGCCGAATTGCCATGCCGACGATAGGCGCCGACCCCGACGGCGCCCCAGTAGAGCAACTTCTGCGCGGGCGCGGCGACGATGCCGAGCACCGGCTCGCGGTTCGCGACCAGCGCGATATTGACGGTAAACTCGCCATTGCGTTTGACGAACTCGCGGGTGCCATCCAGCGGATCGACCACCCAGAGCTCGCTCCAATGGCGGCGCTCATCCCAGGGAGCCTCCGCCGACTCCTCGGATAACACGGGTATGTCGGGCGTCAGCCGAAGAAGCCCCTCCAAAATGATTCGCTGCGACTCGAGGTCGGCCAAGGTCAGCGGTGAATCGTCCTCCTTGCGCTCGACCGCGAAAGCGCCGTCATAGACTTTCATGATGGCCCTGCCGGCGCTCGCCACCGTGGGCATCAAAGCTTTGGCCAGGCCGGCTAAGTGTCGCATCGGCGAACCTACGGACTGGCCTTTCCGCCCGGCCCGCCACCTCCGCGGTTGCGGCGCCGCCGGCGCCGAGCCGGATTTGACGCGCCGCCAGAATCGCCATTTGCGGCGGGAGCCTCCGCTGTCGCGTCCGTGGCGGGCGGTCGGGCGGGGGCCGAGGGCGGTCGGGCGGGGGCCACGCGGCTGCCACCGCCCCGATTCGCCCTATTGGGACCGCCGGGCCGGCCTCCGCCCATCGGACGTCCCCGCGACTGTCCCTGGCGCGGAGCACGCTCACGCCACTCGGCCGGGGGCGGCGCCGTCACTTCGGCCAGGTCACCGGTATCGATCGCAGCGCGCGGAATCTGATGGCCGATGTAGCGTTCGATGTCGGGCAGGGAGATGGCATATTCCTCGCACCCGAAGCTGATGGCGTCGCCCTCCGCGCCGGCACGGGCGGTGCGTCCGATCCGGTGCACGTAATCCTCGGCATCGTTCGGCAGATCGAAATTGAACACATGACTCACATCGGGAATGTGCAGACCTCGCGACGCAACGTCGGTGGCGATGAGCACCGCGATCTCACCGTTGTGAAAGTCGCGCATCATTTTCAACCTCTTGTTTTGCGGCACATCGCCCGACAAGGCTTGGGCCACGAAACCGTTGGCGGTGAGCGTGCGTTCGAGCACTTCGGCGATGCGTTTGGTGTTGACGAACACCATGGTGCGCACCGCGTCGATGCGGCGAAGCAGCCCCATCAAGAGCGGAATCTTCTCTTCGGTCGACGGAAAGTACAGCACTTGCTTGACCCGATCGACGGTCATCTTGTCAGGCTCGATGCGGATGAGCTCGGGATTGTTCATGTGCTCATAGGCGAGTTCCATCACGCGGTGCGACAGAGTGGCAGAGAACATCATGGTCAACCGCTGCGTCGGATGCGGCAAACGCCGCAAAATGAAGCGGATGTCCTTGATGAAGCCCAGATCGAACATTCGATCCGCCTCATCCATGACGGCGACTTGAATATGCCGCAGATCGAACACATGTTGTTTGAAGTAGTCGATGATCCGGCCCGGCGTGCCGATCAGCACGTCGACGCCCTCCTCGAGAATCCGCCGCTGTTTTTCGTAGTCGACGCCGCCAAAGACGATCGCGAGCTTGAGCCCCGCATGCTTGGCGATTCCCTCGGCATCGGAATGGATCTGTACCGCGAGTTCCCGCGTCGGCGCGATCACGATTGCGCGGGGCGCGTTCAAGGGCTTGTTTGCCGGTATGGGCTCGGTCAACAAACGATTGAACAACGCGATCAGGAAAGCGGCCGTTTTGCCGGTACCCGTCTGAGCCTGCCCCGCCACGTCGCGGCCGGTCAGCGCCACCGGCAGGGTTTGGGCCTGGATGGGCGTGCAGCGGGTGTAGCCGAGTTCGGCGATTCCGCGCTTCAGCGACTCGGGGATCTTCAAGGACTCGAACGTAAGATTACTGAGATGGGCGTCTGACATTTTCGCTTTGTGGATTGCAGAAACTTGCAAAATGATGAGGGACCGGTTAACAATACTGCCAATCCGGAGCCGGTCTATCCGCTCCCCTCAACCGTATCATCGGTACCCTTTTAAGGTAATCAAGACCGCTATAGCCGCTGTATTGTGCCCGAACGGCCGCGCATCGTCACTTCGCGCGGGACCAAAAAAACGCTTTTTCCACGAACCACCCCGCCAAAAAACTGAAAATTAACCCCCATATGGAGGTCTGTCCGCAGTGAGTAACCCAAGTATCGTCCATACCAGCGACGCCACGTTCGACAAGGATGTGCTCAAGTCGGAGAAGCCCGTTTTGCTCGATTTTTGGGCAGAATGGTGCGGTCCCTGCAAGATGATCGCGCCGATCCTCGATGAGATCGCCGACCAATACAAGGACAAGATCCGGATCGCCAAGCTGAATATCGACGACAATCCGGCGACCCCGCCGAAATTCAATATCCGCGGCATTCCAACGCTGATTCTGTTCAAGAACGGCACCGTCGAGGCACAGAAAGTCGGAGCGGTCACCAAGTCACAGCTCGCCGCCTTTTTGGACAGCAACCTGTGAGAGGCTATCTCGGCAATCAATCCCGCGGTGGCCAAGGCGGTCAGGGTGGGCAGCAGGGCGGCGGCCAGGGCGGCGGAGGCCGGGGTAATCGCTCCAATCGCGGACCGCGCAACGACAACCGCAACGGCAATACCAACGGCGGTAGACCGCCGCAGGAAGATTATGGAGATCTGCCCGAGGGCGGCGATGATCTAGAGATCATTGCGCCGACCGACCTCGCGCGCAGCCGCAGCTCGATGAACCTCACCGAGCTCAAAAAACGCCCGATCAGCGATCTGGTCAAGCTGGCCGAGACCATGGGTCTCGAGAACATGGGGCGCTCGCGCAAGCAGGACATCATCTTCGGCGTCTTGAAGGCGCATGCGCGCAAGGGCGAGGACATTTATGGCGACGGTGTGCTCGAGATCCTCCAGGATGGTTTCGGCTTTCTGCGCTCCTCGGACTCGAGCTACCTGGCGGGTCCCGATGATATTTATGTCTCCCCGAGCCAGATCCGGCGCTTCAATCTGCGCACCGGCGATTCGATTTCGGGGCTGATCCGTCCTCCCAAGGATGGCGAGCGCTATTTCGCCCTGCTCAAGGTGGGCGAAATCAATTTCGATTCGCCGGAAAGTTCGCGCGGCAAGGTGCTGTTCGAGAATCTCACGCCGCTGCACCCGACGGAGCGCTTGAAATTGGAGCGCGGCAACGGCTCCACCGAGGACTTGACCGCCCGCGCCATCGATCTGGTGGCGCCCATCGGCAAGGGTCAGCGCGGACTCATCGTCTCGCCGCCCAAAGCCGGCAAGACCATGCTGCTGCAGAACATCGCCACGGCCATCACGGCGAATCACCCCGAAGTGTACTTGATCGTCCTGCTCATCGATGAGCGACCCGAGGAAGTGACCGAGATGGCCCGCACCGTCAAGGGCGAAGTGGTCTCCTCGACTTTCGACGAGCCGGCGAGCCGGCATGTTCAAGTCGCCGAAATGGTGATCGAGAAGGCCAAGCGGCTGGTGGAGCACAAGAAGGACGTGGTGATTCTGCTCGATTCCATCACCCGTCTCGCCCGCGCCTACAACACCGTGGTGCCGAGTTCCGGCAAGGTGCTGACGGGCGGCGTGGACGCCAACGCCCTGCAGCGTCCGAAGCGCTTTTTCGGCGCCGCTCGCAACATCGAGGAGGGCGGCAGCCTCACGATTCTGGCCACCGCGCTGGTCGACACGGGCTCGAAGATGGACGATGTGATTTTCGAGGAGTTCAAGGGCACGGGCAATTCGGAAATCCATCTGGATCGCCGCATCGCCGAAAAGCGTACCTTCCCCTCCATCAACATCAACCGCTCCGGTACTCGCAAGGAGGAACTCATCACGGACCCGGCCGAACTGTCCAAGATGTGGATCTTGCGCAAGTTGCTGCACCCCATGGATGAACTTGCGGCGATCGAGTTTTTGCTCGACAAGATGAAGGACACCAAGACCAACACCGACTTCTTCGACGCCATGAAGCGGTAGCCGGCATCGCGGAGCCTCGACGCCGATGCAATGGTGGGCATGGATTGCGGTGGGAGCCATTTTGCTGGGGGCGGAACTGACCATCGTCAATGCGCAGTTCTACCTGGTGTTCATCGGCAGCGCCGCACTCATCGTCGGCCTCTTGAGCGTGGCGGGCATCGCCGGCGCGCCGTGGCTGCAGTGGGTGGCATTTGCCGCGCTTGCGGCAGTTTCCATGGTCGGGTTTCGCCGCAGGGTGTACGGGCGCCTGCGCCGCAATCTGCCGGATGTGACCCGCGCGCCTGCCGGAGAGCATTTCACGTTGGCGGTGGCGCTCGCGCCGGGAGAGACCGGGCGCATCGATTTTCGAGGCACCTCGTGGACTGTGTTGAACGCGGGTTCCGCATCGATCCCGGCGGGCGGCCGCGCCCGCATCGAGCGGGTCGATGGGCTGACGTTGGTGCTAAAGCCTTCAGGGTAATCCGCTTCGGAGCATGATCATGGACATTCCCGCAGGAATCCCGCTCGGTTTCGGTGCGATCTTGTTCGCCATCATCGTCGTCATCGTGCTGGCCAAGACCGCAACCGTGGTGCCGCAGCAGAGCGCATTCGTCGTCGAATACCTCGGCAAGTACAGCCGCACGTTGAACGCCGGCTTTCACATACTGATTCCCTTCGTCGAGCGGGTTGCTTACAAGCACAGCTTGAAGGAGATTGCCGTCGACATCGCGGAGCAGATCTGCATCACCCGCGACAATGTGCAGGTGGGCGTGGATGGCGTGCTGTACATGCAGGTTCTCGATGCGCATCTGGCCTCCTACGGCATCACCAATTTCGGATTCGCCATTTCGCAGCTCGCCCAGACCACGTTGCGCAGCGAAATCGGCAAGATCGAATTGGATCGCACCTTCGAGGCGCGGGGCGCCATCAATGCCAACGTGGTGAGTGAACTCGACAAGGCTTCCGCGCCCTGGGGCGTGAAGGTCCTGCGTTACGAGATCAAGAACATCACGCCGCCGCGCGACGTGCTGCAGGCGATGGAAAAGCAGATGCGGGCAGAGCGCGAAAAGCGCGCAGTGGTGCTCACTTCCGAAGGCGAGCGGGATGCCAAGATCAACGCGGCGGAGGGCGACAAGCAGCGCGTCATCAAACAATCCGAGGCCAACAAGCAGCAGCAGATCAACGAGGCGGAGGGCCAGGCGCAGGCCATCCTCGCGGTTGCATCCGCGACTGCCGAGGGCCTGCGGCAGGTCGGCATTGCATTGTCGACCCAAGGCGGCATCGAAGCCATGCAGCTGCGGATCGGCGAGGAGTACGTCAAGCAATTCGGCAAGCTTGCCCAAGCCGGCACGACGCTCGTGGTGCCGGCCAATCTCACGGACCTGGCGTCCATCGTCACCATGGCAACCAGCATCGCCCGCAAGACGCCGCCGTGATCGGCTTCCGGGAATTCGTCGTGTTGATTGCCGCGATGATGGCGATCCAGGCCATGGCCATCGATGCCATGCTGCCGGCGTTTCCCGTCATCGTACATGTACTCCATGTCGCGAACGAGAACCACGGTCAATGGATTCTTACCGCCTACATGACCGGCCTTGGGTGCGGCCAGTTGTTTTGGGGAATCATGTCGGACCGCTTCGGTCGGCGCCCCGTCCTGCTCATCGGCATCGGGCTCTATGTCGTGGCGGCGCTTGCCTGCGGCCTCACGGGGAGCTTCTCAGCCCTCCTGGTGTGGCGTTTCATTCATGGCGCTGCGGCCGCCAGCATCACGGTATCGCGGTCGGTGATCCGCGACCTGTATTCCGGACGTCAGATGGCGAGGGTGATGTCGCTCACCTTCGTCGTGTTTCTCATGGTGCCGGTGCTCGCCCCCAGCATGGGCGCGCTCATCTTGAGCATCGCTCCGTGGCGCACCATATTCATTCTCGTTGCGGCATTCGCCGCGCTGGTCTGGGCGTGGGCCGCGCTGCGGCTCAAGGAGACGCTGCAGGCGGAACGTCGCATGACGCTGACGGCCCGCCACATCGTGTCGGCGACCCGGCTGGTGCTCGGGAATAGAACCTCGCTGTGCTACACGTTCGCCCTCACGGCGATGTTCGCCTCGATCATGGCGTACGTCGGCATGGTGCAGCAGATCTTCGGGACGGTTTTTCTCACGCCGACGCTCATGCCGGGCATGTTTGCCCTGTGCGCCGTCACCATGGGTGCCGCCGCTTACTTCAATTCACGCATCGTCGAACGCCTCGGCATGCGGATGATCTCGCATACCGCGCTCGTGTGCTTCATCGCCATCACGGCGCTGCATGTCGCGGTGGCGGCCTGGGGTCGCGAGCGGTTGTGGACCTTCGTCGTATTTCAGGCGGCGACGATGGGGAGCTTCAGCCTGGCGGTCTCGAATTTCGGCGCCATGGCGATGGAGCCCTTGGGTGCGGTGGCCGGCATCGGCGCCTCGCTTCAGGGGTTCATCTCCACGTTCGTCGGCGCGCTGTGCGGTGCCCTGATCGGCCGCTACTTCAATGCCACGACACTGCCGCTGGCTCTTGGCTCGCTGTGCTGCGGAATCACGGGCCTGTCGTTCGCACTGTTCGCCGAGAAGGGCGTGCTGTTCAGGAACCAGCCCGACCCTTCAGTTCCCGCACGACCGCCCGGTCGCCCACATCTCGGCGGTATTGCATCCCGTCCCAGTGAATCGCCCTGACCAGATCGTAGGCTTGACGCTGCGCCTCGCGCATCGCTGATCCAACGCCTACCGCACACAGCACGCGCCCGCCCGCGGTTGCGACGCCGGTGTCCAGTTGCGACGTACCTGCATGGAATACCTTGCCGGGCAGTTCGGCCGCCGCATCCAGACCGGTGATGATGTCGCCCCGGCGATACTGATCCGGATAGCCCTCAGCTGCCATCACCACCCCGAGCGCGACGCGGGAATCCCAGCGAATCTCGGCACCCTCCAGAGCGTCGTCGAGCGCCGCTTCGCAAAGATCGATCAAGTCGCTGTTCAACCGCATCAAAATCGGCTGGGTCTCGGGATCGCCGAAGCGGCAGTTGAATTCGAGCACGTAGGGAGTACCGTCTGCCGCGATCATGAGCCCGGCGTACAGAAATCCGGTGTAGGGAGTACCGTCTGCCGCGAGGCCTCGGAGCGTCGGCCCGATCACCTCGGTCATGATGCGCTGATGCAGTGCCGGTGTGACCAGCGAGGCGGGAGAATAGGCGCCCATGCCGCCCGTATTGGGGCCAAGGTCGCCGTCGAACCTTCGCTTGTGATCCTGGGACGTGGCAAGCGGAATGACCTTGAGGCCGCGTGCCACGACGATGAAGCTGACCTCTTCACCCTGGATGAATTCCTCGATGACGATGCGTCTGCCGGCCGGGCCGAAGCTCCCGTCGAACATCGCCCTGGCGGTTGCGATGGTTGTGTCATGAGTCTCGCAAATCACCACTCCCTTGCCGGCTGCGAGACCGTCGGCCTTGACCACCAGAGGCACCGCCTGTGCCCGAATGTAGTCGGCATCGAAGTTCGTCGCGTCGAAGGTCGCAAAGCTGCCTGATGGAATCCGGTGACGACGCAGGAAATCCTTGGTGAATGCCTTCGATCCCTCCAGCCGGGCTGCGGCAGCACTGGGCCCGAAACAGCGAAGGCCTGCGCCGGCGAAGCGGTCGACGATGCCGGCGACCAACGGACCCTCCGGGCCCACGATGGTGAGCGTAATAGGCACACCTTTCGCGAACGCAAGCAGGCCTTCGATGTCGTCGGCGGCGATCTCGACATTGGAGACGTTCGGCTCGCGAGCGGTTCCGGCATTTCCCGGAGCCACGAAGACATGTTCGACTCGAGGCGACTGCGCGCATTTCCAGGCGAGAGCATGTTCGCGGCCGCCGCCGCCCACAATCAAGACTTTCATCGGTCGACAGGCTTCAGTGACGGAAATGACGCATGCCGGTGAACACCATTGCGATGCCGTTTTCGTCGGCCGCAGCGATGACTTCCGCATCGCGTTTCGATCCGCCGGGCTGGATCACCGACTTGATGCCGAAGGACGCGACCGCATCGAGCCCGTCGCGAAACGGGAAGAAGGCGTCGGAAGCCATGGCAGAGCCCGCCAGCGACAGGCCCTCATCCCCGGCTTTCATTGCGGCAATCTTGCTGCTGACGACGCGGCTCATCTGGCCGGCTCCGATGCCGACGGTGGCCTTGCTCCTGACACAGACGATGGCATTCGATTTCACAAACTTTGCGATGCGCCACGCAAACAGGAGATCCTCGATCTCATCCTCGGTCGGCTGCCGCCGGGTGACAACACGCAAATCTTCCGCCGCCACCCGGCCCTCATCCCGGGTCTGTACCAACAGGCCTCCGGCCACGCTCTTGTACTCCAGCAGCTGCGACATGGCGGCGGTCAAATCGCCGACGTCGAGCACACGGACGTTATCCTTGGCCGCGAGCACCGCTTTGGCGCCTTCCGCAATTCCCGGAGCGAGTATCACCTCGACGAACTGCCGCTCGAGGATGAGCTGCGCGGTCGTGGCGTCGAGTTCGCGATTGAAGGCGATGATGCCGCCGAAGGCGGAAGTCGGGTCGGTCCGATAGGCGGCCTCATAGGCGCCGGCGATGCTCCTTGCCACCGCCACTCCGCAGGGATTGGCGTGTTTGACGATGACGCAGGCGGGAGCATCGAATTGGCGCACACACTCGAGTGCGGTGTCACTGTCGGCGATGTTGTTGTAGGAAAGTTCCCTTCCCTGAACCTGGACGGCGGCGGCGACCGAAGCGCCGATGCCTCGAGGGTCCCGGTAAAAGGCGGCCGTCTGGTGCGGATTTTCACCGTAGCGGAGATCGCCGTGTTTTCGAAACGACAGATTGAGATCGTCGGGAAACGTGACCGGCTCGCCGCCGATCACTCCCGTGAAATAAGCCGACACCATGGCGTCGTATTGAGCCGTATGCGCGAATGCCTTGGCACTCAAGTGTTGCCGCAACGGCAGCCGCGTCGATCCTTGATTCGCCGCAAGCTCGTCGAGAATGCTCCGATAGTCGCCGGGATCGACCAGGACGACCACGGACGCATGATTCTTGGCGGCGGCGCGCACCATTGCCGGTCCGCCGATGTCGATGTTTTCCACCGCATCGTCGTAGGTGCAATCCGAACGGGCGACGGTGGCGGCAAACGGGTAGAGATTGACCGCAAGCAGATCGATGGGTTCGATGCCATGTGACCGCATCACCTCGTCATCGACGCCGCGACGGCCGAGTAGTCCACCATGGATCATCGGATGGAGGGTCTTGACCCGGCCTCCCATGATTTCGGGAAAGCCCGTGTGCTCGGCCACTTCCTTGACGGCCACTCCGTGCCGTATCAACAGCTTGGCTGTTCCGCCGGTGGAGAGGAGCTCGATTCCCCGTGCCTTCAGTTCGCGCGCAAACTCGACGATTCCAGTCTTGTCGGAAACGCTGAGCAGTGCGCGGCGTACGAGGTTTCGCAACGTTGGGTTACTCGTTGAGACCCAACTCTTTGAGTTTCTTCCGTAAAGTTCCGCGGTTTATCCCCAAGATGGTCGCCGCCCGGCTCTGATTCCCGTGCACGTGGCCCATGACCACTTTGAAGAGGGGTTCTTCGACTTCGCGCATCACCAGATCGTACAGATGTGCCGGCTTGTGGCCATTCAGTGTTTCGAAATACGACTGCAGCGCTTCCTCCGCTTGGTTGCGCAGCGGCACACCCTTGCCATTGACCTTGAGATCACGGCCGTTGAAAGTCGGCGGCGCATCGCGGCGTGATTTTGATTTTTTCTTGGCGACCATACCCGTCCAAATTCTCATGCCGCAGTGGGCACACCCGTTTCAAAACTCTCGAGCAGCGTGGCAATTTGCTCATCAGACGTCTCGATCAAGACGAGACGGTTGCGCAATTCCGCTCGTTCAGGGAATTGCCGAAAGTACCAACTCAAGTGTTTACGCGCCACTCGAACACCGGTCTTCTCGCCGTAAAGGGCGTACAGGTCTTCGAGGTGGGCGCGCATAATATCACGGACTTTTTCCAGCGCTAGCTCCCGATGCAATTCGCCGGTCTTGAGGAAAAAATTGACTTCGTCGAATATCCAGGGCCGACCCTGAGCCGCGCGTCCCAACATCACACCGTCGCAGCCTGTGGCGATGAGAACGTCGCGTGCGCGCTGCGGCGAATCGATGTCACCGTTCGCAAATACAGGAATTCGCACGCTTTCCTTGATGGCGGCCACTGTGTCATGTTCCGCACACTCCCGAAACATGTCGGCGCGCGTGCGGCCGTGAATCGCCAATGCCTGAATGCCGCAATCCTCGGCGATCCTCGCAATGGTGAGACCGTTCTTATTGGCGCGGTCCCAGCCGGTGCGCGTTTTCAACGTCACCGGTACTTGGACCGCCCGCGCGACGGTGCGCAGAATGCGTGCAACGAGCGCCTCGTCTTGCATCAAAGCGGAACCAGCCAGCCGGTTGCAGACCTTCTTGGCAGGACATCCCATGTTGATGTCGATGATTTCAGCGCCTGCTTCCACGTTGCGTGCGGCAGCTTCCGCCATCATCGCGGGATCGTAGCCGGCAATCTGCACCACTCGGGGGCTGGGCTCTCCGCTGTGTTCCATGCGCAGCAGCGACTTCCGGGTGCTCCACAAACGCACGTCCGATGTCAGCATTTCGGAAGCGGCCAGGCCGGCGCCGAAGCGGCGGCACAACAATCTGAAGGGTCGATCGGTGACGCCCGCCATCGGCGCGAGGATGACGTTCGACGGCAGCACGAATGGTCCGATCTTGACCGGTTTCATGTCGATGCCGCCGCCGCATCACCCGCGCAGAGCGGCTTGTCGGCGCCGTTGCGCACGCAGATGTCGATCTCGAAGCTCTCGGCATCCTTGCCCGGGTCGACGATCTCCATGGTTGCGTCCGCATGCTCGCCAGGCGCCAGGAGACGCGAAGGCGGTTTGCCGAGATATTCCGACGGCTCGAATTCCCGCGATGCCACGCGTTTGCCGAAGCGGTCGGAAAGCACGACCCGCAACAGCGGATAGGGTTGTAGCTGCGCCGCCGTGTTCATGATGCTGGCCCGTACCCGCAGAGTTCCCGGTGCCGCCGGATCTCCGGTGACGCCCCATTGACGCAACTCGTAAGAGGAAACTTTGGCCCGCGGCGCAGGCGACAGCCAGCCCGTATTGATTTGAACGAGCTGCACGATCAGCAGCAGCAGCAGGAGGATGCCACCCACCACCCACACGAGCGGGGGCAGGCCGCGCCGACGAACGATGATGGGCGGCAGCTCGGCGTGTGCATAACTTTCGAGCATCTCCTGCTGCACCGTTTCCGATACTTCCAGCCCCGAAGTCCGCACCAGAGGTGTGCTCGGCGGCGCAGCCACTTCCACGGCAGGCGCTGATGCCGCTGCTGGAGACGGCGCCGATGTTTGAGGCGCCGCCGATGCCGGAGCGGGAGGAGGCGACAATACCTGGATCACGGAGGGGGTCTCGATGAACACCCGGTCAAGTTCCCCGGGCGGGAGCGTGAATTCCAGCGATGTTTCGAGATCGGTCGTGTCGTCGGGGGGATCCACAATTTCGAGCCGCGCGATTTCCGGCCCGCTCACGTGCGCCGGTGTCTCCAGCGGCGTCATGGGCTGCGCACTGCGCAGCAGCGCGTCCGCCCGTGTCTCCAGTTCCAACGTGGATTCGCCCTGCTTGAAATCGGAGACCTTCTCGGCGAGCCGCGCCAGCGCGCTGAATACGTCACCGCAACGGCCGCAGCGCACCTGTCCGCCGGCGGCACGCAGGGCCTCGGCGGAGACACGGAATATCGTTTCGCATCGGTAACATTGCGTGAACATCAGCCCTCACGCGCTCTTGCGTGTATGCAACACCATTCTTCCCTGCCGATCACCTGCACGATATCAAACCCGGACGCATACGCGGCTTTGACCGCGTAAGCCTGCGACTTCAGCAAGCCTGAGAGGAGCAGATCGCCGCCTGGCTCGCAAGATGCGGTCAGCAAGGGAGCCAGCTCGATCAAGGGACCGGCCAGGATATTTGCGACCACGCAGCTCGCCGGCTGCAAATTTGCCGGCACACCCTGTACGTCGATGGATGGTGCAACGCCATTCCGCAGCGCGTTGGCGCGCGTCGCCAACAACGCCTGCGGATCCAAGTCCACCGCGGTGACGTGCGCCGCGCCCATTTTCAGCGCTGCAATGCCGAGGATTCCCGATCCGCATCCATAATCGATCAGGGAACGCCCGGTCAACGGCAGCGCATCCAGGACCTGCAGACACACCGCCGTTGTTGGATGCGTGCCGGTTCCAAACGCGAGGCCGGGATCCAGGCGGACCACGACGGCATCCGGATCGTCGGGAGGCTCCGCCTCGGTCGGGCATACCCAAAGCCTGCGGCCAAACCGCATCGACTTCCAATCGGCGAGCCACACCCGTTCCCAGTCGCGATCTTCAACGGCACGCAGCCTTGCGTCGGCGATGCATTCGGTTCCCAGGGACTGCGACAACCGCTCGAGCTGGCGCAGCGGTTCGAGGCGTGCATCGAACAACGCGCGGACCAGGGTGGCGCTCCACAGTCGAATTTCGCCGGGCTTCGGCTCCAAGACGGGCTCATCGCCCTGATCCACGAAGGTGATGGAACTTGCGCCGATCTCGTGCAAGGCGTCCTCGACTTCGTCGGGATGGAGAGTGCCTAGAGGAAATTCGATTTCGTAATAACTCATAGGCCCCACATGAGCTTACGCCGGGATGATCATTTCAATCCCAGCCGCCGCTCAAGGTAGTGGATATCGGTGCCACCCTGACGAAACGCTGAGTGATTGAATATCTCCTGGTGCAACGGAATGTTGGTCTTGATGCCTTCGACGACCATTTCCGCGAGTGCATTGCGCATGCGGGCGATGGCCGTGTCGCGAGTGTCGCCGAAAGCGATGAGCTTGCCGATCATCGAATCATAGAAGGGCGGCACGTTGTAGCCTGTGTACACGTGACTGTCCACGCGAATGCCGGGGCCGCCGGGCGAATGCCAAAGGCGCACCGGACCCGGGGAGGGCACGAAGGTCTTCGGGTCTTCCGCATTGATGCGGCATTCGACGGCATGGCCGCGAATCTCGATATCCTTCTGCTCGTAGGGGAGCGGCTCGCCGGCCGCGATGAGCAGCTGGGCCTTGACGATGTCGATGCCCGTGACCAATTCCGTGACCGGGTGTTCCACCTGGATCCGTGTGTTCATCTCGATGAAATAGAATTCATTGTCCTGGTACAGAAACTCGAGGGTTCCGGCATTGCGATAACCGACCTCGCGGCAGGCACGGGCGCAGCGCTCGCCCATGGTCTTGCGTTGTTTCGGGGTGAGGCCGGGTGCGGGTGCTTCCTCGATGACCTTTTGGTGCCGCCGCTGCATCGAGCAGTCGCGCTCGCCGAGATGGACCACGTGCCCGTAATTGTCGGCGAGAATTTGGAATTCGATATGCCGCGGTTTTTCCAGAAACTTTTCCATGTAAACCTGGCCGTTCCCGAATGCCGCGAGCGCTTCGGACTGGGTCACGCTGATGGCATTGAGCAGGCTCGCATCGGTGTGAACAACGCGCATGCCCCGGCCGCCGCCGCCGCCTGATGCCTTGATGATGATCGGGTAGCCGATCTCCTTGGCGATGCGGAAGTTTTCGTCGGGGTCACCTCCCACAGGACCGTCGGAACCCGGGACGCACGGAACGCCCGCCGCCTTCATGACCTTGATCGCCGACACCTTGTCGCCCATGAGACGAATGGTCTCGGCTCGCGGGCCCACGAAGATGAATCCACTCTTCTCCACGCGCTCGGCGAAATCCGCGTTCTCCGACAGGAACCCGTAGCCCGGATGAATGGCGACCGAATCAGTCACCTCGGCGGCGCTGATGATGGCGGGCATGTTGAGATACGACAAGGCCGATTGCGGCGGTCCTATGCACACGGTTTCATCCGCGAGCAGGACGTGTTTGGTGTTGAAGTCAGCGGTTGAATGGACCGCGACGGTCTTGATCCCGAGTTCCCGGCAGGCGCGCAGAATGCGGAGCGCTATCTCGCCTCGATTGGCGATGACGACTTTTTCGATCATCTAGGAGCCTGGTTATTCGACGATGAAAAGGGGCTGGCCGAACTCGACCGGCTCACCGTTCTTGGCGAGAATTGCGGTGACGCGTCCCGCTTTGTCGGATTCAATCTGATTCATCATTTTCATCGCTTCGATGATGCACAGGATCTGGCCGAGCTTGACCTCCGTTCCGATCTCGACAAATGGATTCGCACCCGGCGCGGACGCCGAATAATAGGTTCCCACCATCGGCGAGGTTACCGTGTGCTCGTCCACGCGCGGCTTGTGCTCCCCCGCGGCCGTAGCCGCCGTCGCCGGGGCGCTGGCCAGCGGAACGGGAGCGGGGGGCGGCGGCGCCATCGGTGCCTGCATCATCATGCGGGGATGCCTGCTGATCCGAACCGATTCCTCGCCCTCGGAGATTTCGAGTTCCGCAATGCCCGATTCTTCGAGCAGCTCGATCAACTTCTTGACTTTGCGAATATCCATCCGCTATCCCCCCTGAAAATGATGGCAGGCCGCGTCCAGCGCGAGCTCGTAGCCCTTGGCGCCCAAACCGATGATGCAGCCTTGAGCGATGCCCGACAGATAAGAGTGGTGCCGGAATTCTTCCCGGGCATGGATGTTGCTCATATGCACCTCGATGAAGGGCACCCCGACGGCAAGAAACGCATCCCGAAGGGCAATGCTGGTATGGGTGAACGCGCCCGGATTGACGATGACAAAGCCCGTGCCATCCTGCCGGCAGCTTTGTATGGCGCCGATCAGCTCATGTTCGGCGTTGCTCTGGATGCAGACCAGTTGATGGCCGCGTCCTTCCGCCAGCGCAGTCAATTTGCGCTCGATGTCGTGCAGCGTGGTCGATCCGTAGAGTGCCGGCTCTCGTGATCCCAGCAGATTCAGATTCGGCCCATTCAAGACCAAAATTCGCGCCATATCCGCGTGAGCCTAGGCGTTGCCGCATTGAGTAGGTGCGTGATAATACTCGGAAATGGGCAAGAAAAAACAGGGTTTGGCGGCGATCGCGCTCGAAACCGTCAGCCTGCCGAGGCTCTCCCCAAGGCCGCGAGGCCGCTCGTGATGGAATGGCGTGCCTCGGTGAGCTGGACCCTGTCCTGATTCAGATTTTGCACCACCGACAGGATCAGTTCCGCTTGCGGCTTGTGGAGTTCGCCGACGAACAGAGCGACCACTTGCCCGCGCCGGTCCGTGAACACGGTGAATGGGAAGACCGGCGATTCGAAGCCGAAAGCGGCGGCGGCATCGAGTGCATCCTGTTCCCCGATCAGAACCGGATACGCAATTTTCAGACGGTCGGCAAATTCCACCACCTGGGCTCGATGATCCACGGCTATTCCGACCACCTCGACACCCCGATCGCTCCATTCATCGGCGAGGCTTTGGAGCAATGGGATCTCCTTGCGGCAGGGCGCGCACCATGTCGCCCAGAAGTTGATAATCAAGGACTTATCTTTCCAACTCCTGATCGAAGTGGGCTTGCCGGCGCGATCGGCAAGGGAAAATGCCGGCAGCACGTCGGGAATCTTGGGAGGCGGAATCGCCGCTTCGGCACCGAAATCCACCTCCGCCGGCGAGGCGGGGCGGAGGGACTCGACCGCGGCAGGTGGGTGCCGACGGCTCATATAAAGGCGATTTCCCGCCCAAATTGCCACCACTGCGACCAGAATGGCCCCGGCGATTTGCAAACCCCGCGGATTCATCAGGCCGGCATCGGCAGGCGGCGACTACCGCGAAGGATGAACCCGGCCAATAGGAAGGCGAATCCTCCGCCAACTATCGCCACGCCCTCCCAGCCGTGTGACGGGTTCACCGACGGCAGCGGCGCTGTCGTTGGGAAGATGACCCGGGTGATCGGGGGGTAACACAACCCCGCCTCGGCGCAGCCCTGATAGGTTACCTTGATCTGCAAGGGGTGGGCACCCCCGTCAATCCGCGCGAACGGTACGGTGGCCTCCACCTCTCGGGTGAAGATCTCCTGCAGACCCAGGTAGGGGTCCTTCTTCAGGGTGGCCGGCGGGAATGACGCGTTACCGACCGTCAAGTCGGGACTTTCCGCTTGGATTGTCATTCGCTGCTTATACAAATAGTAGCCGTCAGCAATGATCCAGCGGACCCGTACCACCGAGCCATCGATACGGGCCCCGACCCGGAATGCGACATCGGGCGGTAAGAAATCATTTTCGTTGGATTCGACTCCCCGTACCCACCACGGTTTGGCAACGGCGGAAGCGGTCAAATTCATTACCACCAGGCCCAGGCCGAGGGAAAGCATGGTCAGCTTCAAACTCATGGCGATAGTTTATCGAAATTTACCCCGTCCACCCCTTGAATCGGACCAAACCGACGCTATTATTAGCAGCCTCGAGTAGCGAGTGCTAACAGCCTCCGCTCGTTTTCAACCCGAAACTCAATGATTAGGAGTCTTGTTTTATGAAGATTCGTCCCCTTCATGACCGTGTGATCGTCAAGCGTGAAGAAGAAGAACGTAAATCCCCTGGCGGAATCGTGATCCCGGATACTGCGACTGAAAAGCCGATTTTCGGGAAAGTGGTTGCCGTCGGCAAGGGCAAAATTTTGGAAAACGGCGAGATCCGCCCGCTGGACCTCAAGGTCGGCGACAAGATTCTCTTCGGTAAGTACAGCGGCACCGAAGTGAAGATGGATGGCGAAGAACTGGTCGTCATGCGCGAAGAAGACGTCATGGCCGTGGTTGAGAGCAAGTAAGCCTCACCCCCTTCCGTTCAACACCTAATCAACTTTATAGAGGTATCAGCAAATGGCAGCGAAAGACGTACGATTTAGTGACGACGCCCGGCAGCGAATGTTCAAGGGTGTGAACATCCTGGCGAACGCCGTCAAGGTGACCCTGGGTCCCAAGGGCCGCAATGCGGTTCTCGACAAGAGCTTCGGCGCCCCCACCGTGACGAAGGACGGTGTCTCGGTCGCCAAGGAAATCGAACTGAAGGACAAGTTTGAGAACATGGGCGCGCAGATGGTGAAGGAAGTCGCTTCCAACACCTCCGACGAAGCGGGCGACGGCACCACCACCGCCACCGTACTCGCGCAAGCGATCATCCGTGAGGGTCTGAAGTCCGTGGCCGCCGGCGCCAACCCGATGGATCTGAAGCGCGGCATCGACCTGGCGGTCGCCGCCGCCACCGAGGAGCTCAAGAAGCTCTCCAAGCCCTGCAAGGATCCGAAGGCGATCGCGCAGGTCGGCACGATCTCCGCGAACTCCGACGAGAGCATCGGCAAGACGATTGCCGACGCGATGGCGAAGGTCGGCAAGGAAGGTGTCATCACCGTGGAAGAGGGTTCGGGACTGCAGAACGAACTCGAAGTGGTCGAGGGCATGCAGTTCGACCGCGGCTATCTGTCGCCGTACTTCATCAACAATCAGCAGAGCCAGAGCGCCGAGCTCGACAAGCCGTTGATCCTGTTGGTTGACAAGAAGATCTCCAACATCCGCGAATTGCTCCCGCTGCTCGAAGCCATTGCCAAGGGCGGCCGCCAGTTGTTGATCGTTGCCGAGGACGTCGAAGGCGAGGCGCTGGCCACCCTGGTGGTCAACACCATTCGCGGTATCGTCAAGGTTGCCGCCGTCAAGGCGCCGGGCTTCGGCGATCGTCGCAAGGCGATGCTGCAGGACATCGCGATTCTCACCGGTGGCACGGTCATCTCCGATGAAGTCGGCCTGTCGCTGGAGAAGGCGACGTTGAATGACTTGGGCGAAGCGAAGAAGATCCTTGTGGAGAAAGAGAACACCACGATCATCGACGGCGCCGGCAAGGCCGCGGACATCAAGGGCCGCGTCGACAGCATTCGCGCGCAGATCGAGGAAGCGACTTCCGACTATGACAAGGAAAAGCTGCAGGAGCGCGTAGCCAAGCTCTCCGGCGGTGTAGCCGTGATCAAGGTCGGTGCCGCCACCGAAATCGAAATGAAGGAAAAGAAGGCCCGCGTCGAGGACGCTCTGCACGCCACTCGTGCAGCCGTCGAAGAAGGCGTGGTCCCGGGCGGTGGCGTTGCGCTCGTCCGTTCCTTGAAGGCGATCGAGAAGTTGGTCGGTGCCAACGAAGACCAGACCACGGGCATCAAGATCCTCGCCCGCTCGATCGAAGAGCCGCTGCGTCAGATCGTCACCAATGCCGGTGAAGATGCCGCCGTCGTGTTGAATCGCGTCCGTGAGGGCAAGGGCACGTTCGGCTACAACGCAGCCAGCAGCGAATATGGCGACATGATCGAACTGGGCATCCTCGATCCCACCAAGGTGACGCGTCTGGCTCTGCAGAACGCGGCCTCGGTCGCCGGGCTCCTGCTCACGACGGAAGTCATGATTGCCGAGTCGCCGAAGGAAGATGACCATGCACATGGCGCGCCGGGCGGCGGCGGCATGGGTGGCATGGGCGGCATGGACATGTAATACCCCGCAAAGGGTATTTGGTCCGGCCTTGAGAATGAAGGCCCTGCGACTTCACGGTTGCAGGGCCTTTTTCTATCCTGCACCGGCAGTCGCATTTCGCGTCCTTCCGGGATAATGTAGCTGGCGTCGACCCTGCGCCGGCTGACATTTCAGGCAAGGAGAACTCGAGTCGTGTCGATCGGGTCAGGGACTCCTGATGCGGTCAAGACCCTGTTGTGATCGGCGTCAGTTCCTGAGATTTGCCTCAGTAGTGGCTGGCGCCGGACCACATCGTCGCGACGACTCACTACAACGGCCAGTTTCCGGGGGCAATGTTCAAGTATGCATGAGCGCTCAGCGCTCGAGGTCTTTCGCACTTTTCTCAAGCTGGGAGTGACGAGTTTCGGCG
>Ga0209208_10000240_pt1 | contig 65719 bp, 56 predicted proteins | sample S1TSphfallax_3_FD_187694 | JGI IMG/M metagenome (GOLD analysis project Ga0209208, IMG submission 187694) | Host-associated microbial communities from peat moss isolated from Minnesota, USA - S1T2_Fd - Sphagnum fallax MG (SPAdes) (version 2) | ecosystem: Host-associated > Plants > Peat moss >... | reverse complement strand
CATTAGCAAGGGGTCCTTATTGGAAACAATACTTTTCTTTTGTCTACCTTTTTTTTTGTCTACTCTTGGCTTAATCCATCATTTTGAGAAAAAACTGGATGATACCTAGACACATATTTTAGGTCATGTTATGCACACTTTGGGCATGTAATAGACACTAAGTGCCTTTTAATGTCTATTACACAGTTACCAGAATTCTCTGTGAACTGGTAGTTGGTGAACCGGTGACACAAGTTAAACTAGTCTGTAACTGGTGGGTTGGTAGAACAGGTTATGTATGGGACAGATTTGAATTTTGGATTGTTTATTATTTACATATCGACTAATGACTGTTTATGCTGAAAAGGACAAATTAGTTTGAATTTTGTATATAGAGGAGGAGATTGGATTTAGAAGGAACCTTTTCTATGTTCTTGTTTTCATTATTTTTTTGGAATGGAGTTTTCTTCTACATCATAGTTTGTTATTGTGTACTACTTCCTTGGTCCTGTTACTGAATATCCATCCAGACTTTCGGCCTTGGCTCCATCCACTCAGTTAACTTCTTCATTCATGGACATTTAAGATCTCTTCTTCGATTGCTTGATTGGTTGCCGTATACATGATATCATAGATGGTGGTACTTGTCTAAAGGACCTCTGTCATTCTGAAAGCTTAGTGGCCAGATCAACCTCCAGTTGTTCCAGACATGCATTTTTACATCACTTGTGTCCAATATAGTTTCCAAAACTTGAGTTTCACTTTTAAAATTGTTAAATGCCAGAACCCATCTCAAGATGACAACTTCAAGTTGTCATCTTGAGATGGGTTCTGGCATTTGCTGATCAACAACTCAGTTACTGATCAATACTTGATGAATAATCATTCATTCAGCATTGTGATCACAACTTATGACAATTCCCATCACTGCGTGGACATGTGTGTGTGTTTGAGCTAGTTGGAGCTATACTGCACGAAAACTCTGACGCAGTTTATACTTATTCATAGAATCAAACAACAATTGATCTGATCATTTGGAGTTCTGAATAATTGTGTGCACACAGAATCACACATCCATGCCTCTAGCGTGATTAAGCAGGCCCCCATATTGACATCCAATGTTGGGGAGTTCCCTCCACCCCCAGTTTTTGATCTGGTTCCAACTTCCCAACCTGGATTGTATTTTCTCACATTCTGACAACCCGAAGATGAAGTAATAGAATTTGAGGTCGGGTATTGGCTATCAACTTATGTTTACAAGACGCTAATGTGGTGAATAATTACTCAATTTCACTTGGTTAATTTTACACGGTCCATTTTTAATTTTTAATTTTGACAATAGTTCACCGATTAAAAAAACATCAATTCTCATGTAGTCTGCAACAACCAGTGCTTTGCAGTTTTTTCAGTATTCCAGTTTCAGAGCACTTTCAAATATTTTCTAGTCTATTTGGAGGGCACATTACATCTATGGAGATCCCTCCTTTCCTTTATAGGAGGGAACTTATGCCTACTCCTTAACCATGGAAGGGAAAATATGCCTCCTCCTTATAGATGTAAGATCCCTCTCCCTCCTAGGTCTTGCAATCTACAGATTTTTTCATATTTAAGCTCACCTCACACTTTATGATGGGTAAGGCCTAGGTGTGGGTACATTCACAAAATGTGGGGCTGGGCTCGCCCACTCATATTAATCCCTTTATTGGGGTCTATCACATTGGATCCAACTTTTGGAAGTTTTACCTTATTAGAACCAGTTTCACATTAGGTGAACCAGTTTCTTTGATGAAAGTGTTTAGACTGTTTAGATTGGAACGGAGGTTTTTGGTGTTCAGACCGTGGAGAAAGTAAGTAAGTAGATGTACAACATCTTATCTATTGGCAGGGCCAGCATGTTTGTGATGCCTTGTTTTGGGAATGCCCCTACCTTGGGGTTTCACCTTACATGAAAAGTTTAGCAATTTGATGAACTAGGCTTGGAACTAGTGTTAGTTTTGATGTATGGGGTCATTGATTGGTATCAAGTAGACCAATTTGGTATCTAATGTCCAATTACCTTACTCCATACCACAATACCTTGATATTAGGGTTAGAAAAAACTAAATGAATATTAGATTAGTCTCATATTAGGCTTTTGATACCAATTTCAATACTCATATCAGGGAGCTCACCTCTTTGCTCCTCTAGTATGAATCTACTATTTTATTTCTTGTTTCTTGTTTCCTCCTTGCCTGTGATATGAGAGCTTTGAGTTCTTGATTTTGCTTTTTTGAGTTTGACATTTATTTTTGGAAAGAAAGGGCCTAAGGAAACCCTACCCTCCTATTCTTTTTGCTCCTTCACTTCTGAAAGAAGAAAATAAGTTGTGAAATGAATTTTTTTTTAAAGGCAACAAGAAGGGGATCTAAGTTTCTCTCCCTCAATTATTTTTTACAATACCTTGAACAACAAGATGTAAAAGCTTTTGTTTTAAATCTATGTTGATACCAATGGTCATTGCATATATTAACATATCGCATTAGACATACATATTTTGATACCATTGCACAACTCATTCACAATGTATGTGTTATTTATACCTAATTGATACCTAATTTTTTTTAAATTCAAATCCCTATGTTGTATTAGTATCTCATTTTTGTTGGAACCTCTATACCAAGACCAAACTATTATACAAAATTATTGATACCAAACCAACACTACATGGAACCCCATCAAAAATTCCATCAATACCAAAACTAAAGTTAGAATTGGAATTGGAGGTTCTCTTCAAAACCAAAAACTAGACAACATTGGGAAAAGCAAACATTGGCACAACATAATATTGATTTTGAGAATCATAAGGGCCAAGGTAAAATGGCTTCTATGGGCAAGTTGACGTTTTGGGTATACAAGGTTTTTGCCTCAAATTTTATCCTTTAAGTACATGTATTTGGTGTTGAGAATATCATGAAAACAAGGGTGAAATCAGGGTAAGGGTATCATTCCAAACCTGAGGTGAATAACTTATGACTTTTGTTGGAAACCCTAGTTTTAGTGCCTAAAAATCGATGTATCTTTATTTATTTACCTACCCATTGTGTAATCTTTCCTTAAGGGTAAGCTATCCCGCCTAGGTTGGACTTACATGATCCCATGCCTTGTTCTAAGCCCCTTATTTTAGGAATGCCCAACCCCGGAGGCTCATCCTACATAAAAACATCACTCAGGTTAAGTTCAAGACTCAAGTTCTATCACCCAAAACTAACCCTGAGTTCCATTGCCAGTCAGGCCAAAAGGTGCCCACACTCTAAGGTGGCAATCAAAAGGAAGTACTTTGCATGTAATTTTGTGGAGTTCCTGTGCTGTTTTGTGTGGTTGTTGGTATCATTTAGCTCCCTTTGGTCTGTCTTGTCATTTACATCTGTTGTTGGTGGCTTGTAGATATAACAACATTGGAAAGGTTGTTTTCTTTCCTCTGTTCTTTCGTGTGTTTTGGTCAGGAAAGTCTGGTATAAGTCCAGTCGGGCAGGGCAACCGTGTTGTGTTTTTTTGCCTCATCTATTGCTTCAAATGCGGGGGATGTTATATTTTATGCTTGTTTGCTCTACAAGGGAATTCTGCTCCATTTGTACACAAATTATGACCAATTTGGTGTCATTAGCTTTTGCAGATGGCACCCGTCCATATTCATTAAAGAGTTTTGAGATCATTTTCTTCCAAAGGGGAGACAGAAAATAGAACAAATCAAATCTATTCAGGCAGTAAGTAAGCCTGAAATGATGAGATCCATACAATTCAATCATAAGAGTGTGGTCATATCTGAGCTATTCAGCAATCACTTGTGCAAACAATTTGGTCCCTAGTCCTTGACATCTGACTTGTATCAATTCAACTCGGACTTAGATCCCCTCCTTTTGTACTTGCACTTCCTCTCCGGATTCATATACCTTTGTCGGCCTTGCCTACCAAGGCAAGGATACTGTGTTTAGATTCATTATAGAGTATGGTAGCTTAAGGGATTTTGGCCCCTAGGTAATAATAGGTCTGTATTTATATGAGGATTTTTGAAAGACAATATTTTGGCTTGTGTTGAAACTTGAGATTAGTTATAGAGTTATAATAATATCTTGAAGGATTTTGGTTTGTTTTTAGAGGATTTTTTGAAGATTATATTTTTGCATGGTGAGATATTTGAGTTTTCATAATTCTTCTTTTTTGCCTTAAGATACCTTTTAATGTAAATGGCAAGGCCACAGTGTGACACACCCCTTGTTAATGAAGTTTGGGTAGGAATACATCATTATATCCTCATTTGTTTCTATTTTTCATCCTCGAAATGAAGCCTAAGCTCACACAGAAATTGCGAAATCTCATCATCTCATTAGCTCAAGGTTCTAGGAGGTCACTCTTCTTCATGAAGTAATATGTTGTCTCCAAACTAGTAAACAAACACCTTGTTTTCAATTAACATCATCTTTTAATTATCAAATACCTTAATTTTGAACTAACATTATGTTCTATAAATCAAATATCTTTAATTTGAACTAAAGCTTATTTTAATAGAAATGCGAAGTGAACATCAAAGTTTAAAATCTTTGTGGCATTTTTGGGAGAATGGTAGATTCAGTCATGTGGGGTTGATGTATTATTGGCTCTGCTGGTAAGGGAGAGAAGACAGAACTATGTATTGGTCATTTGTTCCCATTTTGAGGAATGTTCTAGTGTTGGGTTGTTTTAAGAAACAGGAACAGCCCCCCAGTGGTTATCAGAGCATAATGGTTCATAAGACAAGCAGTTCATTGTCAGTCCTTTCACGAAAACCATCAAGTCTTTAAGGTTTTGAAAGAACCATGACAGGCAGTTCTTTGATTCTGATTTTTAACGAACCTAAACTGGAGGTTATCTAATTCTGAAATCGTTTTTAAACCATAATCGGTGGTTCTTTATAAATTCAAGTAACTGCACAACGCTAGAATGTTCACCAGGTGTTGCTGTGAACTAACTAACTGTGAGTTCACACTTCAGACACCTGAGTCCCTGGTGAAGCCTGTCACAACCTCACCATAGAAATTGCCACCATGATGTATGGGGGTTGCATTTCATTCAGAATCATGCTTGATTTGGTTGTTGCAGATGACAATGAAGGCAGAGGTGACCCAAGAAAAACAGGAGCTTTGAACTTATAATCACAACTTTAGTAACATGCATTGGACATAGACATTCGAGAAATTGAATAGGCCAATGGATGATCAGCATGTTGACCTGCATTCACACCTTCACAGAATGTTGCCCATCTCTTTGAGAGCATCAAGGCTTCCTTTAAAGGAAAGAAGCTGCAGCATAGATGCACTTGCTTTCGAAGTTCTCAGAAGGATTGAACTGCCTCCCTCCTTGATCAGGCTTTCTTTCCAATCTGCTCCAACATCCTTCATCAAAACTTGATATGAGGTCAATCTTGGGATGCTAGCATCATACTTAGTGATGTTTCACATTTATCTGTGTTCAGTCCTCATGAAGTTTCAAGGCTGAACATGAGAATGACCAACTTGGGTTTAGGTTTGAGTTAGTTTTCATACACAGAAGGTCTCCCTTTACTGCTAACTGTACTACTTTGCACACACTTTTGGAAAAATTATTATGAGCCCACTATATCACTCCCAAACACAATTCATCAGCTCAGCTGCTTGTGAAAATTCATCATAAGTACTTTTAGAACTTTTTCAACATATATTTCGCAAATCTCGTATATTGAACATATAGTTTGCAAATTTTGCAACTCCCACTTGTTGGCATTGCTGTGTTTTCATGGTTTTTTTCCATGTTGCAGGGTTGTGTTGTTGGAACAGTATCCAATTACACTTTTGCTTCTTGAAGCCCAAATCAACAAGCAGGAAGACAACATGATTTTCAAACTATACAGTCAAGTCAAAAGTACTGCTCCTACCTCCCCTTTAGCATGTTGCAATAGTATATAGGCACATTGAATATCTCTAAATAGATGATCAAGTAATACATCGCAAGGACTAAGCCCCATGTTCAATGTAGGGCACTCCACAAGATATATACTGAGCTGCTCACTGACAAGAAAACAATGGCCTGCATCAAAAAAAAACATGAAAAACCTTCAGGCCAAAAGGGCGAAGAAAACAAGCAAAACAATGCACTCTTATCCTTTGCAACTGAACAACAAGCTCCTCTGTTTAAAACTCATGTTCAAGCATACCCATTATCTATTCCAATGGTAAAAGCAGAGATATCACTGCTTCTCAAAAGTTTTAATAACTCTCAATGACAAAGTAGCATATCCTGGCAAACCCTTGATGCATGTGACGACCTTTCAGAGCTTTCAGAAGAGATATAACATCAGAGAAAGGAGAGGATTGGCATCATACCGAAATAGTGCATGCTTTTAGCCCACAACGTTCCCTGTAGTCATGATTTTGGAACAAGAAAATGAATGCTCCAACATACCACGGAACTGAGAGACAAAAAAACCCTAAAATGAACCTGTCCAAGCAATCCCAATTACTAGGAATATCAGCACAGAAGTTGTTCTTGCTCTTGTTCAGGCACATTGACACAGTAACCCAGTGGCACAGTAAGAACATCCTTCAAGCAATGAGATGTGCACAAAAGACTGTACAAGAAAATCAACTTCTGGAAGAAGCAAGCAACATTACTTCTACCAGTTGAACATTTTGTCACTTGAGAAGCAAATGTGTGTAACAATGCACTGTAGTTTGAAATGTATGAAACATGGCGACAGCTGCAATTCTTCAAAAAGAATCTGCCAGAGAACAAGGTTGCCGCACACATTAGCACATTGTAATCATGTGAGTAGTTGGTATCAGTTGAGAAGTCTTACAAAAACCATCCATATCCAAGCCCACAATACGATAGGCTGTTGGGATCTTTACGACAATGACAACAACCCTCTTTGGGACGAGTGCCACCTTTACCTCCTTGAGGAGTGTCATAATCTCCTCCTAAGGGAATAGCATCCACCACAATAAGAGGGTTTGCTGCATCAAAGAACGGAAATAGCAGCACATCATGAGTTCTCCAGAATTGCAGGAAGGACAATGTGCTTAGGGGAGAGAGAGAGAGAGAGACATACACTTAAAGCCATCTTCAAGTTCAACTTTGCATTGCTATTTGTATACGTACCAGAGGATTTCAAGGGAAAAGGAGATTTCATGAATGCAATACTGAAAGTGAAGAGGATGGTGGTGCTATTCAAAAACCTCTAAGAAACAGTTTTGACAATGATCCAGTTTGAGAATGAGAGATGCTATCCTGTTATGATGATTGAGTAGACTTAAGAAGAAGAAGAAGAAGTAAGGAATGAAGCTGAACCTGGAGCTACTGGATAGCCTTGTTGCCATCCTCCTCCTCCTCCTCCTGCATAGTAAGAATCCCCTGGACCTGAAGCTTGTTGTGGCTGTCTGCGTTGGAATGCGCCGCCATATTGCACCCCAGGATACTGATTCTCTTGCCCTCCTGCCGCCATATCCACAAAAACGTTGCAAACAACCCAAAAGAGAAACAACTAGTGTACAGAAAAACACCAATGTCGCACAAACACAAGAGCGAAGACCAAAGACGTGGGTTTTGTTGTTCGCTTTTTAGGGTGCAATGGAAGAAGACCTAAAACAAAGCCACTAAGTTCTAAGTTTACGACAGGAAGTGCGCAAGAGTTCCACAGCTTTAGGTAGAGCTTTTCCACTCCTCTTCATCATGGTCTTTGTTTATGCTTGTTTGTTTGTTGTGAGCTTTTCGCCGCTTTGTGGAGTCCTTTCTTCTTGTGCTTCTTCTACCTTTTTTCTTTGTTTTTTTGCTCAAGTCCCATTCTTCTTCCCTCCTTGTTGAGCTTTGTAAGGTTTCATTTTCTTTGTGATATTTCTTCATTGCATTCATGTAATTTTCATGTCTTTAAAGTTTTTTGAATCATCGTCATGATCTTTTCATTAACTTTATGCTTGCTTTTGTGGAGTCCTTTTCATGCGTCTCATTCTTCTTCCCTCCTTGTTGAGTTTGTAAGGTTTTCTTTTCTTGCTATACGTCTTCATCACATCCATCTAATTCTCATATATTTCAAGTTTTTAATCATCTTCATGATCTTTTTTTTAACATGTATCGTGAGCTTTTCGCATTGTTAATCTCTTTCTTTTCTTCATTTTTCTTACACTCTTTTGTTTTCTTATCATATGTCTTCATCACATTCATTTATTTTCCTATTTTGAAAGATTTTGAATCAAATTCATGATCTTTTCTACAAAAGTTCATGCTTGTTATGACCTTTCAACAACCTCCATTTGATCCCAAAGGTCTTTTAATTCCCATGTCTACCACTTGTAATTTAATATGTTTTATTCAACTTTCAATCCTTGCTTAATATGCTCTTGGTGTCAACAACAGTTTTGGATTAAACCTTGGGCTTTAGGTTTAGGGTTTTTGTTTGGTTGGTTGGTTTTGCTTCTATATTGAATTACAAAATTGGGTTTTTATTGCTAAGTGTAAGTAATAGCTTAAAAATAACAATAGTAAAGTTGAAAATATTTTTTGAGCTTGGAGGAGACCAAGCTTAAGAATGGATGTTTTGTCATTGGACAAAAAGGAAAAATGATTCTCGAATGAAGGAAGAAAGGGATTTGCATTCAAAAAACAAGGTATGTTTTGTGTCATCCTTGCAAAAAAAATTGGTATTTCGATTGTGAACTTAAACAATTCCAAGCCAAATTGGTTTTCGAATCATGAACTTAAACAATTGCAAGCCAAATTAATTTTTAAATTATGAACTTAAACAAGAACAATTAGATTGTGCATATGATGCAAAAACGAAGTGAATGGTGGGCCAATGCATGTTAATATGCATGTTGTTAGCCTTTCAAGGCAACAAGCACAACAATTTAAAGGAAACAAACCTCACGATGGCTTGGCATTAACTTGTCCATGAACGCAATGAGTAGCCAAAGGAAAAAGACAAAACTCTTCCATTATGATTTTAAAAACAACATGATTTTAATTTTGACTATGAAAATGGTGTAAGAACAAAAATTCTAAAATGACAAAGCCCACAAAGTTTAAAGACAAAATAGACAATCAAAAAAACAAAAATAAGTGAAAGAATCTAAAGAACACACATATTTTCACAAATTTAACACATTCACATTTCACATCATGAACTTCCTTGCAATGCACTTGTAGTGGTTTTGTCGCAACCCTAGCCTTGGGCTTGCGACGAAAGCAAAGGCTTACAAGGTTGTGGGCCAAAAAGGAAGCTCGGGAATCATGCCACATGCTCCCAAGATTGTACGAAAGTTTACGGGAATAGACCTTCACACTCCCAAGGGAACTCCCACTTTGGGAATTGGAATCCCAATGGACTCCCGAATGTTCAGAGAACGATCGCAGGGGTGAAAACTCAATGGATTGAAGAGTTCTTTATACCATTGAAAAGCTATTGAAACGTAAATGTTTAAAATGAGCTTGCATAACCCATTTGGATATCTAAAACACAAGTTATGGCCAAAAGAAAAATCGGGAGTCAAATTGGCAATTTGATTTTCAACCACTAAAAGTCGAGAATCTACCTAATTTCCTTGCGTGCAGGTGGCGTGTGACATGTCGTTGGAAAGCTCTCAATGATAGCTACAACTTTGATTTAAACATCATCTCCATCCGAGGTCTACACACAAAGTTATAGGGCCCCAAAGTCGCAAGAGTCGCAACTTTGGCAATTTCGGGACTCCCATTTGGGAGTCTCGAGACAACATGTCATTTGGATGTGAGCCTTGTGGAAAGGCACAGAGTATACTATAAGGGGGAAGGTAGTGGATTCTCTCAAATTCAGGCCTTGGTGAATCTTATGAATCCGAACTACCTATGGTTCGTCCTAACACCAAAAGTGTTCCAACTATGCTCTAACCACTTTGTGTTGGTTTTGTGCAAGTCCATGTGAGTAATTAATGTTTGTCATTTCTCCTAATCCCATCCCGAAGCTCCAACACACCCTTTTACCCCTCCAAAATGCTATGAGCCAAGGAGTGTGCCCCAACTCCTTACTGGAACGTGCCCCAACTCCTTATCCTTCGGTTGTTTACAGTTTGGACTCACATTTGAGTCCCTCAAAGAGTTGGGAACGCGTCAGGCTTACCCACTTGTGACAATCCGCCCATCTACAATTCCACATTTCTTGCTTATGAATGTGGGATCATTTTCTTAATAGTTTTAGGGTTATTTATTTGATGAGAATGGAACAAAAATAGTTTTACATCACATGTGGAAAAAATTAAAGTTTAATTATTAAAAAATTCAAAAAAATTATGGCAAACAAAAATAAACATGCTAGGATATCATTGACAAATGTTAGTTTTTTGTCCTCATTAAACCTTGTGGGAAAAAAAATATTAAAAATACAATTACAAGCCATTTAAGGAGAACAATTGAAAGGTAGTCATTGATGTTATAAATGCAAGTTTTTAAAATGATGTGCAACAAAATTAGAAGAAAATTCAAAACAAATGGACCAAAATCAAAAAAATCTACAAACTAAAGAAAAAGAAGACTTAAAATAAGAAGAGGAAAAATAAGTGGCATATTTATTACCATTAAATCAAAATGTGAATGTGATGAATTTTTAAGTAGAGGTTGTGAATGTTACTAATGAAAAGGATGTTGAAACAACTCAAATGCCAATAACCCTTTAAAAAACAATTTGGTGTTTGAAAACACAAATGTTGGAGGTTGAAACTACCATAATACCTTTTCAGGTTTGGCATTATTTTCTAATTTGCCAAAAAAAAAAGATATTAATAGTTAGTTATGACAAAAAAATTAAAATTCATGCAACCAACCAAATTTGATCCCTAAACCTTTCAAGTAACTTTCAGTAGTACTTTATTGACCACCTAACCACAAAAGCACTAATTGTCTCTTCTATAAACATTTTTTTTATTGAAAAACTGACCAACAACAAATATAACTTTATTACTTAAAATATTCATTAGAAGATTGCGACAATCTATAGTTTCACAAATGTTAAATATGTTTATAAATTTTTTTAAATAAGTAATGATGTCCGTCAAATATTGACATGAAATAATATTGATGTATTTATTGAACGATTTATTTTTATTGATTAACATATCATAAACAATGTCAACATACTTTTTAATTATTGATGCACTCACATTAAATTGATTAGTCATAAGTGTAATATTAAATACATGAACAAAACAATAAATAATAACATCCACAATCTATCTAATTTATAATTGTGAGTTAACAAGGTTTAAACAACATGATTCAAAAAACTTGGTGTCAATTCTAAAGCTAAGTTATTGATAGCTTCAAAATTCATTATATAATGCAACAAAATTTTCTTATTTTAAATTTTAGGTGTGGTATGTTACACATTAGTTTCCACAAAATCCCAATGTGTGTATTGTCTAAGTTTTTTCCAACAAAAAGGTCATGGATGTCTCCTCCTATTCACACCACCCAAAAACATTCAAAAGACATTGAATCTTATTATATTTACATCTAAATTTGAAAACACATTATGTTTTTAAAATTTAAATGGTGCACAATTCATAAATGTAATAGAAATAACATTCAAATAAAAAAACTTGCAAAAATGAGGTCAAATCCATTAAAATAAAATTCACAACAACAAAAAAACCCTAAAATTATGAAATACATTATGACAATCCCAAAACAATGCAAATTTCACAAAAAAACCTTCTAAAAACTAATATAAATTGTTTAACATATCCTTTAAAAACTTGGAAAAAAACATTGTGAAAAAAAGAATACTCTTAACTAAATAAAAATTGATAATATGGGTAGATTTGTTCCTACATTTTGGTTGTAGTCTTTGCATTATGGATTTTGTTTCTCCTTAAATTGTCTAGCTTTTTTATCTCCTTGTCCCTCTTAGTCTCCTTCATGTCTATAACATGAGTTTTGTAAAACAAATCATTTTACTTAAAACCGAGGCTAATAAGGGAGTGGATGGCCTTTTGTGATCACCCTGAGCCAATAGATAACCTAGTAAATAACTTTGGTAGATGTATGCACTACCTGTTAATTATCACAAACACAAAAAATACTAAACAACAAGGATTCTTAAACCACATGAATAAAAACAGGCTTAGTTCTAAATCCAGGTCATGGAATAATTTTTATTTTTTTAAATGTGTGCACAATATGAATGCAAAAAGACTTTCTTCTAAAAAATGACAAAAATAAAACAAGATCATAACAAATATACATACCCAAAACTAGTGTTGAACAAACTAAAAGAAATGTGGGATTTTACTTTTGTTTATACCCATTGGCACCTAAATCAAGGAAATTTTTCAAAAAACCTTTCAACTTACATGTGACCCATATTCAACCATGTGTGGCCCATGTCCATCCATGTGAAAATTAATAATGAACTATGAGTAACTAATAATTAATTGAAATCAATTGAAATTTAATTTAAAATTAATTAAGATTTAACTGAAATTTAATAAAGAAATGAACTAGAAATGAACTAAATGATAATTATAAGTGAACTAAAAGTTAACTAAAGGCTAATTGAAAACTAACTAAAAATCAACTAAAAGTGAATTGAAATTAAATTAAAAGTTAAGTACAAGTTAATTACAAAACATTGATGAATATTCATATGACTGAACTTCATATTATTACATTTGTGATATTATTACTCTTAGATTCACAAGAATATGTGCCTAATTCAAAAAATCCTTGGTGTTGGAGCTTAACCAAATATTAATAACATACTATTAAAGGTGCCATTGTCCACACTATTCAATTTTGTTTCTACTTCATTAGAATGTATGTTATTCCATTGATAATAAATGTAAACCAATTTAGGTGAAATGGGTATAGGGTGCATTGGTGATCATCACCATGACAATTTTTAATGTCATTCACTTGATAATTATGAAAACATTTCATAACTACCTCACTAATTCACTCCTTTCATCACCTTTTTTACATAATTATGAAAATGCAAATTAACATATGCCTTTTCATAATTGAATTTTCATAATTTGGTTCAATTCAATTCAACCAAATTATGAAAAGAATTCAATTGAAACCAATTTGATTTGGTTTCAATTCAATTTGAATTCAACCAATTAGTATTGAATTGAATTTGATTCAATTAAACCAAATCTAATTCAAATTTCAATGAAAACATTAACCATGTTGAATGCAAAGGAAGAAAATATTATATTCAATTTATTTGTTCAACTCAATTGAGTTCCATTATGCGAATTCATTCAATATTAAACCATTCAAACACAACTTCATTTTTATAAGTCAATTATTTTTTTCCCATTTATTCATTATTATTGGTAGTGCACAACAATGTGAAACCCAAATTTGATTTAATAAGTAGGTGGATGACAACAATATTTATAGTAAAGTTTGATCAAATGTCCCCTCTCTTCAATGCAATGACCTCTTTATTGTTAGTGGATAACTTCTATGTTTGATCAAGTTTTTTTTTAATCTTCCACATTCTTTTAACATTCAATTCTAATAAATATGGTAAGAATAGAACCTATGTTTAAAGTTCTTATGCCCTTATTATTTTTTACCTTTGAAAACATTTTGATAATGGTGCAACAAGGAACAAAAATATTTATGCAATTTTTTTGGCTTATTGCTTGGATATTTTAATGACATGTGAGGGGATAATTTGTGAACAATGGGTTGAATGGAAACTTGTTATTACTTTGCAATTAATTAAAACATTTAATTTTCCATGATAATGATATTTAAAAGTTGATACTAAAAATTGCAAATTGCAAATCAATTACAAATTTAAATAACCATTTAATAATTATCATTTTTTTACATGGTAAAGATTTTTAGACTAAATATCTTGTATATATAACCTTTTATTTTATGCGTAGGAAATAAATGGCCTCAACCAACAAATTTTTAATTCCAAAAATTAAAAGTGCCCAACTTTTTTTTTCAAATAACAAAAGAATAATCCAATGAAAGGTTCTTTAAATATGTGAATTCTCAAATAACCACATAATATTACTTTGTACACACTCCTAAAATGTTTTTTTGTAGTAATTATGTATGGACCCCATTCACCCAAAAAGTTAAAACTAGTCTCTCTCTCTCTCTCTCTCTCTCTCTCTCTCTCTCTCTCTCTCTAGTATATATATATATATGTTGAATTCAAATTACACACATCATCCCTTTTCTTTTTGTAAACGTTGAGATGGTTGATGCATACCCAATGCCAAAAGGTTAAAGAAGTTGGTGACCTAATGAAAGGGAAGTTGATGAACAAATTTCTAGTGAATGACACTTATAATTATAACAATCCTAAGGTAATGTGTGTTTTTTTGTTGTAATGTCTATGGTTCAATTATGATAAAGGATTTAATGAAAAGTATTTGCATATTTTGTGTGTTTTTAACACGTTAATATGAAAATTTGTCAAAATGAATGTAGGAATGTGCTTAACATTTTTCATGATTTTGTATTTATTTTTTCATCTTTTACTTATAGATGATGAACAACATCAATTTTTGATGAATCATCATTTATTTCTTTTTTCCCAATTATTATAGTTATTAATTTTCAAATTTTGTTTATTTAGTGTTGAAACTTTTCATTTTGATGAGTTGTGCAAAAATTAAATTGGTTTACACTCCTTTGAAATGTTGAATAAAAAAAAACATACAAAATTATTGTATGACTTATTTGTCATTTAAAAAAAATTCATTACAAGGTCCAAGCTACATAAAATTATTTTATCATTTTTGTTCATTGATTAAAAATAAAATTTATGCTTCATTTTGAGTTCAAACTTATTAAAGTGTACTGATATTTTGTCACAATCTTGTTTTTAGTTGTATTATTTTAGTTGTCTTATTTCACCATACATGTGAACACAAAGTGAATGATATTTATGGCTTTAAATTTATGATGGTCTAAGCTTTTATGTTTTAAAATATTTGACATTTTTTAATTCATTAAAATTGATGGGAATCAAAATATATGAGTTTTTCAAGGAATATGTCCTTTTAGTCTTATTTGGTACTCCTTTTAACATTTTTTTATATTATTATGTTGAAAGCTTACATTAAAATTTTGCAACAAATAATAGGTAATTTGGTAAAATCATGAGCCCAATAGCCAAAGTATTAACATGAAAAGGGATGATTGCTAAATATAAATAAATAGAAACTTTGAAAAAAATTGAAAAAAAACTAATTTGTTGAACAATTTTACCTTCAAGTCAAAAAATAAATAAAATTTCCAAAAATCATTAAGTCCTATAATAACATTGAAGGGTATTACATTTAAGTTGGCACATGGACACTTTTGTAAAAACATGGTTAAAAACTTCAATGTGAAAGTATCCTATTACAAAATACATGAAGATAATTTTTAATGCATTTTCACATGAGTTTTTTCTTAAATATATTCCTACACCTAGTGAAAAATCATTTGTACAATATCATAAAAAAGTTTAGTGACATGACTAAGTTGCAAAATATGGTTAAATGTATTCACAATTGTCACATTCCATTGTATGAAAAATCAAAAAAAAAAAACATTTCCTACAACATGGGATTGTTATAATTTAAATAATCTCCATTACGTATCATTGCAAATTACATGAGATTCCGATAAACTATTTTGAAATAGATATTTTGGGCAACCTGGTGAATGTACAAATGGTGAAAGATTTTAAACTTGTAAACATGTACCATTTTTTATGGAATAAATTGATTTTGTAAAAGGTTGTTGATTTTTGTGTGGTAATTTTTCTTTCATAGATTTTTAAGGACTCTTCCTATCCTATTCACCCATACCTATTGAAAAACTTCAAGCCACAAAAATTTGACATTGGAAATGAACAATATTTGAATTGATGGTATATAATGGATTTGGGATGTGTAAACCTATTACAAACAATAAGTAGGAAGGTAGGTAATAGCTAGGTAGGTTGTACCTATAAGTAGATGACCAATAGTGTGACACACCTATCACCTACCTACCTACAACCCATCCACATGTAACCAACCTACTAATCTATGTATTATCAACCTCTAACCTACCCACCTACCTATCCATAAATTACCAACCCCAAACTTACCTATTACCAACTTACTTACCTACCTATGACTTACCTACATAAGTATGAGTAACTCTTACCAACCACAAACACTCCTATCACCTCATTTATATGTATAACCTACCCACCTATGTATTATCAACCCTTTACTTACCTACCCATTACCTACCATTTAACCCTTTACTCACCTACACATTATCCACCTAAATCGTAATTTTAATGATCATAAGTCAAATCCTAGGTTCTAATGACCAAATAATAAGTCCATGTCACATTGATGAGGTGGTCAAATATGCAATTAAATGGGTTTCAAGCAGTCTGTTTGGATGAATGCATATTCATTGATGTGGTTAGAAGCATGCACCATTAGTTGGATACTAGTTGCATACATGACTATAAAGGATGAAAAAGATGACATGATAAAGTTTTAATTGCAAATGGCAACTAGTTGCATGTAGTTACAAGGGCAGAGTGAACCAGCACCCACCAGTGCACTGTCAATAGTGGATGGTAAGTATTTTGGTTGGGTTCCAGTTCCTGAGCTAGCCCAGTTGCTTCTTTTACTACCTACCTGCTAACAACCCACCAGCAAGTTGTTAGTAGGTAGATAGTAAAGACAGCCCTCTACCTTTAGATAGGAACTCTTACACATGTGTTACCAAGGTGAAACCAGATACTACCTCAGTTGAGGTTCATCCACAACTGAGTCATAAGGTACATCCATTGTACATCCAAGGAAATTGCCCACCTCTGTAGTTGGTGACCTTGCCTTGCGTCCCAATAGAGGTTCAAAAAAGCTTCTCAATGAGAGTCTTAGAAGCAGAGAAGGTTAAAGGGTTCATTTAAATTGCAGCAATCCATTTCTTTTTTCCCCAGTCCTCAATAACAAATTGAAGGAAGCACAAACATTTATGTTTGCATAATAGATGGGCATTATAACACTGGTATATGCTTCCTCAACAGCTAACAGGAAGAACAGAGGCTTTCATGTGCAGTGAAGAGCACCGCTATCTGTCTGCTGAATGTTGAAACCCACCCAAAGGTATAGAAAAACACCTCATTGTGCATAAGAATAGAATCTGGGAAAATCTTGGGCAAACCAGTTCACAATCAGCTGCATCCTGAGTTCTTGCATTCCAGAAGCAACAGGAAAACTCGGCCACGCTGTTGGTTGGCTAGCACTCAAGAGACATCCATGCAACCAGTTAAATGTGCATGACCTCATGACTCATAATCACAGTTTAGGTACACAATGACCACAGTGAATCAATGGTGCATTCCATACTGAATCACATCACTAACACAGCATCACTCCTCAATATGGAAAACCTAAACTAAACTTTACAGAAGCTTGCACTCCCTAGAGTTAAACCCAATGGTGGGATTCAATTTCATAATGCTACAAAGAGACTGTTAAGCCAACATCCAAAAACACAACATTGTCTCACCAATACTTGCCTGCCACACAAGAACTAATCTTATCAAAAATGCTTTTGACAGCCCTAGGTTAAAATGCAGAAAACTGTAAGAGATAAACTGATTGCCATCTAACAATGTACACTCATGCTGATAATTATTAGTATCTGAGCCAACAGCTGCAATCAGAACCAAGGTTGCTTGCATGTTGGCTACAGAATATTAAGTACAAAAATGAGGAGGCTATTACCTCCATCAGATTGGAACACTAACCTTCTCCAAAGCACTACAAGTGAAGTGGTGCCAATACTACCTTGTAAGAACCTCCCTCAAACTTCAGCTCCTTCATCACTGCAGTCCCAAAGCCCCATGGCTCTGCAAGTTGAGCAGTCAGCCTTTGCGAGGGGGAGTTGTTTGCATCTGCACTTGCATGTGTGTTGACACTTGGAGACTTCTCTTGGGCAACATTAAGACCCTCTGTGAGTGGTTCTGTCAAAAATCTGGAGAGGACAATTTGAAAGGGAAATGAGACTGGAGGTTAGAGTTGAGCTTTGTGCATGAATGAGGGACCCCAATAAAACAAATCTGGCTACATACACCAGAGCTCATCTTATGTACACAATCCACAGAAAATAGAGCATTATAGTTCAAATAGTGCATTGGCAATGTCAATATTGATAATTATTGGGCTGTTCTGAACAATGGATTAGATTTAAATGTCAGCTGGTTGATCAACACAGATGATTCCTGTTTGATATAAGAAAAAATGTTGAGCAATACTTACGATGCTTCAAAGCCTGATGACTGGGAAACTTGAAGAACTGCACAGAGTCGTTTAACAACCCATGGTGGAAAAACTCCCTTTATTTCCATCGTGTACAATACACCAGAAGAAGGCTCTTTAGAAGGCTCCAAACCCAATGTCTTCTTCTCAACACAATGGGGCCTCGCCACTCTATCAACACGCTCCACTCGTCTGCAACTGAGCTTTACACAACAGCCAGTTCCAAAACTCAGCATGAAAATTTGGAGGCCCAACTCACACAGGGATGGCTTCACTGAAAACCATACTCAAGACCAAAGTATATCTCAAAAATAATTACCAAAACAGCACATGATATATAATTCAATAGCTGACAACAATCAAGGCTTAAGAAACTAATACAATTTACTAAAAGAAAAGTTAAATCAGTGGGACCTCAGGTGTAGTCAACGATGCATTGTCGAATGGTACTGGGGCATGCAAGACAGGGACATCTACTGCAGCTGTAAGAGAGAGGAGAGATCTGCTCCACTCAGAACAACAACCAAACAATTAGTCATGTCCATCAACTAGCTTTCAGCTCCATAGTGACTTCCCATAAAGGACCTAGAACAGAAAGCATAATCTCATAGAATTTTTCCACATACCAGTGAGACAATTTGTTGCAGGATAGTGTGTTGAACATACCTGTGGTTGAGAAGAAAGTCATAGAGACGGTGTACATTGGGCACTCCCTCAAAGCACATGAAAGATTTGGGGCCATTGTCTGCAGTTGCCCTATCATCCACCAGTCTTGTCTGTCTCCAAAAAGCTCAGAGGATTATACTCTGCCCCTGGTCTTGAGTACTTCACATACATCCACAAAGTCCTAAGGCTATAGTGAACCTTAAGAGTTCCTTACAACCAACTCTTCATAGGCTGTATATACCAGCCAGACGAACCTTATGATCAACAACCACCAAAATAAGCATATTAAAGTTGTGTGGACATAGGATTGCAATGCTCAAACATTTATCTATTGTCCATATAGCAGAAAAGAGCTACTTGCTTCTGTGAGCTTACTTGGCCAGGGTTGGACTTCTCAAACTCAGACAATTCACGGAGGTCTTCAGGAGTTATAGTTGAAGCTTCTGAATTGGCAAAAGGCATTGAGAACATAATGTCCTGCAATACCATGAATGTTTAAATCAGTAATCTGGCAATAAGAGCATCAGGATTTTCAAGTACTCACCAAACCTTGCATGGAACCATCAATCATGCATGTATCCCACCCAGTTTTGACAGAGCAACATATTTGAGGGTGAGCAAGGTTATGAAGGCCTGAAGGTGGAAAAGATGGTTATCACCTTCCTGGTGGGCATCACAAATTATCTCTTCCAAAAATTAGCTAGTGGATTACTTTGAAGTCACACCCCAGCTAAGCTAAGAGTTCAGGTTCAGCCTTAAGACCTACAAAAGTGCAAAAGTTGCATACAAAGGTGCATGGATCTTCTGACTCTCTGAAAGGGTCTATCTCTGAATGCAGTATCCTCATTGCAGGAAGCTTCATACTTGTTCAAGGAGTAGGCGCCGCAGTCCACGAGTTGACCTGGTCATGTAGGCACTGCAAGCTTCTTGTCTTCTTCCTCCGACAACTCCCCCAACAAACATGGCAATAAACTGTTGTGCACAAACTGCAAATTCCATATACATGCAAATTATATCAGGGTCCCGCAATATATAGTATGCAAATGCTGGAGAAAAGTGATGATCCCTCTGCCACAGTAGAGGGAAAGGGGCAGCAGCTACAGGAGCCAGTATCAGATAACATTAGCTCTCTAAGAAGTTAGTGGCATTTTTGCAGTTAGAAATGAAACTAGCTGATCGGCACTTCAATAAAGCAACTATTGGAGTGTGAAGAAGATCATATGCCCATGCCTGTTGGAGCCTGGATCCTCACCATAGAAGAGGGAACAGCTTTGGGAGCGAAACATGTGGTAGATGGAGTGGAATGCATCCTCCCAGGCTCGAAAACGTTTGGACAAGAATACTCTTTCTGAAACAACCCAAAAAGGCACTCATAAGAAACTTTGGCATCAATAGGTGAAGATTTGCACCTTCCTTCAACACAGTTAGGATGTAGAGACCCTTCCCAGGTGCATCTCATTGCCCTAGGCAAAAATCTACACTCTATAAGCTGCATTCACAGCTTCCCTATCCATATTCCAGCAGCCAGGCAGATGACTGGGTCCACCTGGCACCAACTCTCCTGTGTGTGCACAACCTGGAATGACAAAAAGAGGGTCATCCAGCAATTTATACTGATGAACTGCCAATCCAGTTGAACTAAATACATACTAAAGAGAGCAAGAGTCAATATTATACCTGCATCACCTCCTTTTGCAGCAGCTGATGCAATGACAGATAGTACTTCTGGAGGCAGAGAAGCTTGTGGGTGACTCCATGAGTGTAATGATTCCCAGAAGGGCACACCATGTTTATCTGCTGTGCTGGGTTTGCTCACCCCGGCTGCTAAAGTAGCACTGGCAATATCCCTGGTAACTAATCCTAGTGGATCTGTAAATTGCCTTAAACCTTCACATTGAGTCTTTGAGCTCAGTCTTTGGCACCTGAAGGCATCCAGGAAATGTTAGTTGGATACAGGTACAGAGCTAAGCAGAACCACAGCAATAGAAAGGGTAGAACTACTTCACATGTAAAGCTCTATCTCCTTACCGAACAGGACACTTTGAAGGACTGAAATTCATGAAGGGTGTAGAGACTTCTACATGATATGGTTTTTGACTGCACTTTGTCTTAAATTCCACCTTCTGCTTATCAGTTCATCTCTATCTGTTGGCTGCCTAGGGTTACAAACTGGAAAATGTCGTACGTCAATCAATGACATATGTGGAAACCTCTAAGCAACTGAAACTGATGGAGATAAAAATGATATCTATACAACTCACCAATGAAGTGACTCCGAGGAAGAAATATGTGCACGTACTTTCAAGCTGAGATCAAGTGGTGGAAAGCTTCCTTTGGTAGGAGTCCATACTACAGTGGTCTCTTTGTTGTTAGTGTGATGACCTGAGATAGTTGCCAAAGCTCCTGTAGTTTGAAAATTCAGGAGAGCTGGAGTAGCCTCTGAAGCTGGCAGAAAAGCTACACCAGCCTGAGGGCTGTCGATGTTTGAAGGGGGGCCCATGTTTGGATCAAATGGTTCCAAGGCCTTTCGAAGTGCCAAATTCTTCACAACTTCTATCTGCAGAAAAAATAACTGACTGAGTCCCATAATCTGGAATTTTCACTTAGCAACAGGAGTACAATCTCAGCTCTAATATTCTCATGTCATCAGAAACAGTAAATCCAAAAGTTGGAAAGAAAGTATACAAACCATGTCAATGCTGGATTCAGCTATGATCTGACTTCCAGAGGCAATCTCTGTAACATTTCGGAAACTACAAAACTGCAAACTGGTCTTTCCTTCACCATTTGCAACCTGTTGGGTTCTCCCAAAGGACAGGGTATCAGATTTTGCTGAGTCAATCGGACGATGTACATTTGTTCCCCACCTGCAAAAGGAGGTGTCTATTTATAACACATCCAGAGCACTAATGATCGCAGGAGTCTACCAAACCAACAACCTACACTTCAGATATGTTTAGTGAACTCCCAAGGGCCACAAATGTAAAATCAATTCGAGAATGTGAAACTTTGGAGCACTAGAATGGTGCAAGTAAGATGACTGAGAATTTAAGGGATCAGAACCTACCAAGAAATGCTTGAGGAGGGATCTTCAGAAGTAGCATTTTGATTGCAGGTTGCCTCATTTCGAATGATTGGAAGATTATCCTGGAGCAGAGACCAACACATGACAGGAAAATCAGGGCAGACCACAAAAAAAGTAGACTAAGCACATAAAAGAGCTTGTACATTTATTTGAGCATGATGATGCTTCATTGCCTACAAACGTGAGACATATCTCAGAATTCACATGCCTCCTTGAAATGGTGACAGCAATCATTGAAACTTTGCAAATCTGTCACACTGGGGTACAGAGTGCCTATAGTTAAGGATACAAAGAACTCACTTTCTTGTTTCGGAGGGGATAGAACTGGAAGCTCTCTGCAGGCTTCACTGAAGGATTGATGTTTGGAACTTCAGTATCATCAAGAGGGCGTTGAGGACATCCCACTTCTTTCTTGTTGGAGAAAGATCTGGGGACAAGACTCCAACAAGCTGAATCAGGTTCTATACTCATGTTCACTTTGGTGGAATATAATGAAACAAATGGGGAAAAAACTACAATGTAACAACCTCCCTCCTCTCCAGGATGATTCAATAAACTTGAACATGCCAGACTGCAATCTATGAAACGAAGGACTTGTCAATATGCCATAGATTTTATGCTCTGGAAACTAACCCCTGAGCTCTAGAAATCTCATGAGCTCCCACTTCATGTGTTGTCTGATGCCGCTTGAGCTGCTCTAGCTGCAAGGCTCCAGCAACAAATCTCAGATGCAATTCAGGTAAAACTCTAGGATTCTAAATAGCAACATTTGATTATCTTGAGCACATTGAAACACCATCCTCACAAACACTGCCCTTCTTCCTTTCTTGTCAATACCTAGCTATTATCTTTCTCACTCATAAGCTCCAGAGTCTTCTGCATGGAATATTTGTAGCTTCAAAACCTCAATTAGATTTGTTGCAAACCGCTATAGCCCGAAATGATAAAACTGCTGGAAATTTGCTTCTAGCTAGCTAACTGAGATCAATTTGCAGTCCTCCTGTTGAAGATGGGCTAAGGTAATGACTGACCTGTAACAAAACAACCACTAAGACTATAGGTCTGATTCAAGGGTTCTCTTTGGTTATTTTGAGACATGAATTCAAGCACTCTCCTCTGATGCTGCCTACTAGATCCAGAGCAACTGCCAAGATTCAAGGGATGTATGTAGAGAGAGAGAGAGAAGTTGGCACACAGGGAGGTGATAGAGAAAGAAAGAGAGAAGATACCCGAAGCTCCATGGGGGATTTCCTTTTGCCAAGGGTTGCTCCCATCTTCTCCTTGAAAGGAAGGGACTCATTGTGATCAGTGACAGGAGGCATCCCTTGTGCATGCACTTCCATGAAAAGGGGAGTGACAGTGGTGCTTTTGTCACAAACCCCAACCAAAGTATCTCAATTGTACTGACATGTTGTTACCTGCAGTGCAATATTCCCTCCGATGAAACTTAATGTTGACAATCCGAGAAAACAGGCTACCTACGGGAGGATCAAATGCAAAGTGAGCAGATGCACATTTCAGACCCCTTCAGGCATATTAGGGTTTCCCAAAGATCTCCAACAATTGCGATCCAAACAGAGAAACTTGCAGATAATACTGGAGAACGGATCACAGCTGCATATGGCATTCAACTTCGTGTACAGGACTTCCTCCTACAACGTCTCAATCGACAAGAATTCAAGTTGTCGCTGCTGTCGGACACTCTTCAGACCGCCAATTCTTGTCAAAAAACGCAGCACAAGCAAGAGGAGAACATAATACCTAAATTCATAATTAGCAACATGTCCAGTTTTTCCTTTCTGTCGTGGAATCAAAACCGCAGGAACTAAATGTTTTGCTAATTCGATCGTGATGACACATTTAGAGACGCAAAAGGGAATGATGTCTTACGTCAAACTTTGCACACAAAAACAAACTGCGGCGATGTCAAACTTGTGTCACAAAAATACTTTCAAACGTCGAGCAGGCCACGCTGCACTTACGACTGTAGTCATCAGTTGCATCAAATCCGGTGCCACATGAAATCATCGAAGCTCGCTCGCAACATCGTCCGCCCGGTGAACAAACAAAAACCAAAATTTCTCGGGAAATCCGCTCAACCGAAACTCCGAACGAATAATACCGCGAGACGAAGATCAAATACTCAGAAACTAACTCTTCTGCTAAATCGATGGTGATGACAAACCGAGACACAAATAGGAACGATTTCTGACTTCAAGATTTGCAGGAAAAAAAACACTGCGGCAATGACCAAAAAAACCGAAATATCGCACTTACGATTGCTTTTATCAGTTGTTGCATCAAATCCAGCGCCAAAAACAATCTTCGAAGCTCTCGCTTGCAACATGATCCGCACTCTCAAAACAAAAAAACCAGAAGTCCTCGGGAAATCGGCTGGACCAAAACTCCGAATGAACACTGCGAGAAAAGACGAGTTTGCGCGTGCACAAGAAGATCAAAGCACGCAGAAACTAACTGTATTGTTAAATCGACAGGGATGACAAACCAAGAGACACAAGAAGGAATGCTTTCCCACTTTCAAAAAATAGGAGTGGCTTCGCACTTCGTAGGAATGCTTGGCACACCAAAAAAAAAAAAAAAAAAAAAAAAAAACATTGCGGCTATTGCGGCTATGACAAAAAAAACACACACACACACACTTGCAATGTCGAACAAGATACGCGGCACTTACGATTTTTGTTGTCAGTTGCATGAAATCCAGTGCCACATGAAATCGTTGAAGCTCGGTCGCGACATCCTCGGCCGTTCCAAAACACAAAACAACGCAAAATTTCTCAGGAAATCCGTGCAAGCGAAACTCTAACGAGGAGTCGACCATGGGCGCGAGAGGACGAGTTTGCGCGCGCAAGACGACCAAGCGAAAAGAGCGAATGGGAGGGAAAAGAAAAACCTTGAATTTTCAAAATAATTTTATTGAAAAAAGAGAAAGAACAAAAGAGAAAATATATTTTTTATTCTTCCACAAAATAAGGAAATTTGAAAACTCATATTCCTTAAGACCTTCTCAGAAGTTTTTTTAATTTTTAAAAAAAATTTGATGGTGTATCATTGGCTAGTATCCCAAGAGGTATTTAGCATTAAATGGCGATGGCTTTTTAAAAACCTATTTAAATAGTAAAAATGCTACCAAACTAAAATCAGAGTCCAAATCAGGGTTTTTTCTTTCTAATTTTTTGTGAGGTAAGTGGATGGGCCCAATCATCCATAAGAAGACTTAGCCAAATTTGGCTTCAGATGAAAAACAAAAAATAGAATGTTTTTCAAACTCCCATCTATACTGACGAGATACAAGAACCTATGCTCTAAATATGGCGATTTTCACTTTTTTTTCCTGGAAATTTGGCGATTTTTGGCCCTTTTTTTCCCAAATGAACCTGTGGACAGTTCACTGCCCCTTTGTTTTTTGGTCAGCAACTGGCCCAATTTACCACCCAAAAAAAAAGCCCGGCTCATTTTGCAGAATTCGGGCAGATTTCTAGCTTTCTTATTTTGTTCGTTTTATTTTTTATTTTAATTTCTGAAATAAATGGACGAATTCCAACTTATTTTGAAATCGCCATAGTTACCTAATAGGTAATAAGGTTCTAGATTTTTGTAGCCAAATTTGGCTAAATCCTTTTGTGGCTGATGATGGCCAGTTTTGGAGCAACATTAAAAAAATTGGAAATAAATAAATAAAAACATTGAGTGGGCATCCATTTTTCAAAATGCCCCCAATTTTTTTCATTTTTTTCACTTCATAACCCACTGTGTATCACTGGAAAAATAAATAAAAAGAAAATTGAAGCATTTTTTAATAATCCATAAAACCTACACAGCCTTGGGCTTTATCCCACACTAAATGTTTTTGCTTTAGGGAGGCCATACGCTGAGCAATCTCTCTTTTTTTTAGCCCTTGAACACTTTTTGATGTTAGTTGGATTGCAAGCATCTGAAGCAGGATTTAGCATTAAATGGTGATAGGGTTTTAGAATATCTCCAAAAAGTGAAATTTTACTTTTCAAAAATGCCCCCCAAAAAAAACTAAATCAAAATGTGGTCAAGAATTTTATTTTTTTCCCCTTCAAAATCTAGAGATTTTTTCCCCAATAAATGGGAATATGCAACAAAAAATTCATTATATTTCACATTTTTGTGAAATTTTGTCACTCTTTTGACAATAAAGTTGGAAAAGTTTTGGAAAGTTTCTTTTTCTATTGTAAATTCCAATAATTTTGTTAAAATTTTGGTAAAAAATCACCAAACATCAAGAAGTTGGAAAAACAAAAACAGAAAAAAAAAAACCCCTAGTATTGCCATGTTCTCCATTCATTTGTTTTAATTGTCCATATACATGAAAATACAATTCTAGGATATTTGATTTCATTTTAGCACTAACCTTTTGGATCGAAGGAATTAGAATTCGAAAAATTCGTGATGAAACTTGTTCACATCCAAAATTCCTTCAATCCAACCAAACTAGTGGGTGCCCGTGGCCGAAGGCTTCGGCCACTGTGAAGCCCCCTGTGTGAAATCCAGGTCCCAAAATTGAGATCCCACATCCTGAAAATCACATCCTAAAAGTTTTCAGGTTTCGGTCTTGGAAACCGCGAGTGTGAAAATCCAGGCCCCAAAGTTGAGATCCCAAGTCCTGAAAATCATGTCTTGAAAACCATATCCTAAAATTTCCCAGGCCCCAAAGTTGAGATTCCAAGTCCTGAAAACCATGTTCTGAAAACCATATCCTAAAATTTCCCAGGCCCCAAAGTTGAGATCCCAAGTCCTGAAAACCATGTTCTGAAAACCATATCCTAAAATTTCCCAGGTCTTTTTTCCTGCCCTGCCCTGTCTGTAACTGCTGCCCTGCCCCTGCCCTGCCTGTCAGTCAGACATCCAGCACTACGACCTACCTACCTACCAAATGTTAGGCCGTTCTGCCGGTGAATTAAAATGCAGAATTGTCGTGTCAGACAAACAGATGCACAGACGTAGTGAATTTATATATAAAATTAAGGTTCCATGAGATAGGTGTGGAATCCCATGATGGATTAGAGAACTTTTCAACATTTTTTCACTTCAGTTGAAAGTTCTTTGCAAAAATCTCCAAAATGACAATTTAATATCATTCATCCAATTTTTATTTTCAACTTTTCACATGCAACTATTGTTATTTCTTGCTAGTTTATGTATTTTGAGATGAAAAAATAACATTAAAAGTAATTGAACAAGTGACTAAGTGATTCCAAAAATACACAAATTAGCTTGATATTATTGTTTCAAAAACCATCCTTTTCCTTATAGTCTTTTCCTTATAGTCTTTCCCATTTGCACCCTCCCTTATGTAAAACCAAAACCACAAGAGACCTTTTGGACCTTTTTTGTTCACAACTTACAACAGTTGAAACATTCTATAGTACCCGAGCAGGTTCAACACTTTGATGTGAAATATTTAATACATTTTCTCTTTAGATTCTGACATAATCATTAAAATTTATTAAGGGTGTACATTTTACTCTTTAGGTACACCTTAATAATTTCTTTAAAGTCCTGATTTTATTTTTCCTCATAATTACTTAGAGCATCTCCCACGGTGCTCAGTATGCGACCCTCCAAAAACATTCTCACATGTTCCAAGTTTAGTTATTTAACTTTTTTTATTTAGTTTAGTTTGAGACGGCAAATTGGTGGGAGACTACTCAAAGCGACTCACCTGGTCCGATCAAAATCTATTTATTGATTGTACTTCTGTATTTGATTGGCTAGATAGTTTGATTGTTCCAGGTGAGTTGTTATTAGTAGTCTCCGACCTATTTGCAATCTATCAAACCCTGGCAGGCTTTATTAAACCAAAGCACCCAGTAAAGGGAGAAAGGAGGAAGAGAAAGAGAGAAGACCCAAGTCCAAGCCAGAATCACAAAAACCAAAGTGAGATTTGCAGATTTGCAGTCCCAGTTTAAGTTTGATGGTGAGTTTGAGAATAAGTAATTGTAACACTTGGATGTGAGATACAACTGAGCAGTGCTGGAGATGCTCTTAGTGCCAAACCTCCTAACTTACTATGGCATACTTGAAAGGAGTGTGAACATTTTGCTCTACATAGTTTGCCCAAAATACAAATGGCGAAAGGTAGGCTGTTTTCATGTATAGGGAAGGTGTGCTCCCAAAGGGCCTCCCATAATTCCAGGTTCATAGTATTGTCATAGCCCTGAGGCCATGGGCCCAGAAATTAGGGTAAGAGCATTATGCCCTCCCAAGCATAAAGTAGAGCAAGGTTTTCTTGCTTGTCTGCATCTGCAGAAAGTCTACATGTGCATGGCTGACAGCCTCTTTCCATTGACAACATGTCCCATGTGAGGAGGGAGGTGGTTTCAAATCCAACAAGAAAAACCTTGCATTACTCGATGTGCTGCCAAGTACAAGAAGGCGGCTGTTCAAGGAATGAGGGCCTAGTGCGAGACAAGAGGCCAAGCATGTGGTCCTTGACCTCCCAGGATGGCACCCTTCAAGGTCCTCACCTGGTGTAAAGATATGGTAGAATTTTAAATGGATGTGATCCGGTTCCTCATTTTGAGGAAGAACCTTATATTCAAGGTGAAGGTTATCATGGACCCTACACATACATAAATCACAAGGTGTAGGAGGGAGGGATCTTACACTTACTCTTGTAGACATGTAAGATCCTTCCCACTCTACAGGACCATTTCTCGATTTGTGCATGTCATCCTTGTGCAGGGGCCATGCTAATCTTCTCTGTATCGTTCCAATTTTATCAGATGTCTCTGAAGAGACATCTTGAAGAGACATCTTCAGGAGAAGATGTAATGTATTCACAAATTCAAGGTACCTAATACCTACCATCCAAATACACCAGCAGCAATCTCAGTGCTTCAAAGTTGAAGTATGAAAAGAAGATAGTGAATCAATTTGTTGGAACTATAATATATTTCCTTTGATTTCATGTCATCAGCAAATAAGAGTGAAGTTTGGTAGTAGCCCGATTTCCCTCTCTAGCATGTTAAACACGCATGTATGCTGAAAGGTTTTCATTGGCTCAATCACATTTTCAGTTAATGGCAATTTTGGGTAGTGTTGATCTAAATGTAAGTAATCAAAAATTTCATGTCCAAACCTAAAGTAAAAATACATATGTGTTTAGTTGAAAATATCTCACAATCAATATTTTGTCACTGTATCTTAAGGACACCTTACTAACCATAAAAATGTGGTGGGCATTATGGCCCTTATTCTAGTAATGCCTGCCCACCCCCTTATGTAAGTACATGGTTTAGGGTTTACATAACCCATGTACATGGTTACTAGTTACTACACATATAGGTACGTAAGCAAGGTAATTGGTGGCTACCATGTAAGTAGATGCATGTCGATGGTTAATATATAGCTAAACCGCTAATGGTTAACTATGGGACAAGAGTAAAATGTGTGAAATGTGTTTCCCATCCACATACCATCCATCCATGCGGCACTTGCGGGTGCATGGTGTCTTAGAGGTGAAGTCCATATGGTTGCAACAACTTGGGAGTCATGGTTTGTCACAGATTGATTGCTTAAAATTCTTGGCACCCTCCGGAGAAAGTTCACATTGGATCTGGTGTATCTTAGTTCGGTTCAACAAACATGTGTTTGCACATTTCTTGCCTAAACCTCCTCCAGATTTCTTGGGTGAAATGATTTATTTTTATTTTTTTTCACACTTCAACAATAATGTGTAAACACACTTGTAGTGCTTTGCATGTGTGGTTTACCTTCCATGCTTTTTGTTCTTTGGGTTATTTAATTTATTATTATGCAAAAATAATGCTTTCACTATAAGAACAATCCAACCTAATGACTCAAAACCAAGTTCATCTCAAAGCAATTTGTTCTTTGATTCCACCATTTTCTATGATTGTTTAATTTTCAATCTTTTGGGGAGTTTTTCTTAGCGTGGATGAGTTAGCCTAGTTGAAGGGTGAGGGATTGTATAATCTACAATTCTCAAATCTAAACTCCAGTTAAATTCTACACGAAGCTTAGATAAGAGATATCATTTTCAATCAATTTCGTTTGAGAGAGAGGAGAGGAGAGAGAGAGAGAGATGGGGAAGTTATTTTCTGACCATAGCCACAGCTCGGTTGCAACACTACTTGCAGCTTGTGTCATGGGACTCATGGTGGTGACGAGCATGGTGAGTGATGTGTCTGCGGAGTGTCCATCCGATGAAACATATGTGTCATGCCTTGCTGCGGCTAGAGACATAAATACCGATCCATCAACAAGGTGCTGCAGTGCTATAGCACAAGTTGCAGCTCAGTCTGGAGGACCGGCATGTTTGTGTGAATTAGCCAGATCGGGGATCTCTGAAGTGAGTAACCAAGCCGCTGTTCGTGCCCTTATTGGGAAGTGCAATATCTCAAACCCGACGGGTTATGTGTGTGGTAAACTTTCACCAAAACTTGTTTTATAAACCCTTTTCAAAACCATTGAGCTCTTTGTAACAAGATCGGCTAAAAAATCACTTGACCTAATGTATTATAATGGGTTAAAGCCTCTACGTGAGGGGGGGACATTCCCTAAATGTGGGGCTCGCCGGACTTGGCTACCACCCCCCCCCCACCATGGGGCTTTTACCTTGCACATTTTGTTGGAGAATAATATTACATCTTCTAGAGACAATCAAGACCATATTTTAACATTTTTAATTTGTTTTTTGTCATTTTTCCAGCAACACCCTAAGGCCAGTGACCACCATGGAGGTTTTTGGTTAATCTAAAAAATAAGAGGTAATTTTCTAAATACAACCATTCTGTATACTCTTCTTCTTATAAATGCATTTATTTCGAGTTTATGAGTGCAAAGTGACACTTTTGTTGCTCAATCTTTTCCAATCCCTTGTCAATTATATTACATATATGCCCATGTCAAAAGCTTTAAGATTTCCTAGGTTCCTTAACATGTGAGACATACAATTTAATGGCCACTCAATATTTTGGGGAATTTTTTTAATAACAATCACACTTTGTTTTTGGGTGGGTTTCCTCTTGGCATTTTTTACTTGCTTCATTGAATAAATTAAAACATTTATAAAATTAAACATAAGTGGTTCCAGGATTCGTACAACATATGCTTAATAGTAGATACCAATCATCCTCAAATTCATTGTCTAAAGTTTTGTAAATATATATACTACAAATATCTGAATTTGATTTTCTCAATTGTTTTTCAATATTGCAGATGAGGGCCAAAAAAGGATGAAGAATATCATCGAACCGCCTACATTCAAGTAAAAGCACCCCAAATATTTAAATTCCATAAAAGAGTATTTGGAATATACATAACGAACAATAATAATGCTTAGGTGATAAGAATTTGTGTACCTAACCATCAACTTTGTGTTGAATGTTTTGCAAATTCAAGTGTAATGAATGGATTATGGTATAAATAGATAAATAAAAGTTTTTCCATGAGTTGATCAAATTTTCCCATTGGTTTTAGAGCATCACAATTCAGAATAAAGTGTCTAATTTGCTTAAGTAAAGTGTATCCTACGATCTATTTAAATAATCATTTGTTTTCAAAGCTTAGAAATTTTGTTATCTTCACACACACTTAGACCTTAAATTAGTTATCGTAGTACCTTGGTGGCTTCAACACATGTATGTCAAATAATCAATTAATAATAAAATTCTCATTTTGACAAATAGAATGTTTTTGAAGTTCACTATTATCTTTGACAAATCCTTGTTATTTGAAATAATAATAATAATAATAATAATTTTTAACATTTTGAAATATATATATAATTAGTGTCAAAGCTGCCAAGGCAGTAGAATCCAATTATGAAAATATCAAAGTCAATATTTGAACTAAGCAATTAGGAGAGTTCAATACTTAAAAGGTGCATTCACACCTAATGTTAAGTCAGTGTTAAGCAAAAAATCTAGGTGGCATCTTAGGTGGCAGCCAATGTTAACTTAAGAGAAAATCTTCATGGTAAATAGGTTTAGGTCCTAAATGACTAGCTTAGAGTGTTATGGGACTTAATACTAGAGTCCTAAGTTGACATGGCCTTAATCTTGTTCACTATCATTTAAGGATTTCTTATGTTGTTTATTGCTTATGAAAAACTAGTTGGACGTTTTATTTAATAGGTTTTAAACAAACCTTCGATCATTAAATTTGATTTAGAAATTCATTGATCCATTTTGACATTTTTAATGATCCACATTGATTAAAGACAGTCAAATGCTTGGTTTTTGTAATTTACAATTTAATTGTAAAACACAATGTAAAAATTTGTAGTTAATCATAAAAGTCCATTGTCATAGATGTCAATGCTATGGGGTTCATTTATTTGAATGTTCATTCATGACTTGCATTTAACTTTTAGTTTAATTTCTATTTATTTTTAGTTATGTTTTAATTCACTTTCACTGGATTTTTAATTCATTTCAAATTGATTCTTAGTTCACTTTTAATTAAGTTTTAGTTCAATTTTAGTTAAATCCAAATTCACTTCCAATTAATTATTAGTTCATATTTAGTTCATTTTTAATTGAGTTTTAATTGAGTCTTAGTTCATTCATAGTTCACACATGGGTGCACATTCGTGTGCATGGGTGGACATGACCGCATGTGGATTGAAAGTTTTTTGGAAAATTTCTTTGAGTTTGGTGCTTAAGGGGTATAAACAAAAATAGAATTCCTTATTATCTTTAATATATTCAACACAAGCTTTGTGTACATTTTTTTTGTCATATTCTTGTTTTGTTTTTATTTCTTTTTTGCAATATAATCTCATGTTGGATTTTTTTTTCACATGTGTTGTGTTCTTGTTTTTGATTGTTTTGTTTTACGATCTAGATTTGGAAATAAGCATGTCCTTATTGTCATTGAGATTTTTAAAATCTTATAAATTTGGTTGTTTTCGTGCCTATGACACCTATAGCTTTCCTGTTGCAATCAATTAAAAAATACATCAAAGTAAGTTTAAGGAGGCTTACTATATTAATATGATCCTTGTCAAACATTTTTTTGTTGTAACATTGTTTTTAATTTTGAGTTTGAATACCTATCATTTATTCTTGTGTATCGTGATTATAAGTTTTGTAAATAATTTTTTTACATTAGGTAATGCCCTTGGGTAAAAGCATTATTAGAATGCAAGTTTTACATTTAATTGCTTCATGTGGGCCCTTTATTTTGGTAATGCCCTTGTCCTTGGATGTTACCTTACACATAATCAATGCTAAAACAAGAAATAGTTGAAATGTGGCAATTAATTGCCCAATGATTAGAAATGTGCTTAAATAAAATGATTTTTTCTCAAATTTTTCATCTTTTGGGTCAAAAAATGTGGATTTTTTCAAAATATCAAGGAAATAAGTGGAAAAACATTCTAATTTCGATTTTTGGGTCATTAGGATGTGAAAATTCACCTTTAAAAAATGTTAATTTGAATTAGCTGAGATAAAATTATTGCCTTCACCTTGAGTGAGGCCTTTTAGAGGCCATATTAAACCCAAGAAATGTTAAATTTGGACTTAGATGCCTTGTTATAGACTAAAAATGGAATCTTTATAATATTTAAAAGCAATTTAAATGAAATTTGGGGTTTTTACTAATGTAGAGTGGGTACCTGATTTGGCTAGCTAAAATTGTCAATTCTAATTCTTGTTAATAAAAATTGAATTGAAACTATAAATCTAATCAAACCAATTTTGAAACAAAACTAGAATTACAATTAGAATTGGATTCTTAATTTCATTTATGTTCAAAAATATAATCTTACCCAAGTTTTTTCAAAAAATAAGACTAAAACTAAGGGCTAATCAAAGGTTAATTGACAATCACGTACCAATTCCAATATCAATTGCCCAAAATTGGATTAAAATTGAATTTCATTTTCAATATAAATTTGAAACTGAATTTTTTTTTCTTGAAAAATTGAACTTATATTTGGATTTCAACTTCCACTTTTGTGTAAAATCGAAACCAAAAATTCTTCAAAAAAATGAAGAATTGTTCAAATTTGGATTGGATTTTACCATGGCACTAGTGTTCATTCACCCAAATCCCACTTCAAACTTACACTCCATGATGCTATGCATTCCAACTAACAACAAAATGATGACAACAAGGAGTTGATTTTTGAAAAATAAAATGACATTTGAATGAAAATATTGAATGACGTTGCATTAGTGAATGTTTTTTTCAATTTTGTGGTTTTGAGATTTTTGTGAATTTTTTCATTTTAAAAGCAAAATTAGCCAAATTTGCACTAATTGTTTTCAAACTTTTAAAAATACTAGGTGGCAAAAATACCACCCTCCCAAAAACATTACCTTGCATGCAACTTGAACTAATTCAAATTGAATTCAAATGACTAAATTTCATTTAAATATGTTGAATTGAACTCAAATTCAATTTCACTTCAATTCAATTCAATTATTTTTAGATTCAATTGAAGAGAAATGCGGTGCAAATTGGTACACAAGGTATTGAAAACATGCTCATCACTTCTAGCATCCGCTATCAAGGTGTTGAAGGAAAAAACAACAGCTCTAAAAAAGAAAGATATTTTTTAATCATCCTTCTATTCCGCTTGAAATCTATTTTGATGAGATGAAACTTATTGACCCTATAAATGTCTTCTCTATACAAACTCCAAATGTAAATTGTCATTCAAAATTCCTACATCTTGTCCACCAAAGTTATCACCAAAAAAAGAACAATGGGTAAAAATTTAGTACAACTTTTGTGTGTGCATAATGGCATAGTAGAAGACAGTAGAGTGTAGTGATTATTAATGCAGAAGGTTGCTTTCGTAGACGAATGTGTTTTCGTGTTTTCATCCATTTAGGTCGTCTCTCTCCTCTCGCCCCTGTGCGGGCACCCAAGAGGACCAGGACTCGAGAAGAGCTCGCGCAGGCAGAGAATCAAGCGCACACACGACGACGCACACTAGAAGAGAATCCAACCTTCGCTTGAGGAACGGGGTTGCAACGACGACAAGTACGATGCAGGGAAGGATCGGTATGGCTCTCGGTGGTGTAGTGCGGAGAGCTTTGCAGTCGCGTAGGGGGAGGGGTGGTCACGGAGGAGGTGGTAGCTGGTTCGGCCCCGGTACACAGGAACGTGGCAATGGAGTACTCTTCAATGAGACTCCTCCACCTCCCGGACAGAAAAGGAAGTGGGAGGATTGGGAGCTTCCCTACTATGCTACCGGGATTCTGACGGTGGTTCTGTTGTCCGTCGGTTTGTCAGCTAAGCCGGACACCCGCATTGATACTTGGGCGCGTAAGCAGGCATTGGAACGTCTGGCCGCAGAGGAGGAGGAATGAGAAGGAAGGAGGAGGAGGAGGAGGTGGTGGTGGTGGTTCTGGTGAAAATTCTTTGCTCTCTCTTGTAATCTTTGATTTATCTCGCATTTGAGATCAGGATTGGAGTTGGAAATGCTCTTCACAGATTAGGGTTTGCAGACATGAGTATGTAGCCGTTGCAGCCATGAACGTGGTTCGATTTCTTGTTCTTTCTTACCCCCATGCAATGCTTCAGAGTCTTTGGCTGGCTGGTGGGAGAGCTCAAGAAAGCTCAAGAAAGTTCAACAGATTAGGGTTTAGTTGTTGCAGCTAAGGAGATGCCCAGATTCAGCATCTGGTTCTTCTTGGCAGTTATAATGCTTCTGCAGCTTTTGGCAGTTGAAATTTGAGAAGCTCGTAAAATTAGTCTTTGCATACATTAGGATTTCGCTGCTTCAATCATGAGAGATCAGATCTCTCTTCTTCCCTCTTCTTTCCCATTGTATTGCTCTAGAGGCTTTTGTTGAAGGATTGGAAAAAGCTCTTTGAGAAAAAACTCCAAATTGTGTGTAAATCAACAACTGGAAACTGCAGCAATTGTGTGTAGATGATCATCTGGATGCAGAAACTGATCAGATGTGATTTTTTGCTGTTAGAAATGGTTCTGGAGGTAGATCTTCATTTGCAACACTTGGGGATTTGGCTATGCTCTGAAACTGCAGAACTTTAGAATGCTACTTTGTAAAAAAAAATCTGTCCCTCTAACCCTGCCAAATTGTGAACTATACCCTCTATTTCCATGATAGGGCCTGGAAATAGCTGGAGTGCCTCATTCCAAAGAAGTACTGATGCAACAGTTCTGCAGTATTGTGCTTTGTGGATGCTCAACCCAGCATGTCTATGGTGCTTGATTGTCTCAGGTCTGGATCTATAACCACCATGTGGAGGGTTGCACAGACCATGTCTTGGTGCTTGACCAAATCCTTGAAATGCCAAACAAGTGATAAGGTAACTACTTTTGCATACTTTGGGAAGATCAGAAAGATACAGCCCTTCTCTAAGGCGCTAGAGCACTCTAGAAAATTCTTAGTTGTAGGTCATTGGATTGTGTGTTGAAAATCCTTCTGTCTTCAAGGATCAATTATATATAGGGCTCAGGGCTGCTGCAGCTTGATGATGTAGGTATGCCTATGTTTCAATGTGGAGAAATCATACATTTTATAATTATGTTCCATGCCACAAGGATTCAATGCAGAATCTATTATATACTCAGCCTGTTGCTGCACAATAACAGGTCCTGAAAGCAGCTAGATTTTCAGAAGCTGTTGGAAACATGTGACAAACAGAGGAGAACACAAGTGCTGATAAGTTTGATCTGATAATAGATTCAATTCCTTTTGGTTTTCTTTTTGTCCATATGAAGCTGATAAACTTTCAGCAGTTTGTCAATTTGCTTTGTTCAGTGGGGAATCCTTCAATGGCTTCTTTCTATGACTAGAGCTGCTATGCAATTTAATTTTCAATGTATGGCTGGAGGCCCAAATTGACATACATTGCGGTACCCTGATCACATCAATAGACTTTTTCCCTTGTGCACTATTATGACAGCATTATAAAAGCAGCACAAATTGTATGTGTTTAGAGAGGCCTCATTAGTCCTTAGGCTAAATATTTAGCAAGGACAAGCTAAGATGAAATGAAGCTTACCTTCACAAGCTTGTTGCAGCTTGAATGAGGATACTGTTGACTTTCTTTTAATCAGCTATGTCTGTTGAGTGCTAGCTAATATCATGACCCAGTCTTCATATTGCTTGCTAATGTCCCTTGAGTGAGTTAGTCAACATCATGACCAATTCCTCCTGTTGCTTCTTGAATGCAATAGAAACTGCAGGTGTTTGTACGGTTGGTTTGCTGAAATTTGAGGTGGAGTATTATTTAACTATCCACACCCACAGCTGGGAGCTGATGAAGCCATATCTTCTCCCACTCACGAGCTCTTGTCACCATTGAGCATCAAATCTCTAGTTTAGGGGTTGTTGCCTTTCAGTAAACATGAGCTGTTGGAAGTTACTTCTTGAGTTTCAATGTAGCTATCAATGGGATGGAGGGGCAATTTCCAATATCATGTTGTGCACTTATGATCAACTTTATAGCTTCCATATAATTGTAGAGCAAGTTTTGCATGCATAGAATGTTCATGGAAACCCTTCTAGTTTTTATGTTCCAATGTAAGTCTCAATTTTTTATGTGTTTGGTTTTAGGTCTTTTTCAAGTCTCTTATGTGTTTGCTTTCAGTTAGGAAATTCCTTAGGTCTTGATTCATCTCTCCATGACAATTTTGTAACTCCCAAATGGGTTCAAGTTTTTTTTAATTTGTCAAGGTCCCTAGTGTTGCTGATGTTGTTTTGTAAAGTCAAGTTGTTACAATTATTTGTAGCGCATCTGTTTGCATTATAATTGATGTCGATCCTAAGGTTAGTGCTCATGAATGTTGTCCTATAAGCTAATCTTTGAATTTGGACCCATTGCCTATGTCTAACCTAATGGAAAAAAAGAAAAAAAAGGGTGAGGGCGTGAGAAACTAATAGGGTTTTTCAAAATGTTTGAGCACTAAAGCTTCTATGGGTGGAAGTTGTGGTTGGCTCTAATGGTAAAATGAATATGATTAGGTGTCATGTTTACACATAGATTGAAAGGAGATAGAAAACTTTTGGTTTTCAAATTTGGCAACCTCTAGAAACATGTTGAGAAGCACAAATGCAAATATGTAAGACCTAAATACAATATGGGGCAATGTTACATGTGTATGAAATCACAATAGACAAAATGAACATTAAGGGAAGAGATGTAATGGCAAATATCATGGCTATTGTTGAAGATAGGAAAATGAAGTTTTTGCAATTTGTTGCAATTTTTTTGGCTTTCGAGGCAACGTCATTCTCTCATTAACTTTGGGGCCATGAAATTGTTGTTCCAATTCTTAAAGATGAAGAACACCATGTGCAAACATTGAAACAACAATGTTAAATGGGATATTATAAAAGGTATGGATGAGATTGTGCTCATTGCAACTAAAGTTGTTATTCATGCAATGATGTACCTTGTTGTTATTTGTGATGAAAGTGATGATAATCAATAATCACTCATGGGTTAGTGTTCACAATTTGGACAACTTTTAGTTTTCTTCTAATAAATTTAGTATTATTTTGGGGCTAATGGTTTTTTCATTTCATCTAGTGTTTTTAAAAAATGCATAAAATGATTTTTTAACACAAGGCTTTTAATGCAATTCTTGTTACTTTCTAAAGATCATAATTTTTGACAAAAAAATGATTTTCACCCACTTATGCTTGCTTGTATGAATAAAAAACCTCAACTTGATAATTTTTTGTGGAATCACATAATGGAATTCTTCATAAAAATTTGAAATGGTACAATCATATACATTCAATATATAACTAAATACTTCATTAAGTTTGGCAAGGGTGCAAGCACTCAATCATGAGCCATACTTGTCCCCTTAAGCCATTTGTTTTTCAAAAAATATTATTGAAATATTTAAATTTTGAAAAAATCATTTAAAATATTTAAGATGTTTTTTATCCTACATGTTAAGTTTAAACTAAAAACTTACTAAAAATAAGTAGGTAGGTAAGTATTAAAATTTGTCAAAAATAGTTAAAGTATGAATCCTTTTACATTATAAAAGCAATGGTTATGATTATTTTAAGGTGTTTTTATTCATTAGGTTCATTTTAAATGTCAAGATATGTATATTAATGTATTGAAAATAATGTTGTATAAAAACAACTCCATTTGTAGTTCTTTTTTAAAAAAACCAAACATGTCATAATTTCCTTATGACTAGTTGCACATTTGCACAACCTCCTTCCTTTTGCAATTTTCCTAATCACTTTTATTGCATTACGATCATCACTTGCAACTTCTTACTATTCTCACGTGCTCCTTACCTACCAACTAGAAGCTTTTAACAAAAAATTGAAGCTTGCATTCATACCTTCCATGGAAAACATTGTGAAAATTGTAAAGTGATCCATACATATGGAAACACCCACCATATAAAAGCAACAAACACGTGCATTCTTCCACATGATAATCCATGATGGATTTTTGAGAAGCCTCTATAGAAGGAGAGGAAAAACTTTCACATAATGAAAATTGTTCATGTTACTATGTACCTAGATTTCATTTAGTCTTACATTTTGAATAATGTTCACTAGGTGATATTGTGAATTAACATTTTCTTTTTCATTTGTTCAAGGTTTCCTAGTTGGTGATGCATATGGATACTTGGAAACAGTGTTGACAACTAGTTTGATTTTTTGTCAAACATTGTTGACAACTTGCATTGGATGTAAGAACGATTATAGCATCCAAGATCAATTCATGATAAAATAGAATTGTGATACAAAACAATATCAAATACCTAGCAAATTAGTTACATAGTTTTTTGACCCTTAAATTTTTGTGTAATTATTTCAACATTCATATTTGTGCATTAGTAAGCATTTTAACATTTTTGTGTAAAATGTGACAATAATAACTTTTGGCAATTAATAGATAAAAAATCAGTACACTCATATGTGCACATAATTACAACTCCATGTTCAAATTTTGCATTTTGTGCTCAAAATTTGAAGGCTTAGGGAAGGGATTGAACCCCAATCCTTTTGAATCTTGAACTACTATTTGAATGTAGGGAGTGAATTAATGTGTCATGCTTGTGCAAATTTGACCTAAGTTACAATAGTCAAGATAATAATCCAAAAATCAATGAACAAATATTACATGCATATTAAAAAAATACATATGCAAGAAAATTGCCACTTGAAGGAACTTATAAAAGCTAATTCAAGAAAAAATAAATCAAAGGATTTCAAATGTAGTTGGGTAAAAATGTAATTAAAATAAAAAACTTGTAATGCCTTTTTTGTTTACTTAGTTACCTACATATGAATTGTAAATAACTCAAAATGATGTACAAAACAATTATGTATCAACATTAAAATTATTTCCAAATCTAAACATTCACTACATTGTTTTGTTTCCTTTCCTCCCTATCCTTGATGGTATCTCTAAATGGGATATTTGTATCAATGGAGTAGTGATCTTGAACAAACATGTTAACAATCAAATGAATACTTGATTTGTCAATCTATTTTTGAAGTAAGATTTTATAAAAGACAAGGTTGAATGCCATTTGTCTTCCACATTCCGAAATACCATCAAAATATTAATCTCCACCAACTTGAAATGCTTTGACAATTATTGTTGTAGCACAACACTTCAAAACAAATTGGGCCACATCTTGGTCAAGAGGTTGCATGTCAAAGGAGGATGCAAAAGTTTGTTTACAATTTGCCCACATAATGACCTTGAAAAATGTAATTATCATTTCAAGCTTTTTCTCATTTAGTAAGGCATAAACCTTCAAGTTTTCATCTTCAAACTTTTCAAAATAATAATCTACTTTCAATAAGGTTAAATGTGTGAATGTGTGTTTTGCATTAAGGTTCAATCAATATTGGGGATAGATAATCTTAGTAACATTTGTGAATTCTAGGTTAAGATACTTTTGAGCAAACTCAATGAAGGTGGTAGCTACATTTAAACATTGCACTTCCACTTTCTTAGTAGCACATACTTTCATCGTGGCTGCACATAACAAAGATCCCTATTGAGAAACACTTGCAATGGATGTATTTTTTAACCAAGGAATATATATATATATTCTATGTGTTTGTGGTTTTAGTAGTCCACCAAGATAACAACAACTTATCATTGTTGTAATTCATGCAAGATCTTTAAAAGTCTTTTTTTGGGATCAATTTAAATTGCGTACATATTTATGGGTGAAAATAGACTATAACAATGAACAAAAAATGTTGTAACAAATATTATTTAAAAAGAATGGACATTTGTTTGAACTTCCACCAAACTAATTTATTAAAAAAGTTTGACATAAATTGTGTTCATGATAAACTAGTCCAAAACCCAAAAAATAAAATTTTCAAAATAAACTACATTTTTTGATTGCTATTAAATGATTAAAAAATATGGTTATGAAAATATAATATTTGTAACAACACAATATAAAGTTCAAATATATTCCAAAAACCATTCAAATGGTTGCAACTGAAGTTTTGCAAACATGTATAAAAATAGTTGAACCAATTTTTTAATGATTTTTTACAAGCAATTAGGATGATCTTCAAGCAAAACATTTTCTTTAAGCACAAATACTTGTGATGGCTATTTCTTTGATCCAAGCCCCCTTGGTTAACACTACATCTTTATGCATTTTTTAGGTTATGATCCCACCTCCATCTTTATGTTTTGGACAAAATATTACTTTAGAGTGTGTTGGGGAGTATGTGCACACTACTAATGCTCTTGACCCCCTTGGCTTGGCCCTAGCTTCTTTAAAGAACATTGACAATTTTCAAACATTTTATGTTACGAATTTGTCTTCTCCTTGCTTTGGACTTTATGGTGGATTCTTAGCTCATTTTGGTATTGCATGTGTTTCAAAGGTTTTGGTCCATTTCTCTTCCAAACCCACCTAAGGTTGCACAAAAGCTATTACCCCTAAGTGCGGTGGCTTACATTCCCCTTTTTGTGTAGTTTGTAGAAAGGGCAATAGATAGGTTTCATGAAAACATTTCAAATAGATTACATGACCATTCCATCTCTAGCATCATTTTTGACATAACTTCTAATTTGTGTCACATGTGCTTAAGGTCTTGTGCAAGTTCAAGGGGTAGGTGCATGACTTTTTGTTGGTCCAATCATTCCATCTTTTTGTTTGATTTTAGATGTTTTTTTTTCTTTTGGTTGCACATTAGGTTGGGCCTCCCCCATTGTTTACCCCACCCTTTAGCTCTTAGGTTAATTCATTGCATTTGTGGTCAACCTTTATAACCAATAGGGACCCACTTTTTTCATTGTACTCATGGTGGGGAACAGATTGCATCCACATGATGTTGTTGGGCTGTCTTCACTTTCATTGTAAAAAATTTAGGGTTTCAGGTTTCATGTGATCAAACTCATGTGCTTTTGTCACTGCCTTTCAATGAGTTGTTGACATGATGTTATTAGTTCATAATGTTTCACGGGGTAGCTGCAATAGTGGTGACTTAGGCAAAGAAAAGATTTTACTGCTATTGGCATCCTGGAAATGCATTTCTTCTCCTCACCATAAAGGTTTTTGATTGCTTTCATCAACAAAAAAAATTGTTTTTTTTCATCGATGTGCTAACATGGTGTGATAAAAAAAGGGTATAGATGGCCCTCCTTTGGTTATCTTTTGTGCTTTCTTTAAACAAAGTGTGTCGATAGCTTTGTAGAGAGCTCAAGCCATTTCTATTTTGAGACAAGTTGTCATTGTACTTGAGAGGATTTTCTAGGTTAAGTGTTTTTTTCATGTTTTCATCCCTTTCTTTTTTTGATATGCTTCATGCAACTGATGGAGGTTTTGGAACATGATTTATTCCTTTGCTCTTTTGTGACTCACTTCATGTCTAGTACATGGGGCTCCAACTTGGGCCAAGTCCTCTCTTTTTGTTTCTTCTTTCTTTGCTGGGTGCTTTTTCACACAAAATGTACATTATTCTGGAGTTAGTTTCGCCCTTTTTCCTTCCAGGCAGAGAGATTCAACAAATCAGAGTATGGGAGGTGCCTAATTGAGCACAGTTGGTGGCTGGCTGCCTGGCTGTATTAGGTATAGAGTATAGATGCTCTCTGTAGACCACTCTCTAGAATTGCTAAAATAAGGTGCTAAGATTCCACTGCACAAACCCAGTTTGTCACATGCCGCCATTTACCATAATTTTTTTGGCTGCAAGAATCCCTATATTTTTAGTGGCTCCTTCAAATACCACCTAGTAATAAATATGTATATATATATATATATATATATATAGTGTTTTAGTGTTTTAATTAATTCTTTCATTTTGGTGAGGGTAAAGACAATGGCCACTGGCTTAATTGGAATAAGGGCCCACCCAATGTCGAGGGCCCAATTGTGGTAAAGCCCGTGGCCAAGGGCTTTGTGAGCAAAGAGCGTTGAGGTGGATTTTGATTTTGATTTTTTTTTTTGGGCCTGTGATACCTGGCAGGTATTCACCAGGTATCACAGGAAAAAAATAAAAAATTGCTTCCTCCCTTTCCCATTGTAAAAATTTGGAGTGTCAAACATGCACCAAAAATTGCAAACTAACAGACATGGGAGTGTGAAAAGGTGTCACCTAAAATTTGGCAATTTTTATTTTTTTAAAATTATTTTTTGTGGGGTTTTTCAAGAAATGGTCCAATTATTGATGACATCTATATTAGTATATACATCTTTGCAAAATAGCAGAGTTGATTACCAGCTACCCAAATTTCTGGAGGTTAATAAAGATTGTGTTCAGTTTCCATTTCCTGAGTCCTCAGAAAAATTGAGACAAAGTTGGTGCAAAACATGGAATGTTGCTAATTTGGTAGCTCGGTGCCCTCAGTTTGTTGGCTTTTGGGTGCCACCGAGTTTCTTGCCTTTGGGTGGCCACTCAGTTTGTTGGCTGTTCTTCCCCAGTAACAAGGGGAGAGACTAACGGGAACCACCATGTAGGTTTTCATTTGGTCTCACATCTACTAAGGGTTTTTTCTAAGGTTTTTGTTTTTGTTGAAATTTAAGCTCAAGTCTTTGGAGGTGGTGGTGGTGGTGGTGGTGTTGATGATCCCATGAGCTTCTCTGAAATGTGAGGGTCGAGTTTTCTGATCATCAGCAGAAACTTGACATGTTGGTTTCATGATTTTGTACTATTGGAACTTCTTCTCTGAAATGTGAAAGCTTCAGTTTTTCTGATCATCATCAGAAACTTGACATGTTGGTTTCGTGATTCCTCAATTTTATTTGAGCTTCTTTTGAAAAAAAACTGTGAGCTTGAGTTTAGTGATCATCAGAAACTTGATACGTTTCTGCAATTTGAGCTTTGTTTCTCTGAAATGTGAGCTTTGGTTTTCATTGATGATCATAAGCTTGAGATATTAGTTTTTTTTGTTTTTTGCATTAGGGTTTAGGGTTTTTATTGGGTGGGTTTTTAGGAGGATACCTGTTCCAAGTTTCTTCTGCAGGTTCCTTCCTGCAGATGTCTCTCTGATCATTATGTGACCCTGAAAAGGATTTACAGCATTTTTTTCCAGGATCAGAAGTTTGGGAATGATACCATATGAGAAATGTTTTCAGGGTTCTTCAAGTGTTGGTTGTAGATCTCACGGGTTCCAGATTCTGCAAAATGAAGGCAAGCATGAACTCATTTCTAACTTGTTGAGGGATTTTAGGGTTTAGGGTTCAGATCTCTGAATCTCTTAGTCTTATTATTCTGTTCTCCTCCATATCTAAGTTGCCCTAGCTGCAAAAAAAATCATCAGGAGCTTGCAGAACACCACAACCAATGGCTGCTGGTTGTGACATTTCAACGAGAAGTTTTTCTTCTTCTTCAGCTTCTCATCGGCCTCTAAGCAGATCCCTGATGAGATCTGCTACCTCTAAATCTACTTGGGTCCAGCGGGATCCAGACTCTTCTGCCCTTGGGGCAACTCCTGCAGCTTTACTTTCAAGAGATGAAGACAAAAAAGATAAGCAATCTGCAACCATGCATGACAAAACCCATCTTCATTGTCTTTATGGGGCCAAGGAAACTGAACAAGACTCACCCAGTTTTTTGCTTGAAAAACATGTACAATGTGAGATATTGTTGGATGAAGAAGATTCAGCCAATTGGGATCCGTCAAATGTCCCTCCTTTGAAACATTCTTCTGGAGACAAAGACAATGGTGGTGATGGTGCTTCAAAATTTCCAGAGAGAAGTTGCCTTTATGTTTTGGAGGATACATTATCCGACATTACCTGTGACAACTCTTCTTCTGCAGACAAAGATGAAGTATCCTCCTCATCATTCAGCATACTCAGGAAACCATTCTTAAGGTCATGTAGTCTTGCCTCCCGGGAACAAAACTCATCACCTGGGAAATTTCTGGCAAGATCAGCATCAAATCTTTCTGCTAAGGACCACCAAGAAGTCATTCTTCTTGGAACTCAAGAAAACCGGACTTCATCATATCGATCATTTTTCAGCTTTGGCAAAAGTGATTCAAAACCCAGTCACAACAACTGGGAACAGCAGCAGCCCCTTTCTTCAGATCCCTCTGTCAATCCCAATTTGGGTCCAATTTCTGGCCTCTCAAATTGGGCTCGAAGATTCCGGAATTCTACCGCAAAGGTTCAGAATAGTACTGATGCAGATCTGTTGGCTTCATCATCGTCGCCTAACAAGCTTAGATTTGGAAAGGGTTGCTCACCTGCAAAAGCAGCAGCATCAAAGGAATCTGATCTCAGCATTTCTTCGGTGTCACAAGATACAAGCTCCTTGAAGGTTTTTACAAAGGGGTTTCTGGACTCCTCAAGAAATGCTGTCAAATCAGTGCAATCTAAAGCACGGAATCTTGTGTCACAAAACAAACACTGGTATCAGGTACTTGACCTAAACCCAGGATTGCAGATTTCTGCAATGGTTGGCCCGAATTTTAGACACCCACTGTTGGAAGTATGATGATGATGAAGTCAATGGGGAAAATCGTGGCTGCTCATCCACTGCTATTCATGAGGAAGAGGTGATGGTCCAATACTTTGTGGGTGACACTCATAAGGTTATGACCACACTCAATTATTGTCATCTTAGTTTTTATTTTGCTGGAACTAATAGAACAGGTACCTTTAAAGAATTGTTTTGGAGATTTTCTCAATAATCTCATAAGATATGTTACCCTTTTCAAATAAGCAATCTGTGGAATGTTCATCTGTTGGAATGTGTGTTTAGTACCTTCACTCTTCTGCATTTTCTGTCCTGGGGTAAGGGTGAGATGCCTTAAGGGTATCATTGGCTATTGTGTAGATGATGTTTCTGAACAACTAGATTTATGGAAGCCCTTTTGAATTAATGGAATGAGTGGATGGGTTCTGTTTTGGTTCCCAGGATAATGGTTTGGAACTTGACATGGCGTACATTACAGAAAACATAGTTGCCATGGGTGTTCCATCAGCTGATATGAATTCCGGCCTCTTCAGCTTTGTTGAGGTATGCAACTTGCTTTTCCATTTTTATGCAATTTTTGGACAGAATAGCACCTTGTGTAAGTTTTCAACTAGCAGACTTCTGGATTTCCGAAGTTCAAACAGATTAAATTTGACTGATCGCTCAAGAAATCTGAGTTTGAAGATGTGTGCTTTTATAGACTTATTTCTCAGAATCTTCTTGGGTGCAAAGTGAATCCCTTGAGTTTTGTTAACTATGTTGTCAGGTCCTTAACATTTTGGATTCTTTGCAGGGATTTCACCATATGCACCATAACTACATGGAGGATGCCATCAAGTATTTTGAAAGCCAACATTCAGTATGTCTTTTTTGTCTTTTGATTCAATTCCGGTTTGTAATTCTTTAGACTCTTGTTCTGTATTGTGAGAAGTTGAGACCATAGTTACAGATTGCAGACAAAAGCTCTTGAGGGAAATTTTTTTACTAAATAATTCACTGCACTACCTATTTCTTCCTGAGCTGGAAACATTCTCTGTGGCGTCTGGTAATAAAATTCTTAAGTCCATGCGTATTTGTTTTCAGGGAAATTACAAGGTGTATAACCTTTGCTCTGAACAACTCCGAGATGCTTCAATACTTGAAGGAAAGGTGCACTTCACAGTTTCCTCAAAACCTTTTGAATTCTAGGTTTTTCCAGAATCCTAAACCCTAAACCCTGAATACAAAAACCTGGAAGTCTGATGTCTGTTGATGAGTAGCTTACTGACAGATTGTGAACCAGTAACAATTGGTATTTTTAAATGAGTAGTTCTTATTCAGGTCTTAATAAACACTGTTTTGTGTGTTCAACTTGTGGCAGGGGGAGTGGTTTCCAATAGATGAGAATAATTGTCCACCATTACAGTTGGTGACCACATTTTGTCAAAGTGCTTACAAGTACCTGAAGGCAGGTCTTGAGAATGTGGTGGTAGTGCATTGTAAAGGAGGCATGGCACATTCTGGCCTTATGATTTCATGTCTCCTCCTTTACCTCAAAGTATTTGCCACTTCCCTTCAATTTTCTCAGATAATTTTCAATCAATCTCTTCTGGGTTATGGCAATGACCTGTTGAAAATCCTTAGTTCTGCCAAGCAATTGAGGTCAATTGTATGTTGCGTGTGTGTTTTTTTGCAACTCTTGTTGGTCCCATTTCCTTCTTTTTATCAGCACCATGTTTGACAATCTCTGGTGTCTGCCCTTTGGTTTTGTGAAGTTTTTCCCAACTGCAGAGGAGTCTGTGAATCACTACAACCAGAAGCGGAGCGTGGATGGCAAAGGCCTGATTCTTCCAAGCCAGCTAGTAAGTGTCCCTTCATTATGGCTGGTCTTAAAGATGCATGATGGCACTTCTTTTGTATATTCATAAGAATGCACTTCTTCTTTTGTTCCATTCAAAACTGGGTGTACATTCAAAACATGCACTTCTTTATACATTCTTCTTTTTTATGCTTCTTTTGCTGTTATAACCCTATATATGATGTACGATGTTTTTGAAAATGGCAGCGTTATGTGAAGTACTTTGAGCGTGTGTTGAGGGAATTTGATGGGCATACACCAACAGGCCGAAGGTAAAATTTCTCTGGCCACAAACAGGACCAGCTCGACTTTTAGATTCACAATCAGAGTGTCAAGGGTGCTTTGAATTTAGCAATACAAGACACAACTAGGACACAAAAAATCTTCTGTTATCTCATTTGTGTATGTTAGGATTTGCAGATGGATGATCTTCCTGACCCTCTTTATCAATTGAGGTTCTCAGATTTTTTTTTCCCCTTTGATTTACGATGTTCTGATCTTAACCTGCTGATGCGGAAATCCATTAAATGCAGGTGCCAATTGAGAAGCATCCAGTTGATCAATTGCCCATCTTGGATTCGTCCAGCTCTCAATATTTCAAACCATAATGGTAAAACTCATACCTGCTCCAATGTGAGGTTCTGTAGGGCTACAGAGTGAATATCATGTGTCGGTTGGTGATGCTATTTTTCTTTTCTTGTTGTAGAGCTGACCAAGATGTGGCCTTGATTATCTCAGGTATTGTGTTTTCAAGTCGGGAACATCGTCAGACAAGAGCAATGCTGGTTTGTCTTTACTCAATTCCAGCTACCCAATAATCCCTGAGTTGTCATTCTTAGTTTACAGATATATGCTGTCAGTTTATCTTTCGTTTTGTTTTGACAGTGCTTAGAACTCCTTCATCAATGGCCTTGGTAAGCAGGTTGTTAACTATGAAATTTACTACAGACCGAGGACCAATGGCTAAGCGCCAGAACAGAGAGAGTTGTGGTTTTTGACCTGCTGGAGGAGCAGTGCATCACAGAAATTGATGGCGACTTCAAAATTCATTTCACTGATCGACATGGCAACTTTTATTGGTAAGCATCTGCTTGTACCCATTGAGAGAATGTTCTTTATGAATGACAAGATTTCTCATGGTCAAAACATGAATGAAAGGAAAGCAGCAGATTTGAATGACCCTATAGCAGCAATTGGTGTGGTGCCAAAACATGACCTGCTGACATGAAGCATGACTGATCCAGAAGAATCTGGTGTGTGTATATGATGAGATTGTAGCTTTAGTTTGTCATGCTTCAGAGTTCTGTGGTCAAAACATCTAAAGGTCAGTGACTAGCAATGCTCTGAACATCTTTGACATGGCGTGAAATCATCCCCAGAATCATGTAGAAACAATAAGCAACTACTATATTGATAAGATAATATTGACCAATTTTTTGCTGGGATTCTGGGAGCAGTTGGTTGAATACGAATATGATGGAGTCACAATTGATCCTCAATGCTGAGGAGCTAGATGGTTTTGACAAGGTATGGTACAAAGTGCCTCTTCATGGTGATTCACCATTATGCAAATTTGTTAACACGTCTTGAAAATTTTCTTTTTTTCACTTAATGGGATCTGGATGCATTTGTCTAGTGCTTTCCATTCAATATTTTTCAAGTTTTGTTTGTAATTCATTATCTGGGAGCAGATAGACTTCTAGTTGAAATCTTTAATGCAATTATTATAAAATATCTGGTGTAATCATCATATACTTATCTACACACACCGTTGGGATTTGATGATGTCAGTCTTATCACTGTTATCCACAATCAAGGTGATGGTCTGACATTTTGTGAACAACTCTGATAACTTTATGAGTTATGACCCCACTCATTGTTGTGTCATCATCAAAGTGTTGTGGAGATTTTCTCTGCAATCCCAAACAGATGGAAATTCTTTAATTTGAACTCAGGAGGTGGATGGGCTACTTTGGTGATTATTTTACACATGACCTTTTAAGTCTTATTTTCATTCAGGAAGAAGCTCCCTCGTCTCTCTATGGTTTTGTGAGGTAACATGGATTTGGAACATATTGACTGCCAATTATGCTACTGCCCATTCCACTCTTTTGTCTACAGGGCATGGCCAATCAAACAGCTGACTCATACTTGGAGAAGGATGAATCTGCACCTAAGGTGAAAATCATGGTGCAAAACATCTCATTCCTTACTGGTGCTCAAAATGTGCAGAGACAGCTCCCTTCAGTTGGATTCCAAGTGCGAGTGGAGATCATAGATGACAATCTGCCCATTCCTGGTGATCGGGATGCAGATTCTGGTTATAAGTCTGGTGATAATAATAGGGCAGTGACACCTGCAGTTAGGAGTCAGGCTTCAGGGAGCTCACCTTCAGGCAGCAATGCTGCAACAGTGGGAGGAGAACCTGATGATATATTTACAGGTTTGGTCACAAAGCTTCTGTCATCTACAGTGTTGTATAATTGTTAACTGTCAAATCAGCACCTCTTCGTCTTTACACTTTTACTTCCCTCCTCACATATCTGTAGTGTGAGCATTTGTGTGCATCACCATCTTGCTGTTTATTGAAAGATTGTCCTCTCTATTTTTGCAGACAGTGAAGGAGAGGAAGTTGAAAGTCCACAACTGGATAATGGTGAAGCAGAGGTGAAAAGTAGGATGGATCTTTGTTTGGAAGTAGGAACTGCTTGTGTGGATACATCAAGGGCTCCTGATTTAATTGGAGGGAAAAATCAAGGGAAATTCCAAAATGTGATCACGAATGCCATGTCCGATATGGGCAATGGGATTTTGAATGCAGTGGATAGGATTCGCATTTCCCACTTGTCAGTCAGTGGGAGATTGACAAGCCTACCAAACAGTCCTCGGATGATACATGGTGACCGACAAGACTTTGGGTCTGCAAGGTCAACTGGTGACAATGTTGCCAACTGTGAATGGTTGTATGGGAGCTCAAGATCCCTGAGTGGAAGGTTTTTGGCTTCAAACAGTTTTGAGGATCATACTGTCAAGACCGCAGGAAAACTGGAGCAGCTAGGGATAATAAACGCGGACCAAACTGGGAATGGGGGGGACTTCAGTGACCATCTTTGTTCACGTTTCAAAGAGACACCCAATTCTTCATTCCACAGTGAGGACAATGGAAGTGTAAACTATGTGGATCCGCCTAGTGATTTTCAAGCATTGGCTGTAGCCAGTGCTGCTGATGCTTCTGTTTTCAGTTTTGTTGACGATGATGATTATGAGAGTGAGGATGAAGTCACAGTAGTTTCCACTTGATGTTTCTGAAGCAGAACTTCTTCTGAAGTAGATGGTTATATATCTTATGATGGTGTAGGCTTGACTAATACAGTAAACATTGTCCATTATCACTGATACACTGCATCTAATTGTGGGATTAACCAAAGACCTTTTTCCCATCTATGTTAATTACCCCTGGAACTGAGCTTGGATTTGCAAGTCAATTTCAAACATCAAGTGAGCAAAACCACAGTATGATGAAAGAATGTTCACCTCCTACGTTGTTTGATCCAGTGTTAGGGTGGTTATTTGATTTTGTTACTAAGTGCTGGTTACGGTCTGTTACATATTCACGAATCAGAGAACCATTGGTTCTGGGTATCAGAATCAAATAACTGTCAGTTCCTGTTATTTCAAAAGCCTCGAAGACCTGCCGGTTTTCATTAAAGAACTAGCAGTTTTGGGGATGACATGATCTACCTTACTAGGCTTACATGATGTTTAAAGTGACCAACCTCCCCAAAAGAAAACCAACCAAAGAGTTGTAACCAAAATGACTACTAGGATTGAAAATTAACTGCCATGTCCCTTGAAAGCCCTGGTAAAAATTGAGAACTCAAATTGGAGTTCTGTGGAAGTATTTTCCAATCTCCACAAAAGAGGAGTATCTAAGAACAAATCCCAGACTTTAGAAAGCAAGCAAGTACCTCTAAAATGATGTTTTTGTCAATTCTCCAAGGAACTTTGAACAAGCCTCTTGCTATTAAAAATTTGGAAAATTGGGAAGTAGGCTTTCTAATCTGCTATTTTCTTCATGGCTCTATGACATTTTGTTTTAATTTTCTAACTTTCATTGTGAATCAAGCTGACAATAGAATGTTGGAATTTCAACTACCTACTTTTGGTATTAGAGAGGTAGGGAAATCTGTGTTGCAGCTTCAAGTGTTGAGAGCTCACTTCAGTGGGGGTGTCCTGTAGAGACTGATGAACACCATGTTAAGATATGATGAAGGCATTTCAAACAACCACTCATAATGCACTGAGTTTTTCCACAGTGCAATAGGGATGAACTGCAAAAACTTCATAAAAATTTATCTACATCAGCAAGAACTTGATAGATCTTTTGTCCACAACCGCTGCCCTAAGGAGGAGATCATCATGGGATTATTTTCTCACTAAATTGAGATTAATCTGGTGGAACCAAGTGACCTCAGGTGGTCATAAAGAAATCTGGTGCACCTTAAGAAAGCCAGACAAGCCTCCTGTCAAAGGTGAAGGAATATCCTAAACAAGAAATTCCAGGCCTTCTGATCCAAAAATGAAGAAAGGAATCCCAGGCCAGACCCTGGGAATTCACAATTGAATAGTTCCTATAGAATTATTCTCTTTGAATGTGAGGTTGGTTGAAAGAGAGGATGGAGATTTCTCCAAAAAAGTCATGTCATGTCATTGGAGGCATCTTAGTAATTGTGATTGTGAAATGATAACATAACTTCTTCAATTTTGGGGCTTGGCCAGTCTCTTACCATTACTTGGGGCATCTGGATGGGGGGCACCTGGATAGGACCCATGCTATCAGCACACCTCACATCAGTTGCCTTTTCCTGAGTGGATACAATTAAACTAGTCAGAACAAAGCAGCAACAAACCTTTTCAGTCTCCCTGAACTCTTTCACTCTTTCACACCTCTTGCGCTCATACATCACTCTCAAGTAAGTGATAAGCTAAAGAGGAGATAACCTCTGAGAGAAGTCGTGGTTACTCAGGCAAAACTTGTCCCAAAAGGAATACCCCCATAATAAATTCCTTATTGTCTTGAAACACTTGAATTGAGTCACTAACTGGGTGAGCTAGCCATTCTAAAGGATAGACAACCTTCACATGAGTCACATGCTTCTTCACTAGTAGGTCCTTGTGGGCGTCCTGCACAGGAGAGCAATGTGCTAAAGAGATAGAGATCAAATCTTTCTAGACATCAATTGAGTAGGCAACATAGTGAGTGTCCTCTCAGATTCAGGCTAGTTGAGGCTTCTGTCTTTCAAATTATGCCTGGGGTGAAAAATTGGGTGAGAAATCAGAAGAATTTCCTGCAGAATTTGCATTATTCTAAACTCTGTATTTGATACTCTGTGCTGCTACTACTAATTTACGCAGATATGAATTCCAGGAGGCAAAAGATAACCCTCCCACCAAGAAGAAAGCCCTCTAAAACAGCCCAGGGAATTTGGTAGATGTGAGGAATTGTCGCTAGGGAACCCTTTTTACTTATGCCTTGTTGTTTGGAGAAGTGACAATACCATTACTTGAAACATCTTTTCTGGAAAGAGAGCCATTGCTCATGATGGATTTTATGGTGGTGCAGGTTGTGTTGCCATTGCTCAAGGCATGAGTTTTGTTGAAGAAATTTCTTGAAGGTTGGGCCTCTTCTGCATCAAGAGGAAGAGTCCTGTGGGTATAGGACACAGATTGGTCCCCATCCACCATTTGGCCATTACCCCTTAGCAACCTGTGGAGACAAATTTGGAGCCCACATCAAGATCAGGCAGTCCATTAATGATGAATACAGAATCATGTAGAACCACCTTGTCTGTAACTGGATAATAGGTGCAATCATGTATCAGTCTTTTAATTGTTCAAGGTAGAAAGTACACAATTACAAACCATCTTGTGGTGAGAAGGCCCTCCACTCCTACAGGACCTCGAGCATGGATTCGACCAGTGCTTATTCCCACCTGTGCAGCAGCAGAAGTCTCAGGAATTTCTTCTAAAATATGTTCAACACAAGCTCCATATTATTGATTGCAACTGTAAGAACATAGCTTCCACCATTCACACATATCTACACTGATCCACAAGGTTTTGCTTAACAAATCCTGATGGCAGTTCCTGCATCCAGTACAGGAAGATGTAGGAAAAAAGTACCTCAGCACCAAGTCCGAACCGAGCTCCATCAGAGAACCGTGTGCTTGCATTATGGATGACTGCAGCACTAGAATATGGAATAGGACAAAGAGCACTAGTTAGAATGTCCCACTTGTGACTTTCATTCAACTCCACATTTCAATGTCAACAGTATTTTGTTGAAAAGATCCACATTGTGATGTAACATACCTGTCAACGTCATGCAGAAACCTCTCAGCAGTTTTCGTATCCTCAGTAACAATGCAGTCCGTATGCGCACTACCCAGCACCCCACCCAGTCACTCGCAATTTTCAACAAGGTATACATAAAGGATTGCTTGCAGGAAGGGGCTTCTTAACTGTCCTCTTTAACCAAAACCAGCCATCATCCATGACCCTGCAATGACTTCCTTAATCTACCATAGGATGGTCAATCAACAGCTATGCACAGATGCTAACATCCCAACAGGAAGAAGCAGAACAGTTTTGTGTAGAGGGAGTTAACACAATTCTATGAATCACCTGCCATGGTCATGGATGTGTTCAATGGCAGCATCAATGTCCTTGACAATTTCAACAGTACAGGCTAATGCACTGTACTCTGTATGAAAGCTGGTGGCTTTTGGCAGTTTCAGTAACTGCACTGCCCTCTCACCTCCATACAATGTTACACCTGCAATACCAACCAAAATGACACTCATTGCATTGGTTTTTGACTTTGGAGTTCATCAAACACCTGACTTGTTCCAGTCCCCAAACAAGAACCAGAGATAAATAAAGCCAGAAACTTTCTTATGTGTATAGATGGTTAAGAATCTTACCTGCACACTCAAGAGCAAAAACAAGGCTTTCCAACCCACCAGTGGCAACTAGGTGTTCATGTACCAACAATGTTTCCTGTAATGACACAGGAAGGGACCATGTTTAACAGAACAAATAATCATTTCCTACACTTATGACACAGACTTTGAAGCTGTGGTCCAACTTCTAACTAGGCCAAGGGCCTGGTATGAATCTGACAGTCATGATTATAATAAAGTTAGGCTTTCAACCTCGAATCTCCAACAATCCTAAAACACTCAGTTATCTGCCCTCCAGTTCTTGTAGACATTGGTATTTTGACAGTTGGAAAATTGAAAATGACTCCACCCTGTCATGTCTTGTCCTGCTGTATCTCAATGGACAATTCACAATCTGGAACTTTCAAAGACTTTGGTCTGTTTCCCCTAGTCATGGTGAAGTTCCCTACCATTGCATTGCAAGCAGCTGGATAGTCTGTTTTCGAGTCAACCACAATGCGCTTGGCCATACCAATATCAGCAGCCTTGTCGACAAACACATGGCAGACACCATCTACACCATATACACAAGGGAACATGTGGATTGAAAAATAGAGTCTAGAAAGGAACTGAGAGAGGGAAAAGCAAACCATATGAGGTCCTAGTATAATTTTTTTTGCCTAAAACATTTCCCAAGAGGGCAGGCAAAGAAAGCTACAGAATGTCCTTTGAATTGTCTCTGTATTAACAGAGAAACAGAACACACACATGTAGAGTGATGCTATAATGAAAGCCACATCAAATGCTGCTTGTTAGAGCCAAATATCCTGTCACCTTAAGGCCTTCGACTTCCACTAATCAGACACACATTATTTCACTGCAACGGTGAGAAAAAGAAAAGAGAAACCAGATAATAGCACAAGCCCAGAAACTAATGGGATTGGGGAAAACTTAACAAGAGATCCACAAGCACAGAAAGAAAGGGCTGACCTGCATGGCCAAGGACAGGGATTTTAGTGGCTGCCTTGATATCAGAAACCAGCTTATTGCTTCCTCTGGGTATCACCAAATCTATTACATCATCCAACTGGCCACCAAGTCCAAGGAAGAAGTCTCAGAACCATATCTCAATCTAATAAGTTGTTTCTGGTCAAAGGTTCACAAAGGGGTGAAGTTGCACATGTCTGCCTATCATATAACTTCTGCACAAACAAGGAGGGTGCAAGAACTTTCATATTTCCCAGTACCAATTGTTTACCTTAAGTAGGTCTGGGATCTCGTCCCTGGAAGTAACAAGTCCAATGAGGGATGAGCCCACAGACTTTGGCAGGGCTTCAGTGATCACCTGAAGTCACCAAATCAAAGCCCAATGATTCAGCATCTTAACCGGAAAGTCAGCTGTATCAAAACTACAAGCCTCAATTATATTAGACTTACTCTCTAGGCAACTGCTCATGAAGCTGTTTGTTGACTCTCTCAAGGTGCCCTCAACTTCTTTCAGTTGAGGACATGCACCTCCGCTACTATACGCCTATACAAGATATTCAAACAGCTCAAGCAGACTCTGGCATTTGCTTGAGTTAAGTGTAGACCCAAGCTTAAATTGGAGATTAAATGGCATGTTGAAAATACCAAGAATCATTAAAGTCAGCTAAATTATAGCTCAGACAAAAAACACATATTTGATCTTAATCGGAAAGGTTTTCCTGGGATGGGACATCTTTACGCACCTTTTAGACTGCAACAATGAGACATACTGTGCTTGGTTATTCACAATTGCAAATAGGGAAGGAGTTGAGATGGTACTTTGTGCAATATAGCATTTGATCGGGCAGCTTCTTTCCCCCCCTTCAGTAAGATGCCATTTCCACTCCGAATTGCCAATGATGCTATCTGATCCCACAGAAAACCAATAAAACTTGACATGTGGTAACTTTGACAATTTGCAGAACAGAGGTGAATATATTTGTCCCTGTGTCAGCTGAAGATCACAGTTCTAGTGTAGAATTTATGTGGATGTTGCTACAGCCACCAGCTTTCTAACAGGGGATGCTTCAAAGTTCAGGATGTTGAAAGAAATGACAGCAAACATTGCTATGAGAAATAGAGCAAAGCACATTCATGGCAGAGAATCCCTAAATTTTGAACAGTACCTGGACCAAAGCATCTGGTCGTGACTCAAAAATAACCAAGACAACACCCAATGGACATGTTGTCTTCTCCAGAATCAGGTCTTCTGCAATCTGTGACACACATTACATCCGGGAAGTGACATGGTTAGCATCTCATACCAAGAAACTGTGGATGGTGGAACTCTAGTTTTCTCTAACTGTATCCTCTCCATCTGTAAGTTCCACTTGACCCTGTCCTTCCAAGCATCCCACTCTACTTTTTCACATCTTTGCCTTGCTGTTTCCAGATTCATAAGCTCAGCACATAAATCTGACAATCCCTAGCATCACAATTGTGATCTAAATTGTGCATTTCTCTTTCTAGATGAGGAAACTCAGTTGGCTTACTACTAGTCCTTGCTACCAGAAAATGAGTCAGAGACAAACCTCAGTACGTTTTGACACAGCCCCAATTGGATCCTTCATGTCTGCAAGGACTCTCAGAGATTTGGCTAAACTTGCAATCTGTACAGTGGAAAAATAAAATAAGAACCTCAAAACAACTCAAGAAAAATTCAAATACATCAGTCAAAAGAAATTCTCAATCTGTCCAATCCAACCTGAGTTTTACATTTAGTGAAGGGATCACACTACCGAATTATCTTCTGAGATAAACAGCTGACTAAATCTATGGCAACTTAGTATGTGCCCAGTGAGACAATGGAATGAAGGGAGGCCTTCTAGACATAGGTGACCTATAACTGGTTATGACATACTTTTCCGGGCTTGATTGTAAGGCGACCAATCAATGACTTGGCAATGCCACTCAGCTGAGCTGCTTCCACATCAGCATCATTTTCAATCTTAATTCTCGCCTCGTTAGCCACCAAAGCGTCAGAAACTGTAAGCAATATTTTCTTCCGTTCCTCTGATGAAAGACCCTGCAATATCAAAGAAATTTAAAATCGTGAAATAGCAGACAAAACTCAAACTTCATTTATTTTAGCTTGACTTTTTTTTCTGAAGTGGCATCTTGTGAGTTTCAAATTTTCCCTCTCTCAACATTAGCTCTAAAATAAAACAGGACAACAAGACAAGCTTTAAACACCACCAGTTGAGAGGTAGAAGGGCTGCAACAATAAGGATGCATATTTTGGAAATTGAAGAAACACCTGCAGTCGGCGGCTGGCATCCCTTGCAGAAACAGCCATATCCCTAGCACCTGTTTCCTTCACATCAACCCAAAGATAGGAGTCCTTGTGGAAGAGAGTACCAATATGATCCCCGCGCATGACATGCAGTAGGCCATCTGGAGCACATCCACTACCCTCCCAGATCCCACCCACTCTTTACTCAACTGATTTGGGGACTTGGTAATGCAACCAATGTGCAGTCTCCTGATTGTTATGATCCTGAAACCTAAGTTATACTCATTTCATCATTCCTAGTCGAACCTGTCATGACAAAGAGAAGATAGTTCATCCTTGAAAGGTAGAATTGGTCCATGAATCAAGATGTGCTAACCTTGTGATAACGACAGGGATTCCAGCAGATGCTGCATTCCAGGCTGCATATACTTTAGCTGTCATTCCACCTCGACCAACTCTTGACTTTTCCCCAAATGTGACCATATCGTCATGCTTTTCTTTCAAGTAAGTGTGAATCAGTCGTGACTTGGGATCACATGGTGGGCCTGTGTACAGGCCTTCAACATCACTCAAAAGGATAAGTAGATCAGCTTTCAGTTCCAGTGCCAATAGTGCTGCCAAGCTATCATTGTCCCAGAAGATACCTGTTCCATCCTGTTAGATGCACCCAGTACTGCTCATCAGATTATGCGACAATGTTTGTGATACTCCTGGTTCCATGCTCTTAAACAGGACCACACCCTCCATTGCCTATATGGAAAAATCATGCTGAAGGAATTGAAAGGTGAAAGATTGATACAGAATGCAATGAACCAAATCTCATAGTTCCAGAAGGCTTGTAGCAGATACATCATGTCAATTATAAACTGCAAAGATTCTTCATAGCCTCCCATCACCTGACTTATAAACAGATTTTAAACACTTCTAACTGTACTCACATAAGAAAGCATACTTTGCTGTGCACTGTAAGACAAGGGTATACAAGACATTGATCAATTACTTATGGAATTCATTTACCTTGTATGGTGCCTTCCTTGTACTGATTGCATCATTCTCATTGAAAACTGGAACCACTCGAAGTTCTAGCAAGGAATCGACAGTTTCTGAGAGCTGAAATCTGGATTCAGGATCTCTGAAATCATTATCTGTTACAAGAATCTGGGATGATGCCACATCCAGCTGCATAACATAGTCATACCAAGTCACCTGAGTGAGATGATGTTGTTCACACCAGAAGTTATGCAAGTAGGTGATGGTGGATATTAGTGTAGACAACTGAGAAGTAGGATACAAGTTCACTTTACCCTTGTATCCATAGAACTCAAGAATGAACTAGTCAAGGAAGTAAAAGAAAGCACAAGAGAGAACAGAGAATTGCCCCTCTGAAAGATGACTTCCACAATTGCAACTGGTCTCATGTCTGAAACAGCCATAAATTGGATCTATCCCACAAGAGCATTAAACACAACAAGGATGGCAGCTCATCTCCATAGATGAGCTGAGGTGCCATAACAGTGTATTAATACCTGAGTGAAGAGACTGTCATAGAGAGCCATGAGGCCACTTTGCCCTACTGCTGCACAAGGCTTTCCATCCAACTCGATTTGCGGTTTTTCGAGGTCCATAAAACTACATCATCAGAACATCACATGGTAAGGTAAAAGGGTCACGACCTTTCTTACAGTGAAGGCAGCCACTGCGCTGTTGGAACATCAGATTCTACTTGAGAGGCTGCTGAGAAAGGGTTGACAGTGAAAATTGAACCAAAACAAGAGCTAGAATGGATACACAGAAACTCACCTGCTATTCAGAAGGCGTTGGTGGCGCAGCTTTTGTAAGCCAATACCCACTGCCCCTGAAGTCACAAGTATGACCTCTATGCCTTCTGACATTAGCTCCTTCACCTGATGAGAGCAAATGATCATCATCAGCATATTACGATTCTCCAAAGTCATCAGACCTGCTCTCTGCTACATTATAGCAGTTCTCTAGCTCTATAATTGACGGACCAGCTGATGATATGGCATCTGTATGTGCAGATAATCCAACAGCCAGTTGGGTGGTCAAAATCAGTGGATCTCCAATGTAACAATTGCCCTATGATGTCTGTTCAATGTGGATCTGCATTCCAGGGCATCATCATTTCTGTCTCTCCCTCAAACCACATGTGAGAGAGCTCAACAAAAGAGAACCCATAATTGCTGAAACAACCAACTGTAGCATGCGACTGCTTGAAGGGCTAACCTCTTCACATAAAGCTCCAATCCGGCCCAGTGCAAGCTTGCCATCATTTCTGGTTACAACCGCAGTTCCAACCTGTTTTACTCAGAAACCAAGAGTCAGGCTTGTTACCAAGAAATGACTACTTGACTACTACAAGGGCAAGAATGTCATCCAATGGACAAACAAGTCCAAAAGTTTAGCTTTGTTTAAAACTCAGCATGTTAACCTGCCAATCTGTGCATCAATCAACATCATCAACAAAAGCAGAATTTCTCCTGCAATCATCTAAAGACAATAATCAGTGGTGGCAAAGTCATCAATGTCAGCATGGATTCCAGGTTGGCCAAGTGATGACCCCTAAAATCTAAATGCTATCTTCTTCAGGGCACCAGTGCTGCAACGCTCTTTCAGTCTGATCGTATATCTCTCATCTCTTCAAGTACTGTACAATACAATGTGTCATACCAAATACACAGCAAGATTATCGTTATTACTTCCTTGTGGAAAAGGAGAAGAATTTGGATCCTTAAACTATGGTCTCTGAATGGACAACAATGCTGAGTGTCCAGCGAATGAGATACTGGCAGTGAGCGGATGATGCAAGGTACTATTGTTCACTACGATTATCGGCATCCTGGAGCTCAAGAAGATTAGCAACACCAATTCTATCTATACTTGCATTGCGAGGCAGAACTCGACTGCGACGTACACAGACAATGTCATTTTTGCAAGCAAGGTACCTTGACAACCACTCGCTTCGCATCCTTGATGAACGCCCGAGATGCATCCATTTTCTCCTGAAAACGAAGCCAAGGTTGTCCACCACCTCCTTTGACGCTTTCTGCAGCAGGACACGAGAGCGATCTCAAAAGCGAAGCGGGCCCGATGAACCTGTCACTCTTGAAAACTCGCGCACTCGTCGAAAGCAATGTTACGATCGATCTTCAACAATCAAGCCTGTTGCAAATCGTCAAGAAAGAAACGAAATCAAGGACTTCTTATCCCCAGCGTTTGTTGATCGCCTGCAAAAGAGGCCTAGTTTGTACGCGAATTTTTTTCCTAGACTCCTCCTTCCACTGCCACAGAAGAGCAGGCAAACCTCTTCAACAAATACCAGTAGTTTGTCAAAATGCAGCGAACCGATGCAATTGTGCACTCGATTTCCAAACAAAACCGCAACCACAAGACTTACAAAAAGAACCGGAACGAACAAACACAAAAAGCCAAAGAAAAAAACAAAAAACAAAAGAACACGCCACAAGAATCAAGCCAAAAACAAGACCTCTATATACTCACACACTTCAACGAAGACGATCATCAACAACCTCTTCGCAAGAAAGAGAGAGACAACACGTAAAATCATCAACAATGGGTAATCTGACAAATGCAAAGCATAGAACAATATTTGCTACAGACACAGAGAGAGATACAAGGAAGACTTTTGATGAATTGCTGCAAGAGACATGGAAATCAAGCTCGCAATAAATACCAGCGAAAAAGAGCTTTACACTTCCACCAGCAGCAGCAGCAGCAGCTTCTGGCCACATTCTCGGGCCTAGCAACAGAAGTGAAAAAAAAACACACAAGGACGACTGCAAGTGCACTGTGCAGCAGCGATGGAAAATGCTGGGCCACTTCTTCCCTTTCCCTTCTTCTTCCTCTGCGCCGTTGCTGAATCCCCTTAAGGCCTGATCTCTAGGGCCTCCCCTAATTTGAGGGTGGTACCTAGTCTGGAGGGCGGTGGTAGCCCTAGGGTGTAGGACCCGAAATTAGGGGACGACCCCTACGAGCACACAGGCCTAAAGCACTCAAGGTCTATTTGTCATCAGTCAAAGGGTCCTTCAATAACTGTTGAATGAATCCTCCAAGAAGATGTTTTCAAGTACAAAGAAAAAACTTTGGAGTGCTTTATGTTTTCCAAAATGCTCCATGAGATTTTACACTTTGTAAACATACCTCCAAATACACGAAGTAAAATATTGAAGGTTTTTACAGTATTTAAGGTGAGGATCCCCATTTAGGGTGTTATATGGACTCACTCTTAAGGAGTAGGTGTAGAGTGAGAGGCATCTTACACTTACCTACACCTTAAGGTAATAGGAACACCTATTTATAGGTATGAGAACCCTCTTACTTTTAAGGAGTAGGTAAGATCCTTACTCTCTTCTTTTGAAAAAAGACAATGTTGTGTACCCAATGTTGTGTGGGTAGTAGAATCTGCTACAAATACCCAGTGGTTATCAACCCAGGTATATACTCACTTATCCCATGAAGTACAATGTTGTGTGATTATTAGAATTTGCTAGCAATATTTGTTGGTTATCAACCCAAGTATATGAGCACTTATCCAACAATAGGGGTGAAATTGTTTTAAAAAACTGGTTTGGTATAGAACCTCGATTCTTCAGAAGATTTGAAAAAAAAAGAAAAAAAAAAACACCACATTTCAAACCATCTGTTCTTTGTTGACTCTTTAATGAAACTTGCTGATTCTTTGATGTTTCTGAAAAATTCAAAACTCATGATTCTTTGATTCTAATTTTTTTGAAGAGCTGGAACTGCAGATTAATACTTGTAAACATCCCTCCCTCTCTTAAGGAGTGGAGGGGCCTAGGCATAATATCCTCCTCTGTTGTGGGAGGATATTCATGGATGGATGTGCTCCAAATACACTCAGAAAAGTTCTGTGAGTGCTAGAAGTGAAATGACACTAACTCACTTTTATTCATTGCCTACCATTCATCTTCTTTGGTTCCAGAACAATGGAACCGACTCCTAAGCTACTTTTCTAACTATATATATATTAGCAATATCACCAAAGGTGGTACCAAACAAACTCAAGAATTGTAAGGAAAGGAAGGTGTTCGGATGGTGTTCATGTAGTTGTTGCACTGGAATCAAAGTGAATGCAACAAATTCTCACTTTGGGTAATTAACCCATTCTTTCGACTTCTTCAGTTGCTGTTGTTGGGAACTTGACTCCAAAGCTACTTGGATCCTTGGCATCAATGATTCTATACCATGGTGAGTTGGATAGGGTTTTCGGTGGCCTTGACTTGACTTGTGTTCTACTACATGGGCTTCTTGCACGGTAGAAGTGATGTGAATAGGTACATGCTACCACAACATGGTGACTTGGATTGGGTGTTGTTGGAACCTTGTTGGGAAGAGGTACCCACATGATTACTAGTTAGGCAAGGGTATTAGCTCATGCCAAAAATGGTGAATGGCAATTTTAGGACCATAATTTTCTTGTGGTTGATGGGAAAGCTTGACATTCACAGCAAAAGACCTCAATTTTTTTTCCTTGTGTGTTGAGGTGGAGGGAGAGGCCAAAGTGATTTTTACTTATTTATAGTTCTTAATGTGTTCCCATCAAGTTCCCAATGTGTTCCCCAAGATGTTCCCCCCTAGCACCACACTTTTATACCATATGCTTCAAAGTGTGTAAACTATAAAGGTGGAGTGCTTAATGTTTCAAAAAATTGGTGAAGGCCAATCAAAGTGGCTCCATTAGAAATTGAACATGTAGTAACAAATGTTGTTTGGCTTTTCCAAAGAACCTCTTGTCCCAGTTCCAACTTTTTTTTTGAATTTGAGAGAACCTTCAGTTTTGGTCCAAGGATTAATTTTTATTTAATTTTGATAAACTTTTCAGGCACAATTTCAGACTCGGCTCTTCACATTTCTAGACTATTGATTCCCAGTTATTTCAAATCTTAAGTGGGTCCGATTCCAAACTGGATCTACAGATAGCCCAAAATTCATCGGGGCTCTACAAAGTTCTACTTACCGATGCAAGTCTATAACAGGCCCAATTCCAAACTAGATGGGGTTACCGTTATACCTACCTTTGCATAGTCCAAAATTGATTTTTCGAATTTATTGACACTATACAACCAATAAAAAGTGACGACTTGTATCAATTAGATGGCTAAACCAAACTTTTTTTTAAAAAAAACAAAAATAAAAAAACAAAGTGAAAAAAACTTGCATACTTGAAACAGTTTGGGGACCCCCAAATGGCCCAAGAGTTGAACCCAAAATTTGAAACTGGACAACATTAATTAGTAACAACTAATCACTCCAAATCAAGCCGGCCAAATAGAATCTCAGTGGAGAATATTTCTACAAACATTAGGCTTTTACAGCCCTACATTACAAGTCAATTTGGGTGCATCAAAAAATGCACCCAACCATGCACCATGGCTACATACTGAGGCTCATGGTCAAAAAACCGACAAGCCCACATTCACAAGGCCGAAATGAATCAAGGCCACTGGATTGAACCCTAATGGATGAAGCCCTATTATGACTAATGTGTTCATGGTTTCATTCATTCATTCATTCTCAGCCTACTCACAAAAGGCAGATACCAAACCGAGTGACACTCAGTGGAGGGCAGAAAATAAGCGTGTGTGCGACTGACTGTTCACAACTGGGTGCCATACGTGTGGAAAATTTCCAACTTTAGTGTTTTCTAGACAGACTTGTCTCGGTGCAGATTCTGGAATGAACCACAGAATTCAGTTGAGGAGGTTAAGTTATGCAAAGTATTGCTGTTCATAAATTTGTGCCAGACACAAAACCTGCCAAGTTAGGTGTGCACGTAAAATATTGTTGTGCATTCTTAAGCCATGTCGTCATGGGCCATATCAGACCATGTCGGTCAGTTATCAAAAACAGGAACAGACCCTTGACAGTTATCACGACGGTTCTTAAAGGGTTCATACTCATGATTCTTGACATAATCAAAGAGCTCAGAAATTTGATAAAAAATCAAGCATCAAACTTTATAAGATCCGTTCCTTTCCGGTTCTTTCATGAAACCTGCTTGTTTGTCACGATTTTCAACCTGGACTAATAACCCCATTTTAAACTGCAGGTATTTATTGAAATTTTTTTTAATGCCGGAAACCAGTGATCTTAGATTCCGAAAAAAAAATTGCCCTAACAAACTAGAACCAGCAGTTCTCTGATTCTGAAACATTTGGATAATTGGAATCGGTGTTATCAACAAAATCAAATACCCGTCCAACAATGATGGCATCAGACTACTGCCCTCACAAATTTCCCTGCAAAGACGAGAGAGAGAGAGAGAGAGATGTACCTTATTGTCCAAGTTGTATGTGGTCGGTTGCAAGATTTTTCTCAGCAGATTTTGTTGGAGCTGAACATGGCAGGCAAAGTGGGCTCTAAAATCCTTAATTATTATGTACTCATGCAGTTGATTTTCAATGGATATGTCCTATTATGTTGTCAAATTATTTAATATAATATTTTTTATAATTGACCCACTTGCTCTCTAAATTTCTTGGGACATGTTTAAAATTGAAACCACCCTCATGAGAGATGTTTCCAACATCTTTTGGGGGTTAGCAGTTGGAACATGGTAATAACCGGCCAGAGTGAAACAACAGCCACCAATGCACCAGTTGGCCGTTCTGTCCACCGGATGGGTTGCGTTTTTTCATTCGGCGCCGGATGGGGCTCATCACAGTCGATATCTTTTTGCAGCTGACCACTGT
>Ga0209208_10000239_pt1 | contig 65768 bp, 36 predicted proteins | sample S1TSphfallax_3_FD_187694 | JGI IMG/M metagenome (GOLD analysis project Ga0209208, IMG submission 187694) | Host-associated microbial communities from peat moss isolated from Minnesota, USA - S1T2_Fd - Sphagnum fallax MG (SPAdes) (version 2) | ecosystem: Host-associated > Plants > Peat moss >... | reverse complement strand
TGCAGGCCCGTGTGAGTGAATAAGCTTGTCAATTCTTCCTAGTCCCATCCCGGAGCTCCAACACGCCCCTCTACCCCTCCAAGTGTTGTGAGCTAGGGAGCGCATCCCGACTCCTCCTTCTTCCGCTGTCTTTCACTTGGACTCACATTTGAGTCCTTCAAGGAGTTGGGAGTGCGTCATTAATGGGACCTCCATACAATTTGATTGCACTTGAAGAATGTTATCAAAAGTAAACATAGATACTTTGTACTTGCTGAATATGGAGTAATTTCCATGATTTTTCAAAAATGAATTATTTTGGACTTGCAAATTTTATAAAACCCAATTTTGTAAGTGAATTGTGTTGTCATGTGTAATCAAATTTGAAACTTGTGAATCCATCCTCTTTACACATTTGAAATCTGTGTCTAAATCTATGTTTTTATAGTGATGATGGGTTTCTTATAAATATAAGATACAATGATCATATACAATTTTACACAAGTATTGCCCATCTATTTCTTGAATATTTGAATCAGGGATGATTGGACTTATCATTGTTAATTTTCTCCAATAAATGCTTTCGTAATTGATAGACATGTTTTTATTTGTTTTTGGCATTATTTTTCAAGGCAAGGATATTGTGTTTAGATCATTAAAGAGTAAAGTAGTTTAACAGATTTTGGCCCCCATGTAGTAGGTTTATTTTTATGCGAGGATTTTTGAAAAGATGATATGTTGGCTTATGTTGAAACTCGGGATTAATGATAAAGTTATGATATCTTGAAGGAGTTTGGTTTCTTTTAGAAGATTTTTTTTTTGAACATTATTTTTTGCATGGTGAAATATTGAAATTTCCATAATTCTTATTTTTCCTTTAAATATTCTTTCATGTAAATGGCAAGGCCATAGTGACACACCAAAAAGATGGTGATGAAAAATTTTCAGTTGCCAATCTTGTGTTTTTTATAAGAACCTTCCCAATGACACATTTTGTGCTTTGTGGTCCATGGCAAGTTTCTAAGGCATGTTGAATGGACTCTAATATTCAAGGAACAACATTTCTTTTCTCTTGTTCAACCATGATCACTTTTGTGCTTTTCATACACAAGGCCACAAACTTTGCTTCCTAAATTGCATAACACCTTCACTATCCAACATTTTGTGATGTTTTATTGATCACATTAACTTACAAAGATATTTTCTTATTTTCCTTTTTGGACTTTAGCTTTTCATTAACCATGTAGATTTGCACCAAAACTTTAATGTTGAGCTCAACTCTCAAGCTTTAAACCAACTTGGAAATCACTATGAGAAATTGTGTCCTTTTGCAACTTGTCCTATGTAACTAAAAAGTTTCTTTTGCGACTAGTTCATGTCCATAGTAAAAAATGACAAATTAATCAACTTGAACCTTTTAAAAACCATGATTTATAATAGTGAAAAGAAGGTTTAGCCTTAAAAGCTAAACCCAAATAAAATAGAATTATCCCAAATGACCTACCTACCTAGCTTAAGCCTACTTAGCTATAACAAATAACACCATGTGTCAACATCTTATCGGCCCTAAGTTGAACGATCTAAACTAAATTAATAAAAATATTGAATATCAAAATAAATTTAAAATTGCCACATGTCCATTGATGATTTGTCAACACATCATTGCCATGTTATTACACTATTGCCTATGTAATTGCATAGTAGTTGCAACATAAGCACAAGTTGTATATGTATATATTTTCATATATAGCGTGTTGTACCATTCCAACCCTCGCAATTTGTTTGATAGCACTCAAGTTATAAAAATACATTGAATTGCAAATGGTCATTGTGATTCAAAATTGCAATTAAAACCCAATTGCAAGCCTAGTTACAAAACATTTATTTTCTCATAATGAATGTTACACAAGCTACAAGCTAAATATATAGAATAAACAAGATCAATCCACCCTCATTAAACATGTAAGAGACCAAATCTTCAAACAAAATTCACCTACAATGTTGTAATAACACAAGAGAATAAATGTGAACTTGTTCTTCTCTTTGTGGGCACCACATATTTAAATGGACCACTCTTTAATTTTGTGTAAACCCTAAACCTTGCATAATGTTGCAAGAGTTGCAAGTTGATATAAATTTAGGAGAAACTTGAAATTAATGAATGCCCTTATCAAACAAACTAGATGCCTTTAAAAAAACTTGCCTGAAAATTTGCAAAAATGGAGACAACACATGATGAAAAGTTTAATGATTTTTTTTTTCTAAATGTTTAATAAAATAAGCAATATTACACCTTGCCTTAAGTGGGAAACTTTGCAACAACTTGAACTTGATGCCTAGTTTCCACTTTTTACAAAATAAAATCAAATGTTTTCTCCAAATGTCTTAGATGGTTTCCTATCTACTCATAAATGGATCCAAACCATGAACATATTTGGCAAGTAGTTGCTACATGGATGTGCAACAAAAACACGATGCAAAAAATTATATTGTGATTCAAACAAAAACAAATTGGTACAACATGTCACAAAAACCTCAAAGCTTCAAGATGGTCAAGGCAAACCTAACCTTAAACCTACCCTAAATTGTATGTTTCACTTACATAAAAACATATGTCAACATTTCCAAATTTCTTGCAATTTTCAAAAGTCCATTTCTTTATCATTTGATTTTGGAATGCCTTCCAAAAAGTAATTTAAAACATCTTTAATGAAGACATCTCTTGAAAAACATAAATTTTGGAAAGTTGATTTGTACTTTGCAAAAATTTGCAACTTTCAAACTAAAAATTTAAGTCATAAAAAAAGGTGGTAATTATTTTAATTATTTTAATCTCTAAATGTGATAATCCCTCAAAGAATTATGTCACAAAATTTAAAGAACAAACATCGATTCCATTATTAGCAATGAATCCATAACAATTTTGTTTACAAACTGCACGACTTAAAGCTTACCTAGATTGCAAGGTCCATTTTTATATTGAATATTAATGTTTTTTGTGTATTTTTTCTTTCAAAGATAAAAGGATGAAGATGCATTTCACTTATATAAATCCCTTTTGTTGGAATTTCAAACTTGAATTGGGGTTTAATATTATTGTCAATGTTCGACCCTAAAAAACTACCATGGTGACATGCAGAAAAGTCCTTTCATTGAAGTGACCTCCCCTATAACTTCTTTTGTCCTAATAAGGACAATTTTTGGATATAATTTCCAAATTTACTTTAAATGGTATTTCATTTTCTAATTGTTTAATTAATTGAATAAGTATAATTTAGAACTTATGAATTTCCAAATTTCATAATTAAAGGAAAGATCTTCTTGAAAGGGCTAGACAATTAGGAACATAAATTTGTAATGATTTCCACCTTTTTTATTCCAATGAAAACTCAAGGTCATATATTTTTGCATGCATTTGATAAACATGAGAGATATATATACATATATACTTTGTGAAAACATTCAAAGGAAAGGGTCCAATGGGTATTATTGGGTCAAATAGTATTCTTGGGCCCTTTCCTTTAAATGGGTCAATAGTTGGTATGGGGTGCCAACTATGAATGTAGTCATTGGTCTACTACATTAAGATTTTCATTCAAAGGTCACAATTTGACAATAATTCGTACAAAATTTAAGAATTGGTATCAATGTTGAAACTAAATATGATTTGAAAATATTGTTTAATAAACAATTTTTTTTTGCACAAAACCTAGCATTATAATGGAAATGGTTGCAACCAAGTTACCGAAATGCATAAGCATCCTTGGATGAACCTATTAAGAATATATGTCACACCTTCATTAAATGGTTTTTTTGTTTGGTGACATAATTTTAAAATGTAGCTCAAATGAATTCTATTTGAGTTTTTTTATTACATAATCAATTGAGTGGGCATAATTTAGTTATGAATTTTTAAAGTTTAGGAACATGATCTTGAAAATGACCATTGCAATTAGGAAAAAAAAAATCTAATAACTTTCACCTTTTTTGATCCAATGAACACTTTCCAACATGCAATGAATGAATACAAGGGGGAACAAAATTATAAATGTAAAAGCATTTAACGGAAAAGAACCAAGAATGTTATTTAACAAATTGTATTAGTTTCAAATCATTTCTTGAGATGGTTCCTCATGGGTTCACCCAAGGATGCTTATGCCTAGAACACCATTGCCTTTAACCATCATTATAAATTTCAAGTTGTTTTAGCCTTTAATTACATTCAAAAAATAAAAAATCAATACATGCATCCAAAAAATATTTTTGAATGATTCAGTACATGTTCAAATACTTTTTATGAATCATATTAGAGCTAACAATAAAAGAATTTAAACATTTGATGCAAGTTTGAGTACCAAGAAGCATGTTCATATCTTAAAGCAAGTTATTCAATGTAAGTGCTTCAAGTGTATGTAATAGAACTAGATCAACACATAATACGAGTTGACTCCAAATATATAAGATTGTAACTTCATGAGCATTGAGTATATCAACACAATGCCAAATATATATATACATATATATAGCATCCAAACACAATATCTGATTCTTTTTCATGCTAGACACAGTACAATGTAATCAGCAATCAGCACACCCCTTGACTCCTTTTACTTTTGACTACACCACATGGAAGTTCTCTTGAATCGATATATCAGTTTTCAATGTGAAGTATTTATTTAGTGTACCATAGACAATATTTTATATTTCTTTTCCTGTATTACTCATGGGTGATTGTCCTAGGCTGCATTAGTTCTGACATTCATTTGCCTTCTTTGACATTTTGTATGGTAGTCTACCATCCAAGAGCAGCCAGTCCCAGGCTTTAGGAATCATACCTTCTCTTTGATAATAATGATGTCCTTTGAAAGCAGTTCTGTTCCAACCCACCCTCTCTGCTCAGTGTTCTTGTATTGGTGGAATGTTGTGTCAACTCAGAAATGGTGGGGGATCATCTCCCCCCCCTCCCCCACAACATTATGCTGCGTCCACCACCGCCACGGGAATTATCGGCGGATCCTAACGAACACACAGCCTAGCACAACACCACCCCAGGTTGGGTCTGAACCCTGGACCCTTTTATCATAGCTGCTGCTGCTTGGCTGCCTCCTTGCAAAGGGGATAGAGAGTCCTTAAACAGACACGCCCCTTGCGAAGTAGCAGAAATCCTTGGGCTCAGGATATGTTTCCTACCCATAGACCAGCAGCAAGCTGTGATGCCTCTCTGTTCCGCCTGTAGTACAAAAAGGGGCTTCTTTCCTGGAAGAGAATCGATTAGAAGCTGCTTTGAATGTTTTCGAACTTGTGCCGTTGGAGACCGGGAGGGCCCCAGACAGACTCCAGAAATGTCTGCACAGTGGAATTTCCTTCTAGCAAGTTGGACCGGAAGCACAAAATTTGTGACCTTTGGTGGTGTAAGCAGCAGCAGCAGCAGCAGATCCCTTACCTCTTGCATGAATAAATGAATGAATGAATACAGGCAGCTTAACCGTTGCACCTCTTGTCAGGCCATGATCCATCCCCCTTTTCCCTGCTAGATACATGCACCGTCATCATAGAATTTGACTTCGTTCATTTAATCCAACTGCCATCCACACACAGCTTTTCACACCCACTTGTACGTAAAATAAGAAGGCAAGCGTCCTACCTGCAGGCAGTACACAAGTACTGATACATTTCTTTTTCCCGTTGCCTGCCCATTGCCCAACTTAAGATTTGTCTGGTGAAGACCAGACTATACACACAACTGGTTGCTGCCCAGACACATTTGTGCCCATGATTATGCATCGCATGTTGTGGCCGTGGCCGTATAATGGACACTAAGAGGCATAACTCATTTCGTAACCTAAACCCTAGTGCCAATTATACCTATGCCCACAATGTACATAATAAAATGTGTTGGAATTGAACTCATAATTTTTTCAAGAAAAAATATAAATTGGTTTGAAAAGGGCAGATGTCCACTGAAAAACAATTTGCAGCAATACTTTTGTACCGCCTGCATTTAGGACCCTTGACTGATTTACTGACCTTGGTACAAATTAGACCCACATTTTAAAGTGAAATTTACAAATTCAACAAAAATTGCATATCAATATGATATTATAATTTCCATCCATGAAGGAGATGGATATTTCAGAAGGTTACTAGGTGGCATAATATGATAAAATTCGAGCAATGATCTCATTTAAAAACGATAACCTGCCTAAGTGAGATGAGAAAGGGGGAAAATTATTTATTCATCCTTTTCAAGTACTTATTAAAAGGGGTTATGAGAAAACATAATGATCATAATTCCATTAGAGTAACTAATAGCACATTAGAATAAACCCAAAGTGTTTGAAAGGTGCAAGTCTTCAAAAGAGAAACTTATGTGGACTTGGTGAATGATCCCCACAAGGTGAACTCCTTTAGGTGTATGTAAATGATAAATGAGCTCTTCTACATGCTTGTGATGAAGTACTCCGTGGGTATAGCTCACCCACACAAAAGCCGAATCTTAAGCATGTGAAGAATCCAAGCCCAAGACATGAAAGCCTCACTTTCATGTGGTCTCTGTGTACTTGTGAGGTTATTTTATGTAATCGACCTTTCCCTAGGAGGATGTCATTGAATAAGAAAACCTGGACTACGACCAGATCCTATCCTATGCTACTCACCCTGTCATACATCTCAACATCATAAATCTGATTTATCCATACATAATCCACACTACACAAGGAAAATACACCCTGAGCTCCACTGGCTCCACTTCACCCTTGTTGTCTTCAATGTTGTTGAGGTCAGCTTCTTGTATAAAGTTGGGCCGTCCATGACATCTCTTAAATTGCAGTTTTATTGCATACTGTCAATTTGTACCTTGTCTTCAGACATTTTGTGCATCATGTCCACACTCTCTGAGTACCAAGTTGTTGATGAAGAAATTGGACTCACCCCCATCCTGCAGGTTACTCTTGTACAATAGTTTAAAGTGGAAATCTTCTCGAGATTCCTCATGATACTTTGTTGTGAATCAATTTCTTTGGTGAATACAAGTTTAATTCCTCTTGCCAAGTTTGGACAATGTTCCAAACTGAGGTAAATGTCCCCCTCTCTCGTTTTTTCCCCCCCTTGTTGCATTCCAATATGGTTCCCAATAGTTCATCATTATTTATGTTAGATCTTTTATGTCCATGTAAATGCAAATGGGAAAAGGATTAAGTAAATAAGCTTCAAAGAGGTGGGTTATGAAATTATTTTAATTCTTAAACATTGGCCAGAAACAAAAACACACTGAAAAGTGCATCAAATTGGTCTACTTGATGTTGAGAGGTTAAAATATACATGATATGGACATGAAAAACCACTTGTTAATTGGCATTTTCATATGCACATAAGTGGGTAAAAAAGGGAAGGCGACAGTTAGGATTGGAAGAGGTAGATATAAATGGCACAAATAGACGACAAAAAATTTATTACATTGCCACTGTATGCAATTTTGCAATTGTCCCAAATCTCAAATAGAACTTCCAGGATAGCATAAAGCTTGTATGTACTCTAACTTATATGACCTATACATTTGCAGATTTATCACTCAGGCACTGTTTTTGACATGTCCCTAGATAGATTATATGTTGTTACATTATCTCAATGTGCCCATTTACCATCTTCCTGATGACGAGTCCATCAGGTGTACTATGTTAGACAAGAACAGAAGCTGATCCTGTATAAGTCAGGAATCAGTGTTGACTGAAATCATGGGATTGCAATCACAGCTGAAAATGTTGAGTGCCTTGAAGCGTAATTAAGGCTTCCAAATGGGAAACAATATCACATGGAGGACCTGACACAAATTGGCATATTATATCAACTATGGAATTTCTAGGCCTGCCACATCACTTCACTTACTTGAGTCGTTGTTAGCATTCTTACTTGCAAATGATTTTGTGCATGTGATCTGAATGAGGTAAATAAAATTTGGGGACGTCTTTGAGATAGAATTGAAAACATAGAAACTGTTTGAGAACACAAAACCAAATCATATTTGCTAAATTAGAAACATTGCTTGGGAACAATATTTTCACACAAATGGAAACATTTGCAAAAGGAGAAGAGACAAATCTCACCCTCCCCTATTAGAACGCACATTGGTCTCACACTTGCTTAGTTGGTCAAGAAAATGTGTGGTCAAGAAAATGTGAGTTCAAAGACACAAGTGATGTGGACATTAATGCATTATGGAAGATGACAAGGATGGATCCCTTCCCCACCCAAAGGCTGATCATAGTCTTAGAGGTTAGTAACAATAATTAAACCCCTTGAGCAAGAACCTTCATAAGCCATTCAATCATGTTTTTCCACCTCACTTTCAACTTTGACTTGCAAATGGATGATGGATGGGGCAATTTTATTCTAGACTACTGAATCACTGATGGCATTTTAACCACCACAAACAAAATATATTGATAGGAAGCCATTTTTCACAATGTATTAATGGCGTTTCTGCTACTAAAATTTCCATCATTTTAAACACATTCTCTACTTGTATATCTTGTTGCTTTTGGAATGTTACCATGAGGACTCCACAAAAAAGATAGATGAAAAGTTTGCCACTCAAAAATGATCTAATATTTGTTGACAAATATGCTCCATTTTGAAAATGGGCCCTTTTCAATTGCCATATCAGGGCTAACATGGTTGCCAATCCTTCCCCTTCAGCTGGATCAAATCTTGCAAACTCTGCACTATGAATCTGAAAGTTCAAACAAAATCTTGATTTTGTTGATTTTTCTGTTCTCTTAAAAAGGCAGAATGCACAACACTGGTCTTAAGCTTTTCATTGGGGTTATAACTTGCAAGGACTTGCAATTTAAGCACAAATGGCACAGGTGATCAATCTAAAATGAAACCCACGATTGGTGAAAAATATGAGAGCTATGAAAAAGGACCTTCCTGTGTAAGTCTTGTGGAAAGAACCTCCACATGATGCACCTCAAATTCCAGAAAGTTTCAAATATCAAAACAATGTATGCAATCCAAAACCATGATTGTTGTATTTTTGTCCATATTTTTCAAGAAAAACAGTGAAAAAATTCCAATGAATGATGAGCACATATTGTAACATAATTTGCAAAGTATGCACTTTTTAAACCAATTTATTGAATTCTCAATCACAAAAATTACTCCAATTTCAATAAATCCTGCACCATAGCTATGAAATTTTTTAAGCACACTCCAATTTCCCTAAAAATCTACTTTTTGATTTTTATGAAACTTTCAGTGGTGAAAATACTCAAAATTCAATCACCCAGTGCACCCACACTCTTTGAGGGCTTTCCAGCAATACAGAGAGCACAGCCCCAATTTCCTTTTAAATCTGTTTTTATTTTATATCAAGTTTTCAGTGATGAAAATACTGAAAATTCAATCACTCTTGCATGGCAAATCTAACATAATGAAATCACCTTTGTGCACTGCTTTCCAACTACAGCTGAAGGCCATGGTTTGGGAGATCTCAGCGTGACAAAACTACACAAACAAACTACCTTCCTTACTAGTAGGACAGTAGCCATGAACAGACTTACAATTATAAGTTGCAAATGATTTCACCATCCCTACTTCATTGTTTATACAATCTCTTTTTGGAGAATATGGACCTTGAAAGACTTTTTAAGGTGTTTTGTTGTCCTAGTTTTCTTTTGTTAGAAGTACTGACCATGAGGGATTTTATGACAAACGGTGCAGTGATTTATTTGTTTTCAGATGCAATGTTCAAATGGCCATTCACAATTTCCATGTTCATAGCATGTGTCCTTTGACTATGGCCATCACATCATAGGTGGAATGTTATATTCATCCCATCAAACTTCATGGCACCTTGTGCCATTTTGCACAATTGTGCAATTGTTCTACCAAGAACTGTAAAAAAATAACAAATGTTCAAATTGTGCTATGAAACCCAAAAAAATCAATATTTATGTTATGTTTCAAGGAATAGAATTTTATCCCAACACCAGGTTGGTGTGACAGCAAGTATTTACTAATAGCCTACTTCCAAACACATATTACAAGAACTTCTTTTCTTTAGTTTTTTTTTTAATAAAAAACCTCCACCAACATTTGGCCAACCCTATGGTGAAACCCCCTAGGCAGTGTGGAAGGACTTGCTTTGACCCCATGAAGTTCAATGAGGGAGGGGTGTTTAGAGTCTAGCACATGATAGGAGCCAATTGGGATTCAGTAGTTCCCAGTGCACACATGAGTTAGGTGGCAATGTCCTTTATGAGTACTTTTCAAAATATGCTTTCCACTAGCATTTAATTGGTTGCATGTTTGGTACATGTGTCAAGCCTTCCCTCTCACAAGTAGGCGAAGAAAAAATCTTTCGCCTGGGTGCTTTTCAAAAGTAACAAAAGGCGTTAAGGGAAACTAAACTAAATGAATTACATTCATCTTTCCAAAAAGAACTGCCTATTTCTCATGTCACACTTTCAAGGAACAATGAGTCTTCAAGGCCAACCCATTAACTCCATCCCTTCAATAAATCATCTACTTCTTCAGTTCTGTTTTATTCTCAAATTCATTTAAACCAAAGTGATAAATGTTCATAAGATTTCAAGAGAGGGCCACTGGCTTCCCATTAGATATACTGTTTTCTTTTTCAATATTCTGATGTAACCAAACTGGCGATCATCAACAAGAAGAATTAGCCAAAATTGGCTATACATCAGATATGAAAATATAAAATTCTAAGAATCCTTTTAATATTTTGGCTACCTGCTGGAACCTATTGTAAGAATTTATTTTATTCTTCTGAAAGTAGGTCCATTTATATTCCCTGAAGTGCTTTGCATGGTCAAAATCATTATTTTCAGGTCCAAAAAGCATTGATTAGATACAGTTGGTGTTGCTGATTCCTTTGTGAATGGGGCTGATATGGTGTACCTGTTTTGGAATTCCTTCTCTCTCCTTAAAGCATTCACCCATTAGTACTGACAACCCAACTATGATTTTGCGCAAAGAGACTAAGAACGACCCAATATATATACAGTTAGGGCGTGGTTTTTCATTGAGGAAAGTGACATGAAAGTTTGACTTACCAATGTTCACTTCAGATCCTCCAGCTCTACTATTCAGTTCAAAAGACCGGTATAGTGTGATTGTTTTTGTGAGTCTTTTTCAAATGGCTCATAAAAATTGGAACTGCGAACTGTAAGCAGGGGATAATTTTTTTTCAAGGGGGTTGTTTGCCAGATTCGTCTGAGCCAATTGATGAATGATCGCCACTAATGATCCATCATAGATTCCTTTTGCCGCCTTAATCATAGATGGCTCAGATGGATAGGCCAGATCTTACACTACACATTTACGCACTCCCCTCTCCTCCATTTGCACAATTGTGTCATTCTTCCTAAGAGAGTTCACCTCCTATGCTAGGAGATTCCAATCCATTGTCACCACTTTCACTATTTGATTGTTGTAGGGTTTACCAACATTCTCATGTTGTGCATAATGCATTACATGACACAATGCTCAATGCTCATTAGGTCTTAGGAATCAAGTCTCTTATGTTGGTAGTATTGGGTTCTTAAGCAAATCAGTTATCGTTTAACCTAGAGTAATGAGTTGTAACTTGCATTATCATTGTGCAATGTAGACTCTATAGTCTAGAGCATGAACAATGAGGTTTGAGCTTGGAACCTTGGTTTTTAAGGTCTACAACAATGATGTTGAGCCACATGTGTCATGACTATTGAAAATCTGTAGTTGTAGTCAAATTATAATGGTGGGGTAAATAACTAATTCTCTAGAATCCAAATGTTGTCAAATCTCCATGTCTTTGTATATTTTACATTTTTGTTTTAGACTTGAGTTGGTTTTTTTCATGGCTTGCATTTGAAGCTAAACTTTCAAAGCTCAAAGCTTCATGCTTTGGTTTCCTACATGAATCTATTTTGTTGTGTTCTCATGTGTTTGTAGTATTGGGTTCTTATGTTTGAACAAGTTGGATTTTGGAATAGTTTTTTAAAACCAATCACCAACAAGCAACGTAGTGTCAACATTGAACCATGGACAATTAATGACTCAAAAGTTGATGATCTTGGGTTGGGTCTTCAAATCGACACCACAATCATGATAGTCTTATAATTCTTTTTTTCTATCATGATCATGATTGTGATATTAAATCCATCGTCAACTTAACTAGTAATTTCCTAGGAATTTTGGTCCTCATGAATCATCCTTTGATTGACAACACTTGTGATTCACTTGGTCCTTTAAAGTTTGATCGATTTATCGACAATCTTGTGATCGATCTTGATTATGATCAACAATGAAGATCAACATTGAATAGTCATGGGAATCAAGATTTTGTCAATTTGATCATTGCCATGAACATTGCAATAAGGTTCAAGAATCACATTCAATTTTTAATCCTAATAACCAAACTAATCTTGGGCTTTGACATCAAAACCAAGTTTTAGGGATTGTGGCATTGCCTTGATATCAAAACACATTCAAACTTTCAAATTTCAACATTGATTAAGTATTCTAGTCTTGACCATGTGTCTTAAATCTTATGTCCTAGATCATGAATTTGAACTTTGTGACCACCTCATGAACACATTGATTTAATTTGCTATTTGTGTTGTAATTTGTGAACATTGAAATTCCATCACAAGGTGTTCATCCAATGTTCTTAATAATGGTAATTTGTTTTGTCATTTTGTGACCATCAAACCTCCATTCAAAAACCTTGAATTTCCTTTTTGTATTTTTATGACCACCTAACTATATGACAACTTGCAAAGGTTCAAGGCTCAATTAGTTTTATGATCTTTATATAATGAATAATTATTGCAACTTGTTATAGCCAAAATCAACCATCACACCAAAATGAAATCAATCATCCTTTAATTATTTTCACATTATGTATGCCCTAAGTTCTTCTCACATCGTGTATGTATTTATGTGACCATCGAAGGGCTAATAAGTTTTTTTTTAAATCATGTCCATTTTCTTTAAAGCTTTGCCACTTAGTTTTCTTTTGTTTATTCATTCATGGTTCGTATTTGTATCTCCAAAGATTTAATTGATTAAGTCTTGGGAGATACTTAATTGTTTGAATCATGTCAAAATTTTAGCCCCCTCCAAAGTTCATGTCTAAATTTGTATTTGGGGACAAAATCCCCCAATCTTATGTTGTTTTTTCTTATTTAATTCCCATGGATGTTCCTTATGTTGTGTAATTTGATTGCATAATCTTAGACTCTATTGTGATAGAAGAAAACATTGAGAGGGAAATTGAAAAAAACCTATGAATTGAATAGGCAGTTTCAAGAACATGCATGCACTTATAAATGATGAAATTTACAAGTTTCCCCAAAAATATATCATTATTAGGTTTATTCTCATTTTATTATTCCAAACATGGTTATACATTATTAATAATGGGATTTGAATCATGTGGCTTTGCATTATTAATAAAACATAATTTTCACAAATGATTGTCGAACATAAAATATTTCATTTTTTCAACAAATAAAAATATTTAGTCATTTAAATGGATGCTTTCAATTTCAAAAAATATACATTTATAATTAATCCTTGACATACTTAATTTTTTAGATTAAAAATTTACATGAATCTTCCAAGACTTAATCCAATTATCAAATGAAAGTTTCCATTTAATATTTAGGATACCAATAATATTATATTTAACTTATTAGCCCCTGAAATATGATCAATTTTAATTTTACAAATCAAATTAGTAGACTTGTCACTTGGAATGTAATTATATTTTAATCAAATTTTATTTTGCAAAAAAATTACCATTGTTGGAAATTGTTTTTACCCTTTGCTATGTTTTGTGCACCTAATGAACTAACCCCTATAATGATCCTTGGTTTTGTAGTTTAGGCAAATAATAAAATTTAGAAATTAGAGTTGTCAAATGTTCCCCATGCTTGTAAGAGCCTACTAATGTGGCTCAGAAATCCATTAAAAATATCATTGATGTAAAAAAGATGATAGGATATGTCCCATATACCATAAGGATTTTACCTTTTTAGCTCTTATATTCAACGTAGCTAATCTAATTGGGGAAGTTTTTTTTTTTGGTGAAGGTGAAATTTATCAATCTTTTATGACCCCATTCACAAAATTATTCATATGAAGTTTGAACTATCTTTGAAAACCTATGGTTTTTTGCAAAAAGAAAATCATGCATTTACTATCCTGAACTTCCAAAATTCTATGTAAATATTTATAATCCTAACACACCATATGGCCTATTATTTTGACATGGACCCAAATTGTTTTTGACACTCTTGAATTATTTCAATTTTTTCTCACAAAATAATTATTGAATTGAAGATTTAAATTAGGGTTTAAGTGGGTTTTGATTTGTTGGCCATTAAGGATGAATTTTAAAAGGTAATTATTTCTTGTGTTTGTTATCCCCTTGTTTTGAATGAGATTTTGAAGAAACTAATATGATCTCCACATGAGCAAAACAACCTCATTTTTCATTACCTTAAATAAGTTAATCATTATCTACATGATTGTTATGACAATGGATTCTATGAACCTAAATTAACTATGCCACTTGTATGGTGAATTTCTCAAGCAATCACCAAGGGGATCTGTATTATTTCATTATTTGTTGTGCACAATTAAATTCCACCAATAATATCTTCAACCATTAGGTTGTAATTATTTCTACGATCAAAATTCTACAACTTTCTTAAACCACTAATACCCCCTCTCACCTTATTATGCCTTTTGATCTTTAGGCATATGGGTGAAAGCATGGTAAAATATACCAAAAAAAGTTGATGAAAAAAATCAAGTTTAAAAAGAGAAAAAAAATTCACAAAAACACAAGAAAGTATTTTCAGATTTTACTTAAATTTAATTTTGAAACTATCAATTGGTTTTATTATAAATCAACTTCAAATTTTCACAAATTTTGGAATAATAAAAGCAGGGAATAAGTACGTTTGAAATTGACTAGTCAATGTGGTGTTCAAACCTATTTTTTCATTAAAAATTTTAATGAAATGTACATGTAAAAACTTATAGCATAAAGATCATTTTATATTCAAGGGCATCACCAAAAAATAAGACCTACATTCTTTTTGGTAGAATATACTTGACACATACTTGAATCAAATCTTCAAAAAGAAGGTTCTTAAGCTACTTGCATTTAGAACTTGAAACCTATTTTTACAATGCAAAATTAAAAAATGAATATGTAACAATGAAAAAGTATCTTGTTATTTATCATTCAACTAAAAAGATTGAATGTATAACAAATTTTTTATGGGTTTTGGTCCTACTTTTTGTTCATTTGATAAGTAGACTAACAAGTATTTTTAGTTGTACACTTTACCATGCTTTCACCCATCCATATATTATTATTTTGGTGATCACAAGAAAATTATATGTTTTTCATAAGGCCATTGGTCATCAAAAGTTTTCCACAAATAATAAAAACATTTGAATCCACACCAACATTAATAAGGACGGAGGATGCACTCTAACATGTCTTGAAGTACTCCATATTTGGCAACATTTTACTATGAAGATAATATGTGATTAGCATTCATGTTGTCAAAGATCTTATTAAATGCCATTCATGGGACATGAACTTGTGTTCTAAATTTCTTACAATGACTTTTCCTTGTTATAATGTGTTTATTACCTTGAATATGGTGCTATATTAACCACTAATATCGTGAATTTGTTGTTTTTATATGCATTCCCTTGAATAAGGTGCCAATAAACAACAACACCTTTTCCTTTTTATCTTGTTACATTGTTGTTGTAATCCTTTCAGTTTCAAATGAAATTTAATTATTGTTCCACATCAATGTTTTGAGAGAAAAAATTATTTCTTACATTCTTGACCATGACGCAAGTGCATGAGTTGCCCATGAGGAGTATTAGATGTAAATTACCTAACCCTCTCTTTAATTTATGTTTCAATTTGTGTTAAGGTTTTGTTATGTAAAAATATGGCAATAATCCATGCTATGGGAAAAGTTGAGTTCATTATCCTTGCAAATGAATTTGGAATTTCACATGTGATTAAAAAATCCTTGTGTGTAATGTTCGGTTTGCAACCCAACATTGTTCACATTTCAAAGGATGATGCATATGATGACAATTACAATGTTATTGAATCTATATACCAAGTTCTAGTGAATGTTAATCAATGATTGGAATGGACATTCAATGGTGAAAGGTTTAGGATTGTTGGGAAAATCAATTGAAAAGCTTTCAAGACATTGTGTTTACCCTAAGCACTACTACATCTATTACCAATGATGTATTATGTCCAAGCAAAACAGGAATTGATTGCCAATGTATAAGATCATCAAAACTACATTCATAAATTTGTGTGATTCTTTTGACATGGATGGTGGGTTGCAAAACTTTGTGCACCCCTCAACATCTCCCCATTTGAATTGTTCTATTTTTGTTTTTGACAATTGTCTTACATTACTGCAAATCATGGTTTCTTAAGAGACTAAAGTTGACTAATTTTTCCTTTTGACTAATAAACATGTACATTTCGACTGAAGGACAAGGGTTTGAATGACACATGTATTTTTTGATTAATCAACTTGATTATAATGGTTTATTTTATTAAATATACATAGTCAAATTGTACAATTTTAATCAAAATGGCCAATATTTTTAGTCAAATCACTAGTACAAATTGGCAAAAATGTAACCATTATATTTGCGACTACATGAGACTATTAGCTATTTGCAACTAGATTTGGATATTTTTGCAATTATTTATTGTGTTAGTCATATTTGTGATTATAGTGCAACTAATTTGTGACTATTTTGGTGTTCATCCTTCAATGTGAACAACATTTTGTTTAATTTTCATCCAAAAAGAACAATTTATGTCCCATTAGTTGCAAATGTGACCAATTTAGTTGTAACCTTATGAGTATACAAAGGTGTATTTTGTGAATTCTAAGGAATATAGTTAGGTGTATTAGGATTTATAAATGTATATTTTGGATTTATATGAACAACCATATTATATGTGTATTCAAGTATTATTATTAGCATAAATGGCCTTGACATTATGGTTACATTAAATAATGTATATTTTGAGTATATTAAAATTTTATGTAAGATATTTTCTAAATATATTATGCCCATATTAAAAGTTTATCCAAACCATCTTATTATATTTCTTAAAATCATTACAAATGACATTTATTATTATTTGTAATAATATTATATTATATATTTATACTAATTACATGTAATAGAAAACTTATTATATTATTATTTTAAAAAATTCAAATGACTAATTTACTTGTTAATGATTAATTTTTATTTATTAAAAAAGAATTTTAAAAAAAAACCATAATAGTTTTAACAAGTGACATAATAATATATTATACTAAAAAATAAAAATAATTAACCTATGCTAGCTAGAACTTACATTATTATTATTATTATTATTATTATTATTATAAGTAATCAAATATGAAGTATTATTAAATTAATATAATAACTACTAGAAAATATTAATATATAGTTTTAAGTTTTTATATTTCAAATTTATAATTGATATTGATTAATTATTAATAACTCAATGATTATAATAAATTAATGATATGTAATTTTTATTTTCAGTTTTAATATTTTAATATTTTATTTTATTAGTTAAAATGGAAATCTAATAAATTATTATGTAAATGCCAATATTATTTTTGAAGGAATATATATTTATTAAAAGGAAACAGAGAGATGGAAAGAAAGAGAAGTGAAGAGATAAGAGGCAATAAAAAGAGATGGAGAAAGGAGAGGCAAGGAAAGAAAGGGGTGGAAGAGCTTGAGGCCCAAAGGATGGAAAGAGGGGGAGATGGGGAAGAAAGAGGATAAAAAACAAAGAAATGGGAAGAGAAAAAGAAGTGAACACAAACAAAGATGATGCTTAACATTGAATTAAATTGTCATTAATTGAAACTTTGGTTAACATCAATGTTAAGCTTTGAAATTTATTTTTTTTGAAGATTTGACATTGGTTAACAATTGCTACTAACATCATCCTAACATTGAATGTCATGTCACATGCCACTTAGGAATTAATGTTAGTTAACATTTTAGGTGTGGCCTAGTGGTTAATTTTAATTTCCTTAACATTAACCTAACATTACATTTAATAACAACTTAACATTAGGTGTGGCCATGTTGTTAGACTATTAATAAACATAGGATGTCCAATTCAATTTGAAAACCATTAGTCATTTTGACCAAGCATGTCATTTTGTTTTGTTCAACTTGATTGGATGTTTGATTTGATAAATAATCAAATATGTCATTATAATCAAGTTCATTAGCCAAAAAATACACGTCATTCAAGCTTTGGGCTTTTAGTCAAAACAAATATGTTCATTAACCAAGGTGAACAAAGCAATCAAGTTGGATAACTTTAAAAACCATAAATTGTAATGGTGATACCACCAAAATTTACTTTCATAAATCCTAAAGAGACATAGGTGCAATCATAGGGAAAATGTGGCAAGTACCTTCACAAAACCCACCACATTGGTGATATTTAATCTTAAACCTTGGCATATATAGAGGCCAACATAATCCTAGTTGGATTTGATAAGGAGGTGAGTACCATTGAGTTCCATTTTCAGAATTTTGCCAAGGTACCTTGCAATATCCACCACATGTTTGATCATCAAGGCCACAATGCCATTCTCTAAGTGTGTCATGTTGAATTTGGCTAGGTCAAAATTTCACTTACCTTTTAGTTGGTGATGGTTGGTTCACTTTTCATTACAAGAAATCACAACTTTTCAAGTTGTCCAACTTGATTGGGCCATCCCTTTTGATTTAAAAATTAGTCTTTTAAAAATTTTAATTTGCCATGGATCTTTTTGTTGGATCTTTTTACTATTTAAGTGATTTTTTTACTATTGGTCAAATGTCACATCATCTAATAGGGGAAAAAAAAAAGGGGCAACTCTATTTTTAAAAATACAAAACATGTAAACCTCTAGGCAAATGGGACATGTTATTTTGATGGTCAAAAAATTCTAATCAAATGGAACATTTTTTTTAATGATCATGAAAAGACATGGATATCTCCATTTGGCAACTATGATGGCATATGATAATGACACATGGCAATTCAAATATGCCAAATTTGGGATAGAAGAATTGTGGGAAGTCCTTGCATTAGGCAAGTAGATTAAATTGTGGAGACTTGAGGTAGGTTAAATGATTATTTTAAAATTCATTAAATATCTAAATTATTTATTTAGCTTGAGGGTGCATCTATGGTAAAGGACCCACACCCAACTCCTTTTTACAAAGGACAACAATAAGGAATAGATTTTACAACATGACATGGCGCGGAACATTGCTCGAATTATTATTTAACATGAAAATATTAAATTTTCCCAAAAATATTTGGTTCAATTTCAAGAAATTTTATGCCAAATTCAAGAATGGTTACAAATGTTTTTTAGTCCTTTTCCACCATCATACGTTACTAGAAATAATTCCTTTTTTTCATAAATGATCTTGAAGGTTCAAAGATACATAATGGGAGCATATTTTGATCTAGGGAATTCACAAATGTGCATTATGGGGACTTTTCTTGATCTTGGAAACCCAAAGATACATAATAGGGGGCTTATTTTGACCCTAGGAGCTCAATTATGCATAATGTGAGTTTGTTTTGATTTTGAAAAGAGCATGAGCACACTAAGCCTCCCAAAAATTATTGTCACAAATATAATATTTTGCATTCAAGTTTTTCACTAACATATGGAGATCACATATTGGATTTTTTTTTTTAAAAGTATATTTGATTAGCTTTATATTTGAGTTAATCAATTATTTAAAAACAACAAACCTTGAAATTTTTGAATGCATGGAATATATAAATGATAAAGCAATATTTATCACAAAGAATGAAAAATTACATATATATTTCAAAGTTAAGGTTGTGGGAGAAATTTTTTGTTGAATTTTTTTTGCGATGAATGACATTGATATACATCAAGACCATTTAGAATTTTAGAGCTTATGGTTGAAAATCCATTCAAAAAATGTGTTTTTTTACACTTGTTATTAATAAATGCATAATATGTTTTTTTTTTAGGAAAAAACCACTATCATATGAAAAAGGAGGAGATTTTGTAGGTGGGTTTTTGCATTTTTTTTGTTTTCTTTTATTTGGTACTGTTTCATGAATCACAAACATGAAACCTTATGGCTGTGAAAAAAATGTATGTTATACATTTTAAGTACATTGATTTTATCTAATCTTCTTCATCTAACTATTACATCAATATTAACTTTGATTAAATAAATGTTGAGTTCCAAAATTTTGTCATGCAAATTCTAAAAGTTTTTGGTTGTGTTTAGGATAGCCAAAGGATGCACAAAAACACATTTTTGGTTTTGCGACTTATTTTTATGACTATGTATTAATTAGAAAGGACATTTGTGACTAGTGATTATTGAGTTGCTAAACCCATGTCATTTCACCCATTTAATCACAATGGTGGATACATTATAGGAAAATCACGATTTTTCAAAAGGTTAACTTAACTAAAATGTCCATGTTGACTAAAGGTTATGTCCACTTTGACTAAAGGTTTGGGGCATGAAAGGACATGTTACATTTCATTAGTACATTTGACTAAAATGACATTTTTGACCAAGTGTCAAACCAAAGATTTGGTCAAAATAGACAAACGTCCATCAAAATGGCCATGATTTAGTCAAATTAACCATATTGAATGGATAAGGTTTAGATAAATTGACCATCCTGATTTGACCTTTAGTCAAATTGACCATTATGATTTGACATTTAATCAAATGAACCATATTCATTTGATGACTTAACCTACTTGTTAAGCTTAAGCTACCTATTTAAATTAACAACATAATTAATAGGTTAGGCTAAACTTAAACTACCTATTTAGCCTATCATAATTAATAGGCTAGTGTCAAGGACATGAAAAATCACAAGAAGAAATGTTAAAGGAAAAGTCTAAGTTTAATTTTCAAACAAGGAACAAAATAAAATTATGTGATTCAAAAATAAAAACATAAGAACTAGAAACAAGAACACAAGATGTGCAAGACAAACGTGAAAATGGATATTTATTATGTTAACATATACAAATATGAACATGAGAAAACATGAGAAGGCTAAAGTGCAAGATTTTCCTTAAAACTAGTGTTGAACAAACTAAAGGAAATGAAGGGTCCTACTTCTATTTTTACCCCTTTGGGGATCTAGCTTAAGGAAACTTTCAAGGAGGCTTCTATGTGTGCATCGAATAAAAAAGTTTCTTAAGAACCTTCCTAACTAATAATCAATTATGAGTTAACTAAAAGTTAACTAGGATTTAATTAGGAGTCAATTGGAAGTTAATTAGGGTTAATGAAGATTTAATTAAAAGTTAACTAAAAATAAGTTAGGATTTAACTAGAAGTTTGCTCTGATTTAACTAAAACTTAACTAAATATTAACTAAGACTTAATTAAGAATCAATTATGAATTAATTAAAACTTAATAAAAAATAACTAAGACTTAGCTGGGAGTTTAAGGTTTAGGGTTTACTCAAATTTAACGGGAGTTTATTTGGATTTAACTAAATTTTAATTAAAACTTGGGTACAACTTCAACAAGTCATGAATGAACATTCAAAAAAGAACCCCATGGCAGTGGCATCCGTGAGATCACCTCCCCTTTTAACGACAAGTTCCATAAGGAGTGGACTTGGGCTTATTTGTATATCATTGATGAAACTCATGCACCTTCTCCATAATATTTGATAGGTTTTTGATTGGCTCCCAAGTGCATTTACTCACATCATACCCATGCCAATGAACAAGATATTAAAGTTGATGATTAGAGACCCATGAATCCAAAATGTCCTTCACTTCATATTCGTGTTCACCATAAACTTCAATAAGTGGAGGGGGATCATGGATTCTTTCTGGATTGGTAGACGCATGGTAAAATTCTAACAATGAAACATGATACACATGATGAATTTTCATAGAACTTGGAAACTTGAATTGGAAAGCCATGACATTGATTTGTTTCACAATGAGGAATGGACTTAGCCTTTGATGATCCAACTTCTCTTATGGCCTTATTGTCTTGATATGTTGTCATTGAAACCAAACTTGCTCTTCGACTTTGAAGCTGGGTTGTTCCTTCCAATGTTCAACAACATTCTCCTTATATCGTTTTCATGTTTCTTTAAAGTTAAATACAAGTTGAGTTCGAACATCTACTAATCAGATGGCTTGATCCTCAACTATTGGATTCATGACTTTGTGCACACCGTGAATGTCAAACTTGGGATGCAAACCATGATTTGCAAAGAAAGGTGTTTACTAGGTTGATGAATACATTATGTTGTTGTAGCTAAACTCTATCATGGCCAAAAAATCTAACCAATTATCTTGATGATAATTAGTTGTGCACCATAAATATTACTCCAAGATTTTATTCACCCATTATGTTTACCCATTTGTCTAGGGGTGAAAAGATGATGACAACTTCACTTTCACACCTAAAAACTCAAAGAATTGATTCTATAACTTGGATACAAACTGAGGCCCACAATCAGAAATGATATTTTCAAGAAGACCATGATACTGAAAAACTTAAACTTAAACTCAAACTTAGCATGATCAATGGAAAAGTCTTGGATTTGATGATTCTTTAATTGGCCTTGGATGCCAATAGTAAAAGGGTTTTTCTTCAAATCTTTGCGAATTTAACAAAGAGGTTGGATGCATGGTATGGTGTACACAATTTTAGGGAAATTTATGGGTGTTAAAAATACATATTATTTTAAATTTGATCACAAACCTAGTGTACATTGTTTGTTTTTGTAAACTAAAACAATTCATTATTATGTAATGGAAATTGTAGTTATTCAAATGAGCAACAATACCCTGCTCATAATGGCACCAAACTTAAAACTTGAATTATTGAAGACTCAATGCTGATTTATATCCTACAAAGCTAGTGAAAACAAGCTTTTTGTTTCAATGAACTAATGTGGTGTTGACATGTTGCCAAGTTTAAAACTTTTTTTTCCCTGACTCTCTTCCGAGTTCTTCCTCCCATGTTTGGTGCCACTAAGCATGCTTACCATTAAGAGTTTCTACTTTTTAGAAGTTGTAAACCTTCACGTCTTGCCATCGTTATTTTTGTCTGTATTTTTTGTTTTTTTGTTTTTTTTGGTACAAGGTTTTGATTTGTTCACAACACACCATCTAATATCACACAATCAGCATGAGGTCCAAAAACAATGAGGATTATGAACCATAAGAAAAAGGTTCTGATCATAGTGAAGACACTACTTTGGACACCAAAAACTTTAAGTGCAAGAGTAAAATAGATTCTTTAACTGAATTAGAAGTGAACATGGAGAGGTTGAAGCAACCAACTCTAGAGTGGAATTTTGCCTACTTTATGAGTTCTTCAAAAGAAACTTGCGGAGACCTTTGGTAAAATGACTTTTTGTTCAAGGTTCTAGGTATATAGAATGTTGAGATTCAATGCTAAAAGCTAAAGTGGAGACACTATAAGAAAATGCAGCTTTTCATGAGGCCAACTTGACTAAAATGTCCACATTGACCCAAAGGTATGTCCATTTTGATTAAAGGTTTGGGGCATGAAAAACACATGTTGCATTTGACAAGTACATTTGACTAAAGTGATTTTTTTGACCAAGTGTCAAGCCAAAGATCTGGTCAAAATGGACAGATGTCCATCAAAATGGCCATGGTTCAATCAAATTGGCCATATACAATGAATAAAGTATAATCAAATTAACCATCATGATTTGACCCTTAGTCAAATTGACCAATTTGATTTGACACTTAATCAAATGAACCATATTCATTTGATGACTTAACCTACTTGTTAAGTCTAGGCTACCTACCAAACCTAACATAATTAGTAGGCAAGTTAGTCCTAGACTACCTCTCTAGCCTAACATAATGAATAGGATAGTAGGTTATTTGTTAAGTAATAACTTAACTAGTAGCCTAGCTAGGTAGTTTAGCCTAAACCTATTTAGTAGGTTACTTAGGACAGAGCCCAGGGCTATTGTAATTACCTACATAACATAGCCCATTTTAGCCTACAAGGTAAATAACTTAACTTAGGCCATTTAAACCTACTAAATATGTGTGTAGCCTAGCTTAGGCCACCTAGGCCTACATGGTAGGTAGCTTAACCTAGGCCTACTAAGTAGGTATGTATCCTAACTTAAGCTATCTAGGTAGGTATGTAGCCTAATTTAAGCTATTTAAGTAGGTACATACATAGCCTAACCTAGGCTACCTAGGCTACCTAGGTAGGTCCAAAATCATGTTTGTTACAATATGTTGTCCAAAACAAATCACCTTATGGGGTGGTGGTGCAATGGTTAAGGACTTGACTCCTCAACGTGGAAGTGAGGAATTCAAGTCCCCACACCTAGGTTACCTTGGTTACTTAGGTGACCCGATTAAGTATTTTAGGTTGCAAAGCCTACTAAACCACCTAGCCTAGGTTACTTGCTTAGCCTAAGGGGCTTGGCCTAGCCTAAATGGTTTGGTCTAACCTAGGTGGCTAAATTAGGTGACCTAGCCTAGGCCTAAGACATAAGGTTGGTAGGTAAATAAATAAATAAGTTTTGGCATTACTTATTAGGTTTATTAATTAGGTAGGTAGGTAGGTTAGGGTCGGGTAGAGTAAGGTAGGTAGGGTAATTAATTAATATTTTCATATTAAATAATATATATATTTATTGTTGATGCCCAAATTACATTATTATCACGATGGTTTAGTAAAAAAACCAAGTCAAAAAGACCAACCAAAAAGACCCAGTCAAAATGGTTGTCCAAATCGACTTATCCAAAATGGCATTTTGGTCAAGTTGGACATGGGGGCAAGAAAACCATTTGAGGGGTTTTTAAACCAAAATTCTAAATAAAAAAAGCTAGGATTTCTTGTAGTGAGAAGACATGGTTGTTATGTTATGGGAAAACAACTATGCCATATTCGAAGTTGATTGCAAAAGAGTTTGCTTTAAAGATTGTTGCAGAAAAGCTTGGGAAGCCCATTAACCATGTGGCTTTTGCTAAAAAGACCAACAAGAACCAATGATCCAAGTTTTTTAAGTGTATGGCAAAGATGGATGTGTGAAGGAAAAAGTTATTAGGGCAAATAAATCCATAGGTGAAGCAAAACTCACAACTCAAAGTTGAATTTGAGATTATTGAAAATTTGGGCACTAGTGATCAGCCGCAAGTTTCCAAAGATTAGACTTCAAAACTTGTGGTAGAAGTGGGGCAATTGCTACAACTTGCCTCCGTGGAATTGGAAGCTTGCAAGTCCAAGTTTGAACGTGCGTAAAGAGTAAAGCAAAGGTTTTTTGACCAAGTGCAAATTGTTCAAATGTTGATGGAGTTGGTGCAAGTTTTTTTGATGGAACAAATGGAGAAAACTAACTTTCTGTAAGATGAAAGGCAACATGAATCATCTTCCAATTTTAATGTTGTTGAAGGGTTTTTGAACCTTATGGTTCCCAACATGATTGTCTTGAATCTACAAACGTTCTTCCATTGATCGAACCATTACCCAAACCTATTATGGAAGAAGAGCTTGAGCTATACTCAAATGTTTTGATAACATAAAGAATGGAAGAAAAGTGCTTGGGGAATATGAACCTTAAGCATGAAGTTCAATTCAAGAAATTGGAAGCAAAGTTAGATGTGAAGGAGGTTGAGCTCAAAAAACTAGAAGAAAAGAGGATGTTCTATGAAATGCAATATTTTTTTTTAGGATAACAACACCTTGCTATCATATAGAAGGGTAAAGGTTTATCTTTACACCCCCATCCTTTGTGCAACCTTAATGGGGTCCAAATTCTTTGAGGAATACCAAAATACTGTCACATTGTCACCCTTTTGGTACTCCTTTACACAGTCCTATTTGACCATGTAAAGACACAAAATGGATAAAATTGATGGAATCTATAATTGTAGTGGTCTAAAATATGGTACTTATAAATAATTTGACATATTTTGATTCATTAATATTGATGGGGATCAAAATATAGGACAAAAAAAACTCCATTAAAGATTAGGTCCTTTTTGTCCTTAATGGTGCATGTTAAAGAATTTGAAACCAATGTTCCTTTTGGCATTAATTTTTTTGAAAGTTGCATGATGTGTAGTTTGTTTATCTGAATTTCTTCACAATGATATCATTTTGTCTGTTTTTAGACACTTATACCATCCATGATTTGCTTTGATGCACTTTAAACAAAGTTGTAGATGTGTTGACCCTCATTGTAAAGCTATTGTGTATCTGAAATGGTATAATTTTTTTAGTTTTAAGGAGTTTGACAAGGAATTGTTGGAGAAGGAGATCTCTAAGGGTTGTGAAAATATGTGGTTGCATCAACTCAACCTACGAAAGTAATCTGCATTGGCAAGTTGCCCCCATGTTGGTAAAAATTCTTCTATATACCATCAAGTTATATTTTTCGTTCACTTCTCACATATAGTGCTTCACTAACTAGCATTAAAAGTTGATTTTCTTGAAGCTACATTAGTTACATTAATAACATAATGCAACATGTGAAATTTTAACAAAACATGTAGTGTTAATGGTATTGAGTACATTAACATGTTAGTTTTTGGAGTTGTGTTTACAATTTGTACTATGTTTTATAACATAAGTATTTTACTTGCTAACATATGTATTGACTTGAATATGTTATGTGCTACAAGGTATTAATTTTTGCACCACATGCATCTAATGCACTATAGACATATTTTTTGTACCTAGACTAGCATCAAAGTTTTCATTTTATCTTTCTTATACATTGGCTTTGTAGATGTTGATACTTCTCATATTCTTATTGCATGTGTTGGTACTTGTTGTAATGACTTTTATAGATGTTGATACTTGTAACATTATTGTTGTAGATGGTAATACTTGTCATTTTTTTTTGCAAGTTTTAATATCTTTCATACATTTATAATGTATTGCAATGTGACCATTTGAAACAACATTTGTATTGTATGTATTTTGTAGTATTTTTTCAAGAATTGTTTATATTTTGTAAAATAATGCAACTTTTGGATTATGTGCAGGGTCTTTTCCGAAAATGTTTATGGAGCCAACTTCTACATGCATATGGACTTTGAGGTGGGTGAAACTAGCTAGGACAAACAAAGGTGCAATTGGTGAGAAGATGTCAAACTCCTATATGTCCAACCTACATTTGAAATGAAACTGTTACCATAATCTATCCCTAAAATGCAAGCTAAACATGTGTAGCCATTTGGGACAAAGAATTTATTGAAAAAGATTGAAGGGACGTAGAATTTGTAGATGTGGCAAAGGGTCAAGTGAATGTATGAGCAAATGAAATCAATAATAAAATTGAGATTTATGGTTAGGATATCCATAATTCTAGGGATGATTCAAAGGGAAATCTAGGTCAACATGCACTTCTAAGAGCGAGATTGGATTCAATGCAACAATTGAATGCCTTTGAAATTACATCAATAAAGAAAAGGTAACATGAAGGGTGTAATTTTAGTGGAGATGGTTCAGAAAAATCCCTCGTTAGTAAGTGAACAAAACTTCTTACTTGTTATGTTGATGATCAATCTAACCTGATGAGGGGCAACATAGTATGAAAAACATAGAAAATGCTAAGGTTGCCAAGGTTAGTGGTGAATCATCAAGGTCCAAGTCAGTAGGTTAGAAAAATGTGGTTATTTGTAAAGACACAAGGTATTATGAGTTTCTGCAAAAAGGAACTTCCAAAGCTAGTGATATTGATGGGTCTATAGTTTTAACTTGTCAATTGGCTATTTTTATTAATGCAAATAAGCCCAGGTTTGAGCCTAAAATCACACAAGGATTTTTTACATCTCCTAAGCTTGCTTCTATGAAGCAAGGGTCAAAGAAAAAAAATATATGCTTAAGCAAGTACAAGAAAGGGTCTTAAAGAAGGCAAGAAATAATTTTGATTTGGTTTAAGATGAATAGATTTTGGTAGACTTTATAAGGTCAATGTGCTCATGTATTGGCATCAAAATTTTGCTATGTCAAAGCTTAATATCCATTGAGATTATGGTCTAAACCACAATCTATTGTCAAGAATGATAATTTTTCTATCTATCAACTTGTTATACTATTTTTTTATCAAACTACTTTGCTTCATTTTTTAATTGTTTTTTTTTTTTTCTATCAAATTGATTACAAGTTGGAATGATTTAATGGTTTGGTCAAGACGAGGACTTGCATGCTTATCACCTAAACATTTCAGGTGGGTGACAAAGCATGCCCATACCATGGGTTATAATTACAAATTAATTAATGATTTTACAAATGCCTTACTTCCTTCTGGTTTTGTATACATCACAAAGTCCAAATTCCATTATAGTGTACATTTAAAGGAAATTAATGATGATGAAGAGAGTGTCCCATTCTCTGATAGCCATAGTTGCAGCAAACTTGGTGTTGATTGCATATGCAATTTAAAAAATGGAGGCCTTTATGCATACACTAATTGTGGGCATTTGCACTCATGATTTCTTTCTAAGGTATATTTTGATTAAGAAAGTGTAGGTCTTCCATTTTAAAAATTAAATGTGAGAACTACTAGCTTGAAACCTAATTTTTCTCTGCTTTAACTAACCTTTATTAATCTTTAGGTTCAATGGCATGAAAGGTTCATAAGAAAATGCTCCAATAAGTGTGGTTGTTCAAGAGATTGCAAAAACAAGGTGTTGCAAAAAGGAATTTGACATATGTTACAAGTCAAATACTTTATTAACATATCAAATTTTAGAATATTGAATCAATTATAGTAAGTAATTGTGCATGAACTATTGTCACTATTTATGATTATCCTTAATAATGACTTGAAAAAATTAAATTAAATAATTCAAAGGGAAATTTTTGGGCCAGGTGTTTTAGATAGCAAAAGGAAAAGGATGGGGTAGAAAAACATTAGAAGACATTATAATTAGGTCTTTCATGTTTGAATTTGTGGGTGAGATTATAACAAATTCAAAAATGGCTATTCACAACAAAACATATGTTAAGTGCAAAAAACATGGTTTTGGATGTAGATGAAGCTATGGACAACATGTTAGATGATGAAACAACATTGTGCTTGGATGGAATTGTCTGTAACAATGTTGCCAATTTTTTAGTTCATCGGTGCCATGATGCAAATTTAATAAAGATTCATGTTCAAATATAAACATCATTATAACCATGTATGTGCAAGGTCCTTGGACAACCAAAATTATCCACATTGGAACTATCATAAACCAAGAAAACAAGATTGAAACCCGAATAATTTATTCAAATTGAAACTTCATTACAAAAACATGAATCAATATCAAGGGTTTTGGATAGTGACAAAGTATTTTAAGTTGAAAATTTTTGTTGAATGGAAGCCAATTGTAATTATCACACTTTGATCATTTGATTGTAATTTGTCCAAACAACTTGCACACTAGAACACATTTGTCCACACGAATGTTTGATTTTCCATCACTTAATTAAACACATAATCTCATGTATTCATGTACCAATGTGCCCTCATCAATTGTTACTACATGTATACACAATGTAAGGATCCATACACCCTCACCCTTGATGAAGTTTGGGTCAATCCAAGTTAATTGATATGATCATGAACTGGCACATGTGCATGCTTCAACTGGCATGCTTTTCAACTATTCATGACTTATCACATGTGCAATCAACATTGGCATCCATATTATTCAAACGGGGGTTTAGGATTCTCGCCTTTTTAGTTTATAATTGTTTATACTCATGTTGTTTTCACTTTCTTGAAATATTGATAAAATGAAGATGGCATAGAACTAGTATATAAACATTCAAACATCAAGAATGAAAAAAAAATCCTCATAGCAGTTGGGTGCAATTTATGCAATTCCAATTATAAACTAACAATATTTTTGCTAAACTTGCTGAACCAATTCAAAATAGAACCTAGGAAGTCATATTCAGAAAAATTACAATTTATTTATGGGTCAATGGAAGATAGTGATTGACATCTGATTTTTCCAAATATAGCCAACCTTACACCCTAAAGAAGTACAATATTAACCTTTGAAATTTGAAGGTAGGCCTAATCATCCTCATTCAATGCAACATATATTACAAATTTGTAAATTGGATCATCTCCTTTAACATGGTGATCCTTTAGAATCATGGGGAACTTAATAGCTTTGACCAAATGGGCATCTATGTATGTTACATTGGAATGGTCTAAAAACACATATGATTCATTACCCCACCCCCATTTTTGGTAATAGGTCCTAGCTGCCACAACATAATCACTTGTGTCAAATTCACAACCCCAAACACATGCAAAAGGCTCATCAACCATGAATTTATGATGTTGACATTATAAGATGTAAAAGTTCACTCCTTTGGTGTTCCCCTCAACAACAAGAACAACAAAATTGTCACCAACTTGTAGGAGATCAGAAAGCTCTTCACCATCTCCACCAAATTCAGGTTCATTTGGATCATCAAATTTTTCCATTTACTCTTTCACCAACCTAGTGTTGCTTGGTTTAAGTTTGATCAGCCACCATGTGTCTTATTCAGACATCCTTCCCAATGTTCCTTAAGACAAGCCAAGCAAAAAAACACAAGATCCCACACCATTAATGTTGTAGGATCAGTAGGAGAAGGATCAGTAGGAGATATGCCATAAATGGAATGGAACTTGGATGATCTAGGGATACTATCACACCCATGTGGGTTGGACTTGTCAATATCAATTATGGCAACATGTTAAGACTTGTGATGGATTTTTGGTTTCATCTAGGTGTAGGAACTAGGAACTCATGAAAACAATGTTTCTTCAAGAAATGAAACTACTTCCTCACCACATTGTAACCTCTTAGTAGGATTATGCAATTGCTCAAATCTAAACCTTCTCTTCAAAACAACACCAACCCCATCCCACACTCTTGAAACACTTCAAATACAAACTTCATTAACATTACAGTTCTGTGAAAAATGTTACAATATCTTGTACCTAGGCAAGAAAAGATGTTTTATGTGCCTTTATTTATCCACTATAATCATTGAAGAAAACAACACAATTTGTTGGTTGTTAGATTAAAGACTATTTATATAAAATCTACATTTGAGGTTAGATCTTTGCATCATTAATTCACATGCGCACAAATCAACAAAGCAAAACTGAAGTTCAATCATAACAACATGAACTTGCATTGACATAATGAATTTGAAATTACCTTTCTTGTGGCTAGTTCCAAAGAACTACCACTTCATTTTGTAGATTTTGGTAAGTCCAAAATACTTGGCAAAAAAGAACATGGCGTGGGCACCTTTGAATTGGCATGCACAACCATCTAAAAAGACCCAATGCTCTTGGGGCCTTACACCATGATCAACAATCTAGTGCCAATTCAATAAACAATGTTGAACAAAAAAAATGTCATGCTTTTTGTCATCACTAACATAAAAATGGGATTCTTTAATTACCAATAGTCGCACTATAATTAGGGTTGACATGATACATGATATGAACAAGGATGGTAACCTAGAATGAATGCCAATGCATGGATTGGATTTTGTTGTCAATTTGGAAGGTGTAATTTTTTGCAAAGTCAATGTGAGATACTATGACATCTTCATGAAGGTTTGACATGGTTAATTGACATTGAGAATCTTGCCAACATGCAATAAATTAGTTTAAGTCCAAATTTAATGCAATATATTTGAAATGAACAAAAATAATCCAAGATGTGATGTCCAATTGTACCTAGAAAAACCAAATGCAAAATTTCTATTTTTGAGACTACAATTTTTGGGGGGTGTAGTGTGCTTTCACCCTTATAAGGTAACCTTCAAATTGCCATATTCTTGGCAATGATACTATGGAAAATAAATATTTATTTTGGAATATGTTCAAACTATGAATAATGAAAAATTAAATAATCATAGTGTTGGGCAGTGGGTTCATCCATCGTGGAGGTTGATCATGTTGTGTTATGTGTCTTTAGTTAAATCGATTTTTGATGAGATCCAAAGTATGCAATATTGTCATTATAATCAAGTATGCCAGGCCTAAATGAAGGTAGCATTACAATGGAGACTATTTGTGCAACATTACCATATTTCATTTAACACATCCACATACTTCATGTAAATCATGCATCGATTCCAAAATGGAAATTAGTGTAGCCCAAGGTGAAAGCACAATTACTTAGACACAAAAAATGATCCTTAAAGTTGTAATCATCTTTTACACATAAATGCAAAAAAATAAAATTGAAACTTTTTAAATCATTGTTAAACCATCATGCACTAAATATTGAGTTTATATATGTTGTATACAAAGTTTCAAAAACTTAGTATATTAAAAATAAGTAAAAAATATTTATGAAATTGATTAGTGAAATTGTATTCAATATTATTTGTACATTAGAAGATTGATATATTACTAACTTTTATATTGGAATTTGAAAGTGCATAAGTAAATTTTTAAGCAACATTAACCAAAAAAATAGAAAAATCCAAGATTTCATCTACTTGAAGCCTACTTTGTTTGTTTGGATGTAAACTATAAAATATATAAAATCTACTTGTACATTTTTGGGAAATCTAGTTAAATCTATTTTTAAAAAGTGATTATTCAACATCATTGGCATAAATTCAAAGAACATGTGTCATATTGATCATTGAAATAAATAATATTTCTTAGCTTAATATGTAAAAGTTTAGTTTATGGCTACTTTACATTTTTATGAACAATGATCGCAAAGTGTTCAATTGGTTGTGCTTTCATCCCCTTATAATGTTAATGAGTTGCCTCCATGTTGTACATGGATATCCAACTCAAATAATATCTTGTGGGCATTTGATACCTATGATATTAGGTATGAACATTTTTTAATTCATGTTATTAACCCTTAAACTCCATTCATTATTTGAAAATTTACCTTACAAATGGGACAACTTGATGGGGGAGTGGTGGTGAGACTACAATACTAGTCTCGTCATTTACATGAACTATGGTCATGGTTATGGGGTGGTTGACCAAATTGGTGTATGTAGTGTTCCAAAATTGAATGCAATATCCCTTCAAGGTTATTGTCCTCAAATCCTTAAACCACTTTGGATTAATTTTTAGGATGAATAATTTCCTACACATGGTACACTATAAATTTGAGGAACCCATGCAACAAACTTTATACAATGTAGGCCATAAAACATATTCGGTTTTAACTTATGGGCTTTTGCTAGCTACTAGGCCATTGGTGGTCATGTATAATTGATATCCTTGTTGTTCCATCCACCACCAAATATAAGTACATATTATGTGTTTTGTTTGTTTTATAGTCAAATTGGTTCTTGGTGACATTTAGTATATGCAATAGGGTCACAATTGGATACCTAAAACTCCTAATTGCAACATTCCAATGGATTGCAACATGGATGTACTTTGTGGTATTGACAAATACTTCATGTAGGTTCCCATTCCCAAACGATTATGGGTGTAAAGCTAGATAGTATTAGTAAGTGGAACATAATGCACACTTTTACATCCATTACTCCACATTAGATGAACTAGTGTTGTAAAAAGTGTGGCCATGCATAAATGTGGCCATCAAGACTTCATGTAATACCCAATTTGAGTAGAATTTGTAAGTGTGGGTTTAATTCCACCAAATATAATGTTGACATGTGGATGCAATGATACACATTGCATGCAATCATTAATGAAAATTTGCAACTCTAAATATTCCCATGTATTATCAAATAACAAATTGACATGTGGAGTTGGGATATTTGACTTTTACTACTCTAAATTCCATCTCTACAACTAAATCATTCGAAACATCTCTCAAGTGGATTGAACAACCAATAATGATCAATGCAACTAGAAGAAAATCAATCTTTTGCAATTGTAATTTGCAACTAATTTTCATTGCAAGTGACACACATGTAATTAAAAAAATGCCATAGTTGCTTAAGACAAGTTGCATGTGAATTTAGTTATATACAACATTTTACATTTGATATGTATATGTGGTATCATTATACATTTTCATCCATCATATTCAAAAAGGGTCAATTGCATATATGAAATGCAATTACATGTAACTAAAATCAACTTCTATTGTATTCTGTCACATGGCAATTTAAAGATATTTTGATATTTGGTATTTTTATTAGTTTAATTTAGATCATTCAACTTAAGGTTGATAGGCTATTGATAGGTGGCATTAGGTTATAGCTATGCATAGGTAGGTAATTTGGGATAATCTTGTATATTTTATTTTGATTTTAGCCTTTAAAACCAAACCTCTTGTCTATTTTTTGCTTCATCCCAAATTCCAATTATTTTTAAATAACTATAATCCACCTACTTATATATTCTACAAATTTGAAAGGTAGGACAAACAATATGGGATTTTTTTTTTAATTGCATCCTAATTCTAACTACTACTTAGTAAAATGTTATATTAATTTATTAATTAATCTACTAGTTATCCTAATTATTATAGGTTATAATAGTTAACAATTAATAATAAGTAATATTAAAATATTATTATAATAACCATAATATTTGGTGTTGTTGTTTTTATAATTAATAATACCATAGGTAACTAACAAATGTATATATTAACCTAGGTTAGGTATACTAATGTTAAGGCCACTTGGTAATATCCTAAGTTTGGAAGTAAATAAAATGAAGCGAGGAGAAAAATATATTCCTACATGCTACAATTTTATAATGACAAATAGTCGCAAGAAAGAAATTCTAAAATTGATAGTATAAATATATTACTGAGTTCTTTTCAAAAACTTCAACAAAGTTGGAAAAGAAATCAACACTTGAATGTAAAAATTCTAATTTTCAAGAAAAATACCATTTCAAAAACAGAAAAAAAATTTCAAAATATAATGAACAAGATCCCCTTTTCAAACTCCATTTTTAAGTAGATCAAAAGTAGGGATAAGGATCAAAACAATGATCCCATCGAAAAAGGTAAAACTCCTAAAATCACTCCAAAATTATAAGAAGATCTTATTTGCCTTTTATAACTTAATATGAAAACTTAAATCAACTTTTTAATTTCTTGGCAATAGAAATATACAACTACTTTTGGTAGTATTTTTTTTGACAATAAAAATTTGAGTCCAAAAATTCCAAAAATTTATTTCATCACTTGACAATTAACATATGCTTAAGGCACCATAGATAATATACATATTAACTATTTAGGCCTAGGTACATACATCCAAACCTAGGTAAATATATGTATTGGGTATACTAACTTAGGTATGTGTATACTAATTTAAGCCATCATTTTTATGACACATGTTCATTTTGTACACCATTAGTTGCATGTTAATTGCACACACAACTATATAGAGCAAAAATTATATAATGCCCATTTTGTGATTGCAAGTATGATTAATCTAGTTGTAAACAACAATTAATTGCACGTAATTGTGTAATGATTGGTCGCATATGACATGATTTTTTTTTAGTGATGTGAATTTTGCAACCCCTAATATATATCATGCATATCAAATAAAACTTTGACATGTGGTTACATGCAATAATACACCAAATCCAACTATGAGCTATATGTTATATTTATAACATGTCCCAAGCTTTCAAATAACATGTTGACACGTGTCATTAATAAAAAAAAGTCCCAAGTGCAATTTAAAACAAAATTTATAAACAACTTGCATAAAAAATTCTATAGAATTTCATGACAAGTGGTAACAACTAGTCCCCATTGCATGACTAATAGGGAATGTTTGAATCTTTAAACAAAAAAATATCAAATAGAACCTTGACACATGGGTGCAATAAAGTACAATACATGCCATTATTATATGAATGTTACAACTACAAGTTGTTAGTTATTAAATAGTAAATTGACACATGGCATAAAAGAAAAGTCATAAGACCTTTGCAACCCAAAGATGTGTCATTGTGACTAGGGTGAAAACACAATACAATAGCCAAAAAATGTTGTCAAAAGTATTGTTTTTCAAAACTATGCAACTTTCGACTTCCACCAAGTCAATATTAAAAGAGATTTTCATAGATTACACTCAAAATAAGGTAGTTCAATTGTCAAATAATGCAATTGTCAAAGGAAACTGCATTTTTTGAAAAATATTAAATGATTAAAAAGTATATTTATGAGAAAATAAATGTTACCACAATATATTGGAAAATGCATATATATATAATGATTCAAATAATTGCAAAACTTGATGAAGTATTTTGTTATATATTGAATATGAGTTGATTATACCATTTCAATTACAATTGAAAAGTTTGACTAATGTGATTTCACAAAAAACGTCTGGACAAGTTTTTCATTCAAATGAACATAAATGTGTTGAAATTTAAAAAATTGTTGAAAAAATAATTTCATTTGAAAGATGAAAAAAATTTATGTTACGGGCCTTTATATCAAAATCCATTTTATATCTTTATTTAAACATTAGATGAAATCAATGAAAATTTGATCCCAAAAAAAATACAAAATGTACACAAGAAAAGTGTAATTTTTTTAAAGCCCCCCCCAATGTGAAAGACTTGTGAAAGCAAAAACTAATCCCCATTACACAACCAATAGTGAATGTTTGCATCTCCAAATGAAAAAATTAATATTAAATAAAACCTTGACACATTGGTGCAACATGACATAACACTTGTGAATATTGGATGAATATTGCAACTACAAACATGCCCTTGATTATCAAATAATAGATTGACACATGGCATCAAAAAAAACTTACAAGTCACAATTCATGTTGTAACCTATTGCAACAATTTTTTACACATGTTAATTTTATGTGAAAACATTTCTATAATTATTACTTTGTAAGATGATTAAGTTGGCATGGTGTCCACATCACATTACACTTTACATGTCACACTATGAGAATTTTTGACATGGAATTCCAATATTATCACAAAATAAAAAAACTAATTGATAATATGATTAACAAGTATGTCCTTCATAACTATTATTTAATCACAAATGGAAAATGAAAAACCCAAAATGTGTTGTAGTATATGAACTTGGCTAAAATAGTCATTTCAATGTATATATTTGTAAAAAACAAACAATTTTTTTCCATTTTTTCATTCATTTAGTGCAATTAGTTGGGTCAACATTTGGACACAACTATCTACATGTTTGCATATGAATTACTTATTCAATAGAATTCCCTTATTAAAAGGCCATTACAAGTTGCACTACAAGAAATCATGGTTTTCCAAAAGGTTCAACTCAACTAAAGTGTCCACACTAACCAAAAGGAAATTCATTTTGACTAAAGGCATGGGGTATGAAAGACACATGGTTATTCTAGTTAAGTCTTTAGACTAAGTGTTAAGTCATACATATAATTAAAAGGGACAATTTTTAAAAATGGTCCATCAACAAGCTAATGTTTTATTCAAATTGGCCATATTAAATGGTTATGCTTAATCAAATTGCCATATTAATTTGTTTAATTAACCTACTTGCTATATATGCCTATTAGGCTACTTACCTAACATATACTTGCTTACGCCCTACCTATCTACTTATCTACCATCTACTTACCTACCTACCTACCTCCTTAGCACCTATTTACCTACCTAACGTCTATTTTTCTACCTATTTAGTTACTTGTTTATATTTCCTATTTATTTATCTATCTTTCTATCTATCTATCTACCTATCGACTATCTACCTACTTACCTACTTATGAAAGTAATTGAAGTTCAAATAAACATATTAAATCCATTTGGTATATATTGTTTTACAAAGTGGTGTGGTGGTTTGATGGCCAAAACATTAGTGTGAAGCCAAGGAAACTAAAGTTCAATCCCCTTTACCAACATATATTATGTGGAATATGTATATTTATATATATACTTTCAAGTACATGTGTGTAAATGAATAATATCTAAGTGGGTTGTGGATAGGTAGGTAGGTAGGTAAATACTTACAATTTATCTATTATTACATTCTTATTATTCAAATTTGGCCTAATTTTTTAATTAATTTTTTTGGTTGCCCAATTTTTTGGTCTAATTTTCTAGTCAAATAAACAATGATTTCTTCTAGTGTTGGAAAGATCACAAAGTGTGGATTATTGTTGCCACTTAAGACCTTGTCTTCACTATAATTTTGTGACCTTGTTTTTTTGTTTCCATGATTTAAACAAACATGGTGATTATGTTTATTTCATCATGAGTTTTACTACAATTTGGGTGTGGTGGGTGGGACTTTGAATTGCATTTGGCAAAATTTAATATTAAATTAGTGATCAACTTTCCCTCAAAGTTCCTTGGCTATGCAATTTCAATCCTATTTTATCCTACTTTATGTGTTTCACTTTTGCCATATTATTCCTTTGTTATGAACAATGTAATCACATTCATTGCATTGGCTTATTTTTTGTGGTTGTTAATTGGACCTAATTTTAAAAATGAATCAACATTTGGATTTATTTTGAAAAAGTGACATATGACTTCAAAGCCACCTATCCCTATGCCAAAAACACGACATGAATTCCATTTAAACACATGAGAGGACAAAATGGTTGGTATTCACACACATTTTGAAATTGAATTGATAGGGTAAAAACGTAGCTACACCTTCAACTTAGATTTTAATATTATTGGAAAAGAAACATATCGATCCTTTTAGTTACATCTTTAGCTTGCATGAGTTTCTGATGCTAATGGAAAACAATTCGACTATTCAAAATTAAAGGTGCAACCATTCAATGGAAAAACATGGAAAATGTCAAACACTCCCATCAAACTTTGTGGGGTTGTAATAAAAAAGGTTCAATGTGACACTTTGTGTACTTCTATTCCAAGGTTTTATTAAAAACTTGAAAAGTTATAAACAAACAAAAAATTGAGTGTAGTTCTTTCAAGTAATGGGAAATAATCTAGTGCTAATAATTAGATCCTACTTCCTTGTGATGGTGAGGTTCATTGCAAGATAAGGTGGATCATTTTTTTGCATCACACAAAAGTTTTTTGGAAAATGTTGTGCATTAACATGCCATAAAATCATTATTACACCAAAATTTCCATTGGATTAAAATTTTCGAGTTGAATAAGAAAACATTCATTAAAAATATAACATATATACACCAATATAGAGTAATGGATTTTTTAGTTCAAAAACATGGATTGGTCTTCTATAGTGGTTTTATATGACATTTTCCTTTAGGATATCTTATAAGGACTCAATATATGACATATTAAATCAAAAGGAACTTAGATTCAAAATATTTTTTTATAGAAACCTTAACTCCTTAACTCAATTTGTTTTTAATCAACTTTTGAATGTTTTGAAATGGACCTTATTTTCAAAGTCCATGCCATAATCATTTGTTAATATATTTCAATGAATTAGAAAAAAAAAAGTATGCTTTAAAGAATTATCCAATTGGGCTTTTATTCATGTAATCTATATTAGTTCATTAACCACCTTATAATCTTTCATGCTTAGATAATGATATGACAATAGATTGTCATTTTAACACTAGCAAATGGACTATTTATTTTCATGGGAATTGGTCCACCTTATCTTGCAACCACTTGTGCATTCAAATTTCATTACAAGCCATAACAAAAAAAATTGTTGTGCTCAAAACATGAATCATGCAAAACACAAAACAACAAGCCCCATGAAGTTCAACAAGGAAATATATCTTATGAAAAACACTTTGTAAGGAAAAGGTGTTTTCAAACATCATGTACAAACTCATGTCTAGGTTCACTTTACCAAAATTGCACCCTTTTCTCATTAGATGGTACAAACCAAGATCTTGTGGAACCTAAATTTTAAGTGAATTTGACAATTTGGTATAAACTTAAAAACCTAACTACAGGGTCATGTCCTCTTTCACCCAAATTGGAAGTATGAGTTACGCTTTGAACAAAACATTCTTGTGACCAATATTGGCAATTATAATGTTCATTTGTAATTCCATTTATATTGAATGACACAAAATGATCCCCTTGATTTCTAGTGTAGATATCACACTTATTTAAGTGTCATGAACATCACAAAATCATGATGCATGTTAAATTTTTCATATAGTCTAAACTATAAAAATAAAATTGCATGCTAATATTTGTTACATGGAGAGTAGCCATTGGGGATATACAAGCATTCATGTTGAAATATGCCATGAACAAATTGTGCCAACGTGGTTGTAACCCAATAACCTTGTTAAAATCACAATACTAGATTCATGTGTCCTTTCAATTCAAATTATGCATAAATCATTCTCATTTGATTCACGAGGGGTGTTATATTATTCTATGATGCATTACTTACTTCTTGATGAAAATGATTGTTTCATTATCCAATAAACTAATTACTTGGGTGACACATAAGTCTTCCGTTAAGTTCTAAGACATGATGGGCCTTTGCCAAGTTCCCCAAATTCTATTGTGATAAATCAATTATCTTTGTCGCTCACAAGAAAAGTTAGGAACCTCTACACCCTTGTAAACAAATACATAATCCTCCAACATTTACTATTACCTACTATCATCATATTTTGTGCAAACATCATTATGGGATAGATAGAAATATTTGTTAACACTTAGGCACATGGCTTTGGCCTAGGTTTCTATAACATGTGCCACACACCAAATAACCCCCCCAATGAACATTGTTTGTACCATAGTGTGACACACTACATAGAGCCCCATGGTTCTATCAAAGGTTTGAATAACATTAGCCTAGTTCTAGGTTAAATAAAACATTGCCTTGATTCTACTCTATGCCTAGAAGTAAGCTAATGGTAAAAGTCCTTTTCTCTTTTGAGGTGGTGGGTTTGAAATTGGTTTTGGGAAGAAAAACATGCAAGAAACTTTTTTTTTTTTAGTTGTTATGACAAAACAATTTTAACCAAGCAAAATCACAAATTGCACAAAACTATACAGAACCACGCAAGACACAAAACAACAAGCCCAGGCAAAGCTCATTTGTGGGTGTTTAACATCCTACATAACCATGTACCGACTTTAAACTCCTAAAGTCCTATTAGTGACAAACAATGTCATATGAGCACCACATAGGGGACCACAAATTCAATGCATTTGGTGTATCACCTACCTTAGGTAGGCAATCCAACTATCCAACTGGTTATTTTCAGCAAACAGTCCTTTGTTTTTCTTGCAATTGGTTGCTTGGGAAAGAATCATGGTTGCTTGAATTTCAATGAGAAGTTTTTGGTCTCCAGACTCCACACCAAAGCACAAGTAATTGTTGGGCTTATACAAAAAATTAGAGACAAACTTGGATATGTAAGCAGGTAAACATTGTTGGGGTTGCACAACAAATTAGAGACAAACTTGGATGTGTAAGCAGGTTAACATTGTTGGGGTTGCACAACAAATTAGAGACAAACTTCAATATGTAAGCAGGTGTTTACATTGTTGGGGTTGCACAACAAATTAGAGACAAACTTCAATATGTAAGCAGGTAAACATTGTTGGGGTTGTTACACAACAAATTAGAGACAAACTTCGCTGTGTAAAGCTAAAGTACATGACCGGTTTTGGTGTCTTTTTCACGTTCTCTTTTAGGTTCTTTCCTAGGCAAGACCACTAACTGGTCAGCTGCTGTTTCCACTTTACTTTCTGTTAGCTAAAATCAAAGGTGGGGAACCCCAGTTGCGCTCTGGATCACTCCCTGGAAAGTAGTAGAACCCTTCCAACCTGACAGAATCGCATCTCTTCCTACCAGGCTCAATGCATTTCCTTACTAGGTAGACTGGGTGCAGTGGGCCACTTGACTTCCATCATGGTACTGTGCAGTGTTGGACTGGTATCCACTTTTGAACATACCAGACTGGTCCTGGCATTAGGTACTTTTTTACAACTTTCATACTAGTTCGGTACTGGTATTGCATCCAAGGCTCATTTGTGGCCTGGTATATATGGTAGATATAAACCTGGTATTAGTTCGGGGGTAAGGCTGGTACCAGTCTTGTGCAGGTATGAACTTTTGAACATACCAGACTGGTCCTGGTATCAGGTGTTTTCTGCTTTCTTTTTCTCATACCCAGGAGGTACTGGTGAGGGTTACTTTTTTAAAACTTTCATACCAGTCTAGTACTGGAAAATTTAGCTCCAAGGCTGTTTTTTGCCTGGTATAAGGCAGGTATAAACTTGGTATTGGTATAAGGCAGGTATAAACCTGGTATTGGTACTGGTATAAGGCAGGTATATACCTAGTATTACCTCAGGTCCCACACCAAGCCAGTACTGCTATGAGGCTGATATTGTCTTGGGTCATACCCTCACTGGCATGTTCTTCAATGCCAGTACTACATACCTAGGTTGCAGCCGGTGTACCAGTACCATACACTTGGTATGTACCTGAGATTTCCTCTGGTCCCATACCAGGCTGGTATTGGCCTAAGGCTGGTATTGCCTTTAGGTCATACCTGACTGGTATGTTCTTTAATACCAGTACTGGTACCAATATTGTATATGCAAGTTGTAGTCTATGTACCCGGCCAAAAGTGTTACAGTGCATACTTGACTTCCATGTCGTCATTCTTGCTCTTAAGTCTTTAAGTCTCTTCACCATTGGAAAATGTTGTCTTGAATCATGTAAGTAGGTTGGTTACGCAATGCAAAGTTGAGCGGATTTCAGACTAGTCGCACCGCCACAGAAAGTTGTCCAACAATCTTCAGGGAAGTGGGAGGTCCCACCTCAACAACCAGGTTCCTTATGGTGCTTTCCTCGCTTTGGAAGGCTACACGACCAACAAAGCGACAGGCTGCTTACGAGCTTTCCTGTGTGCAAGGCGACAGGAGCGACAAAGGCGAGACTTTGCCTTACTGGAAAGGTTAACATTCAAAATCCATGCTCAGGATATGTAGTCTGACAATCCCCATGGACAATGTTCCTGAACTCTCTGCCAACTTATAAAAATGTTCCTGCAGTCCAAACAAGCTTTGGATTGTCAGTGAGCATATCAGAGGATGAGTCCAGGGTTGAGTTATTTCTGCGAGAATGACAGCACGCGCCTTCGTGGCCCGTGGAACTAGATGCCAGCGCTTAGCACCACGTTTTGCTTGCTCTTGCGCGAATGCAGGCAGCTTGTCATCACACCATGGCACTGTGCAGACAAGCCCTCACCATGCTGCATTTACTGCTGCTTCTAGTCAAGTTGAAAAGTGTAGGGTAATGGCCGAGGAGTCCACTCTTCCCAAAGTAAGCCTTCCCTCCCTCACCCAAGGTGGACCCGAGGGGAACTTGGGTCCACTTAATGGTGCATTCACACATTAAGTCAGTATTAAATGAAAATATAGGTGGCATCCTAGGTGGCATGCAATGTTAAATAGGTGATAGCTCAATGTTAAAGTGAATGTTAGCTTAACATAAAATCTTCATGGTACATAGGTTTAAGTCCTATATGACTTTAACATGATGTTAGGGGACTCGACACTAGAGTTCCTAACACCAAGTGTGAACACCCCTTTATGGTGCATTCACACTTGATGTTAAGTCAATGTGAAATGAAAGTCTACGTGACATCGTATGTGGCACACAATGTTCAATAGATGATAGCTCAATGTTAAAGTGAATACGATGTCACACAATGTTCAATAGGTGATAGCTCAATGTTAAAGTGAATACGATGTCACACAATGTTCAATAGCCTGATAGCTCAATGTTAAAGTGAATGTTAGCTTAACATAAAATCTTTGTGGTACGTAGGTTTAAGTCCTAAATGAGTAACATGAGGTTAAGGGACTCACCACTAGAGTCCCTAACACCAAGTGTGAACACACCTTTACTTCAGGAACACCCAGTTCCCAGGGCATTACTTGGTATACCTATGAGATTTTTTTTCAAAATCCTCGTGATACTTGATGGAAATTTGAACAAAAAGAGAAGGCATTTCATAAAACAAAATGCTCGCCTCTTGCACACAAAAATTAGGCTATGCAAGGTTACCTCCAAAGACACTAGAAAATCTCCTGTGGGTTTTTATAAGTCCACGTGTTTGTTAGGTTGCAAGTCCAATATGAAAGTAAAATTGTTTAAGCATGCTTCTATATTTTTCGCTACCTATTGGAACTTAATATAGAAACAGTGAGTTTTTAATTGTATTTCAAATTTTCCAACTAAAAAAAAAACTCTTATTTCACAATTTTGAAAAAATATGCCATTTGGAAAAAAGTCGCCAGTTTTTTAAAAAACATAGGTTAATGACCTGCTAGAAGCTGATTGTTGATGTAGTGGAACCCCAATTAGGTACTCACCTTCATGAAGGGGGTTTTAGTCTATACAAAAATGGGCAACTAACACAGTTAGGAATAGAACTCAAAACGCCTAGTTTTTTGGGGGGCAAAGAATTTTCTCAATTTTGATGTTCTCAATGTGTTATCATGAAGTTCTCAATATCTTCACTCAAGTTTCCAATGGGTTCTCACCGTGTTCCCAATATGCAGAGGAATTCTTGGAGTTTGATGTCTTCAATGTGTTCCTCAACATGTTCCTCAAGTTGTTAATGCAGTCATTACGATCTTCCCAATAGCATCACACATCATCTCATAACCTTTGCCCAAAGTTGAACTCTCGGAACTTATATATAACTCCCCCGAAGGGAAGAACTCTATGATTTTATTTTGAGAGTACAATGTCCTATTTGGCGGCCTTTCCAAAAAAAAAATTTTGATGTGTCAATCAGAGTGGCACATGCTACTCAAATTTTTTTGAAATTTGCAATGTGGAATACAACTAATTAATGTAACTTGCAAGTGGTTGTCACCAATTTTTGCCTAGACTAGTACCCCTTTTCATGGGGCTGCAAGAAACTTCACTGTTTCAGGACTCTTGGCACCTCAGGGCCTTTCTACAAATTAACAAGGGATGTGAGACACTGTGGCCTTGCCATTTACATTAAAAAGTATCTAAAGGCAAAAGAAGAATTACGGAAACTCAAATATTCCACCATGCAAAAATATAATCTTCAAAAAATCCTCTAAAGAAACCAAAATCCTTCAGGATATATTATAACTCTGTAAGTAATCTCAAGTGTCAACACAAGCCAAAATATCATCTTTGAAAATTTCTCATATAAAAAGAGACCTATTATTATTACCTAGGGGCCAAAATCCCTTAAGCTACTATACTCTATAATGAATCTAAACACGATATCCTTGCCTTGGTAGGCAAGGCCAACAACAATCTCCAATTCACATGCATACAGTCTAGACCATATGTAGGTATACAAGTTGTTGGGATATCTGCTTTTGAAGAGCATGAAGAGAGAGAAACAGAATTGAGAATCTTTCAATGGGGCATAATATCTTTAACAAAGCTGCATAGTGCATAGCACCATCTCAGGGACAAAAATGAAACAACAACAACACTTTGAGCACTTGTAGTAAAGTTGGATTGATCAATCTCCTTCAACCTTAGGGTAGATCATCTGCTATGAAAATATAATATTTTAATGCTTATTTTCACTGCCAAATGGTTTGGAAATTTGGCATGTAATAGAGTTATCCTTGAAGTCAGGCGATTAGGGGGCGAGAACGGCCAGTTTTAACATAATAGGGCATCAAACGCGTAACTGGGAATGAAAATTTTACAAAAGGAAATAACTAAGACCCAAACTAGTTTTCCACCAATTTTGGTGGTAAAGTGAGTTTCATCCCGTGTTTACTTTCTCCTGAGCACCTGCACTGCTGCTCCATATATTTTCACTGCTCCTACCTATACAACTACTATAATTACTCTTTAACCTTGTGCATTAAATGCTGAGTTTCAGCATTTCATACCCAGAATTAATAAAATTTCCTTACTTTGTGGATATCACTGGAAGAGGGGATAGGGGGCGAAAGCATTGGAGATAGGGGGTGAAACAGAGGGTAACTTTCCAGATAACTCTAATCTTTTCACCTTTGTCTAAAGTCTACCAACCACATTTAATTATATTCTATAACAGGCTTTTTTGTCTTCAAACTTTCAAACCTTTGTTGGAATTTTCATATGACTCTGTCAATTGTGACATACACCAAGCTACTACCATCATGTTGAATTTTGGACAAACCTAAGTAAAACTTGGTTGCTCTATGCTTCAAGGTTTTGAAGTAATATATTCACCCTGTAACTCAGTGCAGCTAGCTAGGGTAGTCTTCAAGGTGCTTGATAAGTGAGGTTGATTGGGTAGGCATTGTTTTAATAATGACTGCCTTAGAGGCCAGAAACAAGGTTCGTTAATTTAGAAGGTTTCTTAGGAATTCCAAAACTATTGGTGGTAGGCAAGACTTATCACCTCCACTAATTTAAGAGGTGAAATGGTTATTTTAGCTAATGTTTTAGAAGTAGGGCTAGTTGGTAATAAACTAGATGAACTCCACTAAAATAGGATATGGAGGTTAGATTTTTTAGGGAAGGGGATGAGGGAACCACTAGACAAAGATGAAGGAAGAAAAGACTGGTTTTGGCTACCCATTGCCTCTGCCAATATTTGGGATGTATTTGGAGGACGTGAGAAATGGATTGTGTGTGGTTTTGGTGTGAAAAGAACCAATGTATGTGTTTGTGGGAGCTCTAGAGTTGTAGGAGGTAGTTATATGAGATTCTGATCTATTCTTTACAATTGTGTGTGTTTGTGTGTGTGTTTTGTTTTGTTTTTTTTCTCCCTGTTAAAAGTGGTGTGATTTCAACAAGGGACAAAGTGAGGAAATAAAAATGCTTTCTCCCATCTAAATGGATTAGAAGGAAAGAATCATAAAAGACAAGAAAGGCTATCTTCAATGGATTTATGTTTGGTGGGTTTTTGTAGTATAAGACCTTAACCATTCAACTACCACTTCACATGACGACAAATAATGTCATGAAAAAAATAAAAAATAAAAAATGTATACACACATTCATTTTGAATTTCGTGCATTATAAACACTATTATGATCCACCCAATTACAACTTCAAATGACATACTACGTCAATTTAGATAATTATAACCATGAACCAAAGTAGGTAGGTAGATAAGTAGGAAGGAAGATAGGAAGGTGTGAAGCCATGTTATAATTGTTGATTGCCAAACATTATAGCTATGTAATACAAATATAGTCGTTGATTGCAAGGTTTTGTAATCATGCAATAATAAGCATGATTAAAACTAGCTAATGATATGTCATTCAATGATTAAAAATGGGATATAATTGCAAAATGTTTTAGTCATGAATGTTGGGTTTTGGTGTAATGTCTTAGAGATTCTCCAAATACAAATAATCCTTTTTTAGTCTATTTGATTGAGGATGACATATAAAATGTTTTTAGTTCTTATATTGCAATGTAAACACTAAAGTTAGATGAAAGTATTTCCTTTTACTACAAGTTATTCATGTTAAAAGTCCATTTTTTGTTTATAATTATGAACTTTGCACCAAATTAGTTGATTTATTGAAAGATTGTGTAACAATGTGGAAATTTTATTGGATTTTTCAAAACTGGTAAATTGGCTATTCAAGGCATTGATTTTCTTTAAATTTAGGAACCCTTCCTTGAAGCAACCAAGGTTCTCAAAAACTAAAATTGAAAGGTTCAATTTCTTAATTAAATTTTAAATGTTAGCATTATACACTTGCAATGTCACCTTAAATACCTACCATAAGAATACAACATATATAGATGATGTTGTTGATATTTCAAAGATAAAATATCTACTATCATTTTAAAGCTAATAATGATGTAATGTGTTTTAAATTTTAGTTGATAAAGTGATAGACCGCTTGTTTTTTTCTTTATGATTTAACTTGGGTGTATATAAAATTGATGTTATCTTTAATTGAAATTGCACACACAAGATCCAAAGTTATCCAAGAAAAAAATTCATAAATAATCAAGTTAGGATGAATTATGAACACATGTACATGAACATAACACAAGTGACCTTAGACATTTTAGAGTTAGTGATATATACCAAACACCTTAGGTTCACTTAATGTTGAAACTCACTAAACATTATTGTTATATTAACATAAAACAATATTTTCAAAAGGAGCTTAGATCACTATTGTACAATTTTGTGATTTTTATATCTTGTACTAAATTTAGTTGATTAAAGATAGAATTGGCATACATGTTTCAAGTAACTACAAAGCATGCACTTTGGTAAATGAAGCACATAGGTATTAGGGAAGGACCTTAATGAAAACACATATAAATGTTTGCATTAATGGTATTAACAATGGAATTCTTTCATTATGAAAAAGAAGAAAACATGATTCAAATGAATAGTTCACAAGTAGTCAAGTCTCAAAACATGCATCAAAATTTGCCTTAAATGGTTACAAGTATGGATATTATTATTATTTAGACCTTCTTCAAGCAAACATGTCATTCAACACAAGGTTAAATGTCTATGTGGATCATATGTTCATTTTTAAATACACCAAATTTGAGAACAAAGGCCTAACAAAACTTGAAGGGTTTTCAAATAGTTCACCACACATGACATGTGTTCTTGTAACTTGAATATGTGGACATTATATAATTTGAATACAATATGGTTAATTAAAGACTTTTGAATTTTCAAAATTGGACTTTGTTAGCTTCTTGGGCAACTCATGAAGTTGAGGTGATGATTCATGAACATTGATGAATCATTCAATAAGGTAGGTAAAATAAAGTTTAATCAATCATACTTGATAAGTCATTTGAGAAGTCATCAAATTGGGGTAGGTAGAATAAGGTTTCATGAACTTAGTGCATATTAAACTTCTATTTATTTAATATTTGAAAACATGTTTACTATTGTGTAAGGATTAAGTTTGGTACCTAGAATGAGTTATGGTGATTAACTTCAAGGTCAATAAAAGGAAATTTTGTGAATTCCACCTAAATATTTGGTGTGATTTTTGAAGTTTGCAAACATAAATCATTATGGCATAATATATAATCTTGATTATTATTAATATCCACACATTATTATTTTTTCTCTAATAATGTGACTTCACAAAACATCATTTTGTTTTAGAAAAAAACACAAACCTTCATGATTAAATAACAAAGAACTTAGTATTGGTCTAATAAATGCACTTATGTTTTACACTTTTTTTCAATAGGTAGTATGATTACAAGACAAATATTTTCAAGAATATTTGTGGCTAGCAAACATGATAAAATTATGTTGTTGATTTGCAATCACAAGGTCAATTAACTGCATAAGTTCATTGGACATCGTTGTCATGTACTGCTAGTCAAAACTTTGTGGCCAAATTGTCCATTTAAGAAAACATTAAAAGGACTACAAAAGGAGGGGACAATGAGTCTTCTATTGTGGAATCACTTTTGGTGTTTGAAATGTAGCACAAGCAACAATTAGATGATTAATACAACATGTTATCAACATTCATTCCGAAAGCAACAAAAAAAACTCTCTTACATCCATCCAAGAACAGGAGTTTGGCATATTGTAAGGTAGTAGGTTTGATATAGGTATAAATAAATGAATAAAAATGTTGGCAATTATCATGGAATGACCACCATGTTCAAAGCCTCCTAACACCTAACCCCAACTTTGGTGAAAGTCAACACTTTGTTAAATAATTCGGTTTGGAGGACTTGTTCAAATCTAATGATGCACCATACAATATATATTTTTCATGTGTAGTCATGAATGAAAAAGTGAACCATTCCATCATATCCTACCTACCTATGTTACATAATCACATACATGTGGACTTCTATGTTAATCAATGTGTCCTAGGGGGTGCATTCTTTATTACAATTGCACCCAATTAAATGTAACCTCTACAAACATAAAAAATGCATATGTGATATGCAAACTTCTATTCTCACAAAAATACATATTCTCACAAAAATACATGAAGTGTTAAACATTAAAATGTTACATTTTTTAATTCTTAAAGCTTTTTCAAAATGATTCAGTTGAGTGTTAAGGTTGAAAATATTGGATTGAAATCCCAATAAGGCATACATGAAATACATCATTATGTGTCCAATAATAATCCATGTTATCTAATCAAAAGAAAATCATCACCTAATATTGCATAGTTTGTTTATTAAAACCAACAACCAATCTTAACCATCACAAACTTCATTGGTTCCTATTAACCATTTTCATAAATTTAATTAGGTTAGCCAAAACCAATGTGAATTGCACATGATGAGTTAGAAGTATTCATGTTATATAAAAGTAAAATACAAATGTGTGGTGAATGGATGTGAAATAAGGTTAAGGATGTGATAATGAGAAACAAAAAATAAATAATGAAATGTTTTGGCTATTATTGGAAAACAAAAGTTTCAAATACTTGAAAGAAATTCATTGTTAAACTTAAGGAAATAAAAGAAATTCCACCATTGTTCAATCAATTATTTTAATAAATATTAATATTAATTATCATCTAAAGTTTCATACGTGTTAATTTTAGTGATGAAATATTGGAACTAGTATAGTATATCACACTATGGTGTTCAACCTGACAATTCTATGCCAAAACCTTTCACATTTTCCTTAAAATTCATATCGTCATCTTTGAATGTTTTTTCTTCCCAAGTGACATCAACGCATATTTGAATTCAAAAGGTCAAATTGAAGAAAAATTAATTTCTTTTAAATATTTTGTTTTTCACAAATCTTCTATTAAGTTTATGAATTTGTTGGTGTAATCAATGCACAAATTCTTTCAATGTTTTCAACAAATGAAAATTCAATCTCATCATATTTTAGAATTTATTGAAGTGAAAATGATTTCATTGAAAATATATGTGACCATGGATTTTGGTTTTGATATCGTAAGATTTGATATACAAATGAAAATTAATTTAATTGACCTTATCTCAATTGATCATCATTGATAATGTGGAACATAGTCTACAAAAAATTGCAAATGATCACCTGTGAATAAAAGATGAAGATCGTATATTATTAGTTGTATCATGATTATTGATTAAAAATGTGTTATAATTGAAGTTGATGTCATGTGTGAAAATAATTATAACACATGGGTAAGTCTCTGATAAGATGGGCCACACCCAATTCCCTTTCCAAAATCACAATAATGACATGTTAACATTGGAAAGTGAGGTGGCATCTAACCATTGCACAAAATTTATATTGCTTTGATTAAATTTTTAATTTTTACAATTTATCTTTACATTTATCTAAAGGTTATGGGCATGGAACATGTTGATTGTGATTTTTACAATTTATCCAAATGATGATCCCAATCCATATAGTGTAATAATTATTCAATTTTCATTTTAATATGAAAATTTCTCAAAACATTTGGTCAAATTTTATTTTTTAATTCAATTTTATAAGACTTTAAAAGTGGTTTAAAAAATTTTAATTACTAAGTTTCTACCTTCAAATTGATCATTAAATTGATTCATACTTTATGTGTCATTTTCAATGTATATTACATCACAATACATATGTTATGGGTGAAAATATGATAAAATGATTTTTAAAAATGTAGTTCAATGCCTAAAAATCCAATTTTAAAATGAATTCTTTTTAACGTAAACATAAGAAAGTAAATTAAAAACCTTTGTAAGTGAAAATTTGTTGTGATAAAAGTAAATTTGAAAATAATAATGTTAATATGATTTTCAAACCTAAGTTTACATTAAAATTTTGATATATTAAGACTATAATATGCATAATTTAACAATGCATATGTATCTTCTAAGCCTACATGAACTTGTAAGTAAAAAAAAATCAATATTTCATCGACTAGTTGCAACCCATTTTGTGATATTGGAATTCTTGTGCAAGTAGATGCATTGAAAAAAATTGACTTAAATACATTTGAAGATGAGGTTCTTCTTAATGTTATAATAATAAAGATTATCGTTGAGTGTCTCCATGTTAAGGAGTAGCATCCAAAAAACATTCTAGGACTTTTAAACAACTTTTAATAATCATGTTGAACTTTGGGGCATAGAATTGAAGCCATATGGTGATTTCTTTTTTAAATAATATAACTATAACAAGTAATGTTGACTCAATAAGTTCCAACCAAAAAAATGATGTAGATTTCAAAAAATGAAATCCTCATGGAATCTTTTTTTGGTTGTGATGAAAGTCCTTTTACTTATAAAGGATTTCATAACTATCAATTTATGACATGCAATAATACAAAATTTATCAATTATTAACCATTGGTATGTAGTTAAATGACCTAATCCTTCATTTTGATAATATCTTGATCATTGTCAATAATGTAAAGCTCTTTTGGTCACCATGTGCAACAAAACTACATTCGTGTCATCCTAAACACATCCTAAATGAGATTTCTTAGCATGAAAACACCCCATCATTTTAGTCATTGAATAAAATATTATTTATATTTTTAATACATCAAAAATATTTTATGACTACTTGTAATTTTTTTGTGACAAGTAGTAGTTAGCCATTTACTTTACCTTGTTTTCACCCTTCCATGAAAAATATTGAATCCAAAGTTGAATTGAAAATTTACAAACATGTTATTTAAGGGTGGTTACACATTTAGTGAATCATTTTATCATAGACTTACTCATATAGTTCTTGCCAAACCTTCAAACATTTGTGAAAATAACCCTAGAAATAAACCCAAGAAGTTTCATGTACACAAATGGCAAATTTATTTTGGTTTTGCTTTTGGACATTGCATGCATGGTTTGTAATGTGTACATTAAATAAATGCAATTTTGGTAGAAGATACTAATCCCAAAAATTACACCAAAAAGAAATGTGCATCCAAACGTTGACAACTCTAAACATGGGCTTCCAAATGCATGCACTTGTGATACATTGGGAATTCCTATAAGTTCATTTTTTTTCTTTTGGATTCTTTCACATATTGTATGAACTTAAAAATATTGAGAGATGATGTTCAAAGTCGTATAAGCCACACTCAAAGGCCTATATTATGTTTGGGACTTTTGTTACAAAGTCTTAAATGAGCTCTATTCATTCATAATATATATGATAAATTTTCCTAATTCAATTTTTTTTCTCTTGTTGGAAGTATACACCACTCCAAATGTTATTTCATTGGTAAGTATATCCTAGAATGGGACCTAGACATTCATATTTGCTTTCTATGTTTGACATTAAATTATTATTTTAATTACAATTGATCCCTAATTTGTGCCCAATTTGGTAGAGTTAGGTGAAATGTTATCAAATCATAATTGTCATCTAATGTAGAACACCAAATATGCTAAATTACATAACAATATTAATAGGTGCGTACATAATTGAATCATAGCAAATCAAATTCATGTTAGTGAAGATAAATTTCTACATGTAATCACTAAACCTTGTAGGAATAATATATGAAATTTTTAGTTATGCCAACTTAGATGGTAAAAGAACCAACAATCTTGCCAATCTGAAAATGAAAAACATAGCTTAACATGAAGAGGAATGATACACCTTGTGTGAAACATATTTTTATGTTTTGTGCCTTATGGTTGCATTTTTATTTCAAAAACTACAAATATATTTAAATTACACTTGAGGCATATTAACTAGAACCCCATGGCTGAAAAAAAGCTTTTGATTTATGGAATGTATTTCAATACTTAAATATATTTTAAATTTTAATTTGAAAATGTGAAGAAGAAGTAAGAATAATGGTGAAGGGGCTATAGGTTATCAATTCAATAATCCAATCTCCCCTCCTTTTATTTCCTTCATATGTTCCCATATGGTTTCCAATAGTTCATAATTATTTATGTCAATCTCAACTTTGATTTTACTATATAACATGGAGATGTAAAGAAATGTGTTAATGTGTTTTTTCATGTCCATTTTTATAGAAAAGGAAAGTTAATTTTTGAAAAGGTATTGAAATAATAATTATTTTAAATAAATAAATAAATTCATCATTACATAAATAATTTATCCATTTGAAACCATGGACTCTAAATAAATCTAGAGAAAATGCAATGATTTTGGCACAACCCTAACCTTGGGCTCGCAACCAAGGCAAGGGCTTGTAAGCTTGTGGGCCAAAAGGAAGCCCGAAAGTGAAGGAAAATGTGAGGGAATGAACCTCACACTCCCAAGGGAGCTTCCATTTTGGTAGTTTGGAGTCTCGGTGGACTCCCAAATTTTCAAAGAACGATCGCAGGGATCAAAACCCAATGGATCGAATAATTTTTTATATCATTGGAAAGCTATTAAAACGTAGATGTCTAATATGGGCTTGCATGACCCATTTGAACACTTAAAACACAAGTTATGGCCAAAAGAAATGTCGAGAGTCAAATTAGCAATTTGACTCCCGACCACTGAAAGTCAGGAATTGACCCGATTTCCTTGCGTGAAGGTTGCGTGCAACATCCTATTGAAAAGATCTCGACAAGGGCTATAACTTTTCTTTAAACCTCATTTCAATCGGAGGTCTACACACAAAGTTATGCGGCCCCAAAGTTGTGGAAGTCTAAACTTTGGGAATTTCAAGACTCCCATTTGGGAGTCCCGGGACAAAATGTCATTTGGATGTGAGCCTTGTGGAGTGGCACAAAGTATATTATAAAAAGGAAGGTCGTGGCTTCCCCTAAGTCTGGGCTGTGGTGAGTCTTGTGAGTCCGAGTTTGCCTGTGGCTCATCCTAGCACCAAAAATGTTCCAACTATGCACTAACCAACTTGTTGTTTGGTTTTATGTAGGTCCGTGTGAGTGATTAAGTGCTTTTCATTCTTCCTAGTCCCATCCCGGAGCTCCAGCACGCCCCTCTACCCCCAAAGTGTTGCGAGCCAAGGAGCGTGTCCCCAACTCCTTGTTCTTTTGTTGTTTTCATTTTAAACTCACATTTGAGTCTATCAAAAGCTTAGGAGCGCGTCAAATTTTATTTCATTAACTACTTATCAACATTTTCATGTGTTAAATTGTATATTGATATACAAGATGGAATGTGTTTGTCATCAAACAATTGTAAACAAAAAAATCTTTTAATGAATAATGGGGCATGTTGAACACAAAACCTTTCTAAGTACAATTAACCATTTGTTATCATGACAACATCATAAATTGTTTGTTAAATTACATATAGGATATATTTTGTATAATCATTAATGTACAACCTCTCTTTTCCAAATGAAAGGATTTTGATTTTTTTGGGTCAAATTTGCTTTTGTAACACATGCATCTATTAGTATCAATGGTCTAGAGGCAAGTATTAAGGTTTTCTTGTCATGGTTTAATGTTTGCAATATTTAATATTGTTATAGAAATATAAACAAATTAAGGGTTATTTCACTTCTTTCAAACCACACACCTCTAAGTTTTCCATGTGAAATGAGCACAAGGTTTTTAAATTGTCATGGTTTGATGCTTGCAATATTCATATTCTTCAAAAGAACATGTCTTTTAGATAAGGTTTTATGTCACATATTTGAAAACCCACTCTGTGTCATTGTGTAAAAGAAAGATTGTAGAGGTTTCTCTTGTCATGATTTTGATGCAATAATAAAATTTGGGACCATTTATTTTCATTGTGGTAATGTATTAATCTTATTTGTTGTTTGATGAATCTTTGACCTTCACAACTTTTAATTGGCTATAGATAGTTTAAGAAACTTCCCATAGTAATTTCGTGATGATATGAATATTTCATTTCTACTTAGAGATTGATGTTTTTGAATAACGGACAAGTTATTCTTTTGTAAAGTGGACACATGCTTTATGTCATGCACTTCAAATGCGGTGACTTCAATGCCATTTGTTGAAAACACATAATGTAAAAATGTAAAGATGGAGATCAACATATTTTGGTGCCCATAAATCCTAAATTCTAAACTTGTTAAGTTGATGGGCACCCTAATGTGAGGAAAGTATTTAGATGGGCCCAAGGCATTAGGTGGACACCCAAACCTTCTAGTGCCAATTGGTGCTAATTGTTTGAATGAAAAGACACTTAATTTCTTAATTTTTTTAGCATTATTGCATTTTTGTCTAGCTACACTTAATCAATCCCCAACTTGTAATACAATACCAAAATAAACACATAATTATAAACTTCCAAAATTGCATGCTTGTCTTTGCTTAAGTGATTGCTAACACGTTTGGTATTGTTGGAATGTCTTATTATCTTAATCAGGGACTTGTAGCCATAAATTTGTTAGAGTTGTATTATATTAAAAAATAATGCAAAGTTCATTTAAAAGTTTACTTCTACCTGTAATGGATCATGTGCCAATACACAAACATGGGCAATATACAAAAGATGATAAGAGCATACAATAAGAAAAATACATGATCCAATAATCAAATTCACAATGTCATTTTTCATTCTTCAATGTAGGATTTCTTAGAGTTATTATGTATTTATGATATAGTAAAATATTAAAAAATTTGTCACCATATATTCCTTGGTTGTAGTTCAACCCAATTGCAAATACAAAATTCAATTTTTGTAACGTTACAAAATATTTTGTGATTGAAAGTAAAACACAATGATGAAATGTGGTATTTAATAGTCTAAATTTAACCATAATTGCATAGTGAAACTTGATTCTGAATTTTTTTGTCAATCTACCATGAGAATTAAAGCTTGATACAATAGTTTAAGTTTAAGTTTTTCTAAATGCCCAAGATTGTCCCTATTTTTGTTTCCAAAATTTGATGCATTATCCATTAAAATGTCTTCTTTTGATTTCTTCTACTTTTTTTCATTATACAATGCATTTGCATTCCCTTGTTGTTGTTTTCCTACCAACATGACCATTAGTGTCTTGTGTGTAGCAATTTTAATTAACACCATATTTTATATGTCAACTAAATTATCTACCAAATCCAATTTTACCATCAAGTTTTATGGTGGTGAATGAAACACAACCATATATAAATTTGAATTAAATCCCAAATTTTAAAAATGATTGACACATAAACATGATTAAAAGGTTAATACCAAATTTGATCACATTTAGCTCTTTTGAAAAATTCCAAGGAAAATTGGTGAATATTCATTCAAAAGTTGTTGCACATGTGGATATCAATGGAAGTATGATAATCAAGTTTTGATTAGTTCTCAACTTTACAAAATTCAAATTTATTTTCTCACTTGATTTAGAATCAAAATGTCAAGGAGTTACAAAATTAAGTAATGCTATATTTAGTTATGGCAAGATTGAGGTTTTATACATTTTAAAGAACTATGGATACAAAATGGAGGTTGTCCCATATAGATTTACATGTAGCCTTCTACAAACATCATGGAAACCTCCTTGAACAAAATATGGTGAACAATTAACTATTTTCTTTCCAATATTTTTCTTCTTTGCAATAGATGGATTCTCTATGAAAAATTGTGTTTGTCAAAACCACACTACCTTGTAACTAAAGTTCAAAAAAAAATTTACTTACAACTATTGTGCAACTATCCCCCAAGAAATACGGGGTATAAATTACCACGTCAAAAAATCAGTTAGTTGGATTATAGTTACAAGTGAGTTAAAAATGGATCTTTTATAAGATAATTTATACACATCAAACATACATATGTAATCAACCATGTTTGACTTTTTAAAGAGTTGCATTGTAGTTACATGTGGCAACTATTTTAGAATTGTTGTAAATGTGACACTAAAACAACTATGTTGCAACTAGTGTACAATGTATATACATGCAATTATCCCACGTGACCACATTTCCACCACCCATTATGGGATACATTTGCAACTAATTTTTAATTACAACTACTATTAAAGTATTATTGTTCAACTATGTTATGACTATAATGCAATTGTTTATAAGTCAATAAGAATACATATTCATATGTAATGTTTTATAAAATATTACTGTTTCAATAATTTGAGTATTAAATATCACTATGTTTAATACATTTTTTATTATGAAATTATTGGTTATACTATATAATTGATTATTAATATCAATAAATAAGTGTAATCCATATAATTAATCTCACATTAACTAAAAAAAAATTTATTTATTAAATAATAACCAGATAAACATTTGTCCAAGTTGGGGATATTTCATAATGAATTAAATCGATTATTTAAAATAATAAATAATTCATCAATAATTACCAAATATTTAATCATCTAAATTCACTAACTAGTTAATTATTTGGATGCATATAATTATTTTAGATGTGAAACTAATTTAACAATGTGTATATTATATTAAAAATCCAATTCAATGTATAAATGGACATGCCTACTTATAATTTCATATTTTCTACCCAAATTCATATTTAATAATTATTTTAATAATATTTTAATAATAATTAATAAGTAATTATAATTATAATTTACTTAATTATTATGAATTAGTTAAATAAACTGATAATTATTATTATGAATTATAAATGAGTTTGATTCATATAATTAGCTCAATAATTAGTTATATATATAATTCAAATGATAAGTGACTAGTTATATGAATTTAAATAATTAATCATTTAATAATAAATAATTTCAAGTCAAATAATTAATTTTTTGAAATAACTAGCAAATCAATTACATTGATTAATTAAAAATTTATTTAATTAAAATAAATAAATACATTATATTAATTATCCTAATTCGTGAATTAGTTAATTATTTGAATTACATTAATTGATTTAAATAACTAGCTCATTGGTTAATTAATGCAAATAATTGATTATCGTATATTTAATTCAAAATTTTATGTTTCAAATAATTATTGTCATAAAATTTAATAAAAAAAATTATTTTGATAATCAAATATCTAAACACAATATTTAATTTAAATAAATATTTCAAATAACTAAATATTAAATAATTTATTTATCATTTACTAATTTAATTGTATAACTTACATAATGAAGAAAAACACAAAACATGCGAAAATGTTTTTCAATAATTGAAACTCAATTTACAATTGAAGAACAACTAAAAGATTTAACTCATATGTTTTGTTTTTGAATCTCATGTTACAAATTATATAAAGAAGGCTTGTTTTCTTATGTTCTCACATTAAAATATTATGCCATTTTGTGATGAGCTTAAAAAATAATAATTTCATGGTTATTTTTTAGTTCACTCAGTTTTGTGCTTTCCTACCTACTTACCTACTTAGATAAGTAAATAGGTAGGTAGGTCTTAGGTAAATATGTAGTTATGTAGGTCTTAAGACCTACCAACCTACCTACCTATAATTATGTACGACCTATTTAATTACTAAAATAAGTATATATATATATATTTCAAAATACAATAAATATGCCATGTGGTAATTTTTTATTGTGTCACATGTTGCAATTTTAAACCATCATTAACAATCATAATGGATGATGGAGATCAATATTTCAAAAAGAAATAAAAATTACGTCCAAAAATATTCATAATGCCACATGTCATATTTTAAAGGATGGATGATAATTAATGATGTTAACATGACATCACGGGTGTAATTATAATGGAGTTGCATAATAATTGAAAATGAATTAGTTTAACAAAGTTGCAATGAATTTCACCATATATACGGTGAATTGTAACTTTGCAACTCATGCAACTTGTCGATTAGCATTCACGGCGTATAAATATAATGAATTGTAAGTGTCTAACACAACTCAAAAATTGAGTTGCAAGGCTAGTTGTAAAACACCCCTTTCTTTCATATTGTTTTTTTTTGTTCTTTCCATTTCAAAGTTTTTTCTCCTTTACAATTTGGGTGGATATTTTATTCTCTTGTTGATTTTGCTTCCAATTTTTTTCTCTTTTGGAATGGGTCGTTTTTTTTCCCCCCCATCCCCCCTTAAGCTTTCTCTCCTTTGAAAGGAGTGAAAAAACATTTCTCCCATTTCAACCACATTTTCGTACAAAATGGGTGAATAATTGTTTCCCTCCAATCCTTTTATCCTTAAAAATGGTTCTCTAAAAATATAAAATAAATATATGTAATAAATATGAACCTAAATTTATGATACTAATGCCATTATAAAATAGCAAAAGATTTTGATTTTGATTGAAAACATTGTATTTCAATTTATAACCCAAATATTTACATTTGGATCTTCGAATTGATTATTAAAAATAATGTAAATTTGAAATCCAAGATTAAAGATAACCAAATAAATTTAATTATGAAGTTATAAAAAAAAATTATGAAAGAAAAAAGTGTAATTACTTAAATTCTAATGAAAATGATTCATTGGACCTACTTTACATAGGACAATTTAGGTTTCATAAGTTGATATGGTAATTGTCATCATCATTTGGATAGTTCCAAACTAGAATATATTTAGCATATTCCTAAGTAAAGAGGCATAGAAATGTGTCTTTTCAAATCAATTTCTTTAATTTTAAAAAAAAAATTGACACCATATTCAAGAATAGATTTTCAATAACTTCTCCAATAATTTGCATCTCATTTTTCTTCAATTGAATCTTAATTCAATTTTTGAATTGAATTCAAGTTTATTTCGATTCAAGTTCCATGCAATGTCATTTGAATGAAATTTAATTTCCAAAAAAGATTTCTTTTTCTCATCAATTAACTAATTGATCATCACTAGTAATTGTACATAACAATGCAAAGCCCAAAGTTTGTAAATACATAATGAAATCAATATCATATGTTGAATCACATAACTCAATAATTAACATTACCAATGATGATGATTAAATTATTTTTTGTAGTTAATTTTGTTTTTTCAAAAGATAAAATTTTGTAAATTTCACTATATGTCATTAAGTTCCATTAATATTTTTTACATTCTTAATTTGCTAGGAAAAATGCCAACGAAAATCTGATTCATTAGAGAAGTTCACAACAAGATGCAAATAGACAAAAACATTGAAAGGGTGCAAGACAAACCACAAGATCAAAACAAAACAAAAACTATTCTGAAGTGAAATTTGATCTATGACGAATTATAATTCAGAATGAGTCTAAAATTGTTGCAATGACAATCACAAAAATACCCATCCTACATAAACCAGTTCCAATGAAACATTGTCATTGGAATAATTTCAATGACAGGTTTTTGCATAACCTATTGCACGGGACTCAACAATTCCATGCAGAAAACATTTCATATCATCACCTTTCAATTGTCACATGTGAAAATTGAAGGGTTTTTAAAGCTCCCAAGCGACACAAACACATATTTGAATTCAAAACGTCTGACTGTACGTGCAAGAGCCAATTGATGATTAGCTACGGACGAAAAGCAACTGAAGGATGATCCTTTTTCATCCAAAGTAAGGTTTAGGATTTAGTGTTTAGTGGACTGTAAATTGCTCCTGAGTTTGACTATTTGCTGCTCGAAGAGTGAGTTCGAGTGATTATGATTCTGAAGCTTTGAGGAAGACGGCAAGATGGCGATTATGGTGCTAGCAAGTGAATGGTGATCCTTTTTGGCATGAGAACTGTGTTGCAGTCCTGGAGTGCTGAATTTAGGAGGGCTTGAATGACGGTCTATGAATTTGCAGAATTTCAAAACCGCATCCATCTTGGAAGGAGTAGATAGACAAACACCATCATATGACTGGTATGGTGTTGCTGTGTTGAGGCTTAAATTTGGTTTTAGGTTTAGGTTTAGGATTTAATTTTGAATTCTTTTGTGAGATACTGAAGATCTTGACTGGCATGGATGTTAGTGCATGTGCTTTCAAGTGTGCAGAGCCGGATTTGTGTTTCAGAAGTTCAGGAAGTGGGTTGCTGCATCTGATAAGGGTTTAACCATGTGGTGCCATAGTGTCCTGCATGGTTCAGATGAATGTTCAGATAATGAGAACAAATTCGAGTGCAACCTAAAACTGAGTATAGGTGCTGGTTTAGAACTGGTACCTTATTTTCTGACCACATAAGAAAGTTTCCATTGCATTTTTGCCATGAAGTTGGAATGTTCTTCTCAGCCTTGGCTATATACTTGAACAAACCTCAAAGTATGTGAGAATTTTGCAAAACTTTGGTGGTAGTATTTTTTCTGAATTTGGCAGTGGTGAGTCACATGTTTGCAAGACTATTGAAATGATCAAAATGATTGCTCTCACAATTTACTAATCAGTGCAGGAAAGAAAAATACATGGTTTTTGATTGTGGGTTTTGATAGCTTGATGTGCACCAAGCTAGGGGGGATTGCTGAAAGCTTAGTTAACAGGGGGAAATTAGCTCTACTGCATTAGGAACCTTATCTCGATGTCGAAGGCACCAGTGTACACCATGAAAGAATGGATTGACATTCTTGACCCCTTGAAGCATGTGTTTGCTCCAAAGTACTCCCTGAAGGCAAAAAAGCTTGAGCTCCCATCACATGGGAGCTGTTGGTCACCATGGTTCTTAAATGAAGGACACGGGGCAGCATCCACTGTTGTATTGAATCCTAGTATGCTCTGATCTTCTTTTTGGTTTCAATTTTCATATTTTCTTAGTCCAGTACCCTCCATGTAGAAGCTTATTCATGCTCTTGGATTGGCCACAATTAGACTGTTGTTGCTTCATGTTGAAACTGGTCATGTTTGGATTGGGTCACATAACTTGTGAATGGCAAGAATTCCTCATGACTTGTTTGTCTACCAGGCCTGATTCTTTTGTGCAGAAGGAATTGCTTACATAATTCTGCTTTTCTAGGGATAGATTTGTCTATCACATGTTAGGTGTATGCAAGCATGCAATCTGGTTCAAGGACAGTGAAAACTACATGAGTGGAAGTGGCAGAAGGTTTGATGGCAGAAGCACAGTACAATTCAACATATTTGTAGGCATTGGAAGTCTTGCAAGATTTTTTGGACTTCATAGATGTGGGAAGGCAATGGAGCTTTTTTGACAACTGCAACAAGGTGCAGTTCTGATGAGTTTTACTATCATTCGAGTGCTCAACAAATGTGCTATCTTGTCTGTGCACATCATATACAGTTCATTGAAAGCAGTGCCTACCTGGGTCATAACCTCATTCACAGCTATGTCCTATGGGGAGTACAGGATACTTGGAGACTGTCCAACAAAGTACCCACATGACATATGCGCCATTCAAGTGCTCTCATTGTGGGATATATTGTGTGGCCAAGAGCAGAAGGCATGCGATGCCCATGCCACATTACTTGTAGCCTTCTACAAGCATATAGGTTGTACATGGGCTGACAAATATGTCAAACACAAAATTGTGCACTCTGTACGATTCGCATTCACAAAGGCATGTGGCACCATTGTGTGAAGCAGGCCAAGCTCATCCTTATAACTATCTGGACATTTTCAAGATTCTACTCTCTGCTCTCTAGTTTTCAAAATGTGCATTGACATGTTCTAAGCACACACAAGGTCCTGCAGAAAGAGGTTACTAGGGTGGTATCTGTGGATTTGGTGCTGTACAGGACAACTGTAAGTTTAGCTCCAAACAATTTGTTTGAAGTTGTAGAGCTTGCTTGGACATGCCATGATTCAAAGATTGTGTGATTGATGACATTTATGACCATAGTAGTATTCTGTTTTGCCATGTTGAATTCAAGTGAACTTGTACTCAGTGCCCAGCTAATCTATGGTTGCTGTTCCCTAGCTCTCAACATGTATAAAGGTCATGTTGTTTGGGCTTTTGGTGTAAAGCTTGAACCATTTGGACCGAGGGTTGTGCATACTTATGGTTTTTATGGCAATTCAAGTACAAAATGTGTACATTGTAGATTCAGTATCCACATCTGCAAATGTTCAAGAGTGAAAAACTGTTTGTCACACCTTTATGTCCATTTGAAAGTAAAGCTGAACAGTTACGAGGACATAGGAACTTTCAGTGCACCAAGGCATAAGAATGGAACCTAAAGAGTATGAAACAACCAATTCACAATTCTTTATAGTCAAAGTCAGTTTTATCAGAATGGACTAAATTTTTTTCTGGCTTACTGGTTGCAAGTAGATCCTTTCACTCCTTTTGCTCATTTTAATTGCTTTGGTTATTATGTTTACAACACAAACACATTTTTGTTGTGTTTGAAGTTCATCCTTCTAAAGTATATTTGGTTGCCTTGACAAATGTTGTTTTCCTAGTGTAAATCAGACTACTTTTGGAAAATTTCGCAAAAGTAGTGATAATATGGCCACACTTTGTGTTAACTCTAATGTCAGGCTAGTGTTCAGGATTTTAAAATTAATCCTAAATCCACACCTAAGATGTTAATTAGTATTAAATCTTTTCAAAAATGACAAATTACATCAACATTTAGCAATGCATCCTTGTCCATCCTTTTTTTTCTCTCTCTTTCAAAAATGGGGGAAATTTTATTTTCGTAGGTGAAAACAAAATTGCAAACTCCAAAAAAATAACTCAATGTTAGTTACTAATTAACATGTGTGGACATGCTGAAATAATGTTTAGAAGATTCATCACAACTTGCTATGTTAAAAAAATTGTGGTATTATAATTTGTGACACTTTATTGGCCCTGCCATGTAAGGCAAGGATATCGTGTTGAGAATCATTATAAAGTATAGTAGCTTCAAGGGATTTTCCCCCCTATCAACTAGGTGAGATGATTCATCCTAATTTGGTTGTAAAAAGATTCACATTCATCTTCTAACATTTTGTTTTCTCTGCCACCTCTTCAAATGTGCACCCAGCCTAACTGACTTTGTCACCATTCCATAATCACAAAATTAAATATAAAGATACTTTCTCCAAAAATGATTATGGCACCCATAATATGCCAAAATTTATATAATTCTTTCAAAATGTGACAATGTGATTGAAAACATTCAAATACACATGTCACATCGAGTCTTTTTTTTTTTTGGGTTTGAAATCCTGCACAAATTTGAAAAATAAAATATTTGATCGCTTTTTTTGAGAAACAAGTCATTGGATTTGCAAAAAATTAAAAATAATGTTGCAACATTTTTCCCTATTGGTTTTGGTTTGGTAACAAATTTGTAAATGTTTACATAGGTTCCTAGAACATGTCATCATTTAATGTGAAATCCCTTTTGGGTTCCCCATAACTAATGTGATGAACAAAAATGAAAAAAAAATCATTTTTTTAACAACAATATGATGTACATTAAAATTAAATTTAAAAAAATTCCCCTAGCTATGACCAATTTATCATGAATATCAATTGTTGATATTAAATTAATAGTAGGGCCATTGGGTATAACACACCTTGTTGATATTAGGATGTTGTTAGTTGCAAGCTTTAAACACCAAGTGTGACCATACCTAAATGATAGTAAGGAAAGGAAATTCATTGCCCAACCAAGGTTATCCTAGCTATGGGTTTACCAAAATAAAGTATCATTAACATGGCCTAATGGTAAATCAAACATAAAACCACTTGTAAGGCAAAAAGGAATCAAGCAACGATTTGAACTATTGAATTCACTTTCATCATCCCAATCTTTAGAAATCCACCTTGTGTATGGTATAGTGTGATTCATATTAATTAGTTCATGGGTGTGCTCATAATTTTTTCTTGTTTTAAAAAAAAAAAAACCATATTCATTAATCCATCAACAAACAAATGTATTCCCCCATAGCCTACCTTTTTAGTTTATATGCATGAGAGTTGACCCATTGTTCATATATACGAGTTTAAAACTAAAATGTTAATGGGACCCCCCCCCCCCCCCCCCCCCCCCCCCCCAGAAAAAAAACAAGGCCCATCATGAGTGCATGCTAAGCCTTCTCATTGGTCGCATGAAATTTCTACTTCCAAAATTGTTGGTCACAACATTTGGCCTAAGCTAATGGCAAGGCTAAAATTTTCACCT